>Ga0307378_10000016_pt1 | contig 330629 bp, 254 predicted proteins | sample UN1MG_FD_202238 | JGI IMG/M metagenome (GOLD analysis project Ga0307378, IMG submission 202238) | Soil microbial communities from Risofladan, Vaasa, Finland - UN-1 | ecosystem: Environmental > Terrestrial > Soil > Coastal area > Acid sulfate soil | place: Finland: Risofladan, Vaasa... | reverse complement strand
CTTTGGAACCAATTATTGTCATTCGACGCCAAGAAACAAGTTTCAAAAACGGGTGCTTTCAATACCTGGATCAAATTAATGCCTTAGAAAGAAAACCTAAAGTATCATATGAGGGGATCTCTGAGCTTTCGAACGGCTCTGCTGCTATTCTGTTTACGTTTCTATTATGCAAAAAAAAAGCGGTTTTGTCAATCCCCCCTTTTTCGGAGCGAGTTGCGCTTTTAGTCGTTAGTGCGCATGCAAGGACTTTCACGAGAGCACGTAAGTCACTTTCTTGCCGGCCATGGAGTTGACGCAGTCGGAAAGCAGCGGGTAGACTCGGAGAGAAATCGGAAAAGGAGATACAGGGCATGTCTATCCGACATATCTATCGCCGTCACCGTCCTGTCGCCTGGACACTGTACGGTATAACCGTTTTCCTGGTGGTTTCGGATTTCACCGCCTGCGGGCGCGACTTCGGGCGCCCGCCGCAACCGGGCGTTGTGCAGGGCAGTATCGAGGCCGCCCAGCCCGATTCGGGGCCGATCGTGGGCGCCCGGGTCAGGCTGGTCGAATGCGGCATGTCGACACTTTCGCAATCCGACGGCGATTTTCGTATTCTCGACGTGCCCGACGGCGACTTCACCGCGCGTCTCGATATCAGCTTGTCTCAAGACGGCCAGGAGATTGTCTACTCGGCCGAGTTGGACGACTCGGTGCTGGTTCGCGGCCCTGGCATCAGCGACCTGGGAACCGTGACGCTGGCACGGGCGGGCAGCGTTTCGGGAGAGGTCAAGCTGCCCGGCGGCGATAGCGCCTTGAACACAGTCGTTTACGTCGTCGGGGGCGACGAGCTGACTCACACAGGGGACAGTGGCGGCTTCAGCCTCGACGGTCTGTCCCCGGGAACGCGCAGCATAGGAGCCGCGCGGCCGGGATACATGCTCACACAGGCCCGCGAAGTCGAGGTAGGGGCGGGAGCCGAAACTTCCGGGGTGGTTCTCGAGCTTGCTTCAATCGTGCCCGGGGACAAGGGTTCAGTCTCCGGCAACGTGCTTCTCGGCAACCCCGGCCCCGAGCCTGGCGTCTCGGTTGTGCTCACCGAACGCTTCAGTTCGCTGAGCTACGCGACCCGCACCGGTGACCAGGGCCAGTGGAATCTTACCGGCATCCCGACAGGCTTCTACGAACTCAGAGCCTCCCATGATGGATACCGCCCGGTCGGCCTGCCTAACATCGAGATCCGTTCCGGAGACGAACTGGTGCTCAACACCCTGGTGCTGCCCCCCGATGCGGGAGGCACCCCGCAGGGGCCCGCCGACGGAGATCCCAACGGCAACATCGACGACGACGGCGACGGCGTGCCGGACACCGGCGACAACTGCCCGGTAATTCCCAACCCCGATCAAAGCGATATCGACGGGGACGGCGTGGGGGATGTCTGCGACCAGGTGTCTCCGACAATCGACCGCGACACCGACGGTGTTCCCAACAGCCGCGATAACTGCCCGGATGCCTACAATCCCGATCAGGCAAACCACGACGACGATCCGCTGGGCGACCTTTGCGACGCCGACGACGACAACGACGGCCTGCTCGACCCGGCGGACAACTGCCCGCTGATCCCCGATCCGGGCAACAGCAAAGAACTGTGCGACTGGAGCATGGTTTACTCGGGCCAGGACCAGGCCGGAGACATCCACCTGATCTACTTCCAGATGGATTCGAACGGTGGACGATCGCGCCGGCTCAGCACGGGACACGAGCAGTCATGGGGGGCCCGAGTCTACAACGACGGCTCCCGGAACTGGGTGTATTTCCACCACCGCCGGGATGACAGCCAGCGCTTTCGCATCTGCCGGATCGATCTGCAAACGGCGATCGAGATTCCCGTTAGCGATCCCGCGTGCTTCTCGCTCGGCAGCGCTGATGCCACGAATCCCTTCGTCTGCGTGAGCAATCCGCCTTTCTTGCTGTACGAGCATTTCGACGGCGATCATTTCAACATTTACGCAACCTATATACCCCCGGCCGGACAAGATGCCGCGGCCGGCAAGATCATCGACCTGTGGACCGGATACGGAGTTCCACAGAGCCGGCCGTACAGTTTTCGCTATCCCAGTTGCAGTCCCGGGGCGGCCGGCGCTCCCCCGACTTTGGCCTACAGCCAGGATTTCTCGTTCGATGGAGGCGAGACATTCGACTGGAATTCATTCAGCACCACGTTCGATGCCGATACCCTTACTGCGGGACGAGCCGCGGCATCCATCGGATCGGACAGCGGGGTGCACGAACGCCGGCCCGTGCCTGGTGAGCATCTCTTCATGCCCGGCTGGTTCCTCGACCGCCAGGCGGGTCAAAGAATCGATCTACATTTTATTTCCCCGCAGGGATCGGGAGTCGAACTCGTCGTCAACGGAGCCCGCAACATCGGCCCGGTTTTTCTTCCCTCGATCATGCCGGACGGGGGAGGAGGTCTCCTTGCTTACCAGAGCGATCTGCACGGTTCGTTCGACGTATACGTCATGTCGCTCCAGAGCGGGGCGTCCTACCGCCTGACGACCGGCGACGGCTGGGAAGGAAGCCCGGCCTGGGTGACAACGCCCTGATCCCGGCGGGGCTGTCTTATTTGAAGTCCCTGAGATACCCGGCCATTTCTGACAGCCTGTCCGCCACCAGGCGGTTGATCGTGCCGGGGGGGTATTTTTCTTTGCGATCCGGCTTGCCTGCCTGGACGCCGGTCAGAATCTCGAGGCCCTCGTCCACCGTTGAGACCGCGAAGATACCGAAGCGGCCCTTGCGAACCGCGGCGACCACGTCTTCTCCCAGCATCAGGTGCGGTAGGTTGCCGCGCGGGATGATCACTCCCTGCCGGCCGTTGAGACCCCGCATGCGGCAGATGTCGAAAAAGCCCTCTATCTTGTGGTTCACACCACCGATGGGTTGTATATCGCCACGCTGGTTCACCGAGCCGGTTACCGCGATGCCCTGTCTGATGGGCAAATCCGCCAGGCAGCTCAGCACTGCGTACATCTCCGTCGACGAGGCGCTGTCCCCGTCGATCTCGTTGTAGCTCTGTTCGAAGCAGATGCTGGCATCGAGTGCCAGGGGTGCAAAACGCCCGAACCGCTCTTTCAGGAAACCCGAAAGAATGTAGACGCCCTTGTCGTGGATCGCCCCCGACAAGCCCGACTCGCGCTCCACGTTCACTATTCCGCTGCGCCCCACTCCCACCGCGGCGGTAATGCGGCAGGGCTTGCCGAACGAGTAGTCGCCGAGGTCGAAGACGGCCAGCCCGTTAATCTGTCCCACCCGGCAGCCGCTGGTGGAAACCATGACCACGTCGCGCTCGATGTCCTCGCGGTACTTTTCTTCGGCCAGGTTCACCCGGCGGCGGCGCTGCTCGATTGTGCGCGAGATGTCCCGCGGTGTGACCGTCCGCTTTCCGGACTGGAGTGCCCAGTAAGACGCCTCACGCAGCAGATCGGCCACTATCCTGAAGCGGGTTGTCAGCTTGCTCTGATCTTCGACCAGCCGGATTGCCTCTTCCAACAGTACGGCGATTGCCGGGCGGTTGGGGGGAAGCAGATCTTCCTCGCTGACCACGCGCTGGACGAAGGCCATGATCTTTTCGACATTGGCCGAAGAGTAGTTCATTTCGACGTCGAACTCGGCTTTGACCTTGAAGGTCTTCTTGAAGTCGTCTTCGGCCAGGTAGAGCGCGCGGTAAAGGTCCTCATCCCCGTGCATGATGATCTTGACGTCAAGGGGGATGGGATCGGGCTTTAAAGCCGATGACATCATGGCCATCGGGCCTTCTGGAAGTCGGATCTCGAGTTGGCCCGTCGATAGCGTTTGCTTGAGGATCTTCCAGGATCCCTGTTCGATCAACAGATCTTCGCCCTTGCACATCAGGAAACCGCCGTTGGCCCGTAAGAGGGCGCCGGCGCGGATGCTCATGAAGCCTGCATCCATGCGTCCGCTCTCATCCATGGAGCGCTCGATGGTTCCCAGCAGGCGAACAACGGTCGGCGAGGGTTCGAAAACCACTGGACAGCCCTTACGTCCCGCGTTCTGCAGGATGACGTTGACCTGGAAAAAAGCCAACGGATCCGGCGCCAGCTCGCCCGGAGCCTGGGGGCCTCCGGATTCGGCCTCGCACTCCTCCTGGCGGCGAACCAGAGCTGGAATTCGCTCCAGCAACGCCTCGCGCACCTCGTCGAGATAGTCCCGCACAGACTCGCTTGCGAACTGCTCGTGCATGTCCTCGATCAGGGCGTCTATGACGACGCCGCCGGCGCGGCGGTCGATCTCCTCGAGTTCGGCGCTCATCTCGCGGGTCAGGTGACGGGTACGGCGACTGATCTGCTCCATCTCGTTTCTCAGTTGCTGGTGCCGGTAGGCCAGCGTGCGAAACTTGGTCCGGGTGAGCTTGCCCTTGCCAACCAGTTCTTCAAGAACAGACAATGGCTGCGGTTCGTCATCGATAATTGGTAGCACGTCGTGCTCGGCGGCCGGGCCGTTTTGCATTTCGACCACGGCGAACTTGTGCTTGCGAACCTTCTCCTGGAAAGCGGAGATCAGCCCGTGCTCCTTGCCCTGGTACTCGTTGAGGATGCGATCTTTCTCTTTCTGGTAGCTTTCAGCGGCCACGTTCTTAAACAGTTCGCGCATGATCGATTCGATCAGTTTCGCCATGGCCTTCTTCAGACGAGGGCCCCCGCCCGGGTCGAGCACGAGCAGGCGCGGGCTGTCGGGCTCGATGAAGTTGTGCACGTAGGCGTAGTCTTTCAGCGGTTGCCGCGGTTGCTTGAATTCGGCCAGGATGTGCCGGGTTGTGGTCATCTTGCCCGAGCCGGAGGGACCCGAGACGAAGACGTTGTAGCCCGGGCTGTTGAGACGCAGACCGATTTCAAGCGCCTCGATGGCCCGATCTTGCCCAATTATATGGGTGCGATGCCGGGAGTAGCTCTTGCTTGACGGCAGGCCTCTCGGGTTGACCCTGAAGCGCAGGCGCCCGGCAGGGACCCGGAGCTTCTTTTCGGTTCTGGACGGCTTGTGTGCCATGAGTGCCTCCGGCTTTCCTCCCTGCCCCGGACGCTATCGCCCGTACGGCGCCCTGTCAACGCCGTCAGACATCGCCGTCAGACATCGAGGAAAACCCAGAAATATTTTCCGGCCACAAAGAGGATCACGATCACCAGCATCCACTTGATATACCGAGCGGGCATGAATTTCTGGCAACGGGCGCCGAGATACATGCCGACAAGGCCCCCCAGGCCAAACAACGCGCCCAGCGCGAAATCCGGGCTCACGGACATGCCGGGAAAGAATGGAGCCAGGCAACTGAAGAAGATCACGGCCGCCACCGAAGTGACACAGGTTCCCATTAAAGCGGCGCCGGCGATGGTGTGCACCGGGAGCCCGAAGAAGGTGACAAAAACGGGAGCCATAATCGATCCGCCACCGATGCCATACACCCCACCCGCAATCCCGACGATCAGGCTCAGGACGATCACGCCCGGGGTCGAGGCCGAGAAGCTCTTGCCGTTGAACTCGTACTCGATTCTTCTAGCGGAGAAATGCACCACCCGTGTCCGGGACGTCGATCTTTTACCCTCGGCCGCGTCTCTTGCGCCGGCAGGCGCTCGCTTAGCCCCGCCGAAGAGATCCCGCACCAGGCGCCAACCGATGTAAAGCAGGACCAGCGCTGCGAAGAGCTTGAAGTTGACGGGATCGGGCAGCCAGGTTACGCGAATGATGGCGCCCAGGAAAACACCCGGCAACGTGCCGATGATTACGGCCCAGCAAAGCGGCCACACCATGCGCCCCTCGCGCAGGTAGCGGTAGACCCCACCGGGAATGGCCACCACGTTGTAGAACTGATTGGTCGCGCTGACCGAAGGGCTGGTGTAGCCCAGCACGCTCATCTGGAACGGCAGCAACAAGAAGGCGCCCGATACACCGCCCATGGATGTAAAAAAAGAAACCACCAGAGCAACGAGCGGGGGAATCCAGAGCGCGACTTCTATGCCAGCGGTGTGGAAGAACATTTGCGGATTCCCCGCGAAAGAACCATTGGGTTCGGGCAACAAGACAGTACCAGCGCCAAAACACCTGCGTCAACCGCGTGGCCTCGGAAAACGCCTGTGAAAAATGACTATCATGTGATAACCGTTTCCATAACTGTTCGTAAAGAAATGGAGGGAGAAAAATATGGATCTTGGAATCGAGGGAAGAGTCGCCCTGGTAAGCGCGTCCAGCAAGGGGCTGGGCCGCGAGGCCGCGTGCAGCCTGGCCGCCGAAGGCGCGCGCCTGGCAATCTGCGCCCGGGGTGGAGAGGCCCTGGGTGAGACAGCCGAGATGCTGCGCGGGCTGGGGGCCGAAGTTCTGGACGAGGTCTGTGACCTGACCGATAGCGAGCAGGCGCAGGAGCTGGTTGAAAAAACGCTGGCCCATTTCGGGCAACTGGACATCCTGGTCACCAACTGCGGCGGCCCGCCGCCGGGCAAATTTCTGGATCACGACATCGAGCGCTGGCGGGAAGCCGTCGATCTCAACCTGATGAGCGCAGTCTACCTGTGTCGCGCCGCGGCCCCGCAAATGATTGAACGAGGCTGGGGACGCATAGTGCTGATGACCTCGATCTCGGTCAAGCAACCCATCGACGGGTTGATCCTGTCAAACAGCGTCCGGGCGGCCGTGGTTGGTTTGGGCAAGACCCTGGCAGCCGAGTTCGGCCCCAATGGCGTTCTTGTCAATTCGGTCTGCCCCGGCTACTTCCTGACCGAACGGGTTCACTCGCTGGCCGAGAAGCTGGCCGACAACAACGAAGTAAGCCCAGCTGAAATGATAGAAAACTGGGCCGCCGCGGGAGTACTGGGCCGCGTGGGCGATCCATCCGAGTTCGGCCCGCTGGTGGCCTTCCTGTGCTCCGAGCGTGCGTCGTACATCACCGGCACGGCCATGGCCATCGACGGCGGTCTGTGCCGCTCGCTGCTCTAGTCCGACGACTGCGCTCCGTCAAGGCCGAACCAGGCCGCGCCCAGCAGGGCCGCTTTCGGATTTAAAATTACTTGCACTGGTATGCCGGCCAGTAATCCTTTGAAGCGTCCTTTGCGCCGGAAGGCTTCCATGAAACCGCCCCCTTTGAGACGTGAGAGAATGTGCGGTGGAATTCCACCGCCCAGATAGACACCGCCCGTGGCTAGCATCTTAAGTGCCAGGTTTCCCGCCTCGGCGCCCAGGACGGCACAGAACAGGTCCAGCGCCGTTGCGCACAGCTCGCAGGGTCGTTTTTCGTCTATGGCGGCAGTAATTATCAGCGGCGTTTTGTCATCGGCCGCGGCCAGCTCTTTTGCCAGCCAGCCGGGCTCGGTATGGCGGCCGCTGTCTTTCAGAAAAGCGTAGATGTTCGGCAAGCCCATACCGGAACAGATCCACTCGTAGCTGACATGCTCTATGCGCGATTGCAGGTAGTGCAGCAGATCGATCTGCAACTCGCTGGTCGGCGCAAAATCGGCGTGGCCGCCCTCGGATGCGTGGGCCAAGTAGCGCTTTCCGTCCCGGGTGATGTATGCCTCACCCAGCCCGGTTCCCGGGGCCAGTACGGCGATGGCGCCTGAGATATCGGCGCAGCCTTGGTTGAGCGTTTCGAGATCTGAGACTTCCAGGCGCGGTACGGCGTAGGCGGTAGCCACCAGATCGTTTATCAGCTCGACTCTCTCGATGCCCAGTTTGTCTTGCAAATTGTTCGCGCTTATCGCCCAGGGAAGGTTGGTGACGCGCGCCTTCCCGTCCAGCACAGGTCCCGCCACTCCGAGACATGCCCGCTCGGCGTGCAGGCCGCTGCCTGCGAAAAACTCCTCAAGCAAATCTTCGAGGCGCTGGTAGTCGGCGCTTCGAAAGGTCTTCTCGGCAAGCGGCGCACGCGGCCCGCGCTCGGCAGAGACTATAGCCAGGCGCGTCTTGGTGCCCCCTATGTCTCCGGCAATCAGCACCGCGGCCAACCTCGGCTGGCCAGCGGCCACCAGGCGACCAGGCAGCCGGCTATCAAGACGCTTCGCAACATGAGTTCACTCCAGCACGATCTCTCGTCGCCGGTCAAGAAAGGCTGGAAGGCTTTGCTAAATCAGGGTAACTTTTCGGGCCGGGTGTGTTATCCTGCGGCCGAAGAGGAGGCGACGAGACCATGGAATGGAAAATGTCCGGAATGAAAGAGAAGTACGAGAAGCGGCTGTGTAGCGTCGACGCTGCGCTTCTGAAAATCGAGCCGGGCAGTCGCATCTTCATAAGCACCGGCTGCGCCGAGCCGCAGTATCTGGTTCGCAACCTCGAAAGGTTTCCGAAGAATATCGCCGACACCGAGATCCTGCACCTGGTATCGCTCAACGTTTCGTCGGTCACCGACGCCAAGTTCCAGAACATGTTCCGCCTGAACACCTTCTTCATCGGACGGGCGGCCCGCGACGCGGTCGGGCGGGGAGAGGCCGACTACACTCCCATCTTCCTCTCGGAGATCCCCAAGATCATCAAGTCTGGGCGCCTGCATATAAATGTCGCGCTGGTGCAGGTTACCCCGCCGGATCCATTCGGGAACTGCTCGCTGGGCGTGTCGGTCGAGACGGTCAAGGCTGCTATCGAGCATGCCGACTACGTCGTCGCCCAGGTCAATCCGCGCATGCCGCGTACGCTGGGCAATAGCTTCGTGGACATCAACGATCTCGACGCCATCGTCGAGTACGACGAGCCGATCGTCGAGTTCACTTCCCGCGAACCGGATGAAGTTGCGCTGCGCATCGGTTACTATGTCTCCAGGCTGGTGCCCAACGGTTCGACGATCCAGGCCGGCATCGGCAGCATCCCAGACGCGGTGCTCAAGTGCCTGATGGACAAGAAGGACATCGGCATTCACACCGAGATGTTCTCCGACGGCCTGATAGACCTGTATGAAGCCGGGGTGATCAATAACAGCAAGAAAACGTTTCACCCCGGCAAGATCATCGCCGCCTTCTGCATGGGCAGCAAGCGGCTCTACGAGATGATCGACAACAACCCGGTTTTCGAGTTCTACACCACCGATTACGTCTCCGATCCGCGCAACATTTCACGCAACGACGACATGGTGGCGATCAACTCGGCGCTGGAGATCGATCTGACCGGGCAGGTCTGCGCCGACTCGCTCGGCCACCAGTTCTACTCGGGAATCGGCGGGCAGGCCGATTTCATCCGCGGCGCGGCGCTGGCGCGCAACGGGCGGCCGATCATCGCCATGCCCTCCACTGCCAGGAAGGGCAGCGTCTCGCGTATCGTGCCCATGCTCTCCCCCGGGGCGGGCGTGGTAACCACGCGGGGCGATGTCCACTACGTGGTGACCGAATACGGCATCGCCTACTTGCACGGCAAGAGCATCCGCGCGCGGGCCCTGGCGCTGATCAACATCGCCCATCCGAAATATCGCGAATTCTTGCTGGGCGAGGCGAAAAAGCTGCGTTTCGTGTACCAGGATCAGGAGCTCTCAAAAAGCGATGACGACTTTCCCGAGCACTACCGGCAGAACTACAAGCTGCGAGACGGACGCGAGATTCACTTCCGGCCCATTCGCGCCGTCGATGAAGAAGGCATTCGCCGTTTCTTTTACGGTCTCAGTAAAGAGGACGTCTACTTCCGCTTCATGGGTGCGCTGCGCACGATGCCGCACGAGAAGGCCCTGCCACTGGTCGTGCTCGACTACGAAGAAAAATTCGCCGTTGTCGGCTGCACTGGAGAAGAGGCGAACGAAGAAATAGTCGCCGTGGGCCGCTGGTTTCTTGACAGGGCCACGAACATGGCCGAGGCGGCGATGACCGTGCATCCCGGTTGGCAACGTCTGGGTATCGGCGGCTTCCTGCTGGACATGATGACCGACGCGGCCAGAGGCAAGGGCATCGGCGGGTTCACCGCCGAGGTACTGGCGGCCAACAACAAGATGATGAGCTTGCTCTACAAAAGCGGCTACAGCTTTCAGCGGCAGTTCGACAGCGGCACCATCTCGATAATCATGGGATTCGACAAGCAAACCGGCCGAGCTGAGAAGGCGTGAACATGACGCGAACAGCATTCCAGGACACATACTCCGAGTGGGGCAGCCAGTGTTGCGGCGGCGGACGACTGAACCCCAACTATCTTGGCCTTCCTCGTTTTCTTCTATGAAACCCTCTTGCTCCTGCCGATCAGGGGTAGCGTGTTCTTTTCGTGATACGACGCTATGCGATCGAGTTCCTCGAGGATCTTGTTCTTGGTCTCGCCCGTGACATTGTACTGCATGTCGACGATCTCGGCTCCTTCGAGATCCCGGGCGCCGAGGAAAGAGCCGCCCATTACCAGCAGGTGATCCGGTAACGAGTCGATCCGGTTGGCGGCCGCCCAGATGCGGCTCCAACCGTTGACGACGGATTCCTGATCGTAGCCTCCCCCGCCCAGCAACAATATCTGCGGGCAGCGGTCGCGTAGCAGCTTGATGGCTGCGACCATTCCGTTGTTCGTAAGGCTCAAGTTGGCTAGCGGGTCGGCCTTGTGGGTGTCCGTGCCGACCACCACGATCAACACGGACGGAGCAAAGCGATCGAGCGCCGGCGGAACTATCCGCTTGAAGACCATTTCATAGGCCTCGTCATCGGTTTGCTCGGGCAGGGGAATGTTTATAGTGTAGCCTCGGCCGATTTTATCGCCGATCTCATCCTCGAACCCACCCCAGGGATACAAGGTCTTGCCGCTCTGGTGCAACGAGATGAACAACAGGCGATCGTCTGTGTAAAAGGCGTCCTGCACACCGTTGCCATGATGAGCGTCGATATCGACATAGGCCACCCTGAAGCCGCGCGTCAGAAAACGATCAATGGCTACTATGACATCGTTGACGTAGCAGAAACCTTCCGCGTGGTCGCGGCCGGCGTGGTGAAATCCCCCCAGCGGATTGAAGACCACGTTGGCGTTTTCGTTCATGATCAGATCGACGCCGGTGCAGGTGGCCGAGGTGTACAACATAACGTAGTCGAACAAGCCGGGGAAGATCGGGCACTCGTCTCCCCCCAGGTGGAACTTCAAAAAGTCCTCCTGCCAAACGCCCGAATTGGCCCGCTGCAAGGCATCGATGAAGGCCGGGCTGTTCGACTCGATCAGCCGCTCCTTGCTGATCATGCGCGGCTCTTCGACCCGCATCCAGGGCTCGTCGAGCTGTCCCTGGCGAGAGATCATCTGCATGGCCGCCCTCGTCCGGGCCGGGTTGAAGGGGTGATCCTCCCCGTAGCTGTAATCCCCGTAGCGTCCCGAATAGACGATGATGCTGTCCTTCGGGCGTTTGACGTCTTCGGGATCGTATTGCAGCGTGAAAGTACAGCTGTCCGATCCAAAAATCTTCTTGGCTGTCGGCCAGGCTCGGCCGAGCAGTGCTATGGTGGCGGCATTACGGGAAATGACTTCCGCGTACACCCCGGACAGACCGCGCGAATAGGCGATCTTGTTGAGATGATTTGCGAGCAGGGTGCCGATTCCGTGACCGCGGAATTCCTCGTCGACGACGATGTCGAACTCGCCCATGTTGTTGGCCGGGTTGCACATGTAGCGGCCCTCGGCCACGATACGCGGATTGATCCGCGGGCCGGCCAGGCCGACTATGGCCATGTCGCGGCTGTAGTCGATTGCAGCCATCTTCTGGGCCATTTCGTTGGTCATCTTCTTGATCGTCCCGTGGTAGCGCATGCGCACCGATTCGGGCGAAAGGCGGTAGAACATGCGCTGCAGCCGGCGGGCATCGCTGGGCTTGACCGGCCTGAAGGACAGCTCGGTTCCATCTTTGAACTTGTGCCTGAACTCGTATTGACTGGGATAGACGCAACCGTGTTCGGGAGGAATGACCTGCTTCGGCCCCACATATTTCAAGCTCTTGGCCTCTTCGAGCAGCCGGCTCCTGAACCTCGGATGGGCGATGGAGATTAAAGCAATCGCCCGCTCGCGGACAGAACGTCCGTGAATGTTTACCACTCCGTACTCGGTCACGACATAGTCGATCTTCGAGCGCGAAATAGCCACCCCACCGCCCGTGCTCAAGGCGACGATCTGCGATTTTTGACCATCCTGAGAGGTCGAGGGCAGCGCGACCACGCTGAACCCGCCTCGCGAACGGCGCGCCCCGTCGATGAAATCCATGCTCGACGGCAGCGATCTCATCTCGCAAATATCCTGCGTGTCGGCCCTGGCCAACCCGGTCAACTCGATCTCGCGGATCTCCTGAACGGCAACCATGTTGTCGTTTTGGCAAATAGTCGCCGGATCGTCGACCCGGTCGATCGGCAGAATGCAAAAAAGCGGATTGCAGTCGACCGTCCGGTATAGCTCTTGAGAGCCCAGCACCATGGTCGCGACGGTTTTGTCCTTGTTGGCGTTCTTCCTGGCGTTTGTCACGGCACCGGACTTGATCAGGCGCAGAATATCGTCCGTCAGAACCTCGGTGTGCACCCCCAGATCTCTCTTCGTATCCAGGTAACGCATTGTCGCGGCGCTAATCGAACCGAGATCGAAGTGCAGGCACATTCCGTCGCCGACCAGGCTCGCAACGTGACGACCGATGGTAAACGAAACCGCATCGATCTCACGGGGCGCCACTTCGATCAACGGCAGGTCGCCAGCGACCAGGAAATCAATCTTGTCGAGCGCAATCATCGAGTCGCCCATGGTCCGCGGAACGTTCTCGTTAACCTGGGCGATGACAAGATGGGCATGTTCCACCGCCGCCCGGGCCGCATCCACCGATGTTCCCAGGCTGCACATGCCGGAAGAATCCGGCGTAGACACCTGGATCAACGTGACGTCGATATTCACAATGCCGTCTGCAATGGCCGCTGGTAATTCGCTGATATTCATCGGCGTGTAGTCTGCATTGCCGGCGGCCAAGGCCGCGTAAAGACCGCGCCCGATGTAAAAGGTGTTGTAACGAAAGTGCTCGACCAGGTTCGGGTGAGCCAGGATGGATTCCTCACGAGCCGAGGTGAGGTGAATTACCTCGACATCCCAGAAATTGTCCGCCATTTCCGCGAGCGTTCTGGTGAGAAGCTCCGGCTCCCCCGCCCCGGACCCAACAAAGATGGTTTGCCCGTTTTTTATGTGTGCCAGCGCTTTTTGCGGTGTGACCAGCTTGGCCCGCAGACGGTTGCGCCAGTTTCTTGAAGATTCCAACGATCACCCGGGTATTTTCTACTTGCCGAAAGATTCCAACAGATTCTGAACCACTCCCGGATCCGCCAGGGTGGAGGTGTCGCCGATCTGGTCGGCCTCCTTGGCCGCGATCTTTCTCAGGATGCGCCGCATGATCTTGCCGGAACGCGTCTTGGGCAGGGCGTCGGCCCAGTGGACTACGTCCGGTGAGGCAATCGGTCCGATCTCGGCGCGTACGTGCTTGACCAGCTCTTTTTTCAGCTCGTCCGACTTCTCGATATTGGCGTTCAGGGTTACGTAGGCGTAGATGCCCTGTCCCTTGATGTCGTGCGGGAAACCAACCACGGCGGCTTCGGCCACCTTGGGGTGGCTGACCAAGGCGCTTTCCACCTCGGCCGTTCCCATGCGGTGGCCCGAGACATTGATCACGTCGTCTACCCGCCCGGTGATCCAGTAGTAGCCGTCCTCGTCGCGACGGCAGCCGTCGCCCGTAAAGTAGTATCCCGCGAACATGCTGAAGTAAGTTTCTCCGAAGCGTTTGTGGTCTCCGTAGAGCGTACGCGCCATGGCCGGCCAGGGTTCCTTGATGCACAGCATGCCCTGCCCGGCTCCGGAAATCTCCCGGCCGTTCTCGTCCAGGATCGCCGGGACCACCCCGAAATAAGGGAAAGTGGCCGAGCCGGGTTTCAACGGGGTTGCCCCGGGCAGCGGGGTGATCAGGATCCCGCCGGTCTCGGTCTGCCACCAGGTGTCGACTATAGGACACCTGCCCTTGCCGACCACCCGGTGATACCAGTTCCAGGCCTCGGGATTAATGGGCTCGCCGACCGACCCCAGCAACCTGAGCGTGCTCAGATCGCGCTTGTTGACGTGCTCGTCTCCTTGCCGGGCGATGGCCCTGATGGCCGTCGGGGCGGTGTAGAAAATAGTGACCTTGTGTTTATCGACCACATCCCAGAAGCGGCCCGGGTCTGGATAGGTGGGCACGCCCTCGAACATCACGGTTGTCGCCCCGGCACACAGGGGACCATAGACAATATAGCTGTGGCCCGTCACCCAGCCGATATCGGCGGTACACCAGAAGACGTCCTGGTCGTGGTAGTCGAAGATGTTCTTGAAACTCGTGGCCGTGAAGACCATATATCCACCGGTGGTGTGCAGGACACCTTTCGGTTTGCCCGTCGAACCCGACGTGTAAAGAATGAACAACGGATCTTCGGCATTCATCCATTCGACCGCACACTCCGGCGAGGCGTCCTGCATGAGTTCGTGCCACCACTCGTCGCGCCCGGCTTTCATTTCACAGGTGAGACCCTTGTCCGGCCCAACGCGTTGGCAGACGATGCAGTGCTCGACCACGTGCCCGCGCTTTTCACAGGTATCCATTGCCTTGTCGGCGTTCGCCTTGAGGTCGACGGGTTTCTTACCCCTGAATGTTCCATCGGTCGTTATCAGGACCGAACAGGTCGAATCGACTATACGGTCGGTCAGTGCCTCTGCCGAAAACCCGCCGAAAACTATTGAGTGAATGGCGCCAATACGGGCACAGGCCAGCATGGCGATCGCCAACTCGGGAATCATGGGCAGGTAGATGCTTACCCGGTCGCCCTTTCTAACGCCTTTCTGCTTGAGCACGTTGGCGAAGCGGCAGACCTCGTCTTTCAACTCGGAGTAGGTGTACTTCTTTTCCTCGCCGGGTTCGTTGCCCTCCCATATAACAGCGATCTTGTCTTTCTTGTCTCCGGCCACATGCCTGTCGAGCGCGTTGTAGGTAATATTCGTCTCGGCGCCTTCGAAGAACTTGATCTCGATATCGTTCTTGAAGTCGTAGCTGCGCACCTTGGTCCACTTCTTGTGCCAGTGGAATTTCTCGGCTTGCTCGGCCCAAAAACCCTCCGGATCTTCTATCGAATGCGCGTACATCTCACGGTACTGCTCCATTGAGGAAATCCACGCGTTGTCCTTAAACTTCTTGGGAGGAAGATGCCTTGTGTTTTCCTCGCTCATGATTGCTCCCTGAAAAAGCTAGACGTGAAGGTTCTGGGCGCATACCACGCCTATTCCGGCCTTGGCAAGGGCCCCGGCGGTGCGGTTCAGCGCGCGGTGCTTCTCGATGTAGTTACGCTCGAGAGCCGGCATCAGGCCCCGCTCCTCGACGTCCGCCTTGGCCATGAAGTAGTCCAGGATGTCGGAGGGATGATCGAGAGACTTCTCCGCCTCTGGCACCCCGCCCTCGTGCTTGGCCGAGATGTTGGGAACCTCGGCGGCCACCTCGAGCAGTTCCTCCAGGCGATCGTAGGGCTGGACCACGATCGACTTGTAGGTCTCAACGATGTGGTGTTCGATGCGCACGACCTTCTCGAAACCCAGTGCCGCACGGATCTTCGAGGTCGCGCGAATGGTGTCGTTGTCGACCGAATTGGCCAGGTTGAAGCCTATCAACGAAGTAGTATTGTCCTCGCGGGAGAACAGTTTGGCGCCGATCAGAGTCCACAGCACTGCGTATGGGTTGTCGTTGCCCATGAAGACCGAGATCTTAAACTCATTGTCGATGCCCAGCTTGTGCAGCAGGTAGCCGATCAGCACAGTGCCAGGGTTGATGTTGAGAACCTGGCGAATGCCATACTCGGTGTAGTAGTGCAAGAACTCCTCGGCCCATTGCAGGGCATGTACGTTTGGTTGACCCACTCCGCCGAAGTAGCCGGTAATTGTCTCGGGACCTCCCAGGTGAACGTTGGAGCCGTCGGTGCCCTTGGTATCCAGGGTCTCGACATAGCTCGCCCCGACCACCTGCATGGCGGCGGCCACCGCCAGGATGTCCGCCTTGTCCGCGACCTGTTCTTTCATGTTGCGCACCCGGATGTAACGCCCGGGCATGAGGTTCTGCCTCTCGATCGCCTCTTTCGCTTCGGCGATCAGAAAGGGAAAGTACTGCAAGGCGCTTATCTCGAGGGTGACCGCGTTCTTCTCATCAAGAGTAGTCGCGGCGGCCTTGTCTCCCAGCACTCGTTTCACGTAGTCGGCCTTCTTGACGAAGGCGCCCTTGTCGCGTTGCTCGATGAGCCACTCGACGTCGGCCATGTAGGGCGATCCGGACTCTTTCAGGCGTCCCATCAGGTTGTCCAGCCGTCGGGCCTCTTCGGCCTTGCGGTTGATCTCTTCCGGGCCGCCGAACTTCTCGACCAGTTCGATGACCGCGTTTACGATTGTGTTGTTCGGATCCAGCATGAAGTCATTGATGGCCTCGACGTGCGCGGCAGGAATACGCAGCCTCTCTCTCAGGTTTGACATTGTATCTCCCTCTCAATCCGGTTTCTTGTACTGTTTGACCATCTGTTCGAACTTGGGAAACTCCCCTTCAATCATGTGGTAACAATGCTCGTCCTTGGGGAAGGTTCCGGCGCGTACCTCGTCGCCGTAGTCGCGCAGCGCTCCGGTCACCACCTCGGCCACGTTAGCGAATTTCTTGACGAACTTGGGCGTAAAGGCCTGAAACTGGCCAATCAGGTCGCTGATGATCAGCAGTTGCCCGTCGGTGTGCATGCCGGCGCCGATGCCGTAAACCGGAATGGGCAACAGCTCGGTGATGAACTTGCCCACTTCGGGCGGAACCGCCTCGAGTAACAGAAGCTGGATGCCCGCCTGGTGCAGGGCCAAGGCGTCTTCTATCAATATCTTGGCCGACTCGACCGTGCGGCCCTGTGCCTTGTGACCTCCAAGTTGTCCCGAGCTTTGTGGGGTAAGGCCAATGTGCCCGCAGACCACGATGCCGGCGTCGAGAATGGCGCGGATCTGGGGCACCACCCTTTTTCCTCCCTCGAGCTTGATGGCGTCGCAGTCGGCTTCCTTGAGGAAGCGCCCGGCGTTGCGCACGGCCTCCTCGCAAGACACCTGGTAAGAGAGAAAGGGCATGTCGCCGATGACGAAAGTGTGCGGCGCCGCCCGGCGCACGGCCTCGCTGTGGACGATGCACTGATCCATGGTGACAGGCACGGTGCCCTTGTAGCCGTAGACGCACATGCCCAGGGAATCGCCGACAAGGATCATGTCCACGTCGGCCTCTTCGGCGAACTGGCCGCTGGGATAGTCGTAGGAGGTGATCCAGACGATTTTCTCTCCCTTGGCTTTCATCTTGTATAGCTCGTTGAGCATCTTCTTTTTCTTTTTGGTAGCCATCAGACACCCACCTTCCCTGGTCGTTCGTTCTTTGCTCAGAAGAAAACTATTGCCCCGTCCATGATCTTCTTTCCGAACTCTACCTTCTCGTCACGGCAGCTTGCCAGGTTGATCATTGCCTTGATGATTTCCCCGGAAGCGTCCAGTCCTAGCGTGACACCCCGCCAGTGTACATAGTCAGCCACGTTTGTCGATGACAGTATTTTCAAGCGCCGGGTAACCGAAAGGACAATACGAACGCTGTGATTGCTGCCGGCCGGGATGAAAACAGCCTCCGCATGCAGCTTTGTGAGCCTGTCTTTCAACTCGGCGGCATCCCGGAAGGCGACTATCGGAGTAGAGAATTCGCGCCCACGCACCTTGACAGTCTTGTTTTGATCGAAAGCTTTCTTGATGGCGGCCAGGACCGAGGTCGGGACATTCCGGTCGTGTACGACGGCGATGACGAAAGGACCTTGGCTTTTGGGGGCACCCGAAAGCGACTTGCTGGCCGACATGGCGTCGAGCAGTTCCTTGGCCTGCATAGACATGGAAACAGACCCGGCTGGTCCGGCATGCGCAAGTGCCGGAAAGACCAATAATAAAAACAGCCAGACAAATTCCCATGGCCTACGCTTCGCGTCGTTCATGGATCCCGCTGCTCTCTTTCCTCCACCCTTGTTACTTTCCCCCCGGTTGCGTATTGAACCCCGGCCGAGAGTTCCTGTCAATCCCGCATTTCTTAGATATTGCAGGTCGTTGACAACTTCACCGGACAACCCGGTTTATTAGAGATCATCGGCAATCCGTGTTACATTCTCGGCACTGTTTTTTGTATAATCGCAAAATGATCGTATGAAATTCGAGTAAGAAAGGGGCACAGGATGGAGGCGCCTCGTTGCATGGCGACCATGATCGGCAGCCTGCCGCACACCGATCCCGAGGCGGCCGTGCGCCTGGTTCTCGATCATTTCCCCGAGGTGCCGGTCGTGCCCGAGCTGCCGCGGCGCTCGTTTCTGGAAGACATGGTTCACGCCCACAGCGGCGGACTCCCCTGTCTGGTTGTGGACCAGGCGGCCGAAAAGATGTGGGTGGAGACCGCCCGCGACTGCTCAGCCGAACTTGCGGCATTCTACGAACGGGCTCTCACGGCGGAGCAGAGTGGAGATCTTGACGCCTTCGCAGTCGGGCCCGGCTACGCCTCGGCTCTCGAGGCGGCCAGACATGAGTTTTTGGCCCGAAGTGAACCTTACCCGGTCGTAAAGGTCCAGTGCATCGGGCCGGTGTCTTTCCAACTGGGGCTGAGAGATGACCAGGATCGGGCGCTTTACTACGACGAGACGTTCCAGGATGTGCTTGGCCGCCAAGTGGCCTTGCAGGCGCGCTGGCTGGTCAGGCGTTTTCGGCCCTGCGGGCATGAGCTGATCGTCTTTTTGGACGAGCCTTGCCTTGCCGCCTTCGGCTCGTCGGGTTACCTGGGAGTGCTGCGCGAGGACGTCGTGCTGCGCCTCGGGACCGCCATCGAGGCGGTCAAGAGCGAGGGCGCGACCGTCGGAGTGCACGTTTGCGGCAACAGCGACTGGCCGATGATCATCGAGGCCGGGGCCGAGATCCTGAACTATGACGCCTACGGCTTCGGACCGAGCATGCTGGTGTACGCCGACCAGATTGGAGAACACATGGCCCGGGGCGGGATCCTGGCCTGGGGGATCGTCCCCAATAACCACATGCTGCACGAAGAGAGCGCGGCATCCATCGAGAAGCGCTTCTTCTCCCTGGTCGACAGGCTTTGTGAACGCGGTGTCGATCGGGATCTGGTCTTACGGCAGTCGATGCTCACACCCGCCTGCGGCCTGGCTTCGCTCACGCCGGAAGACGCCGAGCTGGCCATGCGCCTGCTTGCCGATCTGGCCGTATCAGTTCAGGCCAAGGTCAGGTAAGACAGGATTAAAGCTTCTGTCGGCTCTCCGGGGTATAGTGGCAAGACAACTTCCCGGAGGAACCAGGGTGTCTTCGGAAAAAGATGTTTTTGTCCAGGTCGCGGTCGCGGCGCCTGTCAGAAAACAGTTCACCTACCGCATTCCGGGTTCGTATCCCGGCGCGCCGAGAGTCGGGCAACTCGTGGATGTGCCCTTTGGAAAAAAATCCCGGCGAGGAATTCTTACAGGTCTCACTTCCAACAACGAACTGGAAGACATCGAGATCAAGCCGTTGTCCGGCCTGGTGACGGCCGAACCCGTGTTGAGCGAGGTGATGATCGATACTCTCGTCTGGGCAACCAACTACTACCTGGCGCCGCCGGGCGAGATGATATTCGCCGCCCTGCCGCCGTCGTTCAAGCAGCCGGGAAAATCGATCTTTCCCGCTCAGCACCTGGTGGTCGGTCTGACTGGCGAGCCATCACCCGAATCTCTTGTGCCTGTCGCGAAACGAGCGCCCCTGCAGGCACGCTTGTTGGGCGAGCTCGCAAATTCCGGGCCCGTCGACGTCGCGCGCCTTGCCGGCATGGGCTCCGGCGTGCGCCAGGCCCTGCGAGCACTCGAGAAGAAGGGGCTGGTTCGATTCGCACAACGGCAAGATTGCTCCAAGGTGCGAACGGAAGATCTTCCGCTACCCGAGGAGATCAAGCGCTTGACGGACGCCCAGGCCGGCGCCCTGGACGAATTGAATGCCGCTCAGGACGGCGAGGCTTATGCCGCCTTCCTGCTTCACGGGGTGACCGGCAGCGGCAAGACCGAGGTGTATCTCAGGGCCATTGCCCACGCCCTGGACCGATCGCGCAACGCTATCCTCCTGGTTCCCGAAATCTCGCTCACCCCGCAGCTGCTTTCTCGGGTGGCCGCGCGCTTCGGCTTGCTGGTGGCCGTCCTGCACTCCGGGCTCTCCAGCGCGGAAAGGCTTCACGAGTGGTGGCGCCTGCGGCGGGGCGAGGCCCGCGTGGCGCTGGGCGCCAGGTCGGCCGTGTTCGCGCCGCTTTGCAACGTGGGTATCATCGTCGTGGATGAAGAACATGACCCTTCGTATAAGCAATCCGAGCGGCTGCCATATAACGGAAGAGACCTGGCCATGGTCCGGGCCCGCGAGGAACGAGCAGTGGTCGTCATGGGCACGGCAACACCGACCGTGGAGTCCTATTCACACGCTATTGCGGGCAGGTCACGCTTGCTGCGCCTTGCCGAGCGAGTTCACGAAAGGCCGATGCCAACTATCGAGGTGATCGATCTGAAGAAAGACCTGCCTGATCCGATCGAACGGCTGCACACCGTCAGTCGATCCCTGGCTGAGGCTTTAGCCGAAACTCTCGACCGCGGCGAACAAGCCATCCTGTTTCTGAACCGGCGTGGTTTCTCGTCCTTTGCGCTCTGCAAGGATTGTGGTCAGAGCATTCGCTGCAGCAACTGCTCGGTGGCTTTGGTCCATCATCGCAGCGAGCGGCGGCTGCGCTGCCATTACTGCGGGTTGAGCATACCCGTGCCCAAAATATGTCCCGCCTGCGGCTCAGGCAGGATGCAGCTTCTCGGCCTGGGCACCGAGAAGTGCGAGGACGAAGTGCGAAGGCGTTTCCCGGGGGCCAGAGTGCTGCGGCTCGACTCGGACAGCACCGCGCGCCGCGGTTCCGTCCAGCGCAGGATGGCCAAGTTCGCGCGCGGCGAGGCCGACGTGCTGGTAGGCACCCAGATGGTCACCAAGGGTCACGATATTCCGGGGGTCACACTGGTGGGAGTGCTGCTGGCCGACCTGGGCCTGAACCTGCCGGACTTTCGGGCGCATGAACGAACCTTCCAGCTGTTGGTGCAGGTTGCCGGCAGGGCCGGCAGGGGCAAGCGCCCCGGCCGGGTAATCATTCAGACGTTCCTGCCGCAGCACGAGTGTATTGTCCTGGCGACCAGGCAAGACTTCGAAGGATTCTTCAAGCGCGAGTTGCGTCGTCGCGAGGCTCTGGGCTACCCGCCGGCGAAAAAGCTCATGCTGGTCAGGGTAAGCCACCCCGACCGCGGGGCGACATCAAGGTTCGCCTCGCTAGTGGCCGAAGATTTGCGCCGCGAGGGCAAGGGGCGCATTACGGTACTTGGCCCGGCGGAGTCTCCACTGGCCAGGTTGCGGGACCGCTTCCGCTGGCAAATGCTGGTGAAGGCGCAGCGGGTCAGAGACCTGCTATCCACGGCCGCCGCAGTGCAGCAGCGCAGCCGAGTGCCGGCGGGTGCCAAGATTCTTTTTGATGTCGATCCTCAGGACATGCTATGATCCCGGTCGGTGTTCCGCATGTCATACGGTACTGATCAATGGCCAAGATCCTAATTCTGGCGCCGAAAAGCGGCGCGCTTGACTCCCTGTCCGACGCGGTGCAAGAAGCCGGCTGGACGCCTGTTATCATGCACGATGGTTCCCGGGCGCTTAGTGACTTCTCCTCCCTGTCTCCCGCCCTGGTGGTGCTGGATCTGCAGATCGAAGAAGGCAAGGGCGTTGATCTGTGCCACCGGATCCGGGGTATAGACGGAGGAGACCTCGTACCCATCCTGCTTTTGGGAACTGGCAGCGAGGGTATCAGGAACTTCGGAGACGCCTTGGTGGAAGGCGGTGACTATTACTTCGAAAGGCCCCTGAAGATTTCCAAGGTCATTTTGAAGATACGCACTTACGTGGGTGTCGACCGCGAGGCCACCACGCTGGTGGCTCCTCCACCCACAGGTGAGACGCGGGCCGCACCGAAAAAGAGCGCACCCAAGGACTTGGCCGAGAGAGTCGAGCAAATGATGGACATGGGTGCGGCTTTCAAGGAGGGCCTGCTGGAACCTCCCGGCGACCAGCGAGAACCCCCAGACGATGCGATCGGGACGCAAGCGGGCGCTGCTGAAAAAGAAAGCTCTGCCCGCCCGCTGGTCAATTCTCCCGAGACTACCTCGGTACACAAGATAGATCCGAGCATGGTTGGCGGGCTGCTGCCACCGGGGGGCAAAGAGGCGCCAAAAGAAAAAAGGGTCAGGGCTGCTTTTCCTCAGCGGCCGGACAAGAACGACGAGAATGTCCTGTCTCCACCCGCAGAAAGTGGAAAAGAAGATGCGACAGATGAAATCGGCGGCGAGTCGCGCGGCGTGACCGTGAGCCGGCTTTTCGCCGAACTCAAGGAAGAGCTGGAAGCCACGGAAGAGCGCGATGAGCTTGCGGAAGAAGCGCAGGCCTGGAGCGAACTGGCGCAAGAAGAACAAGAGGATGCCGAAGAAAAACCCCGCAAGGAGAAAGAGGAAAAGGTCCGCCGTGAAGCCGAAGAACAGACTCGGCGCGATGCCGAGGAAAAAGCCACCGAGGCTCGCCGGGTAGTGTTGGCTCTGGCGTATAGAGAAAGCGATCGGAGAACTCGCTCACTGATCGAAAGAATTGCGCGCCAGCGTGAAGAGGACCGGATTCGCCGTGAGGCCCAGGAGAAGGCCCGCCGCGAGGCCCAGGACAAAGCCCGCCGCGAGGCCCAGGACAAGGCCAGCCGTGAGGCCCAGGACAAGGCCCGCCGCGAGGCCCAGGACAAGGCCCGCCGCGAGGCCCATGATAAGGCCCGCCGTGAGGCAGAAGAGAAGGCCCGCCGTGAGGCAGAAGAGAAGGCCCGCCGTGAGTCAGAAGAGAAGGCCCGCCGTGAGGCTCAGGAGAAGGCCCGCCGCGAGGCAGAGGAGAAGGCCCGCCGCGAAGCGGACCTGAGAGACCGGCAGGAGGCAAGCAGGAAGGCTCGCGCAGAAGCCGAGCGCAGAGCGCAACCTGAAGACGAAGAAAAAGCCATCGGGCTGCGATCGGTGGCGACAGAGCCAGCCGGCGTACCCCGAGACGAGGATCCCTTCGGCGACAGGGAATTGCTGCAGGCGGAATCCCTGTGGGCCGATGCTCTCCAGGAAGCGCGAACAGTCCACGCGGATCGCGCTGAAGAACCAAAAAAAGAAGCCTGGCCGGCCACGATGGGAGCCGGTGATAAGCTCGTGAGACTGCTTCAGCGCGAGGCAATCCTGGCGCGTGAGCAGGCCGTGGACGAAGACGGCATAAGCCGGCCGCTGGACCTCGACACGATCCCAACGGTTCCCGGACTTCCCCCGCGCCCCGGCGATGAGCGGGCAGAGCGGCCTTCCCTTGCGAAGATACGGACACCTGGCCCCGAACCACCGGCGCAGGAAGAGGATTTCCAGCGCGAAGAAACCGCGGACATACGTCCCCCTGGAGAATCCGGGCAGTATATTTCAGACGAGGACTTTGACGAACCCAAGACCTCGCCCATTCTGGATATGCGAACTCTTGCCATCAGATCGGCAAAGTCACGCCTGCGCAGACAGGAGATCGCACAAGGCCGGGAAAGTCTTCTCGATCACAGCGGACTGCCGGTAACCTGCGGCATGGAAGCGCAGGACCGCGGCGAAGAGTTCTTCGGCCAGGATCAGGTCTTCGCCGAGCCATCGCCTCAGCCGTTCATGGCTTGCAATCCTGCGCGTGCCGATCTGGCGCAGGAGATGGTGCCGGCGATCTTCTTCCGCCTCCTGACCCAGGAAACCACGGGCCAGGTGATCTTCATAAACGGCAATGACCAGAAAGAAGTTTTCTTCGAAGTGGGTGTACCGGTTGCGATTCGTTCGACCCAGACGGCCGACCGCCTCGAGGAGATGCTCTTCAGGGAGGGGCTCATAGATCGGGCGGCATACGCCGAGGCCCGCATCAAGGGTATCGGCCCGCCGCGGGCGCTGGCCGCCCATCTAGTCGAAAGAAACCTGCTCAGGCCCGAGGAGTATTTTCCGCTGGTCAGGCGCCACTTCGAGGATTGTCTGCTGGGCTTGTTCGAATGGACGACCGGTCAGGCGGAGTACCATGAGGAAACGACCCCCGATGCCGAGATGATCCGGCTGGCGCGAACCGTTCCCTGGTTGATCCTCGAGGGCATCCGGCGCAAGTTCCTCCTCGAGCGCATGGTGCGCAAGCTTGGCAGCCCGTCCAGCCTGCTGGCAGCGGTTGCACCCGACCAGCACCCGCGACAGTTGGCTGACCTGAGGAGCGCTGGGTTCCTGCCGGCCGAGCGCACCGTCCTCGGCCTGGTGAACGGCTTGCGGCCCATCGAGGAGATCGTGTTCCTCTCAGGCCATACGGCCATCACAGTCTACAGGGTGCTGCTGGCCGGGGTTCTGATGGGACTTCTCACCGTTACCGTCAAAGGAATACGGGGCGGCGGCGAGAACGAGGAGGAAATTCTCAAGACAAACCTTGAAATCGCCCGGCGCCGGATCGAAGCCAAGTTCGACCAGATAAACCACGCCTCGTACTTCGAGATCCTGGGGGTATCGGAAACGTCCACCGCTTACGAGGTCGAGGCGGCTTACCGGCTGTTGTCCACGGAGTTTCACCCGATGCATTTCGCCCACCCAGCCCTCGAAACGCTGGCCGAGAAACTTGCCACTATACGCACCACGTTGGAGGAGGCGCGCGACGTCTTGACTGATGATCTGCTGCGCACCGGCTACCAGCAGTCACTGATGAACGGGAGCAAGTGAGACAATGGCGCTTAGAGATCTGCGAATCTTTCCCGATCCGTTGCTTCGCGAGCGTTGCCGCAAGATTGAGGACGTCGATGATGAAGTAATCCAGTTGCTGGATGACCTGGCCGAGAGTATGTACGCCAATAAGGGCCTCGGTTTGGCAGCCCCTCAGATCGGAGCGGCCCTGAGAGCAGTGGTTGTCGACGTCGAGCAACGTGACGGAATACCCAGGCTGGTTGAACTCGTCAACCCCGAAGTGATCGAATCTTCAAACGAATTGAGCGACTTCGAGGAGGGCTGCCTGTCTTTCCCGGGCGAGGCCGAGAAAGTTATCCGACCGGCCAAAGTGACGGTACGCGCCCTGGATCGCGACGGCAAGCTTATCGAAGTGAAAACCGACGGTCTGCTGGCCACCGCTATCCAACACGAGATCGATCATCTTGACGGTGTCCTGTTCATCGATCACGTCTCACGCCTCAAGCGCTCACTGGTAAAGCGCCGCATGAAGAAAAAGGCCCGCCCTACGGTCACTGTCGGCGACCGCTGTTGATACCATGTCACTATCTTTCGCTTTCTTCGGTACGCCGGACTTCTGCACCAGCGCCCTGGATGTCATGCTCGCGGCGCAAAAGGCACCCATGGCGATCGTCTGCCAGCCGGATCGCCCCCGGGGCCGCGGCAGGAAACTCTCGTCGTCCCCGTCCAAGAGCTGGGCACTAGACCACAATATTCCCGTTCTCCAACCGGCAACCTGCAAGGAACCGGGCTTTTTGAGAAGCTTCCGCAAGCTGCGGCCCGATCTGGGCGTCGTCTTCGCCTTCGGTCAACTCTTGCCGGAAAGCCTGCTTGCCATTCCCCGGCTCGGCTTCATCAACATCCATCCCTCGCTCCTGCCCCGTTATCGCGGCGCGGCCCCTATTCAGTGGGCAATAATAAACGGCGACAGGGAGACCGGAGTGAGCATCGTCGAGGTCACCCCGCGCCTGGACGACGGCGACATCATCCTTCAGCAGAGGACCATCATCTCTCCCAACGAGACGGCCGTAGAGTTGGGGGAACGACTGGCCGAATTGGGAGGCGAGTTGTCCATCGCCGCTCTGGAGCTATTGGACAAGGGAAACCTGGAGACCAGGCCGCAAGCGGAAAACGAAGTGCTCTGGGCCCCGGCTTTGCGCAAACAGGACGGGCGAATCGATTGGAGCCGGCCGGCGCGCAAGATTCACGATCTCGTCCGGGGAGTGCAGCCATGGCCCGGGGCACAAACGAGCCTGCGCGGAAGAGCACTCAAGCTGCATCGCACCTCGCTAGAATCCCTCGGGTGCAGCGCCGAACCGGGCGAAGTGCAGCAAGCCGACGGTGCCGACCTGCTGGTCGGCACTGGCGAAGGCCTGCTGCGCCTGGAAGAACTGCAACTCGAGGGAAAAAAACGCCTCTCGGCCAAGGCCTTCATATCAGGAAGGCAGATTAAAGCGGGCGACCTGCTCGAATAAAAAATTCGAACGCTTTTCAGATCAATGCCGTCGAGAAATATCGCTCTGCCCGATCGGGCAGGACGGTCACCACGCGGCGCTCGCCGCCCGGTTTGTGTGACACGCGCGATGCGGCCCAGACGTTGGCCCCCGAAGATGTGCCTACCAGCAGGCCCGCCCGGCGCGCCAGGCCACGGGCGGTCTCGATTGCTTCTTCGTCGGTGACCACCGAAACGTCGTCAATCAGCGAGACGTCCAGCACCGGGGGGATAAAACCGTCGCCGATGCCCTGGATCTGGTGCAGGCCGGGCTCTTGGCCGAGCAGGGCCGCCGAGTTCTTGGGCTCCACGGCCACGATACGCACGGCGGGGTTTCTTTCCTTTAAAAAGCGCCCCACGCCGGAAAGGGTGCCGCCGCTGCCGACGCCGGCCACGAAGGCGTCGACCCGGCCGTCCATCTGCTCCCATATCTCGGCGGCGGTCTCGCGATAGTGGACCTCGGGATTGCCGGGGTTTTCGAACTGCCGGGGAACCCAGATATTCGCATCGGCCTTCTGCATCTCGGCGACCTTTTCGACGGCTTCGGTCAGGGATCCCTCGGACGATGTGAAGATCAGCTCGCCGCCGAAGGCGCGGATTATCTTGCGGCGCTCCTCGCTCATGTTCTCCGGCATGACGATCATGACGCGATAGCCCTTGAGTGCTCCCACCATGGCGACCCCGATGCCGGTATTGCCGGAGGAGGCCTCGACGATCGTCATGCCGGACTTGAGCTTGCCTTCACGCTCGGCCTGCTCGATCAGGTAACGAGCCACCCGATCTTTGATGCTGCCGCCGGGATTCATCAGCTCGGCCTTTGCGAACACGTGCGGCAAACCGAACATTGCCAGGTTGATCATCGGAGTATTACCGATGCAATCGAGTACGTTGTTGACTACCATGAGAATTCACCTCGGAAGTCGTCAAGACACCGGCCCGTAGCTTTAACAGATCGGCACGTTTATTTCAATACTAGTTCCAGCAGACCCTCGGCTATTTCCTCGACAAGAAAGCCTCCAGCAACAGCAGCGCGAGCGCCAGCAGTAAAAACCACTCTGCGCGTGAGCGCGCAAGCGAGTCCGCGCCGTGGGCCAGAATCAGGCTTGCCCGTTCACCCAGGGAGTCTTTCATCTCGCCGGGCAAGATCTGTCGCAGGTCGGATTCCCGTGGCGGCAGATGGACTATCATCCCCGGTAGCGCGCCTGGGTGCAGTAAGCGACCCTTCTTTGTCGGGACGATCTCGTACCAGCCTGGCAAATCGGTCTTGGAGAAGGCTACATGCGGCGCCGTTTCTGCCGCAGGCACGAGATCGAAGCGTGTTCCGTCCGGGGCCGTCAGCCTGAAACCGTCGGATTCCGGGACCAGCGGAATACGAACCGTGTCGCCGACTACGGCCTCCAGCGGGGCTCGTTTTTCCAGACGCCCGGCAAGGTAGGCGCAGGTTCGCTGGATGAACGGCAGGTAGCTGGCCCTGGCCGGCCAGGAGTTCCAGTCGCGATCGAGAGTCGAGGTGAACAACATTACCCGGCCGTTGCCCAAAGAGCCCTCAACCAGTGCCGGCGAGCCGTTTTCGTATTTCAGCAGCACCGTGCTGCCGGGTTCCGCCCGACCTGGATCCAGTACGGCGGCTCTCCTGCTACGCACTGCCAGCAAGGCCGACAAGAACTGCCCGTCGAAAACCAAAAGGACCGGATGATCGAGACGGGCATCCGTAAAAGCAATCCCGCGCCGGTGAACACCATCGGGATCGGCCGGCCCAAGCGCGACCACGTCTCTCAGCGGCCAGGGTAATAGGTCTCCCAGGATCAGGTTGGTCCTCTCGATGTCCACCCGGCCACCTAGCGAGATGAAAAGCCCGCCGCCGGCTCGCACGAAAGATCGCAGGCCAGAGACGGCCTGGGGCGACATGTCGGAGACATTGGCCAGAAAAACAACCTCGACGTCTTCCAGTAACTCATCACCGAATCTATCCGGGGTAACACTCGCGAAATGGATTCCGGAAGCCGCCTCGCCCGCTGGGGAGAGTGCGTTTTCGAGGTAGAACAATTCGTCCTTTCGAAGTACCGGCCGCATGTCTCCGTTGACCAGCAGGGCGCGGATCTGACGCCCACCAGAAGCGTGAACCAGGCGCTTGTTGTCGGCCGCCAACGCGTCCCGCGCCGTCGTGGAAACCGTCATGATCGCGGCCTTTTCAGGCGCCCGGATGTTGAACTTCTTCACCGTCCGGCCGCCGGCCGGAAGATCGACGAAGCCGCGAGAGAGTACTTGATCCTCGGCGCTCACCTCCAGGGGAACGCTTTCCAGGTTGCTGTTTGCATATGAAGACAGATGTGATGTGACCTCAAGGTAACGAGCCTGGATGCGCAGCGTAACATCTGCTATCGAAAGGTTGTCGCGAACGGCGTCCGGTGCCACGTTCTCGATCACTACCCGTGGCGCCTGTCGGCCCGAGCCAAAATCGGGTGACCCGCCGAAAGCATGCGCGGCGGCATCTGTCAGCACCAGGATGTGCGCCTGTACGCGACGCCCATCATTCTGAGAATCAAGAAGCTCAGAGGCTTTCTGCAGGGCCGCCGTCAAATCGGACGAGCCCCGTTGAGGCGCAAGCCGATCGATGGCATCCAGAAGAGTGCCGGCCGAATCCGAACACGGTTGCACAATTACCTTGCTCGTTGTCCCGGCGCTCAAAAGGCAGATGCGATCGCCGGGAAGCATTCCGCGCACAACGCTTTTGGCCCGCTCGACGGCCGCATCGAAGAAGGTGCGTCCGTCAAAAGAGGCTCGCATGCTGAGCGACAAGTCGATCACCAGGGCGATGGTACGGGGGCCTTTATGGGCAGTTGACTTGCGCGCCCGCAGCACGGGCCCGGCGGCGGCGATAACCAGGGAGGCTATCAACAACGTGCGCGCCACGAGCAGCAGGATGTGCCTGAGCAGGATACGGCGCGCGGAACGGCGCTTGACTCTCAAGAGAAAGTCCATGGCAGCAAAAGGATGACGGCGGGCGCGGTGCCGATTAATTAAGTGAATGATCAAGGGCAACGCAGCGGCCACAAGGCCCCACAACATCTCCGGGCGGGTAAAGACGAGTGTGCTCATTTCCTCGACGACATCCGCCCGGCAGGGGAAGCCTTTCGGCAAAAGACACCGCGCCTGCGGTTGGAAAGCTGCCTGATGAGCGGTTGATGCGGAGGCTCATCGGTCCGCACCAGTTCGTAGGTCAGGCCCCCCTCGGACAGCGCCCTGCGCGTAGTGTCGAGAAAAGCGCGCATCTCTTGCATGTAGGCATCCCGCAATTGGCGCGGAAACACCAGCAACGAGCGCTCGTCCTCCAGCGATTCGAACACGGTCGGATCTTCGAAGGGAAAATCGATTTCGTCCCCGTCGAGAACGTGAAAAACGAGCACTTCGTGACCTCTGGCCGCCAGCATCTTCAGGCTGGCAAGCATTTCGGGATCGGGATCAAAGAGATCGGAGAACAAAACCAGCATGCCGCGGCGGCCGATGCTCTCGGCATACCGCCGGGTCACCTCCCGCAGGTGCGTGGGGCCCATTGGCCGCGCCGCTTCGATCGCCGCGACGATGTTGTTCAGGTGATCCGGGCGACCCCGCGGAGGAATGTAGACCGGGTGAGAGCCGAACTGCAGGCTGAGCCCGACGGCGTCACCCTGTCGCAGCAGGATGGTTGCCAGCGAAGCCAAGAGAAGCGCCGCGTAGGCCGCCTTGGTGAACGATCCGGATCCGTAACCCATGGAAGCGGACAGATCCAGTGCCAGCACGGCCCTGAGATTTACCTCGGCCTCGTACTTCTTGACGTAGTAGCGATCCGATCGAGCCAAGAGCCGCCAGTCCATGCGTCGCGGGTCATCCCCCGGGGCGTATTCCTTGTGCTCGGCGAAGTCTACACTCTCCCCGTGGCGCGACGAGCGATGCAGCCCGGCCAGCACGCCCTCCACGACCCGGGCCACCTGCAGTTTCAGGCCCTTCAGCCTGGCCAGAACTTGCGGGTCGAGCGGGGAGATTGCCTCGCGCTCGGCGCTGATCCTGCCGGGAGACGAAGTTGCCCTTGTGGATTTGACGGGTAGCATGCGCACAAAGAGTCTACGGAGGCCGCGCCGGACTGTCAAACGTCCAACTACAACGTACTATTCGCTTTTTTTTACTATTACGGTCCAGTCTGATATAAAAGCAGCAATCCAGGGGATTGATCATGGGCGAGAAGTTCGGCAAGTACGAATTGGCCAGGAAGATCGCCATCGGAGGCATGGCCGAGATCTTTCTGGCCACCCATGTCGGGCCCGAGGGTTTCAAGAAACACGTGGCCATAAAGCGCATCCTGCCGCACCTGACCGAGGACAACGACTTCGTCACCATGTTCTTGGACGAGGCCAGGTTGGTCGCCCGCTTCAACCACCCCAACCTGGTGCAGATATTCGAGTTGGGCCAAGTGAAGAAGAACTACTTCCTGGCCATGGAGTACGTGCAGGGATCGAGCATGTCGAAAGTAGTCAAGGCATGCAACAAGAAGCAAATGCCATTTCCCCTGGAATACGGGGCCAAGATCCTTTCCTACGCCTGCGAGGGCCTGGAATACGCTCATAACTTCACCGATCCCGACGGCACCCCGCTAAACTTGATCCATCGCGACGTCAGTCCCCAGAACCTGATGCTGAGCTATGACGGCGTGGTCAAGGTGCTCGACTTCGGTATCGCCAAGGCGGCCGGGAACATCTACCACACCCGCACAACTTCGCTCAAGGGCAAGGCCGCCTATATGTCGCCCGAGCAAATCTCCCAGAAGAGCGGTCTCGACCGGCGCTCGGACGTCTTCTCGCTTGGTATCGTCATGTTCGAGTTCGCCACCGGCCGGCGGCCCTTCGAGGGAGACACCGAACTCGAGCTGATGATGGGCATAGTCCAGTCTCCCCCGACCGATCCGCGCAAGTATGTGCCGGATCTGCCGGAGGACATGGCCAGGATCATCCTGACCGCGCTTCAGAAAGACCGGCGGCAACGCTATCAGTCCGCTCGCGAGATGCGCGCCGACCTCGAGAATTTCCTGGTCAACCGCAAGGTCATGGTGGACAGCTACTCCCTGGCAAACTTCCTGCGCGAGATTATGCCGCAAGGTGACTCGCTGGTGGGCTACTCGGTTCCGACTCCCTCGCGACCCTCCCTGTTCGACGAGCCTGCAGGCGCGCCAAGGGCGCACACTCCCTCACCGGTAAAGAAAACGCCCTCGCGACCCTTGCCGCCGCCCCCTGTGCCGGTTCCCCGGGGGGGCACGGGCAGTCGGCCCCTGGTCGATCTTTTAGCCCAACGGGACGAAGCGCCTACCATGCTGACTCCTTCGAACGTCATTCGGCCCCTGTTGCAGAAGCCGCCCGAAGAGCCGGACAAGACCCTTCCGCGTCCCGGCACGGGAAAGATCGAAGAGCGCGAGCGGAAAAAAATGCTGATTGCCGGGGCGCTTCTTGTTCTGGTGATCATTGCCGGCGCCGCCGCGGCCTATTTCTCTTTTAGCCAGGGAAACGGTACTTCAGATGCCGATGCGGGAGTGGCCATCGTAGTCTCCGGCGTTGAAGAGCCCAGTCCCGAAATCAAAGACGCCGGTATGGTTGCACGGGCGGAACCGACAACGGCTCCCGACGCTGGCATGTTGTCGGTCTCCGATAAGGAAACAAGCCACAATTACACATCTCACAAAAAGAAGAAGCGCCGGCGCCGGCGCGTTGTCGAACCTGCAGGCCATCCCACTCCGCCGACACTGCCGACTCCGAAACCCGACGCCGGCACGCAACTGGCCGTGGTTGAAAAACCCAAGAACGGATCGCTGATGGTTTTCTCGAAGCCCTGGACCGAAGTCGCCATCGATGGAGTGAGTTACGGATCCACCCCCCTGGACGGAGCCATCGACCTGAAATCCGGCCCCCACGTCGTGCAGTTGACCAATTCCTCGGCCGGGATCAAGCACCGCGAGCGGATCCACATCATGCCGGGCAAGAAACAAACCCTGCGCAAGAAGTTTTCAAAGGGCTTCTTGCGCATCTTCGTCAAGCCCTTCGGCACCGTTTACATCAACGGCGTCAGAAAGGGAGTGACTCCCCTGGGGGACATCGGAATCTACGAGGGTGCCCACAGGCTGCGGGTAAAATGCGACCGCACCGGCAAAGAAGAGAACCGCACAATAAATATCAAGGCCGGGGAGACATTCACCATCAAGCTCGATCTACGATAAAAGCTCCAATGTAGCAGGTGCCAAGATGCACCGGTCGCTATTGACAGTGTTGATCCTTACGACTACTGTTTGCGGATAGCGCGACAACAATCATTACAGAGGAGATCAGCCGTGCGATATTTCTGTCCAGGATGCGGCAGCAAGTACTCAATGCCCGATGAAGACATTCCCGCCGAGGGCATGTCGGTGAATTGCGAAAAATGCGGCTTCAACATTACGATCAAGCCCCCGCGGCACAAGAGGGCCACCGGCTCATCCAGCAAGACTCCGCCCAAGAAGGCAAAAGAGCCGCTGCAGGCACCGGAGCCCGAAGAAAAGACTCCCGTGCCAGAGGCGGCCGAGACGGCGGCGGCTATACCCGCTGCCGAACCGCGGGCGAAAAAAGAAGCCCAGAAACATCCGTCCGGTGCGCGGGTTGGGCGTTACCTGGCTGCAATCGGAACGGGAAAGAGCGGAGACGCTTTTCGTTTCAGGGATCTGTTTTACACCCTGGCCGTGCCGCTCGATTTCAGGAAGCTTCTGGTGACGGGCGTGGCCGTCTTTGTGGGAAGCCTGCTTTTTTCCGGGCTCGGTTGGCTGGGAGTCAAGACGCAAAGCTCCGTCGGCGTGATGATCGGCCTGATCCTCGGGGGTGTGATCTTCTGGGCACTTGTAATTCTGGGCATGGGGGTGACATCGCATCTTGCCGACCGCGAAATGGAAGAAGGCAAACACCTGCCGCTTGGCGAGGGCATCCGCTATGTTACCGGCAACCCGCTGACCGTGCTGGGGACTCCCTTCCTGTTCGTGATCGGCGTATTGGCAAGCGGCGTTGTGATTGCCGTAATCGCCCTGATCGGTCGAATTCCCTACGCCGGACCTATTGTTTACGGCCTGACCTTTCCCTTCTCCTTCGCGGTGGCCTTAGTCTCGGTACTTTTGGCCATCCTGTTCGTACTGATTACATTCTCTTACCTGCCCGCCGTGCGGTGCGAACAGTTGGGGCCCTGGGCGGGAGCCAAGCGGGCGGTTGCTTTAATCAGGAACAACGTCGGCCACTACCTGCTCGATGTCCTGGTAGTCTCCGCCTGCGCCTATCTCTTGTTCTTGCTTCTGGGTATGGCAGTTGCCGCAGCCATGGGCGGCATTGGCTGGGTCGGCGGAAAGGCCATGGGAGCCGATCTGAGCAGTGTTTTCTTGGCCGTTCCGGCCGCTCTCTTCGGCGCCTTGGTGATGGTCATGCCCGACGCGATGCTGATGATGTTCCAGGCGGCCAGCGGTCCCGGCTGGCAATTCAGCATTGCCGGCTGGCTGGTCGGATTGACGCTGCTGGCGGTATTCTCGCTGATGTCGGCCTTCGTTTTGACTTACTTCAGCGCCGCGGGAGTGGTCAATTACCATCTGTTGGTCGACAAGGAAAAAAACTAGCGCCGGTCAGCCCGGGGGCCAGGCTAGCTTCCTTCCCCCGATGAGGTGGAAATGAACGTGGAAAACTTCCTGCCCGCCGTCGGCGTTACAGTTGGTAACGATGCGGTAGCCGCTGTCGGCGATGTTGAGCCTGACGGCCAACTCGGCGGCAATCATAAAAATATGTCCGATGGTTTCTGCGTTTTTTGCGGTAATGTCGTTGAGAGTAGCGATATGTTCGCTGGGAATGATGACGATATGCCTTGGCGCCGCGGGGTCGACGTCCTCGAATGCCAGGCAGATCTCGTCACGATGGACGATTGTGGCCGGGATGGAGCCGTCGCGAATCTTGCAGAAAATGCAGTCGCTCATGCCTCTTACCTCCAGGATTCGTGCTTAACACGTGGGCTGTGGCCCGGTCAAGCCGCTGTCCTGATATTCCTGGCAGTGCTCTGCGCGGCCGGTTGCGCTTCGGTAACCAGGCCGCCGGACAGCGATCTTCAAGGCGTGGTGAAAATGTTTCATCACGATCTGAGGTGGAAATACTTCAAGGCTGCTGCGGCGCGCGTCGATCCGCGAAGCTCCCGGTCATTCCTGGATTCCCTTGAGGACAACGAAAAAGATCTCAACATCACCGAGTGGGAGATCCGCGACGTTACACTGTCTCAGGGCGGCAAGCGGGCCAAGATCCGGGTGCGCCTCAAGTATTTCAAGATGCCTTCCACGGTGCTGCAGGATGAGACCATCGAGCAGGTCTGGGAGCAGAAGAATGATGCCTGGGTCCTTGTCGAGCAGACCGGCGGCCCAATCGAAATTTCCATGCCACAAGCGGACGAATCGCGAGCGAACCCGAACGGAGACACCGCCGACACGGACGCTGGCGGTGTCTCCGGGGAAAAACGCTGATCCCGCCTCGGGTAATCATAGAAGACGAGCAGATTCTTGTGGTCGAGAAACCCGCAGGTTTGCATGTGTTTCCATCAGGTTTGGGCATCGGCGATTCAGTTCTCACTCGCCTGTTGGCCGGGAGACCCGATCTTGCTGAGATCGGAGAGGCCGGCGCACCGGCTTTCGTTCATCGCCTCGATCGCTCGACATCCGGGTTGCTGCTGGCGGCCAAGACACAGGCGGCCTACGGCTCGCTGCGCGATGACTTTAGCAGCGGCAAGGTCCACAAGGAGTACCTGGCCCTGGTCGAGGGCAGTTTGCAGGGAAGGGTTGAGATGGACGTTCCGCTTGGTGCCCGCTACCGGCGCTCGCGACGAGTGAGCGTCTGCTCAGAAGGTCGTCGCCTGCGCGGAGTTCGTCCGGCCAGGACGATCGCCGAGGAGATCGCGCAAGAGGCAGGGCTCACCCTGTGCCGAGTGGAGACGGCCACGGGTTTCCGGCACCAGGTGCGCGCCCACCTGGCCCACCTGGGACACCCGCTGGCGGGCGACCGCCTGTATGGAGCCACCCGGGAGATAGGCGGCCTGGAGGAACATTTTTTCCTGCACGCCTGGCTCATCGAACTCAGGCATCCCGACGACGGGCGCAGGCTGCGGCTTTGCAGTCCCTTGCCGCCTGCCAAGCGGAGCGTTTTGGCTCACACAGGCCTGCTCGAGGCGTATAATCGTTTCTTAAAGGAACACTCCGAACCAATAACGACTTATCTTGACGATGAAACCGAAGGCTGATAAAAAATCCAGCATGTCGGCTATGCAATATGATAGAATGGCATTTGTCCCCGGGGGAGATGAAAGATGAGTGTCGGTTTTACTGGCAAGCTCCGTAATTTAGGCGTCGAGTACCGGAATCGCGGCGAGCTCAATAGGAACTTCCTTTCCGAATCTCCGCACGGCGGGCTGATCGTGACGGTTTCCGCTGACGTGCAGATCGGCGAGATGGTTTTGCTGCGGGTGCGCTGCATAGAAGAGGAAATCGAGGTAACCATCAAGGGCCTCGTCTTGTGGCACAGGAAAAACACCGCTACAGGAAAGATCGCAGGCATCGGGTTTCCCGCAAGCGAAATAGAGAAGCGCGAGCGACTGCTGGGCACCCCGCGGGTCTGGGCCACCGATAAAGAACGCAGGAACCAGCGTTTCCAGACTACCATGAAGGTCACCTACGAGACCGCGACCGATTTCGTGGTCGACTATACGCGTAACATCTCGTCCGGTGGAATCTTCGTCAAGGGCAAGCGCCCGCCCGAGTTGGGATCAAAGATCCTCTTCAGGCTCTACCCGCCCGGCGAGCAAGAGCCGATCGATCTGCCCGGGCAGGTGGCCTGGCAACGACCCGGCGGGGGGTTCGGCGTCCGTTTCGCCGAATGCGCCAAGAGCACTCGTGAACGTCTCGACCGGCTGGTACGCACGATCGCCATCGGCGCACCGGCTCCCGTCTCGGCCCCGATATTCGAAGAGGTCACCCCGATCTGACCGGCCGTTGCAAAGCGCACATTAGCGGGAAAACAACTCGGCAATCAGCGAGCGGGCCGCCTGCAGGATCTCCTGTCTCTCCTGCGGATCGAGCCTGACCCTGATTAGACCATCCGGGTTCAGTATTATTCGCTCCGTCTGCTCCTGGACCAGGCGAGCCAGGCGCTCTACGTCTATCCGCGTTGAAACTCCCGGCCTGACCTGAAGCTCTCCACCGCGTGCCTCCAGCGAAGCCACCCCGGCATCTCTCAGCAGTGTTTTTATAGCCGTCAGCTCGCACAGGTTTTCCACCTGGGGAGGCTCGGGCCCGTAGCGATCCACGATCTCGCGCTCTAGGTCAAACACATCTTCCTCGCTTGCGACGCGGCTGAGGCGGGCGTAAAGAGCCAGGCGTTGATCCAGTTCCGGCACGTAGTCCTCGGGTATCAACCCGGCCACCGGCAGAGATATCTCCGGCTCCCCAGATCCTGCGGCGCCCTTACCACGCGCCTCGGCAACGGCACGCTCTAGAAGCCGACTGTAGAGATCGAATCCGACGGCGGCAATGTGTCCCGACTGGGCTTTGCCCAGAAGATTGCCGGCTCCGCGGATCTCCAGGTCCTCGGACGCAATGCGGTAGCCGGCGCCGGGCTCGCTGAGGTCTGTAAGCACCTCGAGCCGCCGGCGAGCATCCGTCGTCACTGCCGCCAGGCCGGGTATCAGCAGGTAGGCGTATCCGCGCTCGCTCGAGCGCCCCACCCGGCCGCGAATCTGGTGCAGTTGTGACAACCCGAAGCGATCCGCCCGGTTTATGATCATGGTGTTGGCGGCGGGAATATCCAGGCCGGATTCTATGATCGAAGTGCAGACCAGCACGTCGAGCTTGTGCGCGACGAAGTCGCCCATGGCGCGTTCCAACCGGCGCTCGTTCATCCGCCCGTGCGCCAGTCCGTAACGGGCCTTGGGAACGATCTTTTCCAGGTAGCGCATCATCGACGGCAGGGATCGCACCCAATTGTGCAGAAAGAAAACCTGCCCGCCGCGTTCCAGCTCACGCTGGATGGCCTCGGAGATGACGCGTCTCGAGAAGCGGGTTATCATCGTCCGGATGCTGCGTCTTCCGGGAGGCGCCGTCTGGATGACAGAGATATCCCTCAGCCCGGTCAAAGACATCTGCAGCGTTCGCGGCAGCGGGGTGGCCGTCATCGTCAGCACGTCCACGTTCTGCTTGAGCTTCTTCAGCCTTTCCTTGTGCCGTACACCGAAACGATGTTCCTCGTCGATGACCAGCAGGCCGAGGTTTGCAAACTTGACGTCGTCGCCCAACAGGCGGTGGGTGCCGATAACTACGTCGACGGTGCCGGCCGCGAGTCCCGCCAAGATCTCTTTCTGCCGGCCGGGCTTGACCAGCCGGCTCAGCATCTCCAGGTTGACGGCTTGCTTTTCCAGACGCTCCCGGAAGGTCGACAGGTGCTGTAGCGCTAAAATCGTCGTCGGCACCAGCACCGCCGTCTGCCTGCCGCTGAGAGCATTCAGGTAAGCTGCCCGCAGGGCCACCTCTGTCTTGCCGAAGCCGACGTCCCCGCAGATCAGGCGATCCATGACGCGGGACGAGAGAATATCATCGAAGACCTCGGCGATTGCCTTGCGCTGGTCTTCTGTTTCAACGAAAGGAAACGACGCTTCCAGACGCTGATAGTCCTCCCCGGGAGGCTTGGCCGGCAGCCCCGGGGTAGTACGCCTGGCGGCCTCGATCCTGATCAATCCGTCGGCCATTTCCAGAAGCGCTTCCTGCACTCGCCTCTTTGTTCGCTCCCAGGTCTTCCCGCCGAGCTTGGACAGCACCGGTACTGCGCCTTCCCTGGTTGTTCCTCCCAGGTAACGCTCGATCAGGTTCATCCGAGTGACTGGCAGGTAGAGCCGGTCGCCTCCGCGGTAGATGAGCAACAGGTAATCGGCCTCCGATCCGACCACTTCCAGCTTGTGCATACCCTCGAAGCGGCCGATACCGAAATCAACGTGTACAATGATGTCGCCGGGCGACAGAGAAGAGATCCTGTCCGCCCTGGGCCGGGCCGCGCTCGCGCGAACCGGCCGGCCAAACACGTCGGAGTCCGGCAGAAAGCCGACACCGGCTTCGGGACAGCTAAAACCTTCCTCGATATCACCGGGTACGATTCGAACCGGGGGCGACGGGGTGGGCTTTTCGGCCCAGGCGGGATCGAAGTCATCCGTCTCGACTCGCACGGGAATGTTGCGCCGGCGCAGCATGGCGGCCAGTTCTCTCGATCGTCCCGGACGCGAGGAAACGATGAAGGGCCTGAGCCTCTCGCGGCGCCAGCCAGAAAGAAGATCGACCAGCGGCTGAAGCGGATCGTCTCCGCCTGCCTTGCGGATCGCTTCGCGCAGATCGCGAACATCATCGCTGGCGATCGTATGCTGCTCTCCTCCGTGTTCAACAAGTCCCACGTTCAGCAGAACGCGTGCGCGGATCTTTGCGGCCAGTTCATCCGCCGACAGCAGCATATCCCTGGGTGGAAAAACCAAGGCGCCCGAGTGAATGCTCTCGTCGCAAGCCGTCTCGGCCCTCTGCCAGACATCCAAGGCGGCCTGCTCGACTGTGCCGGGCTCGGAAATTATCAGGCGCACGCCGTCGTGCAAATAGTCGAGCAGAGATTCGAGCCGCGGGTGGAAGGCGGGCAGCAAGGCTTCGATGCCGAACGACCAGACGCCGTCTTTCAGCGCCCGCAGGTGTGCAAGCAGTCGCCCGGAAGAAATATCCAACTCGTCCGCCCTGCGCTCGACGGCCAGCGCGGCCCGTTCGCGGCCGGGCGCGTCCCAGACAATTTCGCGCACCGGTCCCAGGTAGACGGCGTCCATGGGCGATACGGTTCGCTGGGTCTGCGGATCGAAGGCGCGAATGGACTCGACCTCGTCTCCCAGAAGCTCGATTCTTACAGGCTGCGGCAAAAGAGGTGTGAAGATATCGACGATCCCTCCCCTGACGGCGAATGTTCCGGGATCTTCCACAAGCGGCACATTGAAAAAACCCGCCCGGGAAAGAAAAGCGGCCAACTCGTGTGTGCCGGTCTCCTGGCCGCGAAGCACCAGCAGGCTCGAGTCATCCAGCGCGGCCCGCGGCATGCCCAGGCGCAACACGGACGGCAAGCTTGCCACGATCAGGTCGGGGCAAGGCCCGTGAACCAGCCTGAACAGAAGCGCCAGACGATCGGCCACCAGCAGGCGATCGGGAGAGAGATCGTAGTAGGGCAGTTCCTGGTGCAGCGGGAAATAAGCCACCCGCCCGGCAAAGGGATCAACCGGGTCGCGCCCGGTATCGCCCAGGAAGAAACGAGCCGCCCGAAAGGCCCGCTCGGCCCCGGCCTCATCCGGTAAGATCCAAAGAAACGGCCCCGCCCCCCCGCGCACAAGCGCGGCCGCCATCCAGGGCCGCGCGTTGGGCGACACTCCGCGAACATTGACCAGTCCGTCCCGCTCGAGCCTCTCGACAAGAGGCGCGACCAGGGCGCGGGCGGTACGCTGGGGGCCGTAAGCATCCATCACGGACGGAGCATAGGCAAAAAAAGCCCCCGCCGCAACGGCGAGGGCTTTCTTTTCAATGACAAGACTACTCAGACATACATGTCCAAGGAGTCACATGAGATCAGGGTAGCGCGTTGGTCGAGCTGACGGCAATCGCGAACGGGCCTGCGTAGTAGTCGCTACTACCGTACGGGTGGGCAACGATGTAGACGGTGGACTCGCCTGTCACGATCGTAACCTGCTGGGATGTCGTATAACCCGAATCGACCTCCGAGAAATAGGCGGTCGTGAAGTCTTCATGATAGGCAGAGACCTCTTCATCTCCAGCGTATGCGCCGCTACCATCATAGCCGTCATCCCACCACACATAGTAGGTAGTGCCCGCCGTGCCGGTGAAAGAGAATCCACTGCTGTCGGCACCCGTTGGATTGTCACCAACGGTCCATCCACCGTCGACCGTCAACGCCACGACATTGGGCAAACAACGAGGCTGGCAAACTCCCTGGCCGTCGCCGAGATCGGTACAAACGTACGAACAATTATTGCTCGTAGCGGGATCGACCCAGGTGTCGGAGCGGCAGTCGGGCGCCGCCGGATCGCAGGCGTCGAGACACAGGCCGTTTTGCGGGTAGCCGAAGTTCATGCACAGCGAACCCGCCGGGCAGTCGTCCGTGTCGGGCCAGCACCACTCGGAGCAGTAGCCGTTGCCCCAACCGTCGGCATCCTGCAGGCAGGCGGGGTCGGTGGCCGTTGCCGAGCAGTCGGTGTGCGCGGTGCAGGCAACGCCAACAGCGCCTGCGCCCGGGACGCAAGCGGCCCCGGCCTGGCAATCGGTCGGGTCGGCGCAGTCGGGAAGTTCGTCGAAGTCGTTGTCGGCGAAATCGTCACAGACGTCCTCGTTGGCAACCGGTTCGATGTTCAGGTTGAACACACCGACATCGGCGGCACTATATCCGTCGACGACGATCACGTACTGCTGGCCGAGTGTGACGCTGGTTACGAAGACAGAGAGGTAGCCGGTGCCGTCATCCTCGGAACATGCTATCTCGGTTATCCCCTCGTACATGTAGAGCACTGTGTCGGTCAGGCCGGCGCTTCCCTCGGTGTCGAAGACATAGACACCGGTCGCCGGGGCGGTCCAAGTGTAACACACGTCGAGCCCGCCGCTGCTGAAACCACAGGTGCCCAGGAAGTCGTCGCCCGCGCCGGTGTTGTCACCGGTAATCACGGGCGTCCCGGTAGCATTGCCCAGGTCGGTGCCGTTGCACTGCATGGACGAGACACAGGCGGCCGTGCCGCTGCTGTCGTCGCAGAAGGGTGTAGGATCCGAACAAGTGCTGTCGGCCTGCCATCCAAGACAGCCGTTGGTCTGCCCGGCGCAGAGCCAGATGTCGTTGCCGTTGCACGTGGTCGCGCCGTCGCTGGGACAAAGATCGACACAGCAGGCCGGACCGCTCCACAGGCCGAAGGCCGTGTCGTGCTCGGTGACGCTGATCGATGTCATTGTGACCCAGTCGGTTCCGATACCGAAACCTTCACCAGGATTTACCAGCATGGCCTCCGCGCCGTTGACGGTATCGGCCATGCCCCAATAGTGGAAGTCATCGGTTCCGGTCGTCACCCAGAAGGAAATCCAGTAAGTGCCGGCCGGAAGAGTCGCGGGCGTGGTTAGGTTTACGACGACGTCAATCCCGACGATGGTCAGTTGGGCGTCGGTAGGAGCCACACTCAGGCCCCAGACCGGCGAATCGATCGTGGGAACGCCGCCCGGCAGGCCGCCGTTGTCCGCGTAGATCCCGAAGTGCAGCGCGCTGGCGTCTGCGTAAACCAGGCCGTTTTGCAGGAAGCCCGTGAATTTCATCATGCTGATGTCCGTGGCCGCCGTCAGCGTGAAGTCGTCGGCCATGAAGGCGTTGTAGGTCGTCTGGGTGGCGAGTTCCTGGGACACAAGCCCGTTGCCCGCCGCACCGATCGGCTGGTTGACCAACTCTGTGCAAGCCGCCTGGCAGAGGGCCGCGCCACTGCCGTCGATTATGCATGTATCAGCTCCGCAGTCGGTGCCGATTACCAGGTCGGTGCAGCCGTCCCCCTGCATGACGCAGTTCTGGGGTACGTTGCCAGAGCAGGCGTTGTCGTCGGGAGCCGTGCACTCATCGGCGCAGACGCAGACGATCGGATCTGCCATGGCGTCGCAGGCCGGGGTGGCCCCGGTGCAGGTGTCGATCACGATCCAATGGTTGCAGGTGTCGACACCAAGCTGACACTCCTCGACGGTCGGGTTGCTGCCGTCGGTTCCGCACTGCCTGGCACCAACCGTGGTGCAGTCGTTTGTGCATGTGGATACGCACGAGGCGCTTCCGGCGGCTAACTCGCAGACGTCGGTGCTGGTGCCGCCCTGGCTGCAATCGGTGGTGCTGTTCCACTCGAGACAGGAGTCGGCGTCGGCGTCGGCCACGCAGGTCTGGATCCAGACGTATCCGGCATCGCACTTGGTGTTGCCGGCCGCCTGGCACTCGTCGGAACAAACGCAGGCCGCAGTGCCTGCCACGTCGCCGCAAACATCGGTGCTGGCGCCGCCCTGGGTGCAGTCGGTGGTGTCTTTCCATTCCAGGCAACTATCGGCGTCGCCGTCGGCCGCGCAGGTCTGAAGGGTGTTGCCGCTGCACTGGGTGTCGTTGGCGGCCGTGCACTCGTCGGCACAAACGCAAGCCGCGGTGCCGGCAACATCGGCGCAAACATCGGTGCTGGCGCCGCTCTGGGTGCAGTCGGTGGTGTCTTTCCACTCCAGGCAGCTATCGGCATCGCCGTCGGCCGCGCAGGTCTGGACGGTGTTTCCACTGCACTGGGTGTCGTTGGCGGCCGTGCACTCGTCGGCGCAAACGCAGGCGGCAGAGCCTGTACTGTCGTCGCAGGCAGGGGTGGCGCCCGTGCAGGTGCTGGTGACGACCAAGTCGTTACAGCCATCGTTGGCGTTGAGTTGGCAGGTCTCGATGTCGACGCCGTTGCACTGGGTGGCGTCTACCGTGTCACACTCGTTGGTGCAGGGCACAACGCACTTGGGCTCGCCGCTGCCGGCGTAGCATACCCTATTGCTGGCGCTGCAGTCGGTGTCGACTACCCAGTCGTTGCAGCCGTCGGCGCCCACGGTGCACTTCTCGATGGCGCTCATCAGAGCGTTGCACTGGACGGCGTCAACCGTGTCGCACTCGTTGGTGCAGTGATCGACGCACACGGCCGGATCCACCGTGTCGTCGCAGAACAGGCTGCTGGTGTTGCAGTCCTGCTGATCGACCCACGCGTAGCAACCGGTTGTACCGGAAAGCTGGCAGGCCTGGATGATGGTGCCGCTGCACTGCGAGGCGTCTACCGCCGGATCGCAGGCGTCGGTGCACTGCTCTACGCAGACGGCCGGCTCGGCCGTGTCTACGCAGGCCTCGCGGGGCGCGTTGCAGGTTGTGGTGTTATTCCAGTCGGTGCAGGTCGAGGCCTGCACGGCGCAGGTCTGGACGGTGTCGCCGTCACACTGGGTCTCGCCGTCGGTGCAGCGGTTCTGGCAGGTGGCCGAGCAGCTTGCCGCGCCGGCGTTCTCAACGCAGTTCGGTGTCGGAGCGGCACAAACAGTCGTGTTTGTCCAATCGTTGCAGCCGTCGGCTCCCACTTCGCAGGTCTGGACGGTGTCGCCTGAGCACTGGGTGGCGTCCAGCGTCGTGCAATCGTCTGTGCAACCGGCATAGCAGCCGGCCGTGCCGCTGGTGTCGGAGCAAATCTGGCCGTTGATGTCACAGTCGGTGCCGTCGACCCAGTCATAGCAATCGCCTACCTTGGCGCAACCCTGGATTATCGTCCCGTTGCACTGGGTGGTTCCGGCGGTGCACTTGTCGGTGCAGGTCTCGGAGCAGACGGCCGGATCGACCGTGTCATCGCAGAACTTGCTGGTGGTGGCGCAGTCAATACCGTCCTGCCAGAACAGGCAGCCGTCGGTGTCGGCCGCACAGGTCTGGATGATGGTGGTCTGCGTCGTGCTGCATTGCGTGCTGCCCGAGGTGGCGCACTCGGAGTTGCAACGGCAATCCGCTGTGGCGCCGGTCGACAGGCAGGTCTGGAGCTCGCCGCAGGTCATCGAGGCGGTCCACACCAGGCAGGCGTCGGCATTCTTGGTGCAACTCTCGACGCCGTTGTTGGTCGCGTTACACCTGGTGGAACCATCGGTCACGCATGCATTGGCGACGTCCTTGCAGGCGTCGGTCGTGCTTCCCCCGCAGCCCGTGCCGATGAAGCCCAGCATCAGGATCGCGGACAGCAAACATACCGCTTTCACTCTCTTACTTCTTAGCATCTCGTTCCTCCTTGGTTCGGTTATGAATGATCTTTTTCTACATTCTCTTACATCAAAGTGCAGTATCCTACACATGCGTTCCCAAGCTTGTCAACACCGAATATGTCGTGTAATTACAATAAGTTATACCCATGTCGGGTTAAAAGCAGAGTGCCGATCACAATCGGTTGACTTTTGCGCCTCCGCTGGTTATATTGGGGCTGTGGGTTACAGCCGTTTTCCTGGCACGGTTCTCATATCAAATTGGGAGTATTGGCATGGCGCAAGACCGGCCGAGTTGGAGCGAGATCGACAAGAAGAGAGACCGTCCCGGGGGGCGCGGTAAAGGGCGGCAAGAAAAGAAACACGAGATGAGAGAGCATTCCACCAGGTACGACCGCTACAAGGCCGACCTCGATCGCCTTTTCGATCAGGGCATGGCGGGCGAGTTGATCAAGCAGGTCGGCAAACAAGCCAACAACCCGGCCGCCAAGGCCAAAACAGCCGTGGCAACGAAGCCCAAGAGGTCCGGACGGATCCCCCCAAACAACCAGGCGGCGGCAAGTCGCCTGAAACTCATCCGCACGATCGTCGACGCCGGCGACTCGAGCGAGTTGAAATCCGCGCTCGACGAACTTGTCGAAAGCTTCGGCCTGCCTGACGACTGGCTGGTGTTGATCAGGACGCTCGAACATAATGATGAATCGCTGGTGCAGAAGGCAATCGACAAGATGAGCAAGCTGCTTCCCGGCACGGCCAAGATTCCCCGCCGCTTTACCCTCAAGGAACGGCTGCGCACCATCGGCCAGACAGCTCGCGATGCTGAGTTGAGAAAACAGGCCGAGTCGCTCGAAGAAAGTCTCTGACGAGTACCTCGCCGCGTGGGCTTAGTCCTCGAGCATTTTCTCCATGGTATCTTCCGTGCGGGCCACACCGATCTTGGCTATCGTTTCCCGCAGCCTGGGGTAGTCATCGAGAATTGCCAACACCGCCGCCTTAGGAATCTTGAGCACCGCCAGGTCACCGCGCGCGATGACGGTCGCCGAGCGAGGTTGTTCGGTGATGACGGCCATCTCTCCGAAGAAGGCTCCGTCGGTCAACTCTGCCACGGGCTTGGTGGTGCCCAGATCGTCGATCACCACAGAGGCGATTCCATCGACGATGATGTACAGCGCGTCGCCCGGCTCCCCCTCGCGCACCACGCATTCCGTGTCCTTTATGGTGATTGCTTCGGAAGCGTCGATCAGCCTGCGCCGGCCATCGTGATCGAGCATTCTCAACACTCGCGCATTTGAAAAAAACCTGATCGTCTGATCGATGTCGGACATGTGTTTCTCCTTATTGGTCATGCTTTCATGAACGGACCCCACCGTCAAATGGTGTCGGGCGGGTTGGCGATGACCCGGGGTGGGGCGGCGGTAACCCATGCCTGCAGGACAAAGACAGATCGGGGCAGGATGGGTTGGCCGTAATTTCAAACAGATAGGTGCCTGCCCGGATGAGTCGATCTGGCACGATTCTTGGAAACAATACCAACCAGCAACCAAGGGAGCGCGGATTGAATATCCAGGCCGGCATGAGAAACTTCGTCCTGCAAACCGATGCCGGCGCTCTATCTTCCCCGGAGACCGCTATCACGGCCGGCCGTCTCGACCTGGTGGCTTTCGAGTTCATCCAGCGCATGCTGGCACCGCCTGCCCGACAAGGGTTGCCGGGGGCCTGGCTATTGAGAGACGCAACGCTGGGGCTGCTTGTGGGGTGCGTGCTGGGACTCGCGGCCTTCGGGCTCGTCGGTCACGATTCGACCACGACATCCCCGCCGGCTGCGGTTATACCGCCTAGCGAGCCAAAGAGCCCGGCCCCGGCCGTGAAAACTCCCGCCGTCGCCCCGCGAATCCCGGCGCCCGAGGAAGCTCGCCTGTCCAGGTTGCTCAGTGCCGGCCTGAGCAAGCGAGTTGCCCTGCCAAAGTCATCCCCGCGCAGCGATACATACCGGACGCTTCTGAAAAACGGCTGGCGGCACTTCAGACAGGATCGCTACCACCTTGCGGCCGTGGCCTTCGGCCGGGCGGTCCACCTGAAACCCCGCCAGACCGACGGCTACTACGGCCTGGCCTTGAGCCTGTTCGAGCAAGGCAACGAGGGCGCGGCTCTGCGGATCCTGGAATCGGGAGCGAAGAAAACGGGCTCCAAGGCGGCCATCTGGGTGCTGGCCGGCAGTATCTACCAGTGGCTGGGAAAGGAACAGGCCGCCCGCAAGATGTACCGGCGCTACCTCGAGCGCCATCCCGACGGGGCGTTCGCCGGAGACGTAAGAGCGCTGCTTTCGCGCAAGCAGCTTCCCGTGCTGTTCGATTCGCCCGAGCGACTCAGCGTCAACCCGCTCAGATAACACTTTTCATAAAACGCATTTCATTGTAGGTTACCTCCTCGCACAGTGACCGTAGTCGCTTTACCCAGGAGGCCTGCATGTATACCGGTAACCGAATCGCCAAAGCCCTGCTTTTGTTGGCGCCGCTTTTCATTGGAGCAGCCTGCCAGGACACCAAGATGCACAGCCTGGCCGATGACGTCTGGATGGTGAAGATCGTCGTCGATCCGCTCAAGAGCGCCTACGATATCAGCGACAACATCGATATCGACTACGTGGTTCTCGACTGGTACGGCAACAGCATTCAAGGAATCGGCGCGACCTGGCAGAAGCCGTTAGCCTCAGACGTTGCGTTTCTGGGCGGCAAGAGCTACCGGTTTGAAAAAATCGGAGCCTTCAGTTGGACGGTCACTCTCGATCAGCCCTACGGAATGAGCGACTCGATCACGCTCCAGGTCCCGGCCGTGCCCGGCTCGGTGGACATCACGGTAGACCCCGCCCAGGACTACTACGTCACGGGCGACCAGGTATCTTTGGGCTACGTCGTCTACGACCAGGAAGGCCGCCCGATGACCGGCATCGACGCAAGCTGGCAAAATCCACCCCCGTCCGAGGCCCGGGCCGAGGGCAACGGCTTGTTCTCCTTGCTGCAGGAAGGCTACCTGACCTGGACGGTCACCCTGGACGCCCCTTATGATCTTAGCGACTCTGAAACACTCACGGTCGACGGGAGCGGACCGAGCGTCGAAATCGAGGTTCCCGAGCGGGGCGACACAATCCTCGACTCCGGAGCGGCCGCCGAGATCACGGTTCGCGGCCATGTGAACGACGCCGTTTCCGGCGTGGCCGGCCTGTCGATACGAACCAACACCACGCCCGCCACCTCGGTCCCCGTCCAGGCCGACGGTTCATTCTCGCTGGTCACCGAGGCTTCCCAGGGACTGAACGTCGTCGCCGTGGACGCCGTCGATCTGGCCGGCAACCAGGCGATCGCAACCCGGGCCTATCATTACTCCGGAGACTTCTTCGCCTACCAGAACGACGCCCAGGGACGGACGGAGATCGCTGCCGCCGTAAGCGACTGGTTAACGGATAAGGCGCTGGATCGCGGCAAGCCGACAGACAATCCCTCTTACGATCCATGCGGTCCCGATGCATCCGGCAATTACGTCTGCTCAGAGATCCGGGACATCGCCTCATTGCTCGAGATGGCCCTGAACAACATAGATTTCGCCACCAGCCAGCCCGGGCAGAATTTCAACTATCCGATCATTGACCAGGCCTGGCAGTTCGACCTGACCAATGAGATCAGCGTCAAGGCCACTCTCGATGGAGACTTCGATTTGGATCTGGGTTTTGACCACATTACGGCCGGACTGGCCAAGGTAAGGGATCTTACGAGCCGCGACGGCGGCGTCCAGGCCGGGTTCAGCTACGACACCTTCAAGGACTCAGGCGGTCAGGATCATCCCGGGCTCGACGTCTCGTACGGCCTTACCGCAACGCTGACCTTCAACATCTGGCTCGACCTGACAGCCACCGATCCGCTGGTGCAGATCGGCCTGTGCCTGCTGGCGGACAACCTGTGTAACACAAGCGCACCCTTCGACTGCCTGAGCGACTACCTGGTGGCCTGCAATGCCCCCGGCCAGGCTACTCCCATAGCGCAGAGCGTCTCGTACATCGACACGCCCGTGCTGGTGGGGCTGGCCGTCGACCAGATGTTGGCCGACCTCGATCTCGATATCGGGCTGGATGCGGCCAGCAAACCGCAAGTGGCACTGGCCAATCTGGATATCAACCTTGGCGCGGCAACCCTGGACGTCAGCGCGCTGGAGGATATCACCATCAACATCGGCACGCTGCACTTCGCTTCTTTCGAGGTCGACCTTGGCACCTGGAATTTCCCTTCGACTTTCCTGAGTGACCTGGCCAACCAGCTCCTCACTCCGCTGGTCAATGCGCTCAAGCCGGTGATCGAATACCTGCTCGACGAGTTTTTCAGCTGTGCCGATCCGCAAAATCCGATCTGCTACGTGATGCCGTTTTTCGAAGATTTCTTCTCGGCCTTTGCGATCGATGAAGACATCCAGATCGCCAACCCGTTCGACACGGCGCCGAACGCGCCGCCTCTGGCCAGCGCCCACTTCCTGACGAAGTTCAGCGATCTGCTTTTCTCATCCGGCCACGGAGGCGACCTGGGGCTGGCGGCGCGTATCTCGAGCACCACAAATCCCGATCTGCTGCAGCATCGCGACGACGATCTTCTGGGCCTGGCCCTGACGGACGGATGCCTGGCAGGCCAAGGTGATTTCACAGGCTACGCTGTCGGAGATAAGTCGATCCAGATCGCACCGGCCCTGGATCTTACCAACATGGTGCTCTTCGCCATCTGGAACAACGGCGGTTTCGACCTCGATCTCGTCGCGAGTCACTTCGACCTGCCACAGGAGCTTGATGTCTCATCGCTGAGCGTCAAGCTTAAACCCTGGCTGCCGCCGATGTTGACCGCCTGCGGGCGAGACAACGAGGAGATCCTGGCCGAGCTCGGCGATCTGCGTCTCGAGGGTGAACTGACTACCCGGGCCGGTAACCGTATAACCTTCGGCGGCTTCGCCAGCCTGATGATACCGGCCCAGTTGCAGGCCAATACCGCTGCTGACGGCATCGAGATCAACCTGGCAGATACGCCAGCGTTCTCGGCGGCGGAGATCGATTCGTTGAGCGTCGATGGCCTGGCGGCCGACCCCGCCGTGCGCCAGAGTGTGCTGGCACTGATCAAGGACCAGCTTGCTGCCCAGCTTCTGGGGGCCTTCACCGACATCGGTCTCGGACAACTGGGGGTGCTGGCGCCTAGCTTCGATATCTCGGTCTTCCTGGGACAGGCCGCGGGATCCGCCGAGATGACCATCGGCGACTTCGAAATACACCAGGACCAGAGTCACGCCATTGCCAACGGCGACCTGGTCTACTGAGAATTACCTTTTAACGAATGGCCGCGCCCAATACCTGGCGCAGTTCGAAATAGTCGTCAGAGATCGAGTAGAAGATAAGCTCGCGAATCAGCGAACGGTTCGAGCCGGAGGGGCTCACCACCCGAGCTCCTTTCAGAACCTGGACGGCCGTCTCGATGTCCCCGGACAACAAGAAGCCCGCACGGTTGCAGGTGTGTTCGATGCCTTCGAGCCAGTCGCGAATGGAGACGTCTCCGGCTTGCTTTCGGTAAGAGTCGGCGAGCTGGCACAGCAGGTTGCGCTTGGCCCGGGGGATATGCTTGTCCAGTCCGCGCGCCAGGTGCGTCACGCTTTCGTCCGCATGAACTAGTTCCCCCGCGAAGGCCGTCTCGACCATGGCGTCGAGCAGGTTACGCAGCTGTTGCGGGGATAGCGTCGCGGCCAGCAGGTTCTCCGGCCGGCTGAAGGCGACCGCCCGCCCGACCATGAATCGCAGCTCGGCAATCGATGAGCGGCGCACGGTCTCTTCTGAAAACAAAATGGCGGGGGGCGAAGTATTGACGGCCAGGATTCCCTTGATGCTCACGCCCTTGCCGTAAATTTCCGGCTGCGGCAATCCGAGCAATCCGAGCGCCTCGCGAAAAATAGAGGCGATCTTGGTGTGGCTCTTATTAATATCGAGCCGGTCGCGGGCCTTGATCCGAAAATCGCGCTGGTCGCGTACGAACAACGGCCGCGCGTAGTCCGAGATGAAGGAAAACATACGGCCCACGAGTCCTCTGGCCAGGGGAAACAACAGCAGGCGATCGTAGAGAGCCTCGTCGACGCGCCTGCCGGGAGGAATCGGCAGGGCATGACGGTGCTCCTTCAACAGCGCCAGCTCATCGTCGCTGGCCTCATCCAGGAAGGCCAGCGTCGCCGCCATGCACAGCGTGCGGTCACGCCGGCCCTGGTGATCATAGATCCTGCGCAGGGCATGATAGCTGTCAACCGAGAAGGGGCTGTCGGCGATCAGCGAGCGATGAACCGAGACCGCCTTGTCATGTAAACCCTCCGACTCGTAGAGCCTGGCCAGGTCTTCACGCACCTTGAGATCCGCTGGCATGATCGCCTGTAGCTGCTCACAGGCAGCGATGGCCCGGCTGCGGTTTGTCAGCCGATAACGATATAGATCGATCATCTCGGTCAGAATGGGAACCCGGCGATCCTGCTGCCCGGCGATCGGCGGAGGCAGACGACCCAGGAGCTCTTCGTAAAGAGCAGCCAGGCGCCGCCAATCGCGCAGCTGGCTGAGGATTTTCACTGCCGATGCGTGCGCGCGCCCGTCGAGCGGCGTGTGTCGAAGCGCCCGCAGGTAAAACTCCAGGGCTCGCTCGTTGTCATCCAACCGCTCGCGCTCGATGTCGCCGGAGATGCGCTGGTAGCGCGCCCGTTGCCTGTCGTTTGGCGCGAGGTGCGCGAGGAGTTGCAAAGCCTCGATAGCCTCCGGGTATTGCTCCGCGCGCGTCAGCACCTTGCGCAACTTTTCGAGCAGATCGACGCTGTTTGGCTCCTGCTCAAGGGCTTCCCGGTATGCCCTGGCCGCATCCTTGGGCCGATTGAGCGGGCCGGCCAGTATATCTCCCAGTTGCACGGACAGGTTGAAGCGCGTACCGGGACCTTGGGACAGATGCAGAAGCTGCGCCAGGAGATCCGCGGCTTCCAGATGACGCCCCATCTTGCGCGCCAGCGCAGTGCTTGCCCGAAGGGCCGGCAGGTGACGCGGGTTTGCCTTGAGTGCTTTCCTGTACTGGTCGGCGGCCTCCCCGGGCTGCTCCTGTTTGATAAATCCCTGTGCCGCCAGGCAGTGGATGTCCGCCACTTCCGCCGGATCCAGCCGGTGACTATAGTCGTCGAGGATCTTTCCATACAGCCCTAGCGCCTGTTCCCAGCGCTCATGCCGGGCAAGGTAGTAACCGTACTGGGTCAGAATCTGCAAGTCGGCCGGCGCCAGCTCAAGGGCGCGATCGAAGGCGGCACCGGCCTCCTCGGGGCGATCGAGCGCCTCCGCCGTCTGGGCCAGCTTGAGGTGCACGGCGGCCAGTTCCGCGGCATCCATGTCGGAGTCGGCGCCGATCCTGGCAACGCGCTCCAACAGATTGTGGGCCTCTTCGTGTGAGTGGGTCTTGAGCCTCGCCTCGGCCACCGCACGAGCGGCCTGCAGGTTCTCGGGGTCCAGCTCGTGGGCCTGTTCGTGACACTGCAGCGCCTTCTCTTCGTTCTGCAGCCGTTCACGCCACACTTCCGCCATTTCCACCAGGATGCCGGCCCTGTCACGCGGATCGACTTCAACAGCGGCCTGCTTCTTGCCGTAACGAATGACTTCGACCCAATCCTCCCGGCGGCGCGCCATGTCCCTGAGCGCGGACATGGCCTCGAACGAGGGGAAATCGTTGTCTGTGGCCCGGTGGTAAGCCGCCTCGGCTTCTTCGGGCCTGAGCAGTTGCTCTTCGAGAATCTTGCCGATTTGGCAATGCATCCGATTTTGAAAATGTAAATCTTCCACCTGTTCGGCCGCCCGGCGTAAGGCATCGATGGATCCAAGCCAGTCGCGACTGGTTTGCAGCAATCTGGCCAGCGCCAGGTGAGCATCGGCGTCGCGGGGATTCTCGGCCAGTGCTTGCCTGTAAAGCTCCACTGCTTTTTCCTGGTTATCCAGGCGCTGCTCGTAGACGGCCGCCAGGGCGGAATACAGTCTCACCCTGTCGTCCGCTTGATCGCACGACGAAATGTGTCGTTCGTAGGCTTGCGCCAGTTGTTCGTAGTTGCCGGTCTTCTCGAAAAGGCCTTCCTGCAGCTCGATCGCTTCGAGATCACCGCCGCCGCCGGCCAGGAGCTGATCGAGATCTTCGAGCGCCTCGCGGATCTTGTCCAGACGCCCGGCCCGCAGCTTGGCCCGCCTGAAGAGCAACTTCTTGCGGGTCGCCGGATCGCCGGCCGCTTTCAGGGTGCGGGTGAGGATTGCGTCATACCTGGTAAGATCGTTGCGCTCCTCGTACAGGCGCTGCAACCCCTCGAGGGCCTCTTCGTTGGATGGCTCTTGCCGCAATACGCTGCGGTAGGACGACTCGGCGTCTTCCGGGCGCCCGTCTTCTTCGAGCAGGCGCCCCAGCCGCGCCTGGAGATCGGAGCTTACAGCCAAAAGCGACATTCGGCGATACAGCTTCGCCCTGACCCTATCGTTTGAAGCAAGTAAAGCTCCCTGCTCCAGGGCCTCGAATGCCGCTTCAGTATCGGACCCCTCCTGGAGCCGGGAGGTCAACTTGTCCCAGGCTTCCAGAGAGTCGGGTTCATCGCGAGCGGCCCGCCAAAGAGTATCGACGGGATCTGTCGGGCTGCTCGGAATGCCCGGAATGCTCGGAATGGTCGCCTCCTCTTCCATCGGGGAGGTGTCCGTTTCTTCTTCCTCTTCCTTGCGCTCGGCAGGCGCCTTGCCCTCGATGGGGCCGACGAGGGTTGGCTCTTTGTCTTCTTCCTCGTCGGTATCCTCCTCGTCCCCGACTGTGGTTTGTTCCCCGCCTTGCGGAGTTTCCTGAACCAGGGTGGGTTCGCGATCCTGAAAAGGATCGACCCCACCGAGATCGATCGTCCCGATCCCGTCTTCTTCAGTCGGCAGCGGCGAAAATACTTCGGCAATATCTTCTTCTTCTTCTTCTTCTTCTGCCTCTGCCTCTTCTTCTGCCTCTTCTTCTGCCTCTTCTTCTGCCTCTGCTTCTGTCTCTGCTTCTGTCTCTTTCTTCTCTTCTTCCTCTTCTTCCTCCATACCTTCTTCTGCAAAGGAAGCAATCCGACCGGCTTCTCCTCTCAGGCGCTTGATGGCTTTCACGGCGGCCGCGGCTTCCGGATTCAGCCCCAGTATGCGATCGTAGACATCGGCCGCACGTCCGTCATTGCCAACTTTCTCCTCGATAATCTCGGCCGCCTCGTAGAGCAACTCTGTTTTCCGCGCTGGTTCAAAAATGCGCGCGGCTCGCCCGAGAAGCAGATCGACGAGACCTTCTTGATCCTGTGCTTCTTCGAGCATTGCGTGTAACGACCGGAATGCTTCGATCAGAGTTGGATCCAGCTCGATCGCGCGTTTGAAGCGCTCTTCGGCCTGCGCCCGCATCCCGCAATCAGCGAGCAGTAACCCGGCCCGCTCCTGCAACCCGGCCGCAGCAGGCCCGTCCATGGCGACCAGCTGTTCGTCGAGAACGGCCAGCAACTCGTTCGCAAAGCCCGCGGATCGGGCCAGGCGAAACAACTCATCCATCAGGCGCGGGTGGCCGGGAGCCTGTCTCAGCGCGCGGATCAACTCGAAAAACGCAAGGTCGAGGTGGTCGAGTTTCTCTTCCTGGATGGCCGCGATTTCCAGGGAGATCTCGGCCGCCTGGTCGGGATCGGAGGTCTTCTCCGCGCGTCCGATCAGCAGCGAAATCAACTCGTCCCAAATGCCCTGGCGGCGATAAAGATCTTCGAGAATCTCCTCGCGCTGTTCCGTAGGGGGAACATCCTCCCGGGGGGGCTCCTGCATTGATTCCCGGTAGAGCACAACCGCCCGCTCTCGTTCACCGAGCTTCTCTTCGAGGATGCGCGCTAAGCGCCTGGTCTGCGCCTTGACCACGTCGGCGGGCAGATCGGGGCGCGAGAGGAACGACTCGAGGGCCATGGCCAGGGGCTCGAACTCCTTGCCGTATTCCAGCAGATCCAGGCGGATCAGCTGGGCGGACAGATTGGCCGGATCGATCTCGATGGCCTTGGAAACGGCGCCGCGGGCAAGATCTGCGTTATGCAACTCGTACAAGTGAAGGTGCGCGAGCTTCGTGTACAACTCGACCGCGGCCTGGTCATCATTGAGCCGCGTGCCCAGATCTTCGAGCACGGCGGCCAGCTCCAGGTGTTTCTCGCAGGCTACGCCGAGGTTATAGATCTCGTCGATCAGGCCGGGTTCGTCCGGAGAGTAGCGCGCCACCCGGACGATCTCGAAGAAGGCCGAGGCCGGATCCCTGAGACCGTCGCGATACAGGCGGGCGATCTCGCGCCGCAGCCTCGACTTGGCAGCGGGGTCTTCCGAGTACTTGATCAGCTGGGTGTATGTCGAGATCAGCTCTTGCCATTCTTCCTCTTCCCCGTAGATGCTGGAGATGGAAAACAGCTTCTCGGTGTCCGAGCCGCTCAGCTCCACCGCGCGCTTGTAGTATCCTTCGGCCTGAGCTTCGTCCCCCAGCCGCTCGGCGTAGAGTCGGGCCAGCTTCAGGTAGAGGGCGACGCGTAACTCAATGCGATCTATGCGCTCGACCACGTCCTCATAGATCGCCAGAAGCTCCCTGAAGCTTTCCGTGCGCGTGGCCAGCTTTTCCATGTTGAGCAGGATACGCACGTTCTGGGGCGCGAGCCGCGCCGCCCGGATGTACTCCATCAGCGCCTGATCTTCCTGCTGCAGGCGCTGTTCGTATATCTGGGCCAGCTGCGCCCTGATGGCAAGCTTCTCCTCGGGGGACTGGGCCAGGTCGATCTGCAGCAGGTAGATCTCGATTACTTTTTCCCAGTCTTCGAGGTCGTGATAGAGCATGGCCAGCGACCAGATGGCCCGGCGATTCTCGGGATCGAGGATAAGCACCCGGTGGAAAGTATCGACCGCGCTGCGGGGATCGGAGAGTTTTTCGTCATACAGGTTTCCAAGCCGGATCAATGCGCGCACCTTGCTCTTCGGATCGCTAAGCGCCGCGATGCGCGCCTGCAGGATCTCCACCATGGCCTGCCAGGATTCGGCGGCCAGGAAGGCGTCCCACAACTGGACAAAGGCATTTTCGTCGGCCGGGCTTTTTTTCAGGCATTTCTTGAGTTTCTGGATCTGCTTGCCGCGGACTGTACGCCCGTCGTCCGCGTGCGTGTTCTTCTTGCGTGACTTGGCCATCGGTGTCAACGACTTTACCGAAAGGCCACAAGAGAAGTCAACGTGTTAGCTTCGGAAAAATCAGTTTTACCACATTTGCGCGCCGCCGCAGGGGTGCTACAATGCTCCGACACGATCAAAGGGAGCCCGATATGCCGGACGAGACCAAGAAAACACCAGAGAAGGTGAACATCCAGATTCAGCTGGACGAGGAGATTGCCCAGGGGGCCTATGTCAACCTGGCCATGGTCAATCACTCCGAGACCGAGTTCACCATCGACTTCATCTACGTGCAGCCTCAACAGCCCAAGGCCAAGGTAAGGGCCAGGATTATTTCCAGCCCCAAGCACACCAAGCGGCTGATCGCCGCGCTGACAGACAACCTGGTCAAGTACGAAAAGCGCTTCGGTCAGGTCGAGGCCAGCGGCCCTTTGCCTCACGAAGAACTGTTGCACTGAAGAAAAAGGAGACATGTCGACTCTGCGTGAGGCCACGGTACACAGGGCCGACATGCCTCCGGGAAAACGTCAGTCACCGGCGGAACACAACATAGTCTGCAGATCCAGCATTTCACAGGTCATGTTTGCACCCGGCTGGCCATCGAAACAGATCGTCTTCTCTTCCTGTGAATAACAATCAAGCGGCGTAGACGATACCGAGGCATTCTTTACGCCTGCAAAAGCAATCAACGACACCAAGGTGATCAGGGCAAAGAGGGCCATCAACCACTGAGCTTCAATTTTCTTTTTCATGGCGATCCTCCCTTCGGACTGGCGGCTTTCATCCGTACCAATCGCAAGGGCCGTGCCAAATCGATCTGTACCTCTAACCACCGGAAAAACCGAATGAACAGCATCGTGGTTTTTTTAGCCAGTACAGTATATTGCCCGGCTGCCGGGCGGGGACTTGCCCCGGCGGGCAAGATCTTGCCAGAGCTTCCGGCTCGACCGGAGGTTGAAAAACTCCTGTTACGTGCTATCCTAGCGGGCGATTCTGCATGTCCACGGGGTGTCAGATGGGTGAGAAGAACACGGACGGATCGCTTCTGCAAACGACCAGCCTTTCGCCGAACGAACTGGCTCAGATCCGGGCTCTTACAAACAAGACCTCGGGGGCAAAAGTATCGCTGTTGATCACCTACCGCGACGGAGTCCGCACGGTTCCCCTGGTCGAGGGCCAAACCATCGTTGTCGGTCGATCGCAACCTGCGGATGTGATCCTCAGGGACAACAGCCTTTCGCGACAGCATGCCTGCGTCGAGCTGATTGAAGGGGAAGTCTGGGTTGAAGACCTGCAGTCAACCAACGGCACCTGGCTCAACGGAGAGAAACTGGAACGCGGAAGGGTCGCGGCCGCGGACGATCTGGCATTCGGGGCAGTAACGGCCTCGATTCACCTGCAGGCCTCGTCCCGGGAACGTCGACTCGGACTGGACGGACACGACCGGTTCGCCGACGAACTCCAGGCCGAGGTCGGCCGGGCCAGGGTTTTTGGCCGGACGGCCACATTGATGATGTTCCGCTGTACGGACAAGAATCAGCACAACCCAGGCCGTTGGTTTCCCGGTATCCGCGAGCAACTTCGTCCGTTCGACAAGATGGCCTTGTACAGTTCGGACACCGTGGAGATCCTGGTGCCGGAATCCCCGGAGTCTCAAGCGCTGGATCTGGCAAAGCGGATCGTGGAAGAAGCAAAAAACTTGGTATGCGGCTTGGGAGTGTTGCCGACTCACGCCGCTTCGGCCGATGAGTTGATCGAAGTCACCCGGACGGCTCTCCAGAAGACCAGCGCACGCAATCCGGTCGAGTTGGCCGGAGCACTCGTCCGCCCAGAGCCGCTCGGAGAGTCCCCGGAGGCAACTCGGGATCTGGTGGTCCTATCCAGTGCAATGCAAAAGGTGTTCGAGATGATTCCCAGGCTGGCCAATTCCGCAATTCCCGTATTGATCATCGGTGATACCGGAAGCGGCAAGGAGGTTGTGGCCCGTGCCATCCACGTGAGCGGTAAGCGCAGGGACAAGCCCATGCGTTGCATCAACTGTGGAGGGATTCCCCCCAACCTGGTGGAGAGCACTCTGTTCGGGCATGAAAAGGGATCGTTCACCGGGGCCAATCAGAAAGCCGAAGGAGTTTTCGAGTTCGCCAACGGGGGTACCGTTCTTCTCGACGAGATCGGCGAATTGCCAGCCGCGGCCCAGGCGGCCCTGTTGCGTGTACTTGAGACCAAGCGATTCACAAGAGTGGGCGCCAACAAGGAAATAGAAGTTGACGTACGCATCTTGACGGCCACCAACAAAGACCTGGAAGCCATGGCCAACCAGGGAGCTTTTCGGAAAGACTTACTCTATCGCCTCAATGCAATGACCCTGCAGATCCCACCGCTGAACGAACGGCCGGAAGAAATTGTTCCACTTGCCTCGCATTTTATAAAGCTAGCCAATCAGGCCAACGCGTGTAACATCGGCGGTTTCGATGAGCAGGCACGGGAGTTGCTATTACGGTATTCCTGGCCGGGCAATGTACGGGAACTGCGCAACGCCATCGAACGCGCGGTTGTCATTGCTCAAGGCGAAAAAATCACGATCGAGGACCTACCCGAGAAGGTGCGTGAAATCGAGCTGCCAGTCGGCCAGTCGGAAAGCGAGGATTCAGGCAACAATTCCTTGCCGGGAGAGGGTGAGATCAATCTCAAGCTGGAAATGGAGCGCCACGAAGCAACCTTGATTCTAGAGGCCCTGCGCGCTCACGGCTGGGACAGAAAAGAAACTGCCCGCGCTCTCGGGCTGCCTGTTCGCACACTTGCCCACAAGATGAAAACCCACGGTATCAAGAAGGTTGCTTACCAGAAGAACTGAGTCTTGAATGTCTGGATCACACACCGTGTGCCTGCGCGGGTAGTATCTGGTTCTTGCTGCAACGATGATTCGCGGGAACACTGCCGGGAATGAGGCGCCCGTCCTTCCACACCAGTAACGAGTCGCTCCAAACACGGCCCAGCAATTCACAGTATGGAATGCCGTAGATCCCGAGATCCCAAACCAGATTGTCGCCCAGTTCGGACACGGTAAACAGCCGGTTCTGGTGGTAAGCCAGATGATTGATGGGCCCATGCAGCTTGCCGTACTCGAGGCGCGATCCGTTTCGAAGGTCCCAGATGCCCACCTGGCCACTGGAATAACCGAGTACCAGGGTTCCCGATGGACCTCCGATCATCACGGTTACCGGACTGAGTGCCGCGTCGCGTAGCGTCACTCGCGGTTTCTCAACCGCCGAGACCGATCCGTCCGGCAAGATCTCGATGTTGCCTTCCTGGTTTCCCGTGACAATCCATCTGCCTGGGTTCACAAGATCTTCAACGCTGACCAGAGCGCTGATACCCTTGCCGCAAGGATAAGTTTTTCGCAGTTCTCCGGCCGGATCGAAAATACGCACATGGCCGTCGGCCGCGACCAGAAGCTCTTTACGATCGGAGGTCCACGACAGGGCTGTCGCTGCAACTCCCAGATCCACGATCCGCCCCGACCGCGTATAGAGCCTGGCAGTATCTTTTGCCAACACCCCACAACCATCCTGAATGGCTAGAACCCGGTCTGCTCTGTCGACGACTTTTCGGAAGACCATCCGGTCGCTCCCAATGTCCCAAAATTCGAGGTGCGCATCCAGCGTTGATAAACACAGGGCGTTGCTCTCCGGGTCTGCCGAAGCAAGCCTGGCGGACTCGACGGCCTTGCGCCACTTGTCGCTACTTGGGGCCGGCGAAACGGTCTCATCGCCCGGCACAACCCATCCCCGGTGAGAAAACAGCTGCACTTGTCCATCGGTCGGCAAGTACAATAGCGGAGCCCGCCAAAGACATCCACCGTCGACCGTGGAGCCAAGCGGATTGACGTTCCACAATCTGGCTGTTGCGTCGTCGCCTACCGTGGCCAACAACCTACCCTGTGGGTGAAAAGCCACACGATTCACGTCGCCTGTGTGTCCACGAAGTTCGATGAAGTTGCCGCTCTCCAACTCCCAGATCCGTGCAGTATCATCTCTGCTGGCTGTGGCTATCCTCTTCCCGTCGGGGTGGAACTTCAAATCATAGATCCAACCCCAATGCTTGCCCAGTTCGTGGATTTCTCCGGATCTTACATCCAGGATCATAAGCTTGCCGTCGGTTCCTCCATAAGCCAGCAACGTACCGTCCGGGCTGAAATCCACGGCATTCATAAAATCCTCTGTATCGTACTTCTTCAGCAACTTCCCCGTCTTTACATCCCAGATACGAATGCTCTTATCCGAAACGCTTGAGACTACCCACTTACCATCCGGGCTGAAACAAACGTCGCTCACCATTGACTTGCTTTCCGGCCCTACAATGCGTTTTTCAGTCTCGATGGTGATTTTCTTCTTCTGTTTCCCGGTCGCCACATCCCACAGACGGATGGTTCCGTCCCCTCCTCCGGACACCACCAGTTTGCTATCTGGGCTGAAGGCAACGCTGTATACCGGAAGGACATGCCCTTCTAGGACTTTGTGTTTTTCCGCCGAGAAAGTTGTCACATCCCACAGTCGAACCTTGCCGTCAAAAGCTGCGGTAGCAACCCATTTCCCATCCGGACTGTAGGCCAGGCGCCAAATCGTGGACAAATGGCCGTTTAAGGTCGCCAGTTCCTTGCCGGTATCGGTGTCCCAGATCTTGACCGACCGGTCGAATCCACCCGTTGCCAAGCGTGTACCGTCCGGACTGAAACCCACGCCGATAACCTGATCGGCATGTCCCCGTCTTTCCCTCTTACGAGCCTTCCTGGTCAGGTCCCACAATCGAACAGATTTGTCGAGGCTGCCAGAAATCAGGTATTTCCCGTCCCGGCTGAACGCAAGCTGTGATACCATGTCGCGATGGCCTTCGAGATCCAGTAACCGCTCACCCGAATCGGTGTTCCACACCTGGATGATGTCGTCTTCGCCGACCCCGGCAAACAACCTGCCGTCTTGACTGAATGCGCGGGAAGCAATCTTTTTGGAGGAATTTTCCAGTGCCTTTGTGATCGATTCCGCCCGAACATCCCATACATGGATCAGCCCGTCTTTTCCTCTTGTCGCCATCCATTTGAGATCCCTGCTGAACTCTATCGGCACTTTCTCCAGAATGAGCTTGCTTGTTCCCGAAGACAGATCCCAAGTCCGTACTCCCTTGTCGCTTAACGACACCAGAAACTCGCTGTCGCGGCTGAACCGAGCCCACTTGACCTTCTCTCCATCAGTGTCCAGTGTCTTTGTGCCTGATGCCGAAGCCAGGTCCAGGATTCTAATAGTGCCGGCTTCGCTGACGGTAGCAAGCAGCCTTGATCTTGGCCCGAAGGACACAGACCATATTGCTTTTTCACCGGTTTCGCCCACCTGTCGCGCGGACCCCGTGCTCGTGTTCCATATTTGGACCGTCTTGTCGTCTCCGGAGGTTGCAATCAGCTTGCCGTCATGGCTGATATCTGCTGAGTAGATGCGTTTACCGTGCTGCCCCAGGATCCTGGTCTTGTGCAAGTCCATGTCCCAAATCCCGATCTGCCCGATCTCCGTGAAGTACGCCAAGTACCTGCCGTCCGGTGAGAATTTAGTGGAGACATATCCTTCGCGATAGGCACGAAATCTGCTGGATCCCGCCGTCCTGGTATCGATCAGAACTATCCAACCGCCGAACAAGGAGGCTGCCACGGTCGTGCCGTAAGGTGAAATTGTTACCCAATGGACAATTTCGGGCTGATCCTCTCGCCACACAAGAGGATCTTTACTCAGCTGGGACCAGAGGGCCCGGCCGGATACGGAGTCTTCAACTTCCAAAGCCGCTCGCAGCTTGGCACGCGCCTCGAGTACGTTGCCTTGTATCAGTATGGCTGCGGCCCCTTCGCGCTGTGCTACGGCCCGCTCGTGTTCCACTACTTCCTTCTGCAAACTGGTTTCGTGCTCTTTGGCCATGAAGACCAGGGCCATCACCACCAGTCCTATAAATGCCGTAGCTATCCCGAACCGGATTTTCCAGGTGCGCCGATTCTCCTTTCGTTGCCCGGCGTCCATAAAGCGCTTCACTTGGCTGGGAATATCTGTTGTGCAGTGATCAACAGCTTTTCTGGCTTCTCGCAGGGCATCGCCTTGCCACACCTCTTCGGCTCTCTTTCCCCGTTTCTCCCATAATTCGGCCGCCTGAGTCACTTCGGCCAAGAAAACCAGATCTTCACGACTTTCATCGATCCAGCGAGCTAGGCGTCCCCAGGTAACGATCAGAGACTCATGGACCAATTCCAGTTCACCCTCTTCCTCTGTTTTCGACTGGCGAATGGTGATCAGCCGAGCCAAAGTCAAACGCCTGAGCACATCTTCTGCGCGGCCATCGAGACCTTCCATCAGCTTCGAACGCGTGAGCACCTGCCTGGTCCCCTCCCCGGTTACCAGGCGCAGAAGAATGTTGCGGGCCAGCCGAACTTCTTCCACCGACAGACCAGCCAGAATTCCATCGGCGTGTTGGGCCAAGGCGCCGGCTACTCCCCCCATGGTCGCGTAGACCTCACGCCTGAGCAGCCTCTCTTTTTCGTTCCGCCGATCCCAGAGCATCCGGCCCGCAAACTGAAGCAGTGGCAAAGGTGACACTTCGTCTTTCACCTCGTTTACCATTTCCCAGACCATCTTTGGATCGTCGAAACTATATCCAACCGCCTGAAGCGGCCGGACGAGGATTTCGTGCAAGGATTCCGGTTCGGGAGAACGTAGCACGCTGATCTGGCTGATTGCCTCACGAACGCCTTTGCCTTCGGCCAGCCTGCTGAGGAACTCCTCACGTATCGTGAAAATCACCCGAACCGGCATTTCGGGATCATCTGCCGCGGTACATATGGCCCGCATGAAGGCACGCCGAACGCTCACGTCGGCCACAAGTGTGTACAGTTCCTCGAGTTGGTCGACAAACAGAACAACCCGGCCTTGTTTCTTATCAGCCAGGCGATGCAACACCAGGTTCAGAAGGTGCGGGTTCTCTCTCAGTTGCAGCGCGAGTCTATCGGCTTCGGTCTCAAGTGCCTGGTCGATAGAATCGTCCAGCCGTTCGCTGCTCGGCAGCTCGAGTCCCGAGATTTCCGCTCCCGCCAATACGGCCGTCTGGCGTCTGGCGGAAATGATCCGGCTGGCCAGCACCAGGAAAGGATTCGCCCCGGGCCTCATCTGGAGAACCACCAGAGGGCCTCTCTCTCAACCTGGGGATCACTCCGGCCTGGACGAACGAACTCTTTCCGGCGCCTGAAGGCCCCACCACCGGAAGGACCGGCTGTTGGCGCAATCGCTCTACAAAAGCCGCGATCTCTGAATTTCGTCCAAAGAAGAAATGTCGGTGTCTTTCGTCGAATGCCAACAATCCCCTGAAAGGACTGTCTTCAAGAAGCGAGACATCCCGATCGCTCGTGAGAATTTCAGTCAAACGTCGAACCACCTGGGAGGCAGAGGGTCGCTTTGCGGGATCCTTGGACAAAGATTCCATGATTAGATCCGTCAAGCCCGGCGCGGTATTCCGATTCAACGGAGGAACCGGGTAGGGCCCAAGTACCCTGGCGGCCTGCTTGACCGATGAAGTTTCTTCGTATGGCCTGCGGCCGGAAATCAGTTCGTAGAGAATCACTCCCAGTGCCCAGATATCGACCGCGCCTGTTGACTGTTTCTCTTCCCATTGTTCCGGCGCCATGTAGGCAGGTGTTCCCCGCACACCCTGCACCTTGGATCCGGCGGGTTCCAGAATGGCGGATTCGAGCATTTCATCCGCGCGGTCCGAATCGCCCTTGTGTCGGCTGACCCCCGCCAGCCCGAAATCCAACACCCGTAGTCTACCGTCCCTTGCCAGAATGACGTTCTCGGGTTTCAAATCCCTATGCAGGATATCCCCTCCGTGGGCCTCTTTCAGGGCCTCGGCAATGGCCAAACCAGTTCGCAGGATTTCGGCCAGACTGCATCGTTGCTGCTCCATTCGCTGGCGAAGGCTTTGCCCTTCCAGGTATTCGAGCGCAACGTAAGGCCGTCCAAGGGCCTCGCCTACCGCGTAGATTGTGACGATGTGTGGATGTGCGAACCTGGCCGTGGCACGCGCTTCAAACAAAAACCGATCGATGGCCTCCTGGGAGCCGAGAGTCTCGGGCCGTACCATCTTGAGGGCTACTTTTCGGCCCAGTTTGGTGTCCCTGGCCAGGTACACCTCTGCCATGCCTCCCTTGCCCAGTGGACGAATGATGCGAAAGTGATCCACCAGGGTGCCGGATTCCAACAACCACTTATCTTCCGACCCCGTTCTTTCCATCGCTTTTGACAATTGATATCTCCAGACATGACTCATACCAGCAACCTCGTCTCGGGCCAAGCAGTTCAAGACCAATCTCGTATAAAGCAGCAAGAGCCGTGCCAGTCCCCCCTTGCTGACTACTTCTATTTTATCAGATAGTTACGCTGGCAGAAGTGCTTTTTGAGCACAAAAGCAGGCAATTGTCGGCCTTCGAGGGCAAGATCTTGCCAGTCCCATTTCTTTCTGTGAAATGATTTTCAAAGCGCGCGTCTATTTCGAGTGCCCGAGCCTGTCGAGCAGTCTGCGGGCATCTCTTTGGCCGGGCACCAGTTCAAGCACGCGCCGGGCGGCTTCTCTGGCCTGCCTCAATTCCGCCCGTTTGACGTGCAACCTGGCCAACTCGAGCTGGATTTGAAAAAGGCTATCGTCAAGTTGCCGACCCTTCATGAACTGTTCACGCGCTTGATCCTCTTGACCGGCATCCAGAAGCTCACGGCCGAGGAAATAGCGGTAATGAGCATTGCCGGGCGCCAATGCGACAGCCTTGGCGTAGGCTCGACGGGCTGCAACGGGATTGCCGCCCTTCCTCAAAAAATGTCCCAGGTTGGCGCGTGGTGCCGGAAAGCCGGGTGAGACGTGAATGGCGCTTTTATATGCGCTCATGGCCTCGCGTTGACGACCAGCCCTGGACAATGCCACGCCCAGGTTGTTCCAAGCCCGCGCGAAGCCCGGGTCGATGCGGGTGGCCATGCTGTATGCGCGTATGGCTTGCCCGGATCCAAACCCGCCCGACGCTCCGCCCGACCAGGCCAGTTCGCTGCCGAGGTTGTTGTAGAAGTCGGCGATTGCTTCCAGATCGCTGACGACCCGGTACCTGCGCGCCCTTCCGGCCCGGCCGTCAAATTCCACGGCGATCCAGTCGGGACCTATGCGCACGCCCACCAGCACGTGGCCCCAGCGGACCAACACCGAGCCGCTCTTGCCAAACTCGTTTAGCTGCTCGCTGGCGTCCAGGTAGTAGGCCCTGAGCCCGGCGGCGCGGGCCATTGCCACGAACAGATTGGCGTACGAAAGACAGTTTCCTTCGCCGCTTTGCAACACCTGCCGAGCGGTGCGGGTGCCGTAGCGATCATACTGTTCGAGAAAACCCCTGCGCTTGAAATAGCGCCGTAGCGCAGCGAGCCTCTGGCGATCGTCGTGGGCATGGGCGGTGACTTCAGCAGCCAGTTCGCAAATGTCATCGTCCGCCTCGAAAGGGATTTGCAGATCTGAAAGCTCAGAACTCTTGAGCCGCCGGGCCAGATAACGCCGGATCTGTTGGGGTGTGCGGGTGTCTGCGGGCGCGCAGGATTCGAACCGCGCCTCTTGTCTGCCAACAGGCAAGCTTGCCGCGGGCAATGCTAAAATCGCGGCGGCCGTAATGCCAATCACAACGCCAAGCATGTGCCGCTTCTCCCGGTCAGCATTATACACCAAATGGGAACTTCTTGTTGGGTTCACGACATGAGATTGGTGAGGTTGTTACTCCGTCCCCTCATTTCAAACTCCCGGCCGTGTCCGGAAATCGGACACCCCTGGGCCCGGAAGCACTTGTTACGCATCAGGCTCGGGCTTACTCGATCTTCGCAACGAGTTGTAAAAAACGGGTTTTCACCATCTACCACTACACCCGCACACAACGGCACACATATTGCTTATCATCACCGCGACCGGAGGAAAGGTCGCAGTCCCGGGAAAAGCGAGATCCTCCATTTTTGAAAGGAGGCAAACCATGGCCGAAGGTGCCAAGATGCTGCAAGTGTACACCATCGTCGAGCGAGAGGGACTCGAGAAATCTTTCTGGATCAAGGTTGGAGCATGTTTCACGAATCGCGATGGATCTTTCAACGTCTACCTGGACGCCTTGCCCACCAATGGGCGGCTTCAGATCCGGGAGAAATTCCAGGAACAGGCAAGCGAATAAAACAAGAGAGATTCACGGTGTACTTTTTATTCTTACAAGAAGAAAAGGAGACAAATCATGAAGACTGTTAACCATTTGACGGTAGTTTTCGTCGCGATGCTTTCGATGCTCTGCTTGACTCTGGCCGGCGCGCAGGCAAAGGCCGGTTCCTCGACGAGCGTGGTCAATGTCAACACCGCCAGCGCCGCACAGATTGCGCTGCTGCCAGGCATCGGGATCGCCAAGGCAAAAGCCATCATCGCCTACCGGGAAAAGAAGACTTTCAAAACGGTCGACGATCTGCTCGCGGTCAAGGGCATCGGCAAGGCGTTGCTTTCAAAGGTGCGCGAACGTGTCGTGCTCAAGGGTGAGACGACAGCCAAGCCGCCGGCGAAGGTCAAGAAGACCAGGAAATCCAAGAGAAGCTGAGCAGACAGAACAACATCAAACGCTTTTGAAAGGCGGGCTTTAGAGCCCGCTTTTTTTATAAGAATTCACTTTACGACCGGATGCCGTATCTGAGAGGCTGGAAGACGGACACAACTGGTGCAGCCTTGAGAATTCTGATCGAAACAATCGTTGCGCTGTTTCTGGCTGCCGCAGCCGCGGCCCAGCCCGCCGGGTCCGCCTATCTTGGCAAACCGCGGCCGCACGGGGTTCCCGGGCGGGTCGTGTCGTTGGCCCCCAACCTGACTGAAATCGTGTTCGCCATTGGTGCCGGAGAACGGCTGGTCGGGGTAACCAGGTTCGACGACTACCCCGAGCAGGTCAAGAAGCTTCCCCGGGTGGGCGGTTTCGTCGATCCCAGCGTCGAGGGAATCATGGCCCTCGAACCGCAGCTCGTAATCTGCGTGCCCAACCCGGGCGGTCGCGACCGACTCGACGTCATCACCAGGCTGGGGGTGCCGGTGCTTGTTTTGCCGTCATACACTCTTGACAACATCTACGGGGCAATTGAACGGCTCGGCGTCGTTTTCGAAAAGGAGGAGGGAGCCCGGAAACTGGTCGCAAAGATGCGGGCCCGTATCGCCGGCATAAGGACGCGCGTCGCGGGCCGGCCGCGGCCTCGGGTGATCCTGGTCTACGGACACCGGCCGCTGGTAGTCGCAGGCCGCGGCAGTTTCGCAGACACACTGCTTACCATCGCCGGCGGACAGAACCTGCTGGGAGACTCGCGGGTACGCTACCCCAGTGTGCCGATCGAAGCGCTTATCAAGCTCGCGCCCGACGTCATCATCGACGCCTCGTCCGGCGGGAAGGACGCCGAGATGTCCACGTCCGAGGTGCGACGTGGATGGAGTCGCTGGAAGGTCGTGCCGGCCGTGAAGAACGGGCGCGTACACGCTTTGAACTCGTCTCTCTTTTTCAGGCCCGGCCCGCGCATCGTCGATGGCCTGGCCCGCCTTTCTAGAATACTGCACCCGGAACCAACTGCTGACAGATAATATTACCACCCCGACCGGGGCGGTCTAGTCAGATGCCTCACCCGCCGCCCGAACTGGTATGGGAGCAGGCTCCAGACAGGTTTCCGGTGCTACCACCCGAACCAGACGAGCTAAAAAGAGAAGACAGCCTCTTCATCTTGGCCTTTTTGCGGCAAGCGGGACACTCACAGGGATCGTCCCGCTCGGAAAGCGACTTGAGCAGTTCGAACTGATGCTTGCACTTTGAACACTCATATTCGTACATCGGCATGCAGACCTCCTCCTGCTCGTCTATACACTAGCATTGTAATACCTATGGCTCAAAATTCAATAGCCATAATGCGCTTGACGTCAGCTGAAACAATAGTTTACTATTGACCGATATAACGGAGAATAACGATAATCAACCTATGGCGAAAAAAAGAAATTGATCTTGCCCTTCAAGAACTGGATTCCAACCAGATCGTAATACTGCGAGGGATACGTGGATCGGGCAAGTCGACGGCACTCGGAGAGATTGCGCGGGTTCTTTCTGGGCACCATGAAGAGTCCGGGGTAGTCAGCATCGATCTCGAGGATCCCAGGTTGGCGCCAAGACCCCGCAAAGAAACTCTCGAACTGTTTTCGAGAGTGGCAACCGACTCGAACAAGGGACATAAGAGTTGGATACTGCTCGACGAGGCCGACAGGGTATCCGGCTGGCTGGCCTGGGCGCGTGATTTCAGGCGCAAAACCGGCGCCGGGGTAATCGCCGCCGTCTCCGGCCAACCAGACGAGATTGAGGCCGGGGCCGTTGATATTGCCGAGATACCCTTTCTGCCGCTTGGCCTGCGAGATTGGATTAAGCTATTCACCGATAAATCGGTCAATAACGTCACAGCGCAAGAAGAGCTTCCCGCCTTTCTGCAGGCTGGCGGTTTGCCGGTAAGTTGGGACAGCAAGGACCATACAAAAAGTCTCGTTCGTCTTTTCCATGAGATCCTGTTTCACGAGGTAGTCGCGAAAAGCGAGGTGAGAGATACAGGCAAACTAACCGCTATAGCGGTCTATCTAGCCTCCTCAACCAGCGAATCGTTCAGCCTATCTCACATGAAGGGAATTCTGACCAGGTCTCTGGATCAGGCCCGGGCCTTCCTGTCTCACATCGAGCACAGCGGCCTGGTTCATATCATCTCGCGGCTGGAGGATGCAGATCGAGATCGCCACGGGGCCGCCAGGAGAACCTTCGCGGCCGACTGCGGGTTGGCGGCCGCGCTTTCCGGTCGGGGTGTCGCAGAGCGCGCACTTTCGGAGACTGCCGTTTATATAGAATTGCGCAGGCTTGGGGCTCGGGTGTTGGCGTGGAAATCGATGAAGCTCTCGGGCCTAGCGGCAGCCGATCGATCGGGCAAGAGGGTTTTCGTGCAGGTCGAGTACGATCCGGACGCGGCTCGAGATCCCCGTCCTCTGGCCAGGGCTATGGCCAGACATGGCTGCCGGCACGGTCTGCTGCTGGGCAACGATCCCGAAACCGATGACATCACCTGCCGCTCGGGAAGTATCGCCAGGCGCCCGATCTGGTCCTGGATACTGGAACCAAGCCTGCTGCCGATCTCCGCGGCCATAAAAGAACCCGGCACGGATTCCCCCAAGGGATTTCCGGCTCACCTTCTGTAGAAATCATAAAACTACAGACGAATCGCCTCTTCCTCTATCCCATCCGCGTAGACCGTAAAGAGCATCAGATGCGGCCGGGTATCGATGTCGAACCCGGCCACCGGGGAATAGGTGTAAAGCTTGGCCCCTCCGCCGCCGCTTGTCAGATAGACCACGCCCTGCTGTACGCTACGGGCGTAGATGTGAGCGTGCCCACTCAATACGTAAGACACCCTGTGTCTACTTACTTGCGCCCTGAGTACCTTTGCATCACTTTCAGACAGGTTGGAATTGTGTTCCGGTTGCAATGTATCGCCGTGCAGTGGAGATGGAGGGGTGTGCAACAGGACGAACTTCCAGGGGACTGCCTGCTGCGCCGTAAGGACCTGGTCGAGCCAGGCGAGTTGCTCGTCGCCCAGCCGGTACCCTGTGCCGTCGCGCAGGGTCGAATCCAGCACCACGAACAACATCCGATCCACTACCAGGAAGAATCGTTCAGAGCCGAAGAGCCTGCGAAAATGCACGTCACCCTGGCACCTGGTCTCGTGGTTACCCTTGACGTAGTAAACCGGACACGCGATCTGCCCGCTGGCCTCGAAAAAATCGTCCAACTCGGCCGGCAGGCTGTTGCGCGTGTAGTCGCCAACGGCCAACATGAACAACGGGTCGGCCCTCTTGCTCACCCTGTCGAGCAGGGCGAGAAAAGTGGGAATGTTTTCCTTGACGTCGCCGCCGAAGACGAAGCTGTAGGGGTAGCGTAGCTCGTGCGGGGCGACCTTGATCCAGATCTGCTCGCCAGCCACCAGCGTCCCGGAAAAGCGAACGCGCAACTGGCCTTCGGGTTTGATCGTTATCTTGCCCGGTCCGCCTTTTCCAGAAACACCATAATGCGAAAGGCGATTGGAAACATTGTCGACAACGACATCCACCCGAAGCGTGCGCTTTGTCCGGTTGCTTACGTGCGCCACCGTCGTGGGGCCGAGCGAGCGCAGCAGCGCGGCGGGGCCTTTCGAGCGCAGGAAAATACCTCCCTCGATGTCGAAGGTAAGGCCATTGTACAACAGATGTCTGGAGTCATCGGGAACCGAAAGACGCTTTTCGATCGAAACTATGCCATAGGACTTGGAGGCCAGCGGGTAATTAATGTGTACCTCGTTAGCGGCGGTCGCAGTAACCTTTAACCTCCTCTCGTCCGGTCTCCCGTAACGGGTGAAGATTCGCTCCGGCGCGACCTGCGGTCCGAACATATCGAACGAGCAAGAAACGGCCCGCCCGGATTCGAGGTTGTCGAGCATGAACGATGCCGGAAAGCCAAACACATGCACGCGGGGCGCAGGATCGCCCTTGACCAGGCGCGCGCCGTCGGCTTGCCTGAAGCGCATGCCGCAGATGAGGTCGGGATGACCGGCCTCTTTCCGACAGCCGCCCGTCAAAAGCAGCAGACACGCGAGGAGTAAACTAAAGAGTTTTTTCTTCACCGGTTCCCACCTCGACCTCGATGTTTGCCGTAACTGTCCGCCCGGCAGGTATTTTCAGCTTTCCCCCCGCGCCGATGCGCATCACCAGCCTGACGCCCCTGCCCAGCGTCACCCCGCGCCCGATTCGCAGGCGGCTCATCCCGGCCGTGTCGATCGTCAGGCGGCGTTCGGCATCAAGCGCCAGGCCGCCATAGGGCCGGGCCCCATAAAGGATCAACGAGCTGTCGTCTTCGAGCCTGACCGTGCCGTCATTGATCGGCTCTTGCCCGGCGCACAGGTACAATCGCGCCCCGCGTCCGATGGTCCAGTCCGGGCCTATGCCGATACACTCAAGCTGTTCTTTCGTCTCGCCGCAAGCCGGGTGCAGATCGATTACGGCTCCCTGGCCCACACTGGCGCCACAGGCGCCCAACAGTCGTTCACCCAGCGCCGACAACATGCGCGTCGATGATTCGACCGAGTCGGTCCCGGTGACGTTCTTGGTCGGAAAGAACAGTTCGTCGCGCCTGATCTCGTAGGCCCTGACCCGGGCAGGATTAAGCGTACGGGTGATGTGCTGGTTGAGCTTCTCGAAAGAACTCGCAGCCACCGGCCCGATGCGCGAGACGATCTTCTTGCCCGTATAGAGCGTCGGTTCGAAGTCGTCACGAATCGCCTCGACACTGATCAGGTTGGTGTTGGCGTTGCCCGCCTCGTGCAGCAGCCTGCCGGTTTGCGCGTCTCTGGCGCCGGCCACCCGTGGATCGAGTACATTGTACTCGACCACTTCCAGGCGACCGCTGCTCGAAAGCAGCATCAGTACGCCGACCTTCTCGTTCGGATCCGTCTTGCGCACGGCACTCAAAGTGAAAAGCACACCCTCGCGCAGGTGGAACCCGAGGCGCGGCAGGAAAAACGGGCGCGCCGCCGGATTGTCCACGTTGTGCATGATCAACTGCTCGATACCCGCAGTGCGCAAGTAGTCCAGCAGCGGGCGTCCCTCCCGCCGGTTGTCGAGCAGCGCCCGGTAGACGCCGCCGTGCCCATCGCCGGTTTGATCGATATTGCCCCCCTGATCTGCAATCAGGCAGCCTTGCATGTCCAGACGAGGCTCCTGGGCCTGCTGAAAAGCTATCCAGCTATCGTCCGGAAGACCAAACAGATCTCGACTGCCGAGAAACGCCACGGTTCGTTCGTGGGTCAATCGACTGGTCAGAAACAGCACCCAAGGCAGCCGCCCGCTTTCGACTCCGGCCGCCAGCGCCTGGGCGAGAACTATTTCGTAGAAGCTCAGCCCACCCACCGGCGAAATGGGAAAGGCGCCCTTTGGTTCTCCAGAATCGAAGCCGCCCGCGCGCAGAACTTCATTGGGTCGGGCCAAGGCACGCTGCAACCCGTCAAGCCCTGCCGCGAAACGGGTTCCCGCCCCGCCGGCGAAGGCCACCGACGCCCAGCGCCCCTCCTTTAGCGATGCAAGCCCCTCCGCGCTGTCTTCGCGCAGCCGAGTTGACTGGTCCTCGATCGTCACAAGCGGCACACGCTTCACCTGATCGAGACCAATTTGTTCGCGTTCTCCCCGACGCAGCGCCGCATGGTGGCGCTCGATCCGTTCGAGATCCACACCGTCGGCTTCACGTAAAAAAGTCGCCACCTGCTCGGGCGAGGCGTCGGCCAGGTATTTTTCAAACACACCGGCGAACTTCCTGTCCGCAAGCTCCCGGTAAGTCGGCGCCAACTCGGGCCAGCGCTCCAGCGCCACTCCGAGAGCGGGACAGCCATCATGATGCTCGATCCCACACATAACCTTGTACACTTTACTCGGCCTGGACAGGTCTGGCAATCAACCGTATTATGTCGGCCAATGTCCTCCAAACCCAAAAAGACCAAGCTGTTGACCCCGGCTCGTTTCGTCAAGGTGATTGGGCTACTCTTCGTCGTCATGATCCTGTGTGTCATCGCCAGTGCGCTGCTCGGCCCGGGCGGGACCGACCTGGCCTCCCTTTGGCCGCTCGACCCGGACAGCAATCCGCAGGCGGCGACCATTCTCTTGGCACGCCTGCCGCGCGCGCTGTTGGCCGCCCTGGTGGGAGCAGCCCTGGCGGCCGTGGGCGTGGCTTTCCAGGCCTTGCTGCGAAATCCCCTGGCCGATCCCTTCATCATGGGAGTCTCCGGCGGGGCGGCCTTGGGCGGAACCTTGGCCATGGCCCTTGTCGGCGGCGCCGGTATCGGTATCGCCCTGCAGGGTCCGGCGGCGTTTCTGGGGGCGCTTGCGGCCATGGTCCTCGTCTATCGCATCGGCCGTGTGGCCGGGAGAGTGGACACGATCACGGTTCTCTTAGTCGGAGTTGTTTTCAATGCCTTCGCTTCGGCGGTGATCATGTTTCTCAAGACGGCCGTGACCGCCACCAAGACGCGAGAGATCCTCGTCTGGCTGATGGGCAACATTGGGTATTGCGAGTACTCGACCATCCTGGTGGTAGCCGCGGGTACGATCGCCGGCATTTGCGTGCTTGCACTGATGGCCAGCCGCATGAACGCATTAGCGCTCGGCGAGCAGGGCGCCACGCACCTCGGAGTGGACGTCGAGAAAACGAAGGCGATCATCTTCTTCGCAGCCTCGCTGCTGGTGGGACTAGCCGTATCCGTCTCGGGCCTGGTGGGTTTCGTCGGCCTGATCGTGCCGCACCTGATGCGCCTGATCCTGGGTCCGGACCATCGCCTGCTGCTGCCGGCATCGGCGCTGGCCGGAGGCGCTTTTTTGGTACTCGCCGACCTGGGCGCCAGGTTGCTGTTCGTTCCCCTGTCCACCGAGCCGCCGGTGGGAGTCATCACCGCCTTTTTAGGCGGCCCCTTCTTTCTGTTACTGCTTCGTAGCCGTCACCGGACGGCCTTCATCTGACAGACCTGTTTTCAGATCAACTCGTAGCGTTTCAGCACGCGGTAGCAATCGGTCATGCCGAGCTCGATCAACTCGCGTGATTTGTCGCCGGAGACTACCAGGTAGCTGCCCACGTTGCCCAGCTCACGCGAAGGGTAGATGCCGATCACCTGCACCGGGCGGTAGGGCTTGTTCCTGAAGGCGTTGGGGTCAACGTCGAGAGCTTTTAGCCGCTCGATCTCCTGGTTGGTGTTTTCGATCTGCTTCCTGTCGGCGGCCATCGAGGACGAGAGAATCACTTCCAGCGTCCGATCGGCAAGTTGGAAAAGGCTGGTGGGCGGCCTGAGCCGCGGCCGGCGCGGGCTCAAGAAGACCGTAAAGATGCGCTTGGCGCCGGCCTTCAGGAGCGGCTTGAGCGGCCTTAAAAGCGAGAATGCCCCGTCGATGTACCAGTACTTGCCGATCTGAACCGGCGCGAAGAGGATCGGTATGGCCGAGGAGGCCAGCACATGACGGTAGGTTATCTCCGAGTTGGCGAAGGTCTCGTTGGTGCGCAGGCTGATGTTGGTGGCCGAGATGAACACCTGTACGTTGGAATGCGGCAACCTCGACCAATGGACGTTGTCGCGCAGGCGCTTGAACAGGCCACGATTGTCGAACAACGAGGTCCACTTCCTGAAGCGCCAGAGATCAAGACGCGGACGGTAGACCTGCAGTGTGGACATGCGCTGCCACACCTCGGCCAGTTCCTCGATCTGGCCGGTGGCCGCCAAGACCGCGTTGATGGCGCCGATCGACGCGCCGCCGATGAGCTGGATAGGCGGGCCGTCCTTCAGAAGGGCCCTGAGAACGCCCACCTCGTAGGCGCCGCGGGCCCCCCCTCCTGAGAGAAAGACGGCGTTCATTGACCAACAAGGTATCAGACTTGACGCGAGCGGGCAAGAAAGTGTAACCATCGAACCGCGTGAGCCAGCAGAAACAACAAGAAGCGGCCATCGAGCTTACGGCCGTGGAGTTCGGGTACACGACCGAAGCAGTGATCAGGGGCGTCGACCTGCGGGTTCGCCGGGGGGAGTTCCTCGGCCTGCTGGGTCCCAACGGATCGGGCAAGACTACTTTGATCCAGTTGATTTCCGGGGCACTCAAGGCGCGCCGCGGATCGATCGAGGTAATGGGACGCAGCCTTTCAGACTGGGACCGGCGTGAGTTGGCCCGGCAGGTGGCGGTTGTTCCCCAGAAGTTCGAGCTGGCCTTTCCCTTCACCGTCGAGGAAGTTGTCTTGCTCGGACGCGTCCCGCACCGCGGACCGCTGTCGCTCGATCGGGCAGTCGACAGGGATGCGGCCAGGGAGGCCATGCACCAGACCGGAGTCTACGAGTTGCGCCGGCGGCGGATGCACGAGCTTTCGGGGGGCGAGTTCAAGCGCGTCGTAGTAGCCAAGGCCTTGGCGCAGCAACCGCGCATCCTGCTGCTGGACGAACCGGCGGCCCACTTGGATATCCGCCACCAGGTGATGCTCTATGACCTTATCGGCGATATCCAGCGCCGAACCGGCCTTACCGTGATATCCGCCATGCACGATCTCAACCTGGCTGCGGCCTTTTGCGACAGTGTGGCCTTGCTAAAGCAGGGATCCATTGTACGCAAGGGGAGCATCGAGGAGGTCATGACCTACGGCAACCTCAAGGACGCCTACGAGATCGACATCTACGTAGGGGTCAACGATCTCACCGGGCACCGTCTGTTCACCCCCATGCCGCCTCGCAAACAGGGGACAGAATGAGCGCGACGCTCACCTGCTTGCTGTTATCTCTTTTCCTGGGCGCGGCGGGGCCCTTGCAAAGGTTCGAGCTCAAGCTGCCGGGCCGCGTATCGAGCGTCGTGCCGGCGGACGTCAACGGCGACGGGCTGGTTGATTTTCTCGTCTTCTGGCGCCAGGGCTTTCCGCCCCAGACTACCAAGCGTGTCAGCGTCTATCTGGCTGCACCCGGAAAGCTCTCCACGCGACCGACCCAGGTGCTCTCTTTGCCGCGCGGGAGCGTGGCCTTCGATGTCGGAGACGTCAACTTCGACGGCCTGGCCGACGTGCTTGTGTTGCGCGCCGACGGAATCTGGGCGCTCGCCGGGCAACCCGTTGGAGGACTTGCGGCCAGTCCCGTGCGCGTGCTCCAGGTTATGACCCTGGCCGCGATTCCGCACGAGGACCGACTGCCGCGCCTGTCGCTGCTGGTCGAGTTGGGCGCCGGCCGCCGCGGCCTGCTCGTGCCGAGTGTGCCGATCGGGCCGCTGGCCCTGTATGTTCGGGGAGCGCAGGGCGCCTGGTCGTTGCAGTGCATGCTCAGGGTTCCCACGCGCGCAGAGCTTTACACTTCGGCCGAGGATTTTCGCTCGGCCAGGGACTACGGGGCCTTGTTTCAGATCGCCGTTCCGCGTTGGCAGGCGCAGGATCAGAACGCCGACGGCCGGCCCGACTTAATGTTCTTCTCGCGCAACACCGTGGCCGTCTATCGCCAGCGTGCCGACGGCTCATTTCCCGCCGGGCCCGATCTGTTGCGCACATTCAGCATGCTTGAGCGTGAAGAACGGATCAAGCGCGGAGCCCACGTTCAGATCCGGGCCGGCGACCTGAACGGGGACGGACGGGCCGACCTGGTCATCGACAAGACAGTGGGCGGCATCAGCAACATGAAAAGCGAGCTCAGGGTTTACCTGGCGGACGAAGCCTGCGACTATCCCCCGCGGGCCAGTTTCCAAAGCCGGCGCGCCGGTTGGGGATCATCGGTGTCGCTCAGCGACGTCAACGGCGACGGTCGTCTGGACTTGGTACGCCCACATGTCGAAATGGGTCTCAGCAGCCTGATCGGCATGATGCTGGCCGGCAAGCTGAACGTCGATTTCGAGATTTACTTCTCGCGCAAGGGCGTTTTCACTGAAAGTCCGGATTTCGTGATCCCGTCCAAGCTGCGGATAGATTTCGCCTCCAACCAGGAGTTGACCGGGCCGTATCCCGACTTTCGATCCGACTTCGACGGGGACGGGCTGCTTGATTTGGTCATCGGTCGCGCAGGTGGCGGCACAGGCGACAACCCCGATCGGATCGAGATCCGGCGCGGTCGGGGCAAGGGGCGCTTCAGCGACGACGTTCTGTGGTCGGCTGATCTTTGCGGAACCCGCTACCTGGTCCCATTCAGACCGCGGCCGAACGGTCGACCGGGATTGCTGATCTACTTTCCCCTGATCGCCTCACGTCGCGGCGACGTCTGGGTCTTGTACAACGTCGGCCCGTGGCATTGACATTTAAAGAAGATAGATTGACTACATGAAAAGCCGGACGGCGAAGCCGAAGTTGTTGCCCCACGAGGTGTGGTTGACCGACCCGCGGTAACCGAATTCGAAGGCGAAACGCTGCGTGACGTAGCCGATCCCCACGGACCAGTATTGATCGTCGCCGCCGGGGCGGGATTTGTCGATCAGGTAACCGCCCCGCATGGTGATCTGGCCCAGCAAAAGGTACTCGGCCCCGAAGGCGTAGGAGTAACCGGTTTCTTTATCGCTCGTCGGCTCGTCGATATCCGTGGGCTTCTGGAAGTTGATGAACCAGTCGAAGGACAGCTCAAGCGTCCTGAAGGGCGAGTACATCATCGCCGCGGACATTGAGATGGGATGTTCGAGGTAGTCGCCCGTGTTGGTCAGATTGTAGCCGACTACGGCTAAGTGCAGGCCGAACGAGGTGCGCAGCAGGACGCCGACGTCGACACTGACCGCGTTGACGTCGGCCTTATCCTTTCTTTCGAAATCGAGGTACTTGATGTCCGTGCCGATCAACAAGCCCTCGCTCAGGGGCACCGAAAAGGCCATGTCGTAGCGATTACCAGCCTTGTCATCCCCGCGCTCGACGCGTGTGTAGGCCATGCCGGTGGCAAAGTACTGGATCTGGTTGTCGACTACCGAGATGTGGAAAATATGCTGGTCTGGGCCGTCCTCTGAATCGAACTTGGTCGCCAACAGGTATTGCGCCTCGAACGAATAGCGTTTGAAGAGGCTCATACCGGCGGGATTGAGGACGATCGCGTCGTTGCCGGTCACGATGGCCCGGTGCGCGCCGCCCATACCAAGAGGGCGCGTGCCCACGAAGTCGTCGGCCATGACCGGCCAGGAGACGAGCAGCGAAAGTATGATGAGCGCCGAGCGATACATGGGCAAAAAGCTACACCCTGCGCCGTAAAAGGGCAACTAATCCGAGCAACAGAAGAACCAGCCGGACCGGATCGCCCCCCCGGGTGCTGCTGCAGCCGCAGCCTGAGTTGGACGATGGGCAGGCGCGGTCCGCGCCGTCGCAATCCTGGTCGATGCCGTCGCCGCAGACGTCCAGAGAACCGGGATGGATCGAGGCGTTGTTGTCGTTGCAATCGTCCCCCAGGCAAAAGGTCGCCTGGTGACCGTCGCCGTCCGTGTCGGGACAGTCGCATTTCTGTTTGACACCGTCGCAGTCCTGGTCGATATCATCGTCGCAGATCTCGGACACGCCGGGATTGATGTAGCCGTTGGTGTCGTCGCAGTCGTCTCCGCCGCAATTCTCATCTTGGTAGCCGTCTCCATCGTTGTCCTCGCAAGTGCATTCCTGGTCGGAACCGTCGCAATCCTGGTCGATGTTATCTCTGCAGATCTCCGCGGCTCCCGGATAGATGCTGTCGACGCTGTCGTTGCAGTCGTCTCCACCACAGTTTATGTCCTTGTGCCCGTCGCCGTCCGCATCGGCGCAGAACTGCTGGCACTGGCCCTCGATGCAGCTCTGGTCGTTGCCGCAACTGGTGGCGCAACTGCCGCAATGCGCATCGGTGTTCAAAGGGCTCTCACAGCCGTCCGCCGCCGCCGAGTTGCAATCGCCGTATCCCGTCGCGCAGCTTCCGATGGCACAGGCGCCGGCGTTACAGCTGGCACTGGCGTGCTCGAAGGCGCAGGCGTCCCCGCATGCGGCGCAGTTGGAAATCGTCCCCAGCGCCGTTTCACAGCCGTTGGTATACGACACGTCGCAGTCGCCGAAGCCGTTGTCACAGCTTCCTATCGAACAGGCGCTCGCCTGGCAGGCGGTCGTTGCGTTGGCCGCCTGGCAGGCGATGCCGCAGCCGCCGCAGTTTGCAGGATCGCTGGAGGTGTCGATGCAGTCATCGTTGCAGGGGGTCAGGTTTCCCGGGCAGCTTGCCGTGCACGAACCCGCGTAGCAAAACTCCGGGTCGTTGCAAACGGTGCCGCAGGCGCCGCAGTTCGCCGAGTTGGTCAAGGCCGTCTCGCAGCCGTCCATGTCTCCGTTCGCGCAATCGCCCCAATCAGTCTCGCAATCTCCCATCGTGCAGACTGAAGCTACGCAGGTTGCCGCGGCGTGGTCGAAGGCGCAGGCGTCGCCACAAGCCGCGCAATTGTCTACGGTACCCAGGGCCGTCTCGCAGCCGTCGGCCTCGTCCGAATTGCAGTCGCCGAAGCCGGAATCGCAGCCGGTCATGCTGCACGTCCCGGCGACACATAGCGCCTGGGCATTGGCATACGAACAGGCATTGTCGCAGGTGCCGCAGTACTGCGGGTCGTTATCGAGATCGACGCAGTTACCGCTACAATCGGTCAGCCCGTCGGGGCACTCGATGACGCACTCGGCACTGAGTGTGAATCCACCGGCGTCTGTCTCGGTCAGTCCCTCGACCACCAGGTAGTAGGTCACATTCGCCAGGGCCGAAAATGACAGTACCTCGGGCGGATTGCCGTTCTCGTCCTGGTAATAGTCAGAGACCGCCAAGGCTTCGGCCGGCAGGCAGGCGCCGTTGCCGTCGTCGGCGATGGCCACCAGGGCCAAATCGGGCGGTGTGCCGCCGCCGGCGTCGACGTGCAACGTTGCCGTGATGCGGGCGTCGTAGCCGACCGAGATGGCGTAGCTCAGATCGGGGCCCAACAAGCTCCACGGCAGGCCGGGGTAAGCGCTGATGTTGTTGATTCCGGCGCTGGTGTCGCCGTTTACGCTCTGGCCGCAGGAAATAGTGCCGGGCTGGGCGCATTGCTCGTTTGGGCAACTGAAAGCATAGCTGAAGGATCCATGGTCTCCGTCGCGCCCGTCCACGGCGACGTAGTATGTCTCGCCGTCCAGGGCGTAGAAGGCCAGGTGCTGCGCGCCGGATGTCTGCATCGAGATATCGACGCAGGCGTCCTTGTTGCAGTTGCCGGCCACGCCGAAGTCGGTGAAGGCGAAGGCGTCGAGCTGCTGGCCTCCCATGTTGGAGATCTGCACGTCGACTGTGCCCTCGGCCGCCGGAGTGATCTCGAAGATGTACTCGTCGCCGCCCCAGTTGGTGTAGTCGGATCCGCAATAATTATTCAGATGGGAAGATCCGTTGTCGGTGTTGGCGGTGCTCGATTCGCCGCAGCTCACCGCCAGATCGGAAGAACAGGTTGGACAGGGGTTGACGGCCGTTCCGTCGCAGTTTTCGTCGACCTGGTTGCCGCAGACCTCCTCGGCGCCCGGGTTCCTGAGCGGGTCGCTGTCGTTGCAGTCGTTGCCGCAGGGGCAACTACCTGCATTGTTGCCCGAGTAGCCGTCGCCGTCGCCGTCCGCGCAACCAGTGCACTCGTTGCAGGAAACGCTGAGATCGAAGCTGCCGTAATCGCCGCCGTAACCGTCGACAACGATGTAGTAACGGCCTGCCGGCAGCACGCCGGCCAGGCCCTCGAAGCCGCCGCTGCCGCCCTCGTCCGAGCAGCCGGCCCAGACCGAGGGGTAGCAATCGCCGTCCAGTTCCGGCATGATCACCAGGATGGCGTCCCATGATGTCAGCCAGCCATTGTCCGGATACAGGTCGACCTGCAGCTCGGCCCCGTCGGGGATGTCGAGCAGGTAGACCATCTCGGGGCCGTTGTAGTTGTAGTTGTAGCAGGTGTAAGTGTTGGTCAGGTTCGACCCGTTGCCGCTGTTTGAAGAGATTTGATCGCCGCAGCTAATCGGCGTCGGATTGGGACAAGACTGCGCCTCGGCCCGCTGGGCAAGCATGCTCAATAGACAGACCGACGATACAAGACAACTTGCTTTTCTCATGTCTTCCTCGCTTCTTCCCTGGTTCCCGCGGAATTCAGGAGTTTACACTAGACGCCAACGGCCCAATCTGTCAATCCAGGATCAGACTTCAGCCGAAAACGCCAGACGCACCATCAGAACCGATCACCCGTCAGAACGTACCATTCCTCACGCCTGAGTTGATTGTGACCCTCGTTGTTTGGATGAACGCAATCGTCGGTGATCCAGCGCTCGGAGCCCGCGGCGTTCATGCCGTGGTCGAAAAAGACGCCGTGATTGTCCACGAGATTGCCGCCCAGTTCCGCGATGACTTCGTAAATGCGCTGGTTGAAAAGATTCAGGTTCCCGACCACCTGATCACGAACTAGTGCCATCTGGGGATCGTTTATCTTTGCACAGAATCCCGAAGTAAACTCCGGAGGAATGGCGCCTGTGCCCGCGGTGGGATCGTGGATATTTGTAACCAGGAATACCACTTCGTAGTCCAGGCCGGGTTTTTCGTACTTGTCACGCAGCAGGCCCGCCATCTCGCGATAGTTATCTTGCAACAGGGCGGCCGCCGATTCGGTCAGGTTGGTGCTGATCATGGTCCAGATGCTGTCATTGAAATCGTTGCCGCCGCAGGTCAGGCTGACCAGGACGTCGCCGCTCACGTCGGGCAGCGATGTGCTTTTGAGGTGTGCCAGCGCATCCGAGCTGGTGTCGCCGCTGTGGCTTACGTCCAGGAATTGGACGTCCGGATAGATGAACCTGAGATTGTGGGCGGTGTAGCTAGAATAATCCGGATGATTCTCCAGCATCAGCCTTGCATACCCTTTTCCGCCACTGCCGTTTTCACCGCTGGCGTCGTATCCCGCGGCGAGCGAGTCTCCGATATTGATGTACAGTTTCAAATCATCGAGTTCGGCAATCGGGAATTCGGCCGGGCCCGGATCGGCACCCGCATCGGCCGGCAAATCTCCGGGCCGATCGGCCGGCTGCGGATCTCCGGCCTCATCGGCCGGTCCCTGGTCCGCCGAGTAGCCGTCGGCGTCCGTGAGCCCCTGTCCGTCGCCGTCTTCCTGGATGTCCGCGTCCCGATCTCCGCCGTCTAGAGCCCCCGATTCGTTGCAGGCCGGTTGCATGAGAGCCCCAAGCATCACCGCAAGCGCAAAGTGCAAGAAACGCCTCATGGCTACCTCCCTCAAATCAGCATGTTAAGTGAAGCGGGCCGGAAACTGCAAACGTGTATCAGATGGCGAAAGATAACAAGTTCGACCATGAGATTAGTTGTTTCACCATTCCTACTCCTCCCCATGAACTCCGTGATCTGTTCGGCAGCCACTGCTGGCGCCCCGCCTTGGAACTTTTTCAGCCACGACCAGGTGAATATTGTATAATATAAAGGATTTTTCTCGTTGTAACGAAGTGCCCGGGCTAAATCCGGGGGCGGACGTGGGGGTGATGAAATGAGAAATGTCGTTGTTCCTGCAATGCTACTGCTTTTCGCGATTGGAGTATTCCCGGCCTGCCAGGATCAAGCCGGGCCTGCCTGCCCCGAGGATCGGAAACAATGCCCTGACGGCGAGTGCCGCTATTGCTGCGTTGATTCGGATTGCAGCGCCGGGGAGATTTGCTGTGGCGAGACGGGCTGCCGCGAGTGCTGTCGTGACAACGACTGCAACGACGATGAGTACTGCAATGGACAGGAGATCTGCTCAGACAGTGGTTGCGTCGTCGGCGAACCAATAAGCTGCGACGACGAAATCTCGTGTACGATCGATAGATGTATCGAGGCATCCGCCGACTGTGAAAACACACCCGACGATAGCCTGTGCCCACCGGACAATCGCTGCGACCCCGACAGGGGCGGCTGTGTGTCCATAGGCTGCGACTTCGACGGCGATTGCGCTTCGGGCGAGCACTGTTGCCAGGACAACCTTTGCCACCTGTGCTGCATCGACTACGATTGCCGGGGTGCCGTCCCTGATTGTGCGGATGATTATGTTGCCTGCAACGGCGCCCGCGAGTGCGAGTGCGCCTGCCTCGATGAAGACGAATCATGTGTCAGGGACCCCGCGGCCTGCTGTGTAGATCTGACCTGCGATGTTTTCAGCGCCGAGTGTATGCCGGCCTGCTCATCGGATGCCGACTGCCGGGCGCGTACCGACGTTCCCAATGCAGGCGATCTCAAATGCAAAAACGGCGCCTGCGACTTCGATCACTGCGGCTTCGACTCGGACTGTCCCGCCGGCAAGGTCTGCCACCTGGGTAACTGCATAGGATCATTCGGCTGCGCGGACATCGCCTCATGCCAGGTGGAGCCAACTTCCGCCGTCGTCCGACAGGGAACCCCGGTTCAGTTCAGCGCTACGGCTTACCTGCAAGACGGTCTCGTTGCACCGGGCGTGCCGTTCAACTGGACAAGTGACGACGACGGAATCGTCTCCGTGAATTCAAGCGGCCTGGCTACCGCCGGCGCGCAGCCCGGGCCGACCACCATCACGGCGACAGTAGCCGGCTGTGCCGTCTCCTGCCGGGCCAATGTGTACAACTACGGGGAAGCCCAGGCCGGATCCACGCGGGTGATGGTCGTCGATGAGCTGGAGGGTATCCCCATACAGGGCGCCGACGTGACCCTGGGCGCTCAGCCTCCGGCGACGACGGGCGCGGACGGGACCGTAGAATTCACGATCGAGCTGTCCCCCGCCGCTCCGGCCGATATCACCGTCACCAGGGCAAACTACCACTACCTCACCCTGAAAGCGGTGGAGTCCCCGGACGTCATCGCCCATCTCGGCAAGATATACCACCTCGACGAAAATGACGCAGCCGTATCCGGAGGAGTCAAGGGCCTGCTCGACTTTGACAAGATACGTTGTGAGGCCGGCCATGTCTGCGACGTCAATCTGGGGATTGCCGGGCTCAGTATGCCCGGCAGCCTGACGAACATCAAGCCGCGCACGGTGCTCGGCGACAATGTCGTGACGCCGATGAACCTTGGGGGTTCCTCAGTGGACGTGCCGTTCCCCGAGGGCTTCGTCCTGGGCCTGGGCGCGTCCTGGTTCAAGCAGTACTCCACGCCGACGGGAATTCCGGGAACGCGGGCAGCCTGGGCCACCGGGGGCAAAATGGATCTCAGCGCCTTGATCGACTTATTGATGCCCGCCATCTGGAGCGGTGACGAGATCGAGTACATCCGCATCATTCTCTCCCTCCTGGGTGATTTCGGCTCCCACTCCGCCATTGCGTCCGACGTCCATATCAGCCCCATCCCCGAGTTACTGGATTCGAACGATCTCAACGGCAACGGCCTGACGGACGACTTCATCCCCGACTATGACGGCTTCCCGGCAGAGAACATGACACTGTATGTTCCCATTGATCACAGCCTGACAATCACGCCGCCCAGGCTCCCCGTGGGAACCTACGACGTGGTGGTCGTGCTCAGCGGAGTGATCGTCCGCGGGAACGGTCTGGTGCCCTTGGGCATCAGCGCCGGGCTGGATTCGATAAGTCATTCCGACGACCCGGACGGCGTGATCGACGATCCCATCATTCTACACTCGGCGGAGGTCGCCGGCCGAATTCCCGAGGATGCCTGCCGGCGGGTGATCCTGGCACTGGCGTTCAACATCGCCAGTCTTGCCTCGCAGACTTCCACCAGGCTGCGGCTGGCAGGTCAGGTCTTGTTCGTCGACGACTTCGACGGCGCCCGCACTATCCCACCCTTCATGACTCCGGCCGATGTGGCCTACGACCCGGCCGCCCGCCGCCTGGACATCAACCAGGCCCCCGCCGCTGACTATTTTCAGGCGATCTTCGAGGACGAAACCGGTAAAAAATGGAACATCCTGGCCGAAAATCCCGTCTCTTTCGATCTGCCACCAGCGCCCCCCGAAGGCGATCGCTCGGCCAGGGCCGACTTCGTCAGCGTAGAACTGGTGCCCGGCGTCGGCTACCAGGACTTGCCGGCATTCAACAACACCAACCTCGACGATCTGGCAACCCTGGTCAAAGCCTTCTCCTACACCGAACTTCGCTAATGCGAATGAAGCGAGGGATCGAAAAGAGATCAGGTTGTAAGACGAAAGCGCCAGGCGCACCACCATTCGGGCGGGTGGGGATCGGGGGGGCAGCCGATACACTCGGTGCTAATCCTCGAGTCTATGGCCGTGGCAAAGAAGGGGTACTCGACCAGGCCCGCTGACTTGCAGGGGTAGTCGTCGAGCCCCTTGCGCTTCCTGGCCAACTGCACTCGGCACTCGTTCATCTCCATTCTCAGGCTGCCGTCTTCCTCGTAGCGCAGTGACTGGCGGTTTATCCAGGCATACAGCCGGAACTGCAGCGCTTGGGCAAGCCCCATGAGGCCCGGCTTCTCGGAAAGGCCCAGCAACTGCTTGATGCGGTAGGCCTCGTAGGGTGAAAAGTGCGCCCAGCAACCGTCGTTGCACAGCTTGGCCGTGGTCATGTCCCGCTCTCGCTCCACCGCCTGGAACCAGACTCCGTCGCCCACCAGCCAGTTGACGGACACCGCCCGGGCAAGCTCGACGAGCTTTTCGCGTTTCATTTCGGAAAGAGCCTTGGGCATTCCGTTCTTGGTCTCGAACCCCAGCACCTTGCCAAGCCTCTCGATCATGATTTTCATGCCGCGTTCCGCTGCCTGGCCCTCGAGCCGGTTTGCCGCTTCGGCCCCCAGTTGATGAGCGACCTCGGTGTACCACATACCGTAGTGAACCATAGCCCGCCGGATGGCATCCAGCACCCAGACACCCAGTTCCTCTTGCGACAGGTCTTCGACTTTTCTCTGCTCCACGCTCGATTCCACCCGTCCGTCTTCAGAGTTCGTCATCTTCCCGGCTCCTTCCATCTCTGTCGGGAGGTAGCACAGTGGCGACTGACTACTTGGAGTTGAACTGATCGGCCTTGTCGGCGAAGAGCACGTTGAAGGTGGTCAGCGATCCGTAGCACTTGGAGATGTAGCTCTGCAACTCCACCTTGTCCTGCTCGCTCAATTTGCCGTGACTATTGAGTTTGGCCTCCAATACCCGCAGCCTGTCCCGGAGCATGACGATCTTGTGGAAGAATGTCTCTATGGGCACTTCCTTTGGCTGGTTGGCCGGATCCGCGGGCTTGAACACCAGGCTGCCTTCCTGCCAGCGGGAAGCCATCTCCGGGTAGCCGTAAAGAGTCTCTTCTTCCAGCAGTTCGCGCAGCACTTGCTTCAGTCCGTTTCTGTCCATGTCCTGGTCTCCAAATGTGCCGGAAGTGTCACCACGGGTGGGGTTTTCCATCGTGGGCCGCGGCTGCCGGCCGGGGCGCACAGGGGCTGAGCGCCGACCCATGCCCCGACGGCTCTTGGGTGGATCCTTGGGAATGTTGACCTTGCCCTTGCGGGAAGCGCGCAGCCTCAGCAAGCCGCAGGCGGGCAAGGCGTTTGAGATCATGCCCATCTCCGGTCGGAGCTTGCAAGGCCCGCGCACGGCAGCGTCGTCCGTCTGTTTGATGAAGGCGATGCAGTCGCCGCATTGGGCCTTGGGTAAATTGTCGTCCATAATTTTCAGAGTCGACTCCCCCTCGGCGGCAAGCATCAGATCTTCATCGTCTTCCACTTGCCACCCCGGAACCGGCCGTAGAGCAGCAGGCCCAGTATGCATATGTATATGGTCGCCCCGGTCCAGGCGCCGTAGACGCCGTAGCCCAGCAGCTTGCCGAGAATGAAGACGCTGGGCACGAAGAAGAACCAGGACATCAGCAGCGAGACCAGCATCGGCCAGCGCGTGTCGCCCGCGCCGCGCACCGCGCCGGAAGATACCGTGCCCAGGGCATCCATGGTCTGAAACACGGCGGCGAAGAGGAACAGGTTGGCCGCCAGCTTGACGACAACCGGATCGCGGTTGAACAGTCGCGCCAGTTGGAAGCGCAAGACGACGAAGACGAGTCCCATCGAACACATGATGATCAAGGCTATCTTGATCGCCGTCCGCGCGCTACGCGCCGCCGACTCGGCGTCCCCGGCGCCGAGGTACTGCCCCACCAGGGTGGTAGCCGCCACCCCCAGGGCCACCCCGGGCAGAAACGACAGGTGCACCATCTGGCGCACGATCTGGTGCCCGGCCAGCGGCACGTCTCCCAGTGTCGAGACGAACATGGTAAAAACGGTAAAACCGCCCATCTCGAGCACCCACCAAATACCCATCGGCAGCCCGACTTTGAGATAGCGGCGCAGCAGGCTGCCTTGCGGCAACCTGAAGCGACGAGTGGAGTAGCGCTCATGCGTGCGCCTTCCGAAGAAGATTCCCAGGTAGATGCCCGCCGCCACTAACTGGCTCAAGACGGTGCCCAGCGCCGCGCCGCGCACTCCCATGGCCGGCAGCCCCAAGCGGCCGAACACCAGCAGGTAGGTAAGGCCGACGTTGAGAACGTTGACGAACAGTGTCACCTTCATCGGTGTGCGCGTGTCGCCGATGCCGCGCAGGAAGCTGACCACGCAGAAGTTGGTAAAGACAAAGGCGGCCCCCAGCAGGCGCACGTCCATGTACTGTGTGGCGAAGCCGGATACCGCAGGGGACGAGCCGATGGCTCCGACGATGGCGGCGATGTTGGGAACCAGGGCGCCTAGAACTACCGCCGTAGACAGCAATGCGATGAAGAACGACTGCCAGGCTATATCGGCGCACTTTTTATAGGTCGCAGCCCCGTAGAACTGGGCCACGAATGTGTTCGAGGCGGTGATGGTGCCGTTGAAAAACGACATCAACGTCCAGGAGAGCACCGCGCCCAGCCCGGTAGCACCCTGCTGCGGCGTGCCGACGAAACCCATGAAGAAGGTATCCACCAGGCCCATCAGCGACATCGAGGCCATGGTGATGATTACCGGGTAGGACAGGCGCCAGACCTCGCCGAAACCACCGCCGGCCCCTGAAGCTATGAACTTATCGGGCAACATGATCTCGGGGCTGTTTTCACCTGGTTGCTTCATCTGTGCCGGCCGCCCGCCTGTTTTGCGCTTTCGAGAACCTTTTTCGAGATCATTTTCCAGAAGGAGCTCTCGAAGGCTTGGGCCCTTCGGTCGCCTTCGAACCAGACCGCGATGTGCTGGGCCGGAGAGGGTCCTGCGTCGAACAGGATTTCTTTCTCCGGGTGAAACTGCACTCCAATCATGCCCGGATATTTCGAATGCCTGATTGCCTCGATGACCTTGCCGTCTTCAGATGTAGCCCAGACATCGAGGCCGCGACCTAGCCCGGCAATCGCCTGGTGGTGCAGACTCAGCACCGACACCGTGCCGCCTTCAGGCAGCAGGGTCTTTGTGAAGTCGGCGCCGCCTGTGAGCCTTATGGGATGCACGACCGCCCAACCCTCGCCGGCGGCCGGATATAGCGGAGCCGAGAAGCTACGGTGTACCTTTTCGTCCGGCAGGCGCAGGCCGTCCTCAAAAGTTTTTACCCCGTAGATATGCGATGGGATGTCCTGCACCAGAGTGCCGCCTGTGGCCACGTTGATCGACTGCATACCAAGACACAGGCCCAATACCATGTAGGCGGGCCGCCTTGTCAACAAAGGCACTCTCTTTTCTCCACGATCGCCCCCGAGCAGATGGTAAAGGAACGAGATCTCGAACCAGTGCCGCGGGGGATCCTCAATGACCGTGGTCAAGAGCGTCTTTTGGCCGTAGAGCGAAGGAGGTATGTCCGGCCCGCCGGTAAAGACGATCCCGGCTGAGTCGGCGAACAACTTATCGAAGATCGGGCTACAGTCGTTCCGACCAAAGACTTTTTCAGAAGAAAGCTCACAGGAAATCTTACGCAGGTGTATCCAGCCGGGCGCCCGCCCGAGGACGTAGTTGCGGGCGTCTTGGTAGTCTTCTGACTCCTGGCTGGAGTAGATGCCGGTAAGCCGCAGACCCGGCACCTGCAACAGGCCGCGCTCAACCAAGCGCGCGAAGTTCTCGAGTTCGGAGGCCCGGGGATGGGTGATGAGAATGTTTACCCGCAGGGCCGGCTCCGCCGCCGGTACCGGCAGCGGGAGGGCGATCAACAGGAGGCAGGCAAGCGCCCCTAGACGAGATATCGTCTTGTTCACCTAGTGCCTGTCTCAGCGCGCATCGGCGAGCGACCGGCGCACCAGGTCTTCGCTGGCCAGGTTGGGCAGGGTGACCTGCAGGGCCGGCTCGGCCTGCATGGCTCTTTGCGCGGTCCAGATCGCTTCGGCGTTACGAGCCCAGGCCCGGCGGGCGATGCCGTTGTTGACGTCCCAGAAGAGCATGCGCCGAAGACGCACGTCTGCCGATTCGCTGCCGTCGAGCACCAGCCCGAAGCCGCCGTTTATCACCTCGCCCCAACCAACGCCTCCTCCATTGTGCAGGCTGACCCAGCTGGCCCCGCGAAAGGAATCTCCGATGACATTGTGCACCGCCATGTCGGCGCACAATTCGCTGCCGTCGTGGATGTTGGCCGTCTCACGATAGGGCGAGTCGGTTCCGCCTGTGTCGTGGTGATCGCGCCCCATCACCAACGGCCCCTTCAGGCGACCCTCGCGCACCGCCTGGTTGAAGGCCTGCGCGATGGCCACCCGGCCGGGCTGGTTGGTGTAGAGGATACGCGCCTGAGAACCGACCACCAGCCTATGTTCGCCTGCTGCGCGAATCCAGCGCAGGTTGTCGAGCATCTGGGTGCGGATCTCAGCGGGCGCGTCTTTTGCTATGCTCTCGATCACCCCGGCCGCGATCTCGTCGCTGGCCTCGAGATCGGCGGGATCGCCGCTGGTGCATACCCAGCGGAAGGGGCCGAAGCCGTAGTCGAAGTAGATCGGCCCCATGATGTCCTCGACGTAGGACGGGTAAATGAAAGAGCCGTCCGGCCGCGTCACGGCCGCGCCGGCCCGCGACGACTCGAGCAGGAATGCATTGCCGTAGTCCCAGAACACCATTCCGCGTGCGTGCATGGCATTGATGGCCTCGACCTGGCGCCTGAGCGAGGCGCAGACCAGCTCTTTGAACCCGGCAGGGTCGCGGAGCATCATCTCGCGCGACTGCTCGAAGGTCAGCCCGGCAGGGTAGTAACCACCGATATAGGGAATATGCAGCGAGGTCTGGTCTGAACCCAGCTCGATCCCGACTCCTTCCGCCGCGAGCTTTTCCCAAAGGTCGACGATGTTTCCCTGGTAGGCGAGCGACAGGGGCTCGCGGTTCTTTCTGGCCAACTCGATGCGCAGAAGTACTCGATCGAGATCGCTCTTGACCTCCATCACCCAACCCTGCTCGTGACGTTTCTTAACAGCCACGGGATCAATCTCGGCGATCACCCCGACGGCCCCGGCGATGACCGCCGCCTTGGCCTGGGCCCCGCTCATCCCTCCCAGTCCCGACGAGACGAAGACCTTGCCCTTGAGATCCTGATCGCTTGTCAGCCCCAGGTAGCGGCGTCCGGCATTGAGCAGCGTGATCGTCGTCCCATGGACTATTCCCTGGGGCCCGATGTACATGAAGCTGCCGGCGGTCATCTGACCGTAAGAAGTCACCCCCAGGGCGCTCAGCCTGTCGTAGTCTTCAGGCTTTGAGTGATTGGGGATAACCATGCCGCAGGTGAGTTCCAGGCGCGGCGCGTCGGCGGGCGACGGAAACAAACCCAGGGGGTGTCCCGAGTAGAGTACCAGGGTCTGCTCATCGGTCATCTCGGAAAGATACTTCATGGTCAGCAGGTACTGGGCCCAGTTCTGAAAAACCGTCCCGTTGCCGCCGTAGGTGACTAGCTCATAGGGATGCTGGCCGACGGCCGGGTCGAGGTTGTTCTGGATCATGTGCATGATGGCCGCCGCCGTCCGGCAGCGGGCCGGATACTCGTCGATCGGCCGCGCGTACATGCGATAGGCGGGTCTGAAGCGGCGCATGTAGATACGCCCGTCGTGCGTAAGTTCTTGCGCGAACTCGGGAGCCAGCCGCTCATGGTGCCGGGGGTCGAAGTAGCGTAAAGCGTTACCAAGCGCCAGCTCGCGACCGGCCGCGTCGAGCACCTGCCTCCGGGGCGGAGCATGGGAAATGCCTGCTTCCTCGGGCGGCATGGGAGGAATTTCCGCAGGAATACCTTGCCTGATCTGATCAGCAAATGATTCGCTCATTCCCTGATCCCGGTTTTATTTTATGGACTTCAGTAGGGCCGCCAGGAAGTCCCAGAATTTGCCTATGGATTCGACATCTATCTTTTCGTCTGGGGAATGCGGGTTTTTGATGGTTGGTCCTATGGAAATCATCTCCATGCCGTCGTACTTGGCACCTATGATGCCGCATTCCAGTCCAGCGTGGATGATCTCTACTATCGGCTCCTTGCCGAACATGCCCACAAATACTTCCTTGCACTTGGCCAGTAGTTTCGAGTCCATGTCCGGCTTCCAGGCAGGATAGCCGCCGCCTATTTCGACTTCAGCGCCGGCTAAGCGTGTTAGACAGGCGATTTGGTCGGTCAGAAAATCCAGCTTGTTCATGTTGGAAGATCGCTGAGAACTCATTATTTCGATTTTGGACGCGCCGGTTTTGACCGTGGCCAGGTTGTCCGAGGTCTCAACTAAACCCTCGATGTCGTTTGACATGAAGGCTACCCCGTGCGGGTAGGCCAGAAGGAAGTCGATCACCCGTCGGGTTTCCTTGGTCGAGAGAGCCTGGTTTTCGCCCGTTGCCGCAACCATCGTCAACGAGAGATTGGGATCGGTCTTGGCGTGTTCGGCTGCCAGCACGCCGCTCAACTCGTCAACGAGCTGTTTTGCCGAATCAGCAGCCGCTGCCTGCATGAAGACTACGGCCTCTGCGTCGCGGGGGATGGCGTTGTGCGCGGTGCCGCCTTCTATCGACGCCAGGCGCAGATCGCCTTTGGACATTATGGTGTGCAGGGTTCGCGTCAGGACTTTGATGGCATTGGCGCGTTGCTCGTGGATGTCGACGCCGCTGTGACCGCCGCTCATGCCGCCGGCTATGATCTTGAACGACTTGTAACCATCGGGGGCTGTTACCGGCTTGAAGGGCATGGTGACTCTGGCGTCTTTTCCTCCTGCGCAGCCTATTGTGAATACTCCCTCGTCCTCAGAGTCGATATTGAGCAGGATTTTTCCCTTGAGGAAATCGGATTCCAGGGCGGTTGCGCCTGTCAAACCCGTTTCTTCATCCACTGTGAACAGGAATTCGAGCGGCGGATGGGGCGTGTTTTTGTCCAGGGCCAGCGCCAAGGCCATGGCAATCGCGATACCGTTGTCGGCGCCCAGTGTTGTTGACTCGGCTTTCAGCCAGCCGCCATCTAGACGAACCGGGATGGGGTCCTTTTCGAAGTCGTGGGTCGAGCCCTTGGTCTTTTCGCAGACCATATCCATGTGGCCCTGAAGCACGACAACGGGCGAGTTTTCATATCCCGGACTGGCCGGCACCTCGATTAGCAGATTTTCGACCTTGTCGGTTTTCGCGCTGAAGCCGTTTTCTTCGGCCCACTTGGCCAGCCATTCACAGATGGCCTTCTCGTTCTTGGAGCAGCGCGGGATTTCGTTTACCTTCTCGAACCATTCGACGATTGTCTTCGTCATTTTATGATCGATGTTCATGAGTTTCTCCTCGGGTTCATTATTCGAGTAAATACCTATTGAGATGGAACATTGGATCAATTGGGACTACAGGTCAAGAGTTGGGGCGATCCTGGATCGACGAGCAACCTTGACAAGGCGTTTGGGGTGGGATTGGATGGGCTGGTTCGCTGAACTTTCACATGGAGAACGTCATTCAATCGGGAGCCATGCGCGGAAGAATAAAACTTGTGGCCCTGGCCGCGATCTTGATCGCCGTGCCGGCTCTGGCCTACATTCCGCCGGCATCTTTCCTGATGCAGAAAATGGCCCAGAAGAGAGCCGAGATCGGCCAGCAGCGGCTGAAGGTGTCGATGCAATGCTCTTTGGGAAAGGGCGAAAAGCACGCAGAGACTCTCTATTTGAAAGTGCCGGGCCTTGTGCGCCGCGAGCGTGACGGCGGAATAGTCGACCTGTGCCGTTCGGGAAGATGTTATCGTTTGCAAGGCGACGCCAAACCCACGCCGTTGCCTGACTGGTCGTACCTGCCATATCTGTTCTTCGCAGAGAGCGCAGACTCCAGCCGCTACGAGCGCCTGCTGAAATCGCTGGGAGTGAACACCAAGGTCGATACCATCACCCGCTGCTTCAGCCGCCTGGCGATCGTGCTTGGCGCCAAGAACTGGGAGCGCGACCGGCCGCAGTTCTGGCTCGATAAGGATCTTTTCCTGCCCTTGCGACTGATGGTCAAGGACGGATCCTCGCTGGTGGACATCGTCTGGATCGACTGGGGTTCGAAGACCGCTGGTGACTGGTTTCCGGCCCGGCTTTCGATCCGCAGCGACGGACGTACCACCGAGGAATGCTCGGTGACCGAGGTAAAGAGCGGCGCTTCACTGCCGGACAAGCTATTCAAGATACCCCGGGGAAATCAATAGTAGATCAGTAGACGATCGCCGCGTAACCCACCCACATGCTCGGTGTACCCCGGCCTCCCACCTCGTGGCTGGTGGTGTGCTCGATTAGTTTGCCGGCCTCTATTCCCATATCGGCGGCGAAGCTCACTGCCGCCGCCGCCGCACCGGGACAGCAAGCGCTGTGGTTGGCAAGCGCGTGCTCAATGGCCCCGCGCCAATCGGCGGCCAGCAACTTGTCGATGAAGGGACGGTCGTTTTTCTCCTTCGACCAGGCATGGGCCGCCCCGCCGCTGCCCTGCGGCTGAAAGCCGTAGTTGGCCCCGTAATGGGTCAGGTCGCTCGAGCCTATGGCGACGGCATCGATGGAGCGCGCCTTGCTCTCTCGAGCGGCCCAGGCGCCAACTTCCGCGGCCGTATCATCGGGAGGCACCTGCACGGCCACCACCCGGGCCGCCGGCCAGACGGCCTTGATGAAAGGCAGTTGCAGTTCGATGGTGTTATCGGGCTGAAAGTCGTCACTGCTTTCTGTGCGACAATCGAAGCGCGATACGAGATCTGCGGCGAGTTTTTCATCCACCGGCAACTCTCCCAGCGGCGTTGCGAAGGCGTCGCGCGGCATGCAGACACAGCGTTCGCCCGGGTGCATGTGTCCACCGAAGACGAAGACCACCCGGGGCTTGCAATCAGAAAGAGCGGCGAAGGTCTTGGCCGCTGTTCGGCCCGAGTAGATCCAGCCGGCGTGGGGAACCACGCCGGCCCTGGTTCCGCGCGGCGTGCCCGGAAAGTCCGCCAGGTACTCGTCTATAACCTGCCTGCAGGTCGACTCGTCGGCAGGGTACCAGCCCTGGTTGGCAAAGAAGGCTTGCCTGATTTTCATTTCTTTTCCCCCTTGCCTGCCTCCTGCGGGCGACCAACGCTTTCCAGAAACGGCGCGGGATCGCCGGGGCTTATTACCAAGTCGCAGCCCTTGCGTCTTTTCAGGATCAACGCCCGCCGCGGGTTGGTGCAGAAGATCGACCCGGGCTTGATAAACGCGTCTACGAACGAAGTGGGCTCGAGCGAGAGGATTTCTTCTTTTGGTATCCGTACCCGATAGAAGAAACCCACGATACTTAACTCCCTTTCGGAAAGGCGATAGCAGCGGGGAAACGTGAGCAGCATCACGAAGATTGGCAGACCGAGCAGGATTTCCCACAGCATGGGATGCGGAATCCGGAAACTCTGGCCCTCCAGGTAGGCAACGGCCGCGGGCGGGATCAAAAACGTCGCCAGCATGATCCAGGTCACGAAACCGATACGAGGGCTGTCTTCGATTACGGCGGCGACATCCGCATCGGGCTTCGAATCTGGAAGCTGTTGTGTTCCCATTTGGAACACTCCGTGAATTTGCGGCACGAAACCAACCATGTGTCTCTGACCGGATTCTACGCGCAACCTTTCGTGAAGACAACCAAAAACCCGCGACCTCAGAAGCTGGCACGCCTCGTGCAGTACCAGGCGAATGAATCAAGCGAAAACTTGTGAACTAACCAGACAAGGAGGAAAGAGATGAAAACTTTCGCGCGCATCATTCCAGTGGCCGGACTGGTGCTGCTGGTTGCCAGCCTGACAGGATGTCCCTTGTGCTTGGATGATGACTGCTACGAGGACTGCTACAACGACGATTGCTACTATGATGACTGCTATGACGAGTTTTGCGACGACTCCGGTTGTTTCTGGTGCGATTGCGACGGTTGCTACCCCTCCAATCCGAGCTGCTACGAGGACTGGGATTGCTACTATGGGGAAATCTGCGACCAGGGCTCTTGTGTAAGCGGCTGCCACAGCAACGATGACTGCTATCCGGGCGATTTCTGCCAGGACGGCTTGTGTACTTCCGAGTCGCCGGTGGAATGTCACCTGGACATCGACTGCGGCGCCGGCGAGGTCTGCCGGGATAATCGCTGCGTGATCGAACAACAGCCCGATTGTCTTAGCGACACCGACTGCGATGGGCTGGCAATCTGTGTTAACGAAAGTTGTGTCTCCGTCGAGTGCCTGGAAGACATCGACTGCCCTCCCGACCAGGCCTGCCACGGCGGCTCGTGTGTTCCTGACGAATGCGCCGGCCAGGCCGACTGCGCCGAGGGCGAGGTGTGCGACAACGGCAGCTGTCGCCCGGGCAGCGTGCATCCTGTCGATTGCTCGAGTTCGGCCGACTGCCCGGGATCCCAAGTGTGCCTCGATGGGCTCTGCCGGCAACTGTGCTCGATAAACTCCGACTGTCCCGACGACATGCTTTGCCAGGATCACATCTGCGTCGCCGGCCCGGATGATTCGTGCCGGACTTCCGGGGACTGCAACGATCCGGAAGTTTGCGTCGACGGTCACTGCACCGTATTGTGCGGCGGCGATGCCGATTGCCCCCCCGACCAGATCTGCTCTGACTTTGTTTGCGTGGACCGGCCGCAACCCGATCCCGAGTGCCTGCACGACGCCGACTGTCCGCTGGATCAGATCTGCGTCGACGCCCTGTGCCGCGCGTTGTGCACAAGCGACGCCGACTGTGACGCGGACCAGTTCTGCGAGTGCGGTATCTGTCGCGACATCTCGGAGATCCCGCCCGAGTGCCGTTTCAACAGCGATTGCCCCGCGGGCCAGGAGTGCACAGACGGTTTCTGCCGGACGCCTTGCTGCGAGGATGCCGAATGCGCGGCGGGCGAGATCTGCCAGGACGGCTTCTGCCTCGATCCACTGGCTTGCGAGTGCGATGTCGACTGTCCCGACGGAATGACCTGCGCAGACGGCCACTGCCAGTGAGGCTTTCCGGAATCAGAACGGTACGTCTTCGTCGCTGATCGGAGGCGCGCCCGAGGGCGCGCCGTCGTTGAAGTTGTCATCTCCACCGTAGGGGGGAGGACTTCCTTCCGCCGCGCGCCCCTGGTCGCCGCTGCCGCGCTGGCCCAAGAAACGCACCGTCTGGGCTACGATCTCGGTAGTGTAGCGTTTTTGGCCTTCCTTGTCTTCCCACTGGCGGGTCTGGATGCGACCCTCGACGTACACTTGGCGGCCCTTGGAAAGATAGTTCTGGCAGGTCTCGGCCAGCTTGCCGAAGGTAACGATGCGGTGCCACTCGGTTCGTTCCTGCTGCTGACCGTCGCGCCCGGTCCAGCGCTCGCTGGTCGCCATGCGGAAGTTGGAAACCGCCTGTCCGCCCTGAGTGTAGCGGGTTTCGGGATCGGCCCCCAGGTTGCCTATCAGAATCGCCTTGTTCACACCTGCCATCTCGCCCTCCTTCGTTTTGCGGAACTACACAACGACCGCGGCCGCAAGTCAAGCCTTGAAAACCTCGGCTGGCTTGCGCCGCGACTGAACCAAGTGCTATCATGCCGGCCTGACAAAAACAGTTTACCAGGGAGGCTGGCGATGAACAGGTGCGCCTTTATATTCGTGATTGCCGTATCGGCAACGGCCTGGGGACTGCCCGGAGATGTCACCCGTGAGCTTCCCGCGCCGGGTCACACCTGCACAGGCCTGGCCTTCGACGGCAAGCTCCTGTGGGCGGCCGACCACTCCCTTACCGAATTGCTGGCGGTTGATCCTTCAAGCGGCCGGGTTGTCAGGAAGGTCAAGAGTCCCGGCTACCGCCCGGCGGGCCTGGCGTTCGACGGTAAGCAACTGTGGTGCGTCGATGCCCGCCAGGCGAAGATCTATCGAATGCGCACCAGCGACGGGCTGGTCACCCGCGTCATCCCGTCGCCGGTCGCCGTTCCCGGGGCGCTGGCCTACTCGGGCGGGGCCTTGTGGCTTTCCGATGACGGAGGCAAGAGCATCCACAGCGTCGACCCGCAGGACGGCACCACTATTCGCGAGATGCCATTCCCGGGGACGAGTGTTGACGGGCTGGCCTTCGACGGGCGCTACCTGTGGGTGGCCGACCGACTGGCCGATCGCCTTTACGCCATGCACCCGGCCACGGGCGAGGTGATCGTAACGCTCGAGTCGCCGGGGCCGCACCCGACCGGATTGGCCTTCGACGGCAAGAACCTTGTCAACGTGGACTACCAGACCGATAAGATATCTTTTGTCAAGCGCGACGATGGGCAGTTTGTGATCAAGAAAGACCCCCGCGATCTGTGGGTCGTGTTCACGCAGCGGATACGCAACTTCGGCCCGGATCCGCTGGTCAAACTGGACGTCTTCATCGCCATGCCCCCGAATCTTGCAAGCCAGAAGCTGCTTGAGCCCGCCCTATTCGATCCCCGCCCGGCAGGCGTAGTAACGGACCAATGGGGCCAAAAGGCCGAGCACTTCGTTTTCAAAAACCTGCCCGCGGGAGCTACCGCCAGCGTCAAGATGAAGGTTCACGAGAGGGCGTTTTCGGTTCACTACGTGGTCTATCCCGAAAAAGTCACGGGGCTTCAAAAGATACCGGCCGCAATCCGTCATCAATACCTGGCGGACTCGCCCAAGTACGACCTGAAGAACCCGATCATCAAAAAGGCGGTGGCCGAGGCGCTGGGCGCCGAGCGCAATCCTTACTGGATCGCCCGCAAGATCTACAGTTATATCCACCGGCAGATGCACTACGAGATGGTAGGCGGATGGGACGTTGCGCCCAAGGTACTCGAGCGTGGTTCAGGCTCTTGCTCGGAGTACAGCTTCGTCTACATCGCCATGTGCCGGGCCGCCGGCTTGCCGGCGCGCTACGCGGGTTCGCTGGTGGTGCGCCGGGACGCCGCCTCATACGACGATGTCTTTCACCGTTGGGTCGAGGTCTATCTGCCGCCCTATGGATGGATCCCCGTCGATCCTTCCCGGGGTGACAAACCCACCCAGGCCCAGCGAGCCGACTCTTTCGGCCACATTTATCATGACTTCCTGATCACTACCCTGAGCGGCGGCGGATCGCGAACCCTTGGCTGGAACTACAACTACAACCAGGACTACAGTTGCCGGGGACGTTGCAAGGTCGAGGAAGATCCCATTGCCGAGTGGTCGCCCGAGGATCCCGACACTCCGCTGAATCCTCCCGCGTCGAGGTGATGGCTGGAATGTCTTGACGCCGGTCGCTTTCTTTTGATATATCGGGGCGGTCTGAAGACAGGCGCATTCCGTAAGACAAGGAGAAAAGCATGCCTTTCTGTTCTTCGTGCGGAACCGAGAATCCCGAGAACGCAAAATTCTGTGCCAAGTGCGGCACCTCGATGTCGGTTGCCCCGGCAGCGGCTCCGCCGGCACCCCGGCCGGCGGCTCCACCTGCGCCGCAACCCGTACAGGCGGCCGCGCCGCCCACGGCTCCTCCGGCGGTGCGACCCGCTCGGGCGGCTCCTCCGGTCCCGACCCCCGCCAAGCAAGCGCTCTCGTCGCCACCGAACAAAGCCCCCGTGGGCAGCAAGAAAGAGCCCATTCCGGGCGCTCCCAACCAGACTCAGTTCTTCATGGCCGCGGCCGGTGTCTCGACCGGCGCCAAGTTCAAGAAACTCCTTATCTTCATCGTCGTCGCGCTGATCGTCGGCACGGGCCTGTTCTTCTTGGTGCGGTTCGCCATGCACCAGCAAGAGCAAAAGGTCCAGGCCACGAAATCGGAGAAGAAAGTCAAACCCGCCCCGGCTCCCGTTCCGATCCCGGCGGCGGCACCAGCCGTTCCCGCTCCAGCTCCGAGTGAAACGGCTGGAGTTACAGCGCCGGATAAAAACGCCGAGGCGGGTAAGGTCGACGAAAAAAAATCCGCCGGCGACTCGGCAGCGAAAAAGAAGCCCAGCCGGCGAAAAAGCAAGTAGGGACGGGGGATGGTGAACGGACGTAACTACGATGGTACTGGCTGCCCTGGATAACGTCCAATTTTCCCACAGCCAAGAGATCATTCTCAAGGGCGTCTCGCTGCAGGTGCGCCGCGGTGAGCGAACGGCCTTGATCGGCCGCAACGGAGCGGGCAAGACATCGTTGCTCGAGATCATTGCCGGTAACGTCGATCCAGATTCGGGCTCGCTGGTCATCGAAAAGGGGGCGCGCATCAGCTACCTCCGGCAGGTGCCCGATCCGGGAGACGCCCCGACCCTGCTGGACGTGGTCATCTCGGGACGCGGCGAAATCATCAAGCTTCGGCGCGACATCGCCCGTCTCGAGGAAAAGGCTGAAGCGGGCGACGCGAGGGCCATAGAGGCGCTTGGCCAGATTCGCGAGCGCTACGAACGTGAGGGAGGGGACGACCTGGAGCGAAGAGCGACCCTGGCTTTACAGAACGTGGGGTTCGATCGGGCCCAGTTCGACCAGCCGACCAACCTTCTTTCCGGGGGAGAACGCAGCCGCCTGATGCTGGCCCGCATCTTGCTCATGGAGGCCGACCTCTTGCTGCTCGACGAGCCGACCAATCACCTCGACTTGCGCGGCATCGAGTTTCTGGAGCAATACCTGTCCACCTTCAAGGGCGGCGCGCTGGTTGTCACCCACGATCGAGTCTTCATCGACAAGTTCGCTTCGAGCATCGCCGCCATCGAGCCCGACTGCTCTCTCGTCACCTGCAAGGGCAGCTACGAGAAATATACCCGGCTGCGCGAGGCCCGGCGAGAACGGACCCGCAAGGAGTTCGACAAGCAACAGACAGAAATCGAACGGCAAGAAGAACTTATTCGCCGTACCCACGCCAGCGCGGGACAGAGGAGCCGTCAGGCCAAGAGTCGGCGCAAGGCGCTCGATCGCATGGAGTTGATCGAGGCGCCCACTCACGACGAAAAGACCATAGGGCTGTCCTTTCCCGAGGTTGAGCACAGCGGAAAGGTGGTTCTGAAAACCAAGGATCTCACACTGCGGCCCGGCGGGCAGATTCTTTTAGAGAACGTGTCTTTCAACGTCCAGCGCGGTGAGCGGGTCGGCATCATCGGTCCCAACGGCTGCGGCAAGACAACCCTGCTTAAAGCACTGGCCCTGAAGGAGGAACCGGCCCAGGGAACCATTCAACACGGCTACCACGCCATGATCGGATACTACGATCAAACCCTGTCCGGCCTGACGACCGGCCGGACCGTTCTCGAAGAGCTGGCCACCTGCCGGCCGGATCTCTCCGAACAGGCGCTCAGGAATATGGCCGGGCATTTCCTGTTTCACGGAGACGACGTTACGCGCCGGGTCGAAACTTTTTCCGGCGGCGAACAAAGTCACCTGGCGCTGGTCTTACTGGTTCTAGGCCGCAATAACGTGCTGTTGCTGGACGAGCCAACCAACCACTTGGACATTCCCTCGCGCGAGGTGCTCGAAGAAGCCCTGCTCGTCTTTCCGGGTACCATCGTTGCGGTCAGCCACGATCGTTTCTTCCTCGACCGGGTGGCAAAGCGGATTCTGTCCATCGAGAACCGCGGCTTGACAGATGAGAGCGGGGTCTACAGCGAGCTCCGGCGGCAGGGCAAGATCATGCATGACGTGCCGCAAGAAGCGCTCAAGAGCGATCCGGGCAAACAGCGCCAGCGGGAGGACTACCAGAAGCGCAAGCAAGGCCAACGCTCCAAGGAAGTCGACAAGAAGCGTCTGGACGAGTTGGAAACCCTGGTGCACCAGCAGGAGAAACAGATCGAGAAGCTACAGGAGAAAATGTCCGATCCGTCCATGGCCCTGAATTGGGAGGGCCTCGAGAAATTGCAGACCGACAAGAAAGAGATCGAGCAAGAGCACGAGGCCAACCTGGCCGAGTGGGAAAACCTGGCGACAAGCTTGGGCAAAGACAGCGACAACGGCGAATCGGGCGCTAGCGCTTAATCGTCGGTTTTTCGCTTTTTCCCGCAGCCAGCGTGTCGCGCCTGCGGCGTGCGTCGCGGTAGGTTAGCTGTACCGCCACTATCGACTCGTACAGTTTATGGGCTTCTTGGCGCGAGGGATCGTCGTCCGTGTCTTCAAGAAGGCGGGCCAGACGGTAGAACAAATCGAGGTTGTCCGATCCGGGTTCGTGTCCCTCCACCGACCGGCGGGCCGCCTGCAGGGCCAGCTTGGATTCTCCAAGCTTCGATAGTGCCCCGGAAAGCAGGCTATTGGCTTCGCGGTAGCGGGGATGCTCTTTGGCCACCTGCTGCAGTTGTGCTACGGCCCCTTCCATGTCGCCCGAATCCAGCAGGTGTTGCCCGGCCTCAAAATGCAGGCCGGCCTTGATAGCCGCGTCCGTCGCCAGAGCCCGGTCGCCGGCCCGGAGGGCATCCTCGCGTGCGGCGGCCGGGTCGCCGGCTTCGATGTAAGCCAGGGCGGCTTCTGCGTGTCGGCCCTTTTCGGAAAGCAGGTGGGCGGCTCGGGCCGGATCGTGTTGCAGGTAGAGCGCCATGGCACGATCCTCCTGGCCGGCCTGAATGTAGATAAGGGCAGCCTCGTCGTGCCGGCCGGCCTGTTCCATGGCGACCGCAAGCTCCTGGGAAGGAGCGTCATCTGTCTTGCGTTCCGACTGCAAGAGGCGCAGGTAATCCTCCGATCGCCCGGCCCGGCGGTATAGATCAGCCGCCTGCCGGCGCTGTCCTGCTCGCTCCAGGCAGCGGGCAGCCGCGGGCAATTCGCCTGCAGCCTGATAGGCCGAAGCGGCCCGATCGAAAATAGCAGCCGCTTCCAGGAGCCGGGCAGAATTTATATGCTGGTCGTCTTTTTCGAACACCTGCGCGGCCCGCTCGAACAGCTCGGCCTCTTGCTCTGTAACGCCCGAGTTGGAGGCGGCGACAAGCTGCAACATGATCTTGGCAGCCTGTTCAGACTCACCTGATTCAAACAACGCCTCGGCCGCCTGCCGCTGCATGCCTGCGGCCATGTAGAACTCGGCGGCCTTGTGTTGCTGGCCCGCCTTCTGGTAAAGCTGGGCGGCAGCTAGCGGGTCGTCCATTTCGGCCTGCAACTCGGCCGCAAGTTCCAGTCGCCCGTCCCGCTCGGCCACTGCCGCGGCCTGGGCCAGGTCTTTACTCTGGCGGTAGAGTTCGATGGCTCGCTCGGTATTGCCCAGAATTTTGGCCACCTCGGCAGCCTGATGAAAATCTTCAGTCTTCAGATACAGGGAAAAAGCCTTGTCGAATCTTTCGGCCCGGCGCCAGGTGTCGGCGGCCAGCTTCAACTCTCCGTTCTTCTCGTACTGCCGGGCGGCGCGGGCGGCCAGCTTGCGTTCGCCACGGGGCCGAGCCACGGCTCGCACCAGGACGCGCAGCAACAACAACAAAATGACAAGCAATAAGATCGCAGCCGGCCAGTCCAAGTGGTAGCGCAGCCAATAGGGCCTTATGGAACGGAACCAGTCGGCCTGCAGCATGTGACGGTACCAGTCCATGCCGTGGACGAACCCCAGCGGATCCCAGCCGGCAAGCAAAATCCTTGTGCCTGGAGTAAGAGTCGTCATGAAACTAAGGGCGTTCGACTACCATGGCGCAACCCATGCCGCCGCCGATGCACAGGGTCGCAAGCCCCAACTTGAGATTCCTTTTTTTCATCTCGTACAGCAAGGTGATCAGGATTCGGGCGCCCGAGGCGCCTATGGGATGGCCCAACGCGATTGCCCCGCCGTTGACGTTGATCTTGTCCGGATCGAGCCCCAGATCGCGGATAACCGCCAGGCTCTGCGAGGCGAAAGCCTCATTCAACTCGATCAGATCGATGTCAGAGGCAGACAGGCCGGCTTTCTCGAGCGCACGGCGCGTGGCCGGGATGGGCCCGAGGCCCATATACTTGGGATCTACGCCGGCCGAGGCGTAAGATCGCACGCGGGCCAGCGGTTCGACGCCCAACCGCTCGGCGGTGGCGGCCGTCGTCACCACCACGGCGGCGGCCCCGTCGTTGATGCCCGATGAATTTCCCGCGGTTACCGTACCGTCTGATTTGAAGGCCGGCCGTAGGGCGGCCATCTTTTCAAGCGACGTCGCGCGCGGGTGCTCGTCCACGGCGAAGATCTTGGGCTCGCCCTTGCGCTGCGGGATTGCAAGCGGGACGATCTCGTCCGTGAAGCGCCCTTCCGCGATGGCCTTGGCGGCGCGTTGTTGGCTTCCGAAGCTGAATGCATCCTGCTCCTCGCGGCCGATGCCGTATTTCTCGGCGATGTTCTCGGCCGTGATGCCCATGTGGTAGTCGTTGAAGATCTCAAAGAGCCCGTCGTGAACCATCAGGTCGACGAGCTGCGCGTCCCCCATTCGCGTCCCCCAACGGACCCGGGGCAGGGCGAAGGGGGCGGCGCTCATGTTCTCGACACCGCCGGCCACCACGATCTCGGCATCATGGCAGCGCACCGCCTGGGTCGCCAGGATGACCGACTTCAACCCGGAGGCACACACCTTGTTGACCGTCATGGCGGGAACCTCGATCGGAATACCCGAGTGCACCGACACCTGGCGGGCGATGTTCTGGCCCAGGCCGGCCTGCAGCACGCACCCCAGGATCGTCTCGTCCACCTGCTCCGCTTGCAGCTTCCCGCGCTCGATAGCCGCACCTACCGCTGTCTTACCCATTTCCACCACCGGCACCTTGGCCAGACTGCCGCCAAAGGTCCCGACCGCCGTACGCGCGCCGGACAGAATCACGACTTCATCGGACATTGCACTTTCCTCTCTGGTAGCTTGTCGAAAAAGAAATCACGGCCGCTCGACAATCAGGCTGACCGCCTCGCCGCCACCCAGGCACAGCGAGACCATGCCGCGCTTCAGCCCGCGATCTTTCAGGGCGTATATCAAGGTCGTCAACACACGGGCGCCCGAGGCGCCGATGGGATGTCCCATGGCCACAGCGCCGCCGTGTACATTTGTTTTCTCTTCGGGGATGCCCAGCTCGCGCAGCACTGCCACGGTCGAGACGGCGAAGGCCTCGTTGACCTCGTGCAGGTCGATGTCGGAAATAGCCAGCCCCGCCTTCTTGAGCACCTTGGGAATGGAGAGCATCGGGCTGACCAGGACGTCCTTGGGATCCTGGGCGGCCGCGCCCTGGGCCCCCACCCGGGCCAATATAGGCGCGCCGATCTCGGCGGCCTTTTCGGGCGTGGTAACAACCAGCGCGGCTGCACCGTCCGAGATCTTGGAACTATTGCCGGCCGTCACGCGGCCGTTCTTCATAAACGCCGGCTTGATGGCAGCCAGTTTCTCGAGGCTCGTCTCGCGGGGCGTCTCGTCGCTGTCGAACAATACGGGATCTCCCTTGCGCTGCGGGATCTCGACCGGCACGATCTCCTCGCGGAACTTTCCGTCCCGCTGGGCCGAAAGCGCCTTGTCATACGAGCCGGCGGCGAAGCGATCCATTTCTTCACGGGTGATGCCGAACTTGTCGGCAATCAGTTCGGCCGTGTAGCCCATGTGAAAGTCGTTGAGCACGTCCCACAGGCCGTCGTGCACCATGCCGTCGATGATTTCGCTGGTCCCCATGCGGTAGCCCTCTCGGGCCTTGGGCAGCAGGTAAGGACACAGGTTCATATTCTCCATTCCGCCGGCCACAACCACCTCGGCGTCTTCACAGGCAATGGCCTGGGCGGCCAGCATGACCGCCTTGAGGCCGGAGCCGCAGACCTTGTTGACCGTCAGGCATTCGACCGAAAAGGGCAGATCGGATGCGAAGCAGGCCTGACGTGCGGGATTCTGCCCCAGTCCGGCGGGCAGAACGCAACCCATGATCAGCTCGTCGACCTGCCCGGGCTCGATCCCCGCGCGCCGCACGGCCTCGTTGATGGTCAGCGCGCCCAGCCTCGGGGCGGGTATCTTTCTCAGGCTGCCGTTGAAGTTGCCGATCGGAGTCCGGCAAGCGGAAATGATAACTGCCTCACGCATCACGAATCTCCTGTCTTATTAATGGATGCCTCTTTCACGACAGGCAAAGTTAGCACCCGCACGGACGCGTCACAAGCGCGATTTTCGTGTAGTCTGTGTTTATTGAGAGGAAACTTCCAGGTCGAACTGGCCGGAGAGCCGGTCACCCCCGATGGCGGTGTCCACTATAAGCAGGTAGGTCCCGTCCGAGGGGGCTGTGTACGCGAGAATCTCGGTCTGGTTGCCGAAGACGGAATCCACGCCCGCCAGGCAGGTTTCGGCTTCGCAGGCATCAAGGATGATCAGCGCCGCGTCGAAGGTTGAGTTGATTTCGGCCAGCAGGGTTTGCCCCGCGGTGAGTTCCATGCTGTAGAAGACATCCTTGCCGGCGGTGCCCCACTCGGTGCAGGTCTCCGCGTCGAAGGCTGCACTCCCGCGGTATGGCGTGATGTCCACGTCCTGTGCGCTGAAGGGGAGTGAGGCGACCGAAATGGGCGCCGCACAGTCGTCACCGGGCGGGGCGGGAACGCAGGTGTAATTCGTGCAGCGCTCGTCGCCGGTGCACTCCGTGTCATCCATGCACCCGGGGACCTGGCACGTGAAATCGGCGCAGATCTCCCCCTGCTGGCAATCTCCGTCCGCCGCACACGCTACCAGGCCGAGATCGGATACGATCAGATCGTAGACTTGGCCGTCGTACCCGGGACGCAGGCGCACTTCCAGCAGGAAAGTGCCGGCACCGTCCGCGGTGACCACATGGGTGATTTCCACGCCTGCGGCGGACGAAGTCCCGATGGATACCGGGTTTTCAGTGTCGCCCGCGGCATAGAGAAACACATCCACCTCACCGTGGTCTTTTTCGAACGCCAGGTTGAAGCCATAGCGGTGCAAGGCATCGAGTTCGAAAGAGAACCAGTCCCGATCCGGAGACCCGCACAGGGTCAGCCCGGATTCCTGAACATCGTTGTTCACAGAAGCGGCCTGACCCGACGCGTCGTTGGGCTCGTAAGAGTCATCCATGCAGGAGAACAGGCACCGGTTCCCTTCGCAGCCAATAAACGGGTGATCCGGGCAATCACCGTCGCCGACGCACTCGACGCAATGACCCTCGTGGCAGCGCAGGTCATCCGGGCAAGGGGAGTCCTGACTGCAACTCCACTCCGCGCAGGCAAAGTCCCGGCAGACTTTTCCGGCGGGGCAATCGGCGTGTTCGAGGCACTCCGGATCCACGGCCAGCCGCAGGCTGTATCCGACAGAACCGGGTTGGTCGAGGAAGGGAAAGACTTGCAGGTAGACGGTGAGAGCTTCTGGGGCGGTGAACCAGGCGCTCTCGACCAACCCGGCGCCCACCGATCGATCCAGTATGGTCAAGTTTTCGTCAACGAGGATCAGGTCGAGATCCAGATCGGACTGATCCTGGATCAACTTTACGGCCAGGCTTGCTCCGGCCTCCAGGGGGAAAGAGAACCAATCCTCCGCCCCGCCGGGGTTGCAGAGTTTTAAAGGAAAATCGCCGGGTGCCAACTCGACGGCCGAGGACATGTTCTCGTTGGGCTCCCGGTCGTCGTCGTCGCAGAGACACCCGGACCAGTCCAGCAGGCATGCGCGGTTGCAGGCCGGCTCCCCTCCGGAGAAGCCGCGTTCGGAGCAAGAGTTTCCGTCGAGTTCGTCACCATCGCACTCCTCTCCAGCGTCCAGGGTGCCGTTGCCGCATGGATCCGGGGTTCCCTCGCAGCCGGAGACGTCGAAGAGGCAGCCGCCCGTGCAGGCGAGGGCGCCGCCGTCGTATCCCAGGTCCTCGCAGGTCTTGCCCGCTAGGTCGTTCTTGTCGCATTCCTCCTCGGCGTCCAGTGCGCCGTTGCCGCAGGGATTCGCCGGACCGCAGCCGGAAGTGTCGAAGTTGCAGTCGTTGGTGCAGGACAGGACCCCGGAGGTGAAGCCCTGGTCTTCGCAGGTCTGCCCGTTCAGACGGTCGCCGTCGCATTGTTCTCCCGTATCGATGCGGTCGTCTCCGCACGAATTGCCGGAGTCGTTGTCCGCCGCGCAGCCGTTCGCAGTCAGAACCAGGAGAATCGCAAAGATCGGTCGCTTGCAGAAATTCATGATCGCCTCTCCTCTTCCCCTCAATCCGGCAACAACATCTGGTACATGTCGCTCGACTGCTTGCCCAGCTCGTTGAGTTCGTTGATCTTGAGGCCGAATTGCACCGCCAGGGTTATGATCTCGGCCCCGTTGAGGACGATGATGAACTTGTGAACCGCTTCGGCCGCGTCATCAAGGGGCGGGTAGATCGCCGCGATGAAGTCCAGGGGCCCCGAGATGACCTCCAGCACTTTCTGCAGGAACTCCAGGCCCTCGGCCCAGTTGCCGATGTGCTGCTGGATGGTGAGCGCGTTGATGGCCGAGGTTTGCAGGTAGCTCATGCGCACACGAAGATCCCAGAAATCACTGGACATGCTACTCACCCAGTCGTCGGCATCTTCCCCCTCCGGAGAGTAGGAGCGGGCGTTTTGCAGGATATGCCCCAGGGACCGGGCCGCCCGTTCGGCGTAGTACCAGCGCAGCACCACGTTGTAGAGCCCGTGCTTGATCAATACCTGGACCACCCGGTCCGTGTCGATCTTGAAATTGACCAACTGGCTTCCGAAAGATTCCTCCATGTGTGGGACGGCCTCGTGGAGGAGGTCTTTGGCGAAGCCCATGAGAAAATCACGCACGACCGCGGGCACGCCCGTCCGGCGCATTGCATCCAGGGAACGATCAAAGACATCGTCCACCAAATCCAGAAGTTTCTCGCGGCCGCTCTCCTGCAAGTATGTGCCTAACCCGGAGGCGAACTTCTCCACGGCGTCGCCGAGGATCTGCATGCCGTCCCCCTCGTCGAGCGCAATGGTGGTCAGCGCCCGCAGCACTTCCTGGATCAGGCGCTTGATCTCCTGTTCCAGCGGATCATCCAGATCGAAAGATCCGAAGGCAGCCTCCACGAATCCGTCGGCCGCGAACCGGCGGACCTCGTCCAGGGCTGTGCCGATTCCCATGTGCATCGCCGCTTGCATCACACGGTCCCAGTCCGGGTCGCCGCCCCCTTCGCCGAAATTGTGCACCAGGCACTCCTCGAAGAGGATTTCCAGCATCTCGAACATATCGTTTCGGGGGAACTGGGCCAGGATGACCCCACGGATCTCGTCAACCACGTAACCGCTGGCGTAGTCGATGAGCATCTTCAGGCCCACCTGCAGTTGGGCCTCCAGGGCGGTGAAACGTCCCTGGGTGATCACCGCGTAGATGATCCGCAGCGCCGTGGATGTAATGGTTTTACCCCAGGACATCTCTGTGGATTTCTTCAGGTTGTCAATCCCATCCAGGACCGCGCGGAAGTCTTGGACGATATACTGGAAATCTTCCACCGCCCGCTCGGTCTCGAGCTGCGCGTACTCATTGAGGTTGGCGTAGGCCGACAGGGTCACGGTAAAGCGCTTCAGGGCAACCATCTCCGGCCAGGTCAGACCGCCCTGCTCGAGATCCTGAAGCCACAACTCGGCGTCTTGCGCGAACGACCCGAAGGGATCGCCGGAGATGCGCCAATCATCGAAATCGCGGATCAGCCCGCGGGCCAGGGAGAGAAAGGCGTCCGCGTCCGGGGGTCGCGGACGTAGTTCCAGGGTCAGCCCCTCTTCCGGCACCTCCACCACACGGCGGTCCACCAGCGACAGCGAGAAGTCCTGCACCGGACTCTCTCCGGTATCGGTAGTAAGTATATCGTAGCGTCCCGGGTATAAATTGAGGACATCCAGCACACCGTCGGTGGGCGAAAGCTGCCACTTGGCATTCCGGGTGGGACGGCCGTCCCGGAAGTAGCGCAGGGCCGTCGAGGTGTCATCCAGGGGATTTCCCTCCTCGTCACTAATGTGAATGACGAAGTCAACCGGATCCCTTTCCAGGGGCAGCTCCCAGGTCGTCTGCAGGGTTTCGCCGGGGGAGCCCGGTTTGGACGCGCGCAGGGTCATACGGACCAGGTACTGGTCGGCGGTCAGGTGCAGGTTGCCGACGGGATCCCACCAGTCCAGGCCGCTGGTCCAGGCCAGCAGGTAGCGGGAGCGAGAGGGGGGTTCGGGGCCCGGTGGGGGAAACAGCAGGTTGAAGAGCTCCTCTTCCTGAAAGGGCCAGCCGATGCCCACTGCCAATCCCGCCTGCTCAAGGGCCGGCAGGCCGCTGTTTTCGTCACAGGCCCGGTCAGCCACCGCCTCGCAATCGTAACCTGGGTCCCCACACTCGGGGTTCTGGCTGTAGACCAGCTCGATTTCATGCTTTTCGAGGAACTCCTTTGCTGACGAGAGGGTGGCGCAGGTGTTGCCGGCATGATACCAGAAGGTTCCGTAAACCGTCTGGGGGACGATATCGGTGACCAACACCGCCACCTTGCGGGCCTCCGGGCGCCAGCCCAGCCAGGGCGTGAACATGATCGCCTCGTAGGCGTCGGTGGCGCAAGCTATCCCCCCGGTGTTTCGGATCACCCCGGCCATATCATCGAGGAAGCGGTCCGCCTCCAGGGGGCCGTACATGAACCGGGTACGGTTGAAATTGAAGGAGGAGGTGAAGCTGACCGCGCCCAGCCGGAAGTCCACGTGGTTTTCCAGCAACCGGTCGACGAAGGTGGTGACCTGATCGCGAATGGCCGCTACGTAGTCACCCATGGAGCCGGTGTAGTCGGTCAAGAAGACGATATCGATCGGCTCGCCGCCGGTGGTAGATTCCCAGAATCCGGTCTCGGGGTCGTCGTCGGCATCCTGGGCGACGATGTCCACGGGCAGCTCAACGAGGGTGGCGTCGTCCTCGCGCCGGACCAGTTCCTCGGTCAGCTCGAACTGTCCGGGGGCGAAACCGGCCACCTGTCGGCCCGAAGAGTCCTCAACCAACAGCGAGCACCAGTGTTGCCAGGCGAGGAAGTCGGCTCCCAGGTAGTTGTAACCCCGCAGGTACAGCGGGTTGTAGACGTAATCTCCATCGGGGTGCAGCGTGCCCAGGTCAACCGGTCCTTCCCCCTCCGCGATGAAGTCCATCTGCAGCAGAACCCGGTCGTGTTTTAGAATCGTCAGGGAGTGCCGGCCGGTCAATATCTCCGCCTCGAAGCGGCCGTCGGGATCGGTGGCCGCCTGCACCGGATCGGAATAGATGATAACGGTCGCGTTAGGAACCGGCGTGTCGCGGCTGTCCACCACCCGGCCGATCACGGAAACCGCGGTCGGCTGTTGGTCTCCACCGCCGTCAAATCCCCCGTCCGGCCCCGCGTCTACTCCTGGATCCTCCTTGCTCCCGCAGCCAGCCAATGAAAGAAAGACGCATAGCATTGCAAAAAATGTGATTCTTTTCATGACCATCCCTCCATAACCGCCTTTTTCAACTGCATTCTTGCCGGAATAATCACTTTGTTTCAAGTCATCTAAACCGGCTCGCTGAAATGTGATCGGTAAAGCACGATTTTCCCTTGCTTCGGGCGGCCATCTTTGAAAATGATGCTAGTTGGAAGAACAGGAGGAAGAATGTCCACAGTCGAGGTCGGGATCGCCGGGTTGGGGAGCTATCTACCCGGGAAGGCTGTCGACGCCTGGGAGGCGGTTCGGGAGTCGGGCATCAGCCGCGAGAAATTTGAGCATATCGGCGCGAGCGAGATTCACATGGCCGCGCCGGGCGAAATGCCGTCCGACATGGCCGCCGAGGCCGGACGCCGAGCCCTGGCCGACGCAGGGCTTGAGCCCGGAGACCTGGACTTGATCATCTACAGCGGATCGGTCAAGGACCATTCCCGCTGGCAGGCCTCGAACAAAGTCCAGGCCGATCTGCAAGCCTTCAACTCGTATGTCTTCGATCTCTACCAGGGCGCCTGCGGCCAGAACCTGGCTCTGTCGATCGCCCGCGACATGATGCTTGCCGATCCCGAATTGAACAACGTGCTAATCGCCGCCGCGGAGCGCTGGGACACGTCGCTGGAGAGGCCGATTCTGGGACACTCCTTCGTCTTCGGTGACGGCGCTTCGGCGGCGGTGCTGACCCGCGACCATCCCCGGCTGCGCCTGTTGTCCTGGGCGCACACCACCCGCGGCGAACACCACCAGGCTTTTTGCATCCCCGACGTCGGAGCCGGCACCCACCTTACGCCGGAGGTGTTCGCGCGCGGCGGCCACCTGTTTCAGTTCTACCGGCCGCGAAACCGATCGGCCGACGCAACGGCGGCCTTCGTCGAAGAGTTCAACCGGCAGGGACGCGAAACGCTCGATCTCGCAGCCGGGAGGGCAGGGGTGTCCGTCAGCGACATAGCTTTCACCGTCATGCTGAATTCTTCGTACCGGCACAACAAACGTTTTCTCGAACTGGCCGGGCTATCGGCCAAGCGATCTTCGGCCGGTTTCATCGCTGATACCGGCCTGCTGGGCACGGCCGACGTTTTTTACAACCTCGAAAGGGCTCGCCTCGAAGGCCTGCTGCAAGAGGGTGAACCGGTGGCCGTCTACACTGTGGGCGGAGGCTATTCCTGGGGAGCGAGCCTGCTGCGGGCTTGAGATCCTGTGGCGTCTATGCTCTGCTGGCAGCCATAACGGGGTAAAAAAATGGCCAAGCAGTACACGCTCGGAAAGTACGAGTTGATCAAGCGCATCGCCGTGGGCGGCATGTCCGAGATCTACCTGGCTTCGCAGGGCGGCCTCGAGGGGTTCGAGCGGGCGGTGATCGTCAAGTGCATCCGTGAAGACCTGGACACCGAGAACGAGGTCAAGGAGATGTTCATAGACGAGGCCAGGATTGCCGCCTGCCTCAAGCACCCCAACATCGTGCACCTGTACGACGTCGGCCGCGACGGCGACACCGCCTACCTGGCCATGGAGTACATTTTCGGCCGCGACATGATGTCGATCTGCGACCGGGCCAGGTTTCTCGGCCGCGAGCTTCCCGTCCAGGTGCTGGCCAAGATCATGTGCGACGTGCTGGCCGGCCTGCACTACGCTCACGTAGTGGCCGAGTTCGAAGACCGGCCGCTGCACGTGATTCATCGCGACGTCAGTCCGCAGAACATTCTGCTGTCGTTCGACGGCATTACCAAACTGGTCGACTTCGGCATCGCCAAGGCCACGGCCCGGTTGTCCGAGACGCGGGCCGGCATCCTGAAAGGCAAGTACGCTTACATGTCTCCCGAGCAGGTCCGCGGCAAGCCGCTCGACCACCGCTCCGACCAGTTCTCGCTGGCGGTCGTCCTCTACGAGGCCCTGACTCATACCCGCCTGTTCCAGCGAGATACCGATTACAGCACCATGGAGGCCGTCGATCGCTGCGAGATCCCGCCGATCAAGGTTTTGCGCAAGGACATTCCCCGACGCCTGCTGCGGGTGTTACGCAAGGCCATGCGCCGCAACCCGAAGCGCCGCTTCTCGTCGGCCAAGGAAATGGAGCGTTCGCTTCACAAACTGCTCAGGGGCTCAGGCGTCGAGCAGACCGAACGGGTGTCGGATTTCGTGCGCGGCCTGTTCTCCACCGAGTTGCACGCCCGCGACAGGGCCATCCAGGGATCCTCTGGCGATGAAAGAGACCTGATCCTTTCGACCGGCTTCGAGATGATCTCAGAGAAGGGCACCTTGGTCAGGGCGGCTCCCGAGCCGCCGCTGGCCGTGCAGCGCTACGAGGAAATCCTGTCCGAGAGACAGGCGGCGGCCACCGAGATCAAGGCCAAGTTGCTCGGAACTCGCGCGAATGTGCAAGTCAGGGGAACCAAATCCGGCTCGGACGAGGGCGACGAGAACACCGATCAGCACGGTTCTTCGGTGGCGGCCTCGGAAGAAAGCACGGTCACCGGCAAGCGTTACTCGAACCTGCTAAACGATTGGCGTTTCCTTGTGCTCATCTTCGCTGCCGTCATGGTCGTTGCGCTTTTCATCCTGCTGTCGTTCGGCGGGCAACGGAAGATCGACGTTCCCCTGCCCGACATGGGTCAGCCGCAGTCCATGCACACGAGTGCCAGGCCGGGGGTGGACGGCTCCCTGTCCGTCTCGGTCAATCCACGAGTAACAGTGACGATAGACGGCGAGAGCATGGGCAAGGGGGCTTTCCAGAGACACCCACTTGAAATGGGTCTGCACAAGGTCAAGCTCACCGACCAGCCAAGCGGCAAGACACGCGAGATCATGGTCAACATCAAAGCCGACAAAAACTTCTTACTCAGCCCGATGGACTACCAGTAAGGGATGCCGCTCAGAAGGATAGTCAAAACAAAGCACTTTTTTTGGGCTTCCACCGATGGGGCGTGGGCAAGATCTCTTCTCCCGGTTTTCAGATCTAAGTGAAGCTGGTACTTCGGGCTAAGAGACGTTCGTAGTGAGGCAGACCTTGTCGAAGGTGAGCCCGGCCGGCTCAACGCCCGACATTTGTGTGCTTCTGAAGCCTACGGGTGAACCACATGAAGATCACCAGAAACGCCATCCAGCCGCCCGATTCCGCCGGGGACCGACAGCCGCAGGTTCCTCCAACGGTCACATCGTCGTCCGTACCGCTGCCGGCATCTCCACCGGTATCGCCACCGGCATCACTGCCACCATCGCCGCCGTCGGGGAGGGAGCCCGTGGTGATCTCGAAAGGGGCCGGTGAGACGACCACGGGCGAATCTGTTCCGTACTGCACGATACGCACCAGGCATTCACGGGAAGGCTGATCCGGAACCAGCCAGGGGTACTGGCCCCAGTCCGGACTGGTGGTGTCCACCGTGTAGGTGATCACGTTCCAACTATTTCCGTTGTCCGTAGAATACCGGATGTCGACGTCTTGAACCTGCACCGCCTCCCAGCGGATGGTCTGGGTGGAACCGACCGTCCAGACTTCGCCGCCAACCGGACCCAGCAGCAGGATGGTGGGATCTCCGGTCACCGTCGCTGTGAGGTCGTCGTGGGCCTGGAGTTCGCCGTCGTCCGCGGTCAGCCGCAGCACATACTCGCCCTTTTCCGAGAAGGTCACGTTGGTGGAGGTGTTGTTCGGCTCGGTGAAGGATGCCGTGCCGGGTCCCGAGACCTGGGACCATGCCACCGTGTACGGCCCGGGCAATCCGTCGTCTGTGACCGTACCGAAGAGGAAGGCCGATTCGCTCAAGTTGACCAGAACGTCGTCGCCGGCGTCGACCAGCGGCGGCTGGTTCTGCGGTCCGGAAGATTCCAGGATCTCGATCCCGCCCTCGAAGACGTCGCTGTCGTTGTCCGCGACCGCCACGATCTGGAGACCGTTGCCGTCGGCGACGGTTACTTCGAAGTCCATGACCAGGGCCACGAAGCCGTCTCCGGCTTCCACGCCGGGGGCCAGATCGTCGGTCACCTGCTGGCCCTCGATGAAGTAGTCCATGTACCGGGAATCGGAGGGGGCGTCGTCCCCGAAGTGGAACCGCACGGTGTAGTCGCCGTCGGGAATGTCCGGAAAGGAGAGAGTGTGATCCAGGTGCCGGACAGTCTGGTAGACGCTCTCGGGCGCCGCGTTAGCGGCGCTGGTGTCCCAGGCTCCGTCGAAGTCGTAGTCGCTGCCGCCGGTGACGAAGGCGTCGTCGTCACGCCAGCCGGCCGGTGTGTAGCCGTTGGAACCGCAGTTGACCCGGAGCGGGAGAGTCACCGGTTCGCCCACGTTGAGGGAGACCTGGTAGGAACGGGGCGAGTTGCCTGCGTTGGGGCAGGTGACCTCGACGGTGGCGCCGTAGGTCCCGGCGGACAGACCGGAGATATCGATGCTGTTGGTCAGCGACTGCTGGTTGCCCGACCCACCGACGGTAACGCCGAGCCAACCGGAGCCCTGTTGGTAGCTGGTCTGGGTGGTCACGGTGTCGAGGGTGCCCTGCCCGGCGTTGGTCACCGCCACCGGCCGGGGGGAGGGATTGGTTCCTCCCTCCGGGGCTGAGAAGGTGAGGCTGTCCGGGTTCAGGGCCAGCAGGGGCTCGGGCTGGACCGGCGTGCCCAGGAAAAAGTCCGATGCGGAGTTGGCGACGTTGACATCGGCTACCTGGACCCAGTCCCCGGTCGAGATGGTCAGCAGCCAGACGTTGTACTCGCCGGAGCCGTTCTTCACGTTGCACAGGATGTGGTCGTTCGAGTTCCCGGAGAACTGGGGGTCCAGGGCCTCGTTGGACGTGGGCGTGTCGATGTCGGCCACGTAGTTGCCGAAGTCTCCCCAGGCGCGCAGGTAGAATCCCCGGTGATCCTCACGGCAATTGGTGAGCCGGGTCCCGTCCCGGGAGATGGAGCCCCCACAGCGGTCGTAGGCGAATCCGTCGGAGCCGTCGTTCAGGTCGAAGGCATACACCGGCGGCATGCCGCCGTGCACCCCCCGCAGGTTTTCCGAGATGTCCAGTTCCCGGAAATCCTGGTCGCTGGAGAGAACCTGGGTGGTTTGTCCCGTCGAGAAGTCGTAGCGCAGCAACTGGCTGCCGCCATTGAGGTAGATGCTGTCGGCGTGTCGCCAGGAGCCTAGCGGGTAGGTGTCGCCGGCGCAGGTGGTGTGCTCGACGAGGTTGCCGCCGTCGAGGTCCATGGTGATGAGCTTGGAATCGGAATCGCGCACGAAAGCGATCCGGTTTCCGTCCGGTGAAAACTTGGGCTCGTGCGCGGAGCCCGTGTAGATCTCCGTGTCCGAGACCACCGAGCCGTTCGCATCGAGAGTCGCCACGTGGACGTTGCCCCCGCCGTACAGCGATCCTCTCGTGTACAGCACCATGCCTTCCTGCGCGGCCGCCGGGAGGGCGGCCAGGATCCCGACCAGCAATATGGAGAATCTCATGAGGCAATTCTACGCTCATCCCTGGGGATCGACAACCGTGGCGGCTGAGGAAAAAAGGGGGTCAGGGACTTCGTATGGATTACCAGTAAGGGATAGCGCTCAGAACTCCCAGCCCAATTCCAGATCGGCCAGCCAGCCGTGCATCGCCTCGTAGAAGCGGTAGCGTTGCTCGAGCCCGTCTCCCGTCAGGTCGGCGAAATCCTCGCGTAGCTGGAAGGTGTAGTGGTAACGAAAATTAATAAACAGGAAGGGCAAGACACGCATGCGGGCGGCCGCGAAGATTATGCGGTTGCCGCCCTCGGATGAAAACAAGTTGCCCAGGCTATCCATGGCCCGGTGGTGATAGGAAGTGAAGAACTGCAGCCACGAGAGCGCCGGAACCTCGAGGTGCGCCAAAAAATTGTTGCCCCCGTCGGCGTCCGAACCCTCCAGTGCCAGCGTCAGGGCCAGGTAGTCCACCAGCGAGTAAGTAAATTCGGCGTAGAAGCCCAGGTGGCGATCGCCTCCCTTGCGATCGATGAAGACGTCCTCGAACTTGGTGGGAGGCAGGCGGCCCTGCTCGCCCGCGTACTTCTTGTAACGTGACGAGTCTACGAACTTTTGAACCTCGTAGAAGGTGTCGAAGTATCCCGGCAGGTAGTTGGACGAGAAGGAGCGGAACTCGAGTATCGCCCGGATAGCGTTCACAGGATCGCTGCCGAAGTTGAAGCGACCCAGGATGCCGGCTGTAAATCCCCCGCCGCCCTCGGGGTCGGGCGGATTCGCCCCATCGGGAGAGGCCGGCATGAACCAGGAGTAGTCGACGTAGGGTTTCAAATCGACGCTGGCGGTCTTGAGCACCTTGATCTCCATATCGACACCGAGAGCGTGCAGAAAGGCGCTGGAATTGATCTCGGGGCGGTCGGTGCCCGTCAGGTAGTAACTGTTGGGAGACGGATCGGTGAGCGTCTTGAGTGTGACCGGGGCGTGGCGATCGGCGATATAGGTCACGCCAAGAGAGAGGCTGCGGGCGGTGGGATTATCCATAAAAAGGCTCAAGGGCTTGACGAAGGCGATGGCACCGAAGAGATCCCAGTTGACCACGTCATTGCCCACGAACTCGAAACCGGCGTAATCGTTGTACATGTCCATCTCGACGGCCAGGCGCGTCGAGTTGGGATCGACGTTGACGTTGTAGCGGCGCATCAAGGGTCCATGACCGATGGTAGTCGAGGAGTACTGACTCAGGTTGAAGAAGAAGTGATCTTCCTTGCGCCCGAAGCGCAGGTAACGAATGAAGCGGACGTACTCGCTGGGTTCGTTCCAGTCTTCCTTCCTGAAATCGCCGGCATCGTCGAATCCCACCGGCTCGTTCTTGCTATCGTCCCAGGCCCCGTCGAAGATCTCAAGTGCCAATGGCACTCCCAGGCCGAACTGGAACTTCCAGATACGAAAATCGGCCTCGGGATCAATGGTGGCGTAGTGCGCCAGGTTGACCTTACGGTATCCCAGGCGCACCCCGATACGGTTGTTCTTGGTCACCAGTTTATTACTGCCAATGAAGTCAGCCAGCTCACCCTTGATGAAATGACCACCTTTCGGACCAGCCGCTTCTTCTTTAGTCTTTTCTTTAGTCTCTTCTTTTTCTGCTTCTTTAGTTTCTTCTTTTACTTTTTCTGTTTCGTTGTTCTTTTCTTCCTTCTTTTCTTCCTTCTTTTCTTCGGCGGAGGGCGCCCTGAGAGGAGGCCTGGAGACAGTTGTAGGAGCCGGCTCACCAACAGGCCTGCCTGCTGTAGCTTCAGCGGAGGTAGGGGCTTCAGCCGGTTTATCGGCTGGCGCGGAGACAGGAGCAGTCTCCTCCTTCCGACACTCTCCCTTGTCGTCCATTGTCGTTCCCGGTGGACATTTCTTGGCACCGAGATCCCTTTTGAAATCATCCGGCACCTCGAAACCACCCAGATCCTGTGATCCGGCCCGGTTGGGCACGCACACAAAGAAAGTAATCACAAAAAGAGCGAACAAGCGCTGCATGAGTATCTCCCGTTCGACATTTAGTGTTCATGGGAGAATAACCTCACCCTGGGCGGGCGTCAAACCACTTTGCGATCTTGCCTAATCGCCGGGTTGGTGTAGACTTGTAATAAGGAGGCGAGGCTGTGAAATCGAGACGAGTCCTTTTTGTCGTCATTGTGATCCTGAGCCTGGCTGGCACGGCCGGCGCCGCCGAGGTATTCTATGCGCGCTCCAACGGCTCGCTCGAAAGCGGCGAGAAACCCGGTCGATACGGCGCGCTGAACATCCTCGACGACAATCACGGCACGGTCTGGTGCAGCGCGGGAACCGGCGAGGGAGCCAGGATCGAAATTGTCTTCTCGGAGAAAGTCGATATCGACCGCATGGTCGTCTTCACCGGAAACCAGGCCAGCAAGAAAAGCTATGCAGACTTCAGCCGGGTGCGCGAGATGCAACTTAGGGAATCCGACATGACGCACTCGGTACAGCTTGCCGACAAGCTCGGCCCCCAGCCTCTCGATTTCGACCCGCCCATCAGCACGCGACGCCTGGTGATCGAGATGCTTGCGGGTTTCAGGGGCAAAGACAAGCGTCACATCTGTATATCGGACATCGTGTTTTACAGCGGCAAGCGGGCTTTGAACGGCAAGAAGCTGAGACCATTCATCAAGAAAAGCAACACCTTCTTCGATTTCCTGGACACATGGGTCTCCGGCCCGGAATACGGAAAGAATCGCGAACTAGTCCTTGGCGTCAGGAAGACCTACACTTTCGCCTACGTGCCGAGCGATCCAATGGAGCAAGCGGTCATGCTGAATGGCGCCTTCCGCATCAAGAAGGGTGTGCCTGAATTGAAGATCAAAAAGAGTTGGATTCCAGTCAAGGTACTCCGCGACGACGTCGGCAAGGTACTGAAGATAAAGATAGAAGAAGGCAAGGAAGTCCCCCGGGGAGCGCTGGGCGTCTATACCCGCTTCCACCAAAAGGAGATTTACTGACCTTTTCATTCCGGTTGTCTCCCGATTTTTTTGGTGATAGTGTGAGCCTCCTTTTGGGATTACCAGAGGAGGTGACGTGATGGACATTCGCCGTGAAGTTCTGGATCGCTTTCTGAGATACGTGAAGATCGACACCCAATCACAAGAGGGAGTGGAAGACCGCTATCCTTCCACCGAGAAACAGCTCGACCTGAGCCGCTTGCTTGTCGATGAGCTCAAGCAGCTCGGGCTCGACGATGTCGAGATCGATAAACATGGATACGTGACCGCCACGCTGCCCGAGAACATTCCCGCGGGTGCCGCCCGGGCCAAAAAGATCCCGGTGGTGGGCCTGCTGGCACACGTGGACACTTATCCCGAGGTGAGCGGCAAGGACGTCAAACCGGTCATACACGAAAACTACCCGGGCGGCGATCTCGAGCTTCCGGCCCTTCCCGGCGATCCTATCCGGGCCGCGGACAACCCGGACCTGGCCTCATACAAGGGCGAGGACATCATCACCTCGGACGGCTCGACCCTGCTGGGCGCAGACGATAAGGCGGGCGTGGCCGAGATCATGACCTTGCTGGCCCTCTATCGTGCCGACGATTCGCTGCCCCACCCGTGCATCAGGGTGGCATTCACTCCGGACGAAGAAGTCGGTAACGGGACGCAGTACTTCGACGTCAAGGCTTTCGGAGCGGACCTGGCCTACACCATGGACGGCAGCGGCATGGGCGAGGTCGAGGACGAAACCTTCTGCGCCGACTCGGCCGTCGTCACGCTTTCCGGAATCGACGTGCATCCCGGCTACGCCAAGAACAAGATGGTCAACGCGGTGCGCCTGGCGGCCATGTTCGTAGACAGACTCCCCACCGAAGCCTTGCCCGAGACCACCGACGGGCGCCAGGACTACCTGCACGCCTATCAGCTCGACGGCAACGTTTCCAAGGTGACGATGACGGTGCTGGTCCGCTCGTTCAGCGAGGACGGCCTAGCCAAGATGGAAGACACCCTGCAGCGGGTGCGCACTGAAGTGCTCGAAAAAGAGCCCCGGGCGCAGATAGACATCCACATCAAGGAGTCCTACCGCAACATGAAGTACGTGCTGGACAAACATCCGCAGGCAGTGCTCCGCGGCGAGGAAGCCGTGCGCCGCGCCGGGCTCGAGCCCAAGCGCATGGCCATTCGCGGCGGTACCGACGGCGCTCGTCTCTCCTTCGAGGGACTTCCGACCCCCAACCTCTCGGCCGGCGGATACAATTTTCACTCGAAGAAGGAATGGATCCCGGTCAAGGGCCTGAGCATGGCCGTCGAGGTGCTGAAACACCTGATGGCGATTTACGTAGAGCGCTGATATAAACACAATGCCCGGCAGGTTCGCCAATCTGGACGAGTTTCTGGCCAATGTCCTTCGCGGGGCGGCCAAGATCCTCGGCTGTAACTCCACCAACCTGATCGTCTTCAACGAAAAGACGCGCAGCGTCCAGGTGCGGGTGGGCGTCACCGAAGTTGATTACCCAATACTGGCCCAGCTGGAACAACTCCTGGGCGTGAGTTTCAGCGGGTTATCGGTACCCCTGGATTTGGCCGTAGGCAGCCTGCTTTACCGCGTCTGGCGCCAGGGAGTCATGTTGGAGACCTCGTGCCTGGCTGAAGTCGTCGGAAGCGCCATTGACCTGGAAGTGATCGAGAAATTCGAGAGCATGATCGGAGAGCACCGCTACATAATGGTGCCGGCAGCCGGAGCCGGTCGTAACTTCGGCGTGCTGCTTTTCGAAAAGGGCGGTCAGCAGCCTTTCAGCCGCCAGCAGCGCGAGGTGCTGTTGCGTTACGCCCGGCGCATCGGCGACATCCTCGAAAACGATCTGCGCGGCCGTCCTCAGATGGATATCTTCGGGCAGCAGGACGCCGGTGAATCCTCGTTCGAACTACAGTTGCTACAGCTCACGCTGGGTGAACCTTCACCGGCCGTCTACATCGATCGCGATTTCGAGATCACATCCTGCAACGAGGCCTTCGAAAAATTGACCGGTCGAAAAGCCGAATCGTTGGCCGGCCTCGCGGTCGGCGAGCTGTTTCACGATCCGGCGCCGGTGGCCCGAATACTGAACCAACAGTTGATTTACCCCGGCACACCGCTGCACGAAGCCGAGGCTTTCATCTCGCTTGGCGACGGATCGCTCTCCGCCGCCTCGGTGGATGCACTGCTGCTGGCCGACAACCAGAAGAACGTGGTGGGCTTTCTGATGCTCATTAAAGTCGACGATCAAGGGCGGAGCCTTTCGCCGGAACGCATGATCCAGCAAGAGCGCCTGGCGACCATGGGCGAGATGGCAGCACAACTGGCTCACGAGATCCGCAACCCGTTAGTGGCAATAGGCGCCACGCTCGAGGGCCTCGGCCACGAAATGAAAGACCAGCGCCATGTGCAACTGTTGACATCCGCGGTCCGCGAGATCACCCGCATGGATATGATTCTCAAGAAATATCTCTCGCCCCGCGAGAACATGGCGATGGCGCCCGTCCACGTGCGCGAACTGGTCGAGGACGTGCGGCGCCTGCTGTCTGGCGCCCGTAAGCTGGCCGGCAAGAAGATCAGCGTGGAGATCGATCCCGGGCTTACAGTCCGTGGAGACTACGACGCCTTGAAACACGTCTTTTTCAACCTGATGCTAAACGCCTTGGAGGCATCGCCGGCCGGGGGCGAGGTGATCTGTCGATCTCGAATCGCCGACGGAAGCGCATCGATCTTCATAGACGATCGCGGGCCCGGGCTGGCCGCCAGTTCCCAGAGGTGTTTCCAGCCGTTCTTCACCGTCAAGAAGAACGGCACCGGGCTGGGCCTGCCCGTCTGTCGCAAGATCGCGGGGGCCCACGGCGGCGCCGTGAGCCTGTGCGACCGCGAGGACGGCGGCTGCCGGGCTACGCTGGCTTTGCCGTGCGGTTGACAGCCGGCAGGTACGCTGATAATTGGGCCATTAAATGGATGTCGGGCAAAAGACGCAGGACACGGGTTTCCGCGTTCTTCTGGTGGATGACGAAGAGCTGTATTGCCAGGCGATCGGCGACGAGCTTGCTCGTTGCGGAATCGCTTCGGACCTGGCCTTTTCCGGAGCGGAGGCCTTAGCGCGCGTCGAGACATCCGCATACCAGGCCATCCTGCTCGATCACCGGCTCCCTGACGCGGACGGCATCCAGATAATTCCGCGCCTGCTGTCGCGCCAGCCCGAGGCCGCTGTGGTCATGATGACCGCCTACCACACCATCCCCAACGCCGTGCAGGCCATCCGCCGGGGCGCCGAGGATTACATCGTCAAGGAGCCCAGCATCCAGCCGATCGTCGATCGGGTACTGGAGATCAAGCGCCGCGCGGAGGCCCGGGCCGCGGCCAACGGCTGGCACGAGCACGTGCGTGCGGGCCTGGCCGGGCGCTCGGCGGGCATCGTCCTGGTGATCGAGCAGTTGGAAAAAATCGCCAAGTCCCCTGACACGACGCTGCTTCTCAGCGGGGAGACCGGCGTGGGCAAGGAGGTGGCCGCCCGCTACCTGCACCGCATCTCTCGTCCGGCGAACAGCCCCTTCATCGCGGTCGACTGCGCCGCGCTGCCCGCCAATCTGGCCGAGAGCATTCTCTTCGGGTATGAGAAGGGCTCTTTCACCGGCGCCGACCAGACCCGGGCCGGGGCTTGTGAGGAAGCCGCCGAGGGCACGCTGCTGCTCGACGAGATCGGCGACATGGGACAGCAGAGCAAGTTGTTGCGCGTGCTCGAGAACCGTTCATTCCACCGGGTGGGCTCAACGCGCGAGATCCCTCTGCGCGCCCGGGTGGTGGCGGCGACTAATCAAGACCTGCAAGTAAGAGTCGAACAAGGCTCATTCCGCCAGGATCTCTACCAGCGTCTGTGCGTCTTTCCGATCCACATCCCGCCGCTGAAAGAGCGCGGCGCCGATATATTGTTGCTCGCCAACCACTTCATCGACTTCTTTGCCGGCAAGCTCGAAAAGGAAATCAAGCAGCTCGACCAGGACGTCACGCAGTATCTTCTGGCTTACTCCTACCCGGGTAATGTGCGTGAACTGAAGAACATCATCGAGCGGGCGGTTATCATGACCGAGTCCGGGCGCATCGAAATGCGCCACCTGCCGCGGCGGGTGCTGGCCGGGCAGGGCAACAACTCGACGCTGACAGCCTCGGTACCCCTCGATTTCCGGCCCGGCATCGACACCCTGGAAGACCTCGAAAAACGCATGATCACCCATGCCTTGCGGCAGGCCAACAGTGTAAAGTCTGAGGCGGCCCGCCTGCTGGGCATCAGCCGCTTCCAACTCATGCGCCGCATGGAGCGCCACGGCCTCGGCAAGAAAGATCATTCTGAGTAGCACACAGACAGACGCGGGTGTGCAGATGCGAACGGACGTGCGAAATCGAACACCAGGCGGTGCGCTCGTGATCCTGACCCGCTAAACAATCGCCATCAGATCAAGGTCTTTCGACTGAAGACAGCCGTGCCGATTGAGAAGTTGCTTGGCCCGAAACTTGCTTCTTAATCCCGTTTCACCACAATCGGCCCCGGGATCCCGTTCGCCGACTGGAACACGGAGAGTACTTTTGAAAACGCTGGCCCGCTGGATGATCAACCGCAGCAATGCCTGGATGGTGGTGATCGGGGTGGCCATACTGGCCGCGCTTGCCGGTCTGCAGGTCGGCAAGATCGAACACGACGACAATATCCTGGCCTTTTTACCCCAGGACAATCCGGACGTCGAAGCCTTCAACCGGGCCAACAGGCTCTTCGGCAGCCTCGATCTGGCGCTGGTCGGCATCGAGACCGATGACATCTTCAACCCCGACTTCATCTCCAGGCTGCGCCGGGTGACGAAGGATCTCAAAGAAACCCGCGGCATCAACCACGTCCTGACCTTGTCCAACGTGGTCGACTTCACGCCCGACACCGAGCACGGCGGAGTTGTCACCACCCCCCTCATACCAAGCGCACCCGAGACGACAGAACAGCTTGTGGCTCTGCGAGCAAAAGTCATGTCCCGCGATCACCTGGTGGGACACCTGGTCTCATCGGACGGCAAGGCGGTGCTGCTATATTGTTTTTTGGCCTACGGCAGCGACCCGCGCGACATGGCCGGCGCGATATCCAAAGTCGTCAACGACGCATTTCCCGGGCAGCGCAAGTACTGGGGCGGGGGGCCGTTCGTCTCGACCTATATCTACGATGCCACCCAGCGTGATATCCACCGCCTGACTCCCTGGGCAGTGCTGGCGATCATCATCATCATGACCTTGGCCTTTCGCGATATAATCGGCGTGGGACTGGTGCTGCTCTCTACCGCTTTGGGCACCTTGCTCTCGCTGGGCTTGATGGCCTTCTGCGGGGTGCGTTTCAACATCGTCCTGGGATCGATGCCGGTCATCCTCTTCGCCGTCGGCAGCGCCTATGGTATCCACGTCCTTGCTCGTTACTACAGGCTGGCCAAGAACTACGACCTGACGACGGCCCTCACCAGGACCATCGTTGGCATCGGGCCGGTGGTGCTGGCCGCCGGCCTGACGACGGCGGCCGGGTTATTGTCATTTCTAAGCATGGACATCAAACCGCTGAGAACCTTCGGCCTCTTCACCGCCATCGGCATCCTGGCCACCCTGGGTCTGTCGCTGACTTTCATCCCGGCCGTGATTTGCCTAGGACGCATGAAGCGCAAGGCTGCCGCATCGCGTTTCCTGCGCGAGCCGACCCGGCGCATGTGCGTCTATGCCCAGACGCACCGCCTGCCGGTCGGGGTCGCGCTGCTGGTCGTGGGCCTCTTCTCGGCCACCATGGTCGGACGAGTGCGCACCACCATGGATAGCGCTTCTTTCTTTTGCGAAGGCAGCCCTCCCGACCTGGCCGAGAAGTTTTTAGGGCGCCACTTCGGCGGATCGCATTTCATTCAGATCCACGTCCAGGGAGACATGCAGGATCCCTCTGTCTTGCGTGAAATCCGCCGCCTGGGCGATCGTATCTCGCTCATAGCCCACGTGACCGATGTCACGCATATCGGCACCGCCATCGCCCAGGCCAACCAGGCTTTCGTCGGGCGCGAGCGGATACCCGACACGCGTGCCCAGGTCGCCCTGTTGCACTGCTTGCTGTCTTCCGATCCCGCCGTTGAGCAGCTCATCACCCGCGACCGCCGCCAGGCGCTGGTGCAGATCACGGTCGACACCGACCGGGCCGAGGATCTCGAGGGATTGCTTGCGAACATCGAGCAGATCGTAGCCGACAAGTTCATCACTCGCTACTCTATCGTCGCGGCCTTGGAACACTCGGGCCAGGCCGATGCGCGCAGGCTCGACCTGATCAGCCTGCACATCCAGGCGCTGGCCAGGGAATTTCACGTGCGCATGCCGGCAGCCGGCGTCGAGCGCCTGCAGTCGCTGCTCAAGCAGGCCGGCGTCAAGGCCGACGCCGCACTTGTGCGCCTGCGCCTCGAGCGTCTACTGCGCTCTGACGAGTGCGCCGTCGACCTGGTGACGCTGGATGAGTCACTGGTGCCCAAGGTCGCCTCAGCGCTCGTTAGCCTGGGTCCAGCACCTTCAGATGAGCGCATCCTGGCTGCGCTGCGGCCCGTCCTTATGGGTGTGGCCCAGGGCGAGAACGCCGAACTGGCCGACGATCTGTCGCTGTCGATCGCTGTCCCGCTACGCGGCTACTGGAAAGAAGAGGCCGCCGCAGAGCGGGCCAAGAGCCTGGTAGCTAAGGCCGGGCTGCGGCGGCCATCCGGCGCCGAAGGCGATCGTTTCATTAGCGCCGTGCAAATGAGCATGCTGGACCTCGACAGTCCCACGATCATGCTCCCGGCCGCCGCCGGCCCAAAGGCAAGCACTCTCACCGCGTACGTAACCGGCCTGCCGGTCATGCACCGCGGCCTTTCGGCCAGCGCAACTTCGAACCAGGTAAAGTCTCTGATCCTCGCCCTGGTGTTGGTCATCCTGATCATGACTTTCTACAGCCGTTCGTTCCTTGGCGGCCTTCTCGTGGCTTCGCCTACCATGCTCACCCTGCTGGTGATCTACGGCGGCATGGGTCTGATCGGTGTCAGGCTGGATATCGGCACCGCCATGTTGGCCAGTTTGATTCTCGGAGCCGGGGTGGACTACGCCGTGCATCTTGTCTCGAGCTGGGAGGCCCCAGCCGGGGCCCCGTTACGCGAGGCCGCCTCCCGGGCGGCGGAGAGATCGGGCCCCTCGATCTGGACCAACGCTATAACAGTTGCGCTGGGCTTCTTCGTTCTGACGCTGGGGGAGGCCAAGCCGCTGAAGAACGTGGGCGGGCTGACGGCGGCGGCCATGATCGTGGCCGCCCTGGCTACCTTCCTGGCGATTCCCATCCTGGCCCGCAGGCGCTGCTATCGGCAGCGAGAAAGCACCAGTGAGACCACGGATACGAAGGTGGTCAAAAAAGTTTTAGGCAAGGCATCCCGTTAGCGCACATTTAAGGAGACTCCATGAAAAAAACGTTTTTTCTATTGACGACCTTTTTTCTCATCCAGGCCGCAGCGTTGTTTTCAGCGCCTGCCCGAGCCGACAGCCGCGGCCAGCAAATACTCGACAAGCTCGACAAACTGGCCACCGCACCTTCCGACCAGTACTTCGTGTTCGACATGACCACCTACGAGAAGGGAAAGGACCCCAGCACCATGGTCTTAGAAGTCACAATCAAGGGCACCAAGTTCCGCCTGGTACGATTCCTGGCCCCGGGCGACATCAAGGGCACGCGCATGCTGGTGCGCTCGTTGACCCAGATGTACATCTACCTGCCGGCCTACCGGCGCGTGCGCCGGATCGCCAGCCACGTGCGCGACCAGGGATTCATGGGCTCGACTTACTCCTACGACGAGATGGCCATCGTCCGCTACGGCGACCCCTTCGACTGCGACCTGGCCTCGGAGAGCGACACTCACTACAAGCTGAAGTGCAAGCGCAAACCGGGCAAGGAGTTCAACTTCCCGATCATGGAGATGGACATCCGCAAGGACATCCACCGGCCGGACGAGATTCGTTTCTTCAACGAAAAGGGCGTCAAGCTCAAGACCGACTACCGCACTAAATACGACTGCAACGCCGACAACTCGATCTGCAACCCGCAGAAGATGAAGCTCGTGGATCATACCCGGGGCAACATCTACACCACCATGACTTGCAAGAAGTGGAAGAAGAACACCGGGGTCAAGGACAAGTTCTTCACGGTGCGCTCGCTGCAGAAATAGATTTGGAGACTTGCGCATGAACAACCTGTCGAAGTTTTTTATTTTCAGCCTGGCATTGCTCTCGTGGCCGGCGCCCGAAGCGGGCGCCGACGAACTCGAATACAAGTTTGGAGGCATGATACAAAGCGACTTGCGCTTCAGGCCGGATGACAAGAGCGTCGGTTCCTATTACAAGCGCCTCGAGTGGCAGCCCGGAGTGGCGCGCAATGAGAACATCGTCAAGCTCAAGCTGGACGCCGGCTACGGCGACGTGTCCGCGAAAGTCGATATCGATTTCGTCTGGCTGGGCCACCCCGAGCAGATTATCGAAGTAGGCGAGCTTGCCGACCGGGCCCGGATCGATCCTTACTACCTGCAGACCCACGCGGCCTACATCCAGGCCAGCGACCTGTTCATCGAGGGATTGGACCTCAGGATAGGCCAGCAACTGGTGCTCTGGGGGGTTGGCGACCAGTTCAACCCGACCAACAACCTCAACTCCAACGACGTCGAAGATGTCTTGATGTTCGGCGAGCAGATCGCCAACTTCATGTTGCGTCTCGACTACAGCGTCGAGCAATGGAGCATCTCGGGCGTGCTGGTCCCGGTCTTCAAGCCGGCCCAGCTTCCCCACTCGGCCGGCCTCGGCCTGGCGCTGGTCGACCGCACGCCGTTTGCAGAACAGAGCCTGCGCCTGAGGAGCGACTTCGAAAACGCCATGTCGCAGACGTTCAAGTATCCCACCGTCGTCTCTCAAGTAAATACGCACATGCCCGAGCGCAACTTTGAAAACATGCCTTTCGCCGTGCGTCTTTCCGGCAACCTGTTCGGGCAAGACGTTGCCCTGTCTTTCTACCAGGGACGGCACGACTTTCCACTGCCTGTGAAAAATCACGTTGGCCAGACCTTCTTCGACGAGGCAATGTGCGACCCGGCAGTGGATCCTTCCGATCCGGCCTTCGATCCCGACAAGAACTGCATCGACGGCATCTTGGAAACCAATGTCGAGCTGGTCTACCCCAAGATGAAGGTGATCGGCTTCAACATGGCCGGCGAGATCCCGCTCGACTGGATCTCGAATTCACTTCTGGGACTCGGCTACCGCTTCGAGTTGGGAGTCTACTTCCCCGAGAAAGTCGACTACACAATTACCAAGGACGATATCGATCTCTTTGGCGACCCAAATTTGATACAACCGGGCGGCGAGTACGACTACCGCCTGGGCGGGCGCCGGCCGCTGATCGTGGACGACACGCCTTTCGCCAAGTGGGTCGTGGGGCTCGACTACACATTCGGCTCGCACGTCATGCTCAACCTGATGTGGGTGCACGGGATGTCAGACGAGTTCGGCGCAGGCGATTTCCTGAACCCGGGTTATATCGTTCGCCAGTCACAGGCAACCACAGACGATCCACTCACCTGCTTCTTCGAAAACTTCGACTTCAGCGATCCCGAAAACAGCGCCGTCACGGCCGCGTCTGTATGCGGCCAGCGCCACGTAAAAGAGATCTTGCACCCGCGCATCGGCGACTACGCGGTGCTGGGCGTCGACTTCAAGTTCGCAGACGATCGCGCCTTACTGCGCCTGTTTGCCATCTGGGACGTGAGCGGTTACTACGAGAGCTACTATGACGAAGCCGCCGGGAAGCGGGTCAGGAAATACCTGAGTCTATTCGACGGCGGCTTTTCGATGATCCTGTTTCCCGAGTTCAACTACAACTTCAAGAACGGCTTCGAGCTGGGCTGCGGTGCTCTTTTACAACTGGGTAATCGCTACACCAAATTCGGCGACCCGGCCGCCGGCGGGTCGCTGATCTGGACCCGCGCCCGTTACAGCTTCTGAGTCTGTTTTACAATCGCCTTGAGTTCGGCATCCTCGGCCACTTCTCGCACCTCTTTCAGCCAGCGCCGGCGCGGGCCCTCGAAACGATCCTGCCGAATCAGCTTCAAGGCAATCTCGAGCTGAGCGCGGACTCGGTCGAGGGCGTCCTCCTCTTCTATCTCCCACAGGGCGCGGGCGAGAAAGACGTGATTCAGCGGATGGCCGGGGTAATACTTGGTCACTTTTGTTAGCAACTTGATCGCCTTGTCTCCGTCTCCCACTCCCTGAGGCCAGGGCGGCGCAAGCAGGTAAAGCATGCCCAGTACTCGATACGGCCCGCCGCTGTCTACGTTAGGCGATAGCTGGACGGCCTTTTGAAGCTGGGCCGAGATGCGCTTGAGGTTCTTCACAGCCAGCGCCGTGTGTCCGTAGACCGCCAAGCCCAGGTTGACCGCCAGGTAGTAATGCACCGCCCCATTCAGGCCGGCTCCCTGCGAGACGGCGATTTCCGCCCAGCGTACGCCTTCTGCGGCCAGGTTCTCCCGGCGCTTGCTATTTTTCTCCCGGTCGGCGAGCAGAAAGCAGATCCGAGCGGGCAGATCGCCGCGGTGAACTGGAGCCGGCAGGGCGTCGCGTAGGATGCCCAACGCGCATTCCAGAAGACGCTTGTCGCAGTTCTGGTCGAACTTGCTTTCCGCAGCGGCCAGTACATCTGTGTCCCAGTTGGGACATTTCAGGTTGTCTTCAAAGCGCACGATGTCGCGGGGCAACGTCAACGAGAAGGGACAACCCGAGAAGAACGCTGCAGCCCAGCACCACAGTGCGATCTTTTTCAGTCGGGCGACGATGGTTACTTTCCGCCCTGGTAGAGGTCGATTACCGCCTGGTAGGTCTTGCCGCTCGATGGAACGAAGGCGTCAATACCGAACAGGGTGCACAGCTTCTTACCTTCGGCGTTTTTGCACATGGCGTCCAGGGCTTTTCTCATCCTGGCCCGATCGGCGGCGTCGGCTTTCTTCTCGTCGGCCACGACGCCCATCTGCGGCATCTCGTCTGAGGCAAAGGCCACCGCCAAGCCCTTGCCGAACGGCAGGGCCGACAGGCCGCCATATTGCAGCTCGTTGACGATGACCGCGTCCAGCTTGCCGCGGGACAGCTCGCGTAAGGCCCTCAGCGCACGGCGTGACGGCGAGAGCTTGAAGTAGCGAGCCGGATCGAGTTTTCCCTTGAAGACGATCCGCCGCAAGAACTCCGGCTCGGTAAGCCACTGGCCGCCAAGGGTCTTGCCCTTGAGGGCCTCGATGTTCGCATAGCTTCCCTTGCGCACCAGGATGCGATATTTATCGGTGTCGCGGCCGGAGATCTTGGGTCGGGCCAGCGGCACCAGGTGATGCTTTACCCGGTTCTCCAGAAACAGTCCCAGCGAGACTATGGCGAACTCGGGTTTCTTCTCGTCGAGCAGTTTGCGGCAGGCCGCGACCTTGGTCGTGAAACTTACCTTGATCGTGCCGGCCGGCCAGCCGCCGATTGATTCGATCACGGCGACCATGTTCTTCAGGGCCGGCTCTGCGTCCCTGGCGCGCACCGAACCGCCCGGGTAACAAACCAGAATATCGATCGTGCCGGCTGCCCGCGCGCCGGCGGGCGTATAAATAATCAGTAGGGCGACCAGACCCGCCAAAATACATGCAAGCATGTTTTTCATTTTCGTCTCCCAAAAAAAACTTCGCTGATGGCGGGTGACACCAGCAAGGCGGCCAGCACACAGCACAGCAGGCCGATGGTGACCGATATGCCCATATTGGCCACGCCCTTGTAGCTGGCCATGGTGATTGCGCCCAGGCCCGCCAGGGTGGTTCCCGCCGCCAGCAGGATGGCGCGTCCGGCCAGCCCGGCCACCTGCCAAGGGGCCAGGTCGGGCCGCTCCCGCCGCCTGTGGGCATACCACACCCCATAATCGATGGCCAGTCCCATCACCAGCGGCAGGGCGATGATATTGGCATACGAGAACTCCATGCCGATCGCGGCGATGATGCCGATCATCCAGCCGCCGCCTATCAAAAGCGGCAGCAGCGCGATGATGAATCCGCGCAGCCTTCGCAATATCAGCAGGATCCACAAGACGGCCACGCAGACGGCGACTATGGTGCCCTGGCGGAAGCTGTCGACCGCCATGTGCGAGAAAACCTGGTGAGTGGTTGGAAAGCCGGTGGCCCGCGGCGAGACGCCGTAGACGTCTTTCAGCAAGAGGGAGAGGTTGACGGGATCGTAAACCGAGCGGGCCGGAAAGGCGTACACCGCAACGCTTCCGTCGTTGGCGATGAAGCGGCTCTTGAGCGAAGCCGGAAGGTCCGATGGATCGAGCGGCCTGGCATCCCGCCAGCCCGAGATCACATCATATGAACGTTTGGCCGCGCTCCAAAGCGCCCGGGCGAATTTCTCGGTGCGCTCGCGGGCCCGCCCGGAATTTGCTTCGAGCTTGTTGCTCAGGCTGTCGATACGGGCGATGATTTTCTCCAGTTGCTCGACCAGCTTCTTGTGATTGGCCGAGAAGGCCATCTCCTGAGCGTCTTCTATCAATGGCTCGACCTTGGCGACGGACGAGCGTATTCGGGCCAATGTCTCATCGCCGATATTGATCTCTCCTAAATCGAGGATCTTACGCAGGTAGGCCGAGCCGACCACGGTGGCGCCGATACCACGGGCCTGCTTCACGCGGGCTTCCGCATCGGTGGGGAACAGATTGGTCACCGACTGGACCTGTGAGATGGTTTTCAGTTTGGACGCCTTGTCGCTGATAATACGCGCTTCGTCCATCGAGTCGGCCGTGAAGATGATCGCCTCGGCCTGGTAGTCGCTTCTCTTGACCATCTCGCGCTGGTAGTGGGCGGCCTCGCTCCCCGAGGGTAGCAGCGACAGCACGTCGTAGTTGAAAGGTATCTTCGTGCCGGCCACTACTCCTCCGATCATCCCAGCCAGGGCGACTACGATCAGAATGACGTTGACCGGGCGGGATATCTTCAATTCCCGGCCCGGCTCGGCTTGCCGCGAAGCGTCGGCTGGCCGCGCGGACAGCTTGCGCGAGGGAGGCAGCAGGGCGAACAGCGCCGGCTGCACGCAGAAAGTGCTAATCAGCACCAGCAAGACGCCGCTGGCCGCGACCAGTCCCATGTCGGCGAAGCCCGAGAAAGGAACCGTTGTCAGGGAGAGAAAGATCAGAACCGTCGCGCCGCCGGCGGTCAGCAAGGCCCGGGCGGAGGCGGCCACGCCGCGTCCGATGGCCTGCTTGAGATCGTCCACCCGGGCCCGCTCCTCCATGATGCGGGTGCTCATGAAGATGCCGTAATCGACCCCCAGGCCGAAGAGGACGGCGGTGAAGGCCGAGGTGATCATCGTCAGGTGACCGACGGTAAGGTAGGTCAGGCCGATATTCCAAAGCACCCCCAGGCCCATGGGCACGAAGACGACCAGTGCCCATGTCAGCGAGCGTAGCCAGGCGCCGATCAGCAGGAGGATCAGCACGGCGGCCGTAGTAACCGTGAAGACGATGTCCCGCTGGATGGCGTCGAACTCCTCGCAGGTCACGGCGGGAAGCCCGGTCAGGTGAACCCGGGGAGCCTCGCCGCCGCGCTTTTGGTATACGCTGCGGAGATCTTCGGCCGTCTTACGCACCCCGGCGATCAACGGCTTTATCACCATGAACTCTTCTGAAATCTCTTTAGGGTGCACGAACAGGAAGAACATCTTGCCGTCGTGCGAGGTGAAGTAGCCCTTACCGGCCGCGAGCCGCGCCCCGCCGTGACTGGCCACCAGCCGTTGCCAGTCGATGCCCCTTGGAAGCGTGGGCGAATCGATCCAGCGCAACCACTCGTCCAGAGCGAAGATGACCATGCGCATACTGGCATCGGCGGTCTTGAGATCGACATCCACGCCCGAAAGGGCCGGGGGCTCATCCAGCCAATGATCGAGGCGGCCGAAGGCCTCGTCCCAGGAGTCCAGAGCCTGCGGAACGGGCACCGAGATCAGCTTACCGAGCACCCGCTGAAATTGCTCAAGCGGCCCGGCCGGCACCAGCAGGTAGGCGTGCCGCAGGAAGAAGTCGATATCAATCTTCTCGAGCACGTCCCGGATGTCGTCCTGTAACCGCAGTCTGGCTGCCAACTCGCTGACGAAGCGCTCCAGGACGGGCCGCCGGGCGCCGTCGACGACGACGAAAAGGTCGGAAGCCGCGCCGAACTTTTCGATAAAGCTCTCGAGCCGCCGCGACACATCGGTGTCCCTGGGCAAGAGGGCCTTGCGCGAGGTAAAGAAAGGAATCTCGACCGCCCCCCAGACAGAAAGCCCGGACAGCACAACGGCAAAAAGCAAAACCCACCAAGGCCGCAAGGCAAGCCCGCGAGCGGTTTTCTCAACCAGTCCGGAGGGTTCCATAGATCTCCAAGTTGCACGACACTATTGCAGCCAAACCCCACCAAGCCAAAGCCATTTTCCGGGCTACGAACGTGGTTGTCAAGCTACCAGCCTTCTGATTCGGACGAAGCATTAGGCTGGAAGTGGCGGTCAACCGCGCGAGCAGGACTATTTTCGCGGCACTGCTCCCAACGGAAGAAACATTGGCACAGGTTGCGGCCTTTCCTGGAGATGTCCTTCTACTACAGTCATGGGTTCGAACCCGAGTTTTTTGTAGTAGTCGATCACGTCCGGCTTGGCGTCCACCACTACGCCTACACAACCGTAGCGCCCGGTCATCTGTTGAGCCTGGCGGAGTACTTCCTTGAGTAGCTTCTTGCCGATGCCGCGGCCCCGGGCGTTTTCGTCGGCGGCCAGGCGGGCCAGGCGCAGTACCGGGAGAGGATACCTTGCAAGACCCTTCTTTCTTCTCCCAGGCAGGTCATCGATTTCTATCCCGGCGGCCGCTATTGTCGCGAAGCCCAGAATCCTTACGCCTTCCACCGCTACCAGGGTGACGCCGATGTGGTGGCGGAACTGGTTCTGGCCCGCGTACTGTTGAAAGAAGCTATCGAGGTCGGGGTTGCCGCAGCGGAAGGTCGAGCGATCATCCGTAGCTCGAAGCGGGCGAATCTCAATCATCAAAGAGCGCCTTGATGGCGTCGGTGGGTTCGGGCGGGTTCTCGACGGCGGCCAGGATCTTCTCACCCGATTCTCGGGTCACTACCAGCCTGGGCGGTACGATCACATCCGGCGGAAGTTCTTGCATGGCCATGAGGTGATGCAACAGCGCGCTTTCTATGACGAAGGCCTTCTTGACCCCACGCTCCCTGACATACTCGTCCAGCAACTTCCGGGTTTCCATAGAGACGTAAGCCGATATCTGCACAGCCTCCATACATTCACCTCCATTTCTATACAATATTGTAGAACGAGCAACGTCGTGAAGTCAACCCCCTGCGAGCAAGTGAAGAAAATTCCGTTTGCCGGCCTGCCTTGTGTCGCGCCTTGTGCGATGTTATTGTCTTGTACGGCAACCCTCTCCACGAGCACGGCGCTATTGCATGGACGCACGGCGGACACAGGCCTGGTATCTCAAGCTGCACTGGCAGATCCTGGCTGCCATGGTGCTGGCGGTGCCTTTCGGGCTGCTGGCCGGGCGGGAGGGGGCCGGGGCCGTCAGCTGGATGGGCGAGCTTTTCCTGCGTCTTCTGAAAATGGTCGTGGTGCCGTTGATTTTGTTCTCCATTATTTCCGGCGTCACCGGGGTGGGCTCCATCAAGGGAGTCGGCCGCCTGGGGCTCAAGACCGTTATCTACTACCTGCTCACCTCGGCCGCGGCCATCCTGGCGGGGCTGGTGATGGTCAACCTTATCCATCCCGGCGACCCCGGCCTGGTTCACCTGGCGGGGCTAGGTGCCCCGCATCCCGGTGAGATCGCCAGCAGCGCGCCCTCGCTGCACGATCTTCTCCTGCGCCTGGTACCCGAGAACCCGGTCGAGGCCATGGTCTACACGGCGGACGATCCCCGCCGCGGGCCGGACATCCTGGGCATGATTTTCTTCTCGCTGCTGTTCGGCGCCTGCATCCTGGCGTTGCCCGACGAGCGCCGGCGGCGGGTGGGCGGGATGTTCGACTCCCTGTTCGAGGTGATGATGAAGATGACCGGTTGGGTGATCCGTCTGGCGCCGCTGGGCGTTTTTGCCCTGCTGGCCGATGTGATCGGCACGACCGGATTCGACACCTTTAGCGCCCTGGGAATGTACATGCTGACCGTGCTGCTGGCGCTGGCCATCCACGCTGGTATCACGCTGCCCTTGGTTTGCCTCCTGCTTGCGCGCCGTAACCCGCTGCGCTTCGCGCGTGTCATGTCGCCCGCGCTGGCCACGGCCTTCTCGGCCGCATCCTCCAACGCGGCCTTGCCGCTGACCATGGAATGCGCCCAAAAAGGCGCGGCCGTCTCCAACCGGGTGACCAGTTTCGTCCTGCCGCTGGGGGCCACCATCAACATGGACGGCACGGCTCTTTACGAGTGCGTGGCGGTCATTTTCATTGCCCAGTGCTACGGTGTTCAGCTAGGCTTTACCCAGCAGCTGGTGGTCATGCTGACGGCGCTTCTGGCCAGCATCGGCGCGGCGGGAATTCCCCATGCCGGCCTGGTGATGATGGGCATCGTCCTCGGGGCGGTGGGCCTGCCGCTCGAGGGAATCGGCGTGATCCTGGCCGTTGACCGGGTGCTGGACATGTGCCGCACCACGGTCAACGTGTTTTCAGATTCGATCGGCGCCGCTTGCGTGGCGCGCCTGGAGGGAGAACCCGTGGATTGGCCGCGGGCGTCCGCTCATGCGAGCGGGGAGGGTTGATCATGATCAGAAGATACATATTGTGGGCTGTTATCGCGCTTTTGGCCTTCGCCTGCGGCTGCGGAAACAAGAACGACGGTGAGATCCCGTGTACCGAGGCCGACGGGGGCAGCGGGTGCCACCCGGGTTTCTCGTGCATCGACGGCGTCTGCACCTGCAACATCGACTGCTCGCCCGGGACCCACTGCGTGTACGACCAGGTCTCCGACCTGGCGGTGTGCATCCCCAATGACAAGCATGACGGCGGCACGGTCGACTCCGACGGCGACGGCATCCCCGACGACGGGGACAACAGCGGCGAATCGGGTGACAACCCCTGTAGCGGGGGCGCCAACACAAACTGCGACGACAACTGTCCGCTAGATCTGAACCCCGCTCAGGCCGACCTGGACGGCGACGGCAGGGGCGACGCCTGCGACGGCGACAACGACAACGACGGGGTCGCCGACGAGCACGACAACTGCTGGGACGGCAATCCCGATAACCCCGATAACCACAACCCCGCGCAGATCGACAGCGACGGAGACGGCAGCGGCAACGAGTGCGACGACGACGATGACGGCGACGACGTGCTGGACGCCTCTGACAACTGTCCCCTGGTGGCCAATCCCGGACAGGAAGACGCCAACCAGAACGGAATCGGCGATGTCTGCGAAACCGACCGGGACGGCGACGGTGTCGACGACGTCGTGGACAACTGCCCGGACGTACCCAACCCGGGCCAGGGCGATCAAGACAGAGACGGGGTGGGTAACGAATGCGATCCGGATCTCGACGGCGACAACGTGCCCAACGCTTCGGACAACTGTCGCTGGCAGTCGAACGCCAATCAGGCGAACAACGACGGCGACAGCCTGGGCGACGCCTGCGACCCCGACGACGACAACGACGGTATCTGCGATCCGGGCCAGCAGGACGCATCCTGCAGCGGCAGCGACAACTGCCGCTACACACAGAACCCGTCGCAGGCGGACGCCAACGCCGACGGAGTGGGAGACGCCTGCGATCCGGACGGCGACCGGATTCCTTCCTACCGGGACAACTGCCCCGCTACCGCCAACCCCGAGCAGTGGAACAACGACCACAACTTCAGGTGCTGGAACGATGTCAACCAGACCTGGTTCGACTGCGGCGATGATCTCGGCGACGCCTGCGACGACGATGACGACAACGACGGCATCATGGACACCATAGACAACTGCTCCCTGGTTGCCAACGCCGACCAGGCCCTGCCCGACGGGGGAGGCTCGCGCGGCGCCGCCTGCCGCACTGATTTTGACGGGGACGGCATGCCCGACGACGACGACAACTGCCCCGGGGTTCACAATCCGAACCAGGAGAGCGGCGAGAAGAGCAATCTGGGATACGCCTGCGACCGGGACGGCGACGGCGTGGCCGATGACGTGGACGACTGTCCCGACGACGCCGATGCGGGGCAGGCTGACGCCGACGGCGACGGCATCGGTGACGCCTGTGATCTCGACGACGACAACGACGGCCTGGCCGACGGCGCGGACAACTGCCCACACGACTCCAACCCCGACCAACTCGATTCAGACACAGACGGCGAGGGCAATGCCTGTGACGACGACGACGACGGGGACGGCGTGCCAGACGCAGACGACAACTGCCCGTTGGTCGCAAACCCGTACCCGGATTGCTCGAGCGATGCAGAATGCGCCACTGCCGGCGGAAGCTGCGACACGGACGCGGGTCACTGCCTGGGCCAGGAGAACGTCTGCCAAAACGACCGTGACGGCGACCAGATTCCAGACGGCTCGGACAACTGCCCGAATGACGCCAACACCAACCAGGCCGACGGTGAAGGTGACGGTGTGGGCGATGTCTGCGACAACTGCCAAAGCGTTGACAACCCGACCCAGGACAACTCAGACGCCGACTTGCTGGGCGACGCCTGCGACAACTGTCCGGCCACAGACAACCAGACACAAGACAACTCAGACGCCGATTCCATGGGCGACGCCTGCGACAACTGTCCGGCCATAGACAACCAGACACAAGACAACTCAGACGCCGATTCCATGGGCGACGCCTGCGATAACTGTCCGACCATAGATAACCAGACACAAGACAACTCAGACGCCGATTCCATGGGCGACGCCTGCGATAACTGCCCCAACGACGACAATGAAGACCAGGCCGACAACGACAGCGACGGTCAGGGAGACGTCTGCGATGCAGACGACGATGATGACACGGTGCTTGACGACGGCGACGGCAGCGGCACCGAGGGCGACACAAAGTGTCCCGACGGGGTAACAACAGCCTGCGATGACAACTGCCCGCTTACAGCCAACCCGACTCAGGTAAACAGCGACGCGGACAGCTTCGGCGACGCATGTGACAACTGCCCCCTGGTCGACAACGAGGATCAAACCGACACCGACAGCGACGGCATCGGCGACGCCTGCGAGTGAGGCATGAGCGAGATAGATGAAAAAACGAAGGGCGCCGGTTCCTACCACAAAATTGTCAGCCAGGAGATTTCCTTCTCCAGGGCCACCGGCTACGACAAGGAGAAGACCGCCGTGGTTCCGCTTGCCCGGCTTGCACGCCTCGAAGAAGATCGCCTGCGCAAGCAGGAAATCGACGACCGCTGGCAACCTGAGGACGAGACCAGCCGGAACATGGTCATACCCGTGGGAGAGATCATCGACGTGCTCAGGGCGGCCCGCAGCGTCGAGGAGGTCGCCGGCGTGCTTGTGGAGATGGTGGCCAACCTTGTTCCGCGAGTGTTGCTGCTGTGGGAGCGCAGGGGCACCCTATACGGTTTCGCCTCCCGGGGGATGGGGCTCGAAGAGGTCAAACTGCTGACAATCGAACTGCCCAGGTCGTTTCTGCGCGATCTGACCTGCCTGAACCTCGAGCTTGACAGCTTTCGCGGCCCTCCCCGCATGACCGAGATGGTTGAACGCTTCTACGAGATCCTCGGCGGCCGCCCGAATGAGATCATGGTGCTGCCGGTCTACGTGACCAGCGAGGATCGCTGGATACTGTACGGAGACGCGCTCGATCAGCCGCTGCCCAGGTTCGAGCTGCGCCTGGTGGAAGTTATCGTCTCGCGCGCCGGAGCTCGGGCCGACCTGCTGCTGGACGGCAAGAAGTGGTGATCGAGCGGGCGGCAGAAAAGATCACTTGCTGCAATGATACGTCTTTGGAAGTATGCGGGAGGGGATGAGGCTACTGGTAACATTGGTTACCAGGAAGGTTGGTCAACCACGGTGGCTATCCGGATTTTTGAAGACATTTTTCAATCCGCATGAGTTTGACCGAACCAAAACCTTGCCATATAATGGTAAATTAGTGTTTTTTCCAGGGAAATAGATGGCATTCAGGCCCACCGCTTTTGGCAAGTACGTGCTTCTGAAGCGCATCGCGATTGGAGGCATGGCCGAGGTGTTTCGCGCCAAGGCCTTCGGGGCAGAGGGCTTCGAGAAACTCGCCGCCGTAAAACGCATGCTACCGCACCTGTCCAATGACAGCCAGTTCGTTGACATGTTCATCAACGAAGCCAAGCTGGCGGCCAACCTGAACCATGCCAACATCGCGCAGATCTACGACTTCGGCTGCATCGACAACCTCTACTTCATCTCCATGGAATACATCCACGGCAAGGACATAGCGGACATCATCCGGGTTCTCAGGGAGAGGAACCTGACAACGCCGCTCGAGCTGGCCTGCCATGTGTTCATCGACGTACTCAACGGCCTCGACTATGCACATCGCCTGAAAGACGCCTACGGCAATCCGCTGGGGCTGATCCACCGGGACATGTCCCCGCACAACGTCATTCTCTCTTACGAGGGAGAGGTGAAGCTGGTCGATTTCGGGATCGCCAAGGCCGCCTCCAGCACGGTTCACACGACCGGGGGCGTGCTGAAGGGCAAGTACTCGTACATGTCCCCCGAGCAGGCGCACGGCATGGCACTCGATCACCGCTCGGACATCTTCTCGCTGGGAATCTGCTTCTTCGAGCTTCTGACCTTGACCAAGATGTTTCACGCAGAGAGCGACTTGGGAGTGCTTGAGAAGGTTAGGGAAACCAGTTTTCCCCGGCCGTCCGAGGTCAACGAGAACATTCCCGAGGAGCTCGAGGACATAATCCTCAAGGCGCTCGAGAAGAACCCCGATGATCGTTATGCGACGGCGGGCGAGTGGCGTGATCGGCTCGAACGCTTCCTCTTCGAGCGCAACCTTCATTATTCCACCTCCTGGCTGGCTAGTTTCATGCGCGAGATCTTCAGGGAAGACCTCGATCACGAGGATACGGCTTTTATCGAGGAGGCGGAAATCGTTCAGAAGCTGCGCTCCGAAGCGCGACGGGCCGCCAGGATCGAGTCTTCCCCCCTTCCGGGCAGCGACACGGTCGTCATCAAGAAGGGCACCGGTGACTCGCGCAAGGATTTCATGGACGGCACCGGTGAACGGGAAACGCAGGAGACCGATTCATACTCCAGTGACACTTTCACAGGCAAGCGCCTACAGGGAGAACCGGACGAGCCGGACGAACCGTTGGAGGTTCCCGCTGACGAGTTAATGGAGGTAGGCGAGGAAGAGATCGAAGAACTCGAAGACGCTGACGACGAGTACCTAGAGACAGCCAAGATGGAGCGGCCCGACCCTGCTCTTTTCAGAAAATTCGCCGGCGATATTAATGTCGGGCGAAAACGGCGCTCGAGCGTTCCGTCGCTTGCGCCGATTCGCGAGGTACGCGGACCGGACTTTGACGATACCATAGATGATTCCTTCAGCGACAGCGGTGCGGATACCGACAAGCGCAAGCGTGACGAACTACGCTTCCTGCTGGACTCCACGGAACCAGAGCGCTCCAATAGCGCGGCTCATCCGCTCGCGATGCTCGATTTCGAAAAGAACCGCTCCACCGTTCCAGAGGGTAAGCAGGGCTACGTTTCCAAGGGCCCACTGACCGAGCGCAATGCGACACTATTCGACGGTCCGAAGTCTTCGGCCTTTCCATTCGGCATTCTTTTCACCATCCTTCTGGTTGCCGTGGTGGCCGGGGGCCTGGCCGCCTTCTACCTGCACTCGGGCCGCGGCGCCGAAAAGGATGCCATCGACGGCGGGGCCAATCCTTCTATCCTCGCGCAGCCCTCCGCAAGGCCGGCTATAGACGCGGGGCGCTCCAAGCTCGAGGCGCCGGCGGACGATGACGAGCCCGCCAGTCTAAATCACCCGGCCGCGCCGGACGCCGGGCAGACAGAGCAGGCCGTGGCCGAGGATGACGCCGGCGGCCTGGTCTCAGGAAGGGACGGGGGCGCCGCGGATACCAAGGCAAGCACCAAGAAACATGCCGTGACACCCAAGGCGGCCGTCAAAAAAGGCACAACAGCATCCAATCATGTCAAGAAAGCGCCGGTCCCTGCCAAGCGCAAGCACACCAAGCGGCTCAAACGCAGGCGACACAAAGTGGCTTCCAGGCCCGTGCACACGGAGAGCGGTTTCGGCAAGGTGGATGTGGGCATTTCCGGCAGTTGGGCTTACGTGTACATCGACGGCGAAAAAATACGTGCCACACCTCTATTCAACTACAGCATCAAGGCGGGCCGTCACGTCATCGAGCTGAAAGACGTCGAAAACAACCTTATTCGCCGCTGGCGCGTGAGAATCCGCGCCGACAAGAAGTTGAAGCTTCTTCACCAGTGACAGCCAGACCGCGAGGCGCCGGAGTTGAGCGAGGAAGCCACTAAAGAATTCGAACGTCTCCCGGAGGCCGTCACTCAGCGGACCCTGTTCGTCTCGGATAAGCAAGACTTCAAGCTGCTGCGCGCCAGCAAGCTGGTCATCGTTAAGGGCGATGAGGTCGGACGGGAACTGCTGGTCGAGCGGGAACGGGTGACCATCGGGCGCTCTAGTGTCTGCGACATGATGATCGTCGACGGATCGGTCTCGGGCATTCACTGCGAAGTGCTGACCACGCCGCGGGGCCACCTGTTGAGTGACCGCGATAGCACCAACGGCATTTTCATGCTCGGTCACCGGGTGCAGCAGGTGTTTCTGCGCCCCGGCAGCGAGTTCCAGGTGGGCAACAATCTGATCCGTTTCGAATCGCTCAACACCATGGTCAAGATCCCGCTCAGTACCCACGATCACTTCGGGCGGGCGCTGGGACACTCGGTGAAGATGCGCGAGATCTTCGCCGTGCTCGAGAAAGTGGCCGCCTCGGACCTGAGCGTGCTGCTGCGCGGGGAGACAGGCACCGGCAAGGAGTTGTTGGCCGCGGGCATTCACTCGTACTCGCTGCGCAAGAACCGGCCCTTCGTCGTACTCGATTGCGCGGTCGTCCCACCGAACATTATCGAAAGCACCCTCTTCGGCCACGAAAAGGGGGCCTTCACCGGGGCCGAACAAACCAGGCGCGGCGTGTTCGAGGAGGCGCACGGGGGAACCCTGTTCATCGACGAAGTGGCCGAGCTCAACCCGTCTCTGCAGCCGAAACTGCTCAGGGTGCTGGAACAGCATGAGTTGCAGCGAGTGGGAGGCGTGCGTCCGATCAAGGTGGACGTACGCATCGTGGCGGCCACGCACCGAGACGTGCGCGCTCTGGTCGACAAGGGGCTGTTTCGCGAAGATCTCTTCTACCGATTGTCGGTCGTCGAGGTCGCTATACCCGCCCTGCGGGAGCGCCCCGAGGACATCCCTTCGCTGGTACGGCGCTTTCTCGAAGAAGCCATCTCTTACGGGATCGCCGCCGGGCAGACGCCCAAGCAGATCGACAAGGAGGCGCTTTTATTTCTGCAGTCGCACTCCTGGCCGGGAAACGTCAGACAACTATACAATGTCCTGGAGCGCGCCGTTCAACTCGGCGAGGGCCCCTCCATCCAGAAGCAGGATCTACAGCTGGAAATCGCCGCTTTAGAAGATCGAGCCCACTGGCGCGTAGATTGGCGAATGCCCTACAAAGAAGCCAAGGCGCGGCTGGTAGAGCAGTTCGAACGCCGTTACCTGGCCGGCCTGATGGACGAAGTCGATGGCAATCTGTCGCGCGCCTCGCGCGAGGCAGGTCTGGCCCGGCATCACATCAGAAACCTGTGCCGCAAGTACAACATCGCCTGCGGTGCCGACAAGTAGGCGTTCGCCAATTTACGGCCTAATTCGCTTTTCTTGACCACAAACACTCGTCTCGATAATATATTTTCCGGGAGGCTGGCGGGATCTTGATTTATCGGCATTTACCCATTGTTCTCGCGCTGGCAAGTTTATGTTGCTTTCCGGCACGGGTTGCTTTTTCGCAAGCGGCTTCTGCGAAGGTGTTCGTGACCGTGCTGCCCCTGCCGGCCCGGGATATTTCCCCGCCCTTGCAAGACCAGATCCTGACTTCCGTGGCCCGGCAGGTTCGCGCGCAGTGTGCTGCCCGCGTGCTCAGCGGGAGGGCGGTGGGGCGCGCCGTCTGGGGAACCCTGGGCAGCGGCTTGGAAGAAGCCTCGATGCGCTTCAACTCGAAAGTGTCCGAGGGTCGACAGGCCTACCAGACGCTACAGATCGCAAGATCGCTCAAGGCCATGCGCGAGGCCGACAAGTACCTTGTTTTCTGCGGCCCGGAGATCCGCGACGGCCAGTTGCTGATCGATTCCAAGCTGTACGCCGGGTTGTCCCTTCTGGCCCAGGGCGCCCGGGACAAGGCGTTGGCCGAGTTCAGGCAGGCCGTCGCTTATGACAACGACTTCAAACTTTCGGCACGAAAGTTTCCTCCCGACGTCGTTCAGGCATTCAACAGCGCCCGGCAGCAACTTCTATCCGGCAACCCGAAGCTGGTTACATTCATCTCCAAGCCGGCCGGCGCGAATGTCTACATCGACGGACGCAGCCGCGGTGTCACTCCGCTTCAGGGCCTGAAACTCTACCCCGGGCGTCATTTCATCCGTCTCGAGCAAGAGGGTTACTCGCCCTGGACGCTGAACCTGCCCGACGGCGTGCCCCCGGCCCAGATCAAGGCGCTCATGGTTCCCTTGTGGTCGGGAGACGCGCCCGAAGATCTGCTCGGGGCGGCCATCGCCAACGATCAACTGGGCGAGCCGATTCTCGCGCAACTCAGGTTGCTCTCTGGATTCTTCCGGGCCGACGCCCTGGTGCTCATTTCGATCTCGCGCGAGGGACGTGACTACCATGTGGGCACTCGCCTTTTCGTGGTACGACCGGAAACCGTCTCGCGCGCGAGGCTCTTCAATCTGGGATCGGATCGGTCCGCTTTCGAAGGCAAGGTCCGCGGAGTGGTCAGCACCATGCGCGACCTGCGCAAGATCTCCGGACGGCAAGGCGTGGCCGCCAACGTCGTGCCCGTCGAGCACCACGATTTTTTGCCGGACGATCATGCTTCCTCTGGCGGCTCGAACAGCACCGGCGCTGCCGGCGGATCGGGTGGCGGCAAGACAAGCTGGTACACTAGCTGGTGGTTTTGGACGGCCGTGGGCGTTGCCGCCGCCGGCGCGGCCACGGGCCTTTCGCTGTGGCTCATAAGGCCCGAGAGCCACTGGACTCTGGTGGTCCAGCCGAACTAAGGCATCATGAGCCTGCGAATATTTGTGGATTTGGATGAACGGCTTGCTATATAAAATCGCCGCGTGTTTTACCCTGGCAGCCGCTTTTTGCGGGTGTGGCGAAGGAAATGCAACGGCGGTCTTGACGCTGGTCGCCGGGCAGGATCATTTTCCTTGTCTGGGCGTACGCAGGCTCAAGATAACCGCATTCAGGAACGAGGTGGACGGGCGTAGCGCCGAGGTGTTTGGCGAGTACTACGACATCGACGGAGGCTGCAACCTGCCGGCCGGCCTGCCGCTTGAAATCGCCGACCTGCCCTACGGCAGCCGCATGTGGGTTCAGGTAGAAGGCTTCGACTCGAGTAACAGGCGCCGTATGTGCATGGGACAGACGGAAGTGCTTTTGGCGGACGAAATAAAGGGCGGCGATCTTGGCCGGCTGACCATCGAGCGTGAACGTATCGCAGGCGGTTACGCCGTGGGTACTCTGGTCATCTCGGCCTTGCCGGGAATCGACGGCCTGGGCCAAATCGACGAGCTGGTCTTCAACGTCAACTACGGCACGCCCGACAAGATCAACGGATCGTTCGCGCTCGAGCCCGGCAAGCACTGGGACGAAATGAAATTCGTGCTTTCTAATATGTTGCAGCGCCTCGACAACAAAATCATGATCGTGGCATATACGGGCAACTCGCCCTTGGCTACCTGGGAACAGACCGGATTTGACATCGCCGAGGGTCAAATGTTCATTGACTTGAGCCCGGAGTTCAAAAATTGATCGCCCGTCTTGCCATGCTTGTCCCGGCCGTTGTACTCACCTTGGCCAGCGGCTGCGGTGGGTCCAACCCGCAGGTGTGGTTGCAGATCGAGGAGGACGGATCGCTTCCTTGCCTGGGCGCCTCGCACATGCGGGTCGAATTGCATGCCCCCAACAACGATTCCGCTGACTTCACCTTTGACGAGTTCGGCCTCTTCTTCGATACCGACAATTTCAACTGTGTCATCAGGGGAGGCTTCAGCTTTCCAGACTTGCCGCTAGGCTCGGATTTCTCGCTGGAGATGAGCCTTTCGGATTCGACCACCGAGGACAAGGGTATCCTCTCCCGAGGCACAAGCGTTTCTTTCAACGTCTCATCAGGGTCACCCACCCAAGAGGTGACCATCGGCCTCTACCGCACGCCGGGCGTGCAGCAGGGCACCCTGGTGGTTTACAAGCCGGACGATTGGAACAACGTCTCCGGTATACAGATCCTCCAGTTCAGGATAACCAAGGACGGAGAAACCACCCCGGCCCGGGCCTACTACCTGACATTTGATCCTGTCAGCTATCCCGATCCCTTCCCGCTGGTGATCTCGAACCTTCCCACCCCGATTGATATGGAGATGTACAACTTCACCCTGGAGGGCCTGGACGGCCAGCAAAACGTGCTTCGCGCCTGGAGGAGTATGGTGGGACTCCAGACCGGTCACTTATCATTCCTTTCGCATCTGTCCGGCTGATTGAGGATACGGCGCCTACACCCTGCGAACCGAGTGTTGCACGACCACTTGCCCCGCTGGTGGTGTAGTGCTCGCAGGGTGCTAGGGGATCTTCTTGATCACCTTGCTGGTCTTGCCGGCGACGATCTTTACCGAGATATTCAATGTCTTGCCGGTCTGGGTCTTGAAGGTGATCTTGTGGGAACCAGAGGAAAGAGAGAGCTTCTTGTTGGCCGGAATGGGGGTCGACAAACCGGTGTCCTTGCCGTCGATGAACACCCGGGCCCAGGGAGTGGTGTTGGCTATCAGGAAACCTTGACCACCCCCGGCCGGGACCGGGGCCTTGGCCCCCTGCTCTGATTTCTTTTCCAACTTGGCGACAACCGTCACCTGCTTGCTCCCGGAAAGCTTGAGCCCATTGAAATAGGGCTTGTAGCCGGGCTTCTTGAGCACGATGAAGTAGTTTCTTGATGGCTTGAGACCCGAAAACGACTTGGGGGTATTGCCCGACTTCTTGCCGTTAAGCAAGATCTCGGCCCCCGACGGAGTGCTCTTGACTACAATGCTCGGCCCATGTTCATGGACAGCGACTTTTTTCCCATGCCCCGTTTTCTTGGTGCTCTTTCCCCGAACTCGATGCCGAGAAATTTTTTTACCCGCTCCAACAACAGCCTTGGCCACTTTTACCGGTTCTTTGACCAGTTCTTTCACTGGTTCTTTGACCGGCTCTTTCACTGGTTCTTTGACCGGCTCTTTCACTAGTTCTTTGACCGGCTCTTTTGCCGGTTCTTTGACCGGTTCTACGATTGGCTTTGTGACTGGCTTTGTAATCGGTTCTGCGACCGGTTCTGTCTCGTCAGCCATGCCCGGGCGAATAACCAGGAAATAACTGATCACTCCGGCTACCAGGATGCCGGCGGCGAATGCCAGTATGGCGCCCAGCGATCCGCCCTTCCTCGGTGGCAACACCGGGGCTCCGCGCATCGGCTCGGTGCCCGTCCGTCCCTTTCGGGGATATGCCCGATTGGACGCCCGCTGGCCCATGCGCGTACTGGCCGCCTCCGGGCGCGGTCCCGCGCCTCCCGGGCGCCGGGGCCGATCCCGCTTAACGCGAGCCGGCCGATCGTCCATCGTTTGCTGGGCGCTTGGCTCCGGCGCCGGCCGGACGTTTTCTTGCGCTTCCAGGAATAGGCCGGGCACCACCATGGTGGCTTCTTCCCCGGCGTTCACCTCGACCAGGGCGGAGGGCCTTTCGGGTACGGGCGCCGGGGTCGAAGTCTCGTCCGAGGAAAAAACCACGGTGGCCTTAGCACCCTCTGCTTCGGCTTGTTCAGATAGATCCGGAATTTGGTCTAGACTCCGGTCGTCGCCTACTTTCTGGTTCTCATCCAGAGCCGCGTCCATCCAGGGATAACCCTTGCGGCGGTAGATGGCCAGGCGTTCGTTCTCTTCGGTAATCTTTTTGAAAAAAGTGTCGCGCATGAAGGCGGCCAAGCTCTTGGTCGTAATCAGCGATCCGTCCTCGAGCAGGAAGCCAGAAAGATCTTCCTGCATGTCCGCGGGCCAGTCGTAGCGCTCTTCGGGCTCACGGGCCAGCGCGCGCATGACAATTTTCTCGAGCTCTTTGGGTATCTTGCGATTGTAGGTGGTCGGGGGCGTGATGATCGCGTTGCGAACTTTTTCCAGCGTCCCGAAGTCGCTCTCGCCTCCGAAGAGGCGTTCGCCGGTGAGCAACTCGTAGAGCAAAATGCCCACCGAAAAGATGTCCGAGCGATGATCGAGCGGCATGCCGCGTACCTGCTCGGGTGACATGTACCCGAACTTTCCCTTGAGGGTGCCGGCGGTGGTGCGTCCCATGCGGTTCTGCGCCTTGGCAATGCCGAAGTCGATCAGCTTGACGCCGCCGTCATAGGAAACCAGTATGTTGCCCGGGCTGACGTCCCGGTGGATGATGTTCAGACTGCCGCCCGTCGAATCGATCTTGCGATGCGCGTAGTCGAGCCCTTCGCAAACGCGGCTGATTACCAGCACCGCCAGCGGGATCGGCATCTTCTTCTTGTTCTGCGTCATGTGCTCGTAAATCTTGGACAGATCCTTACCCTGGATGAACTCCATGGCGATGAAGTAGTCGTTGCCCTCCTTGCCCAGTTCGTTTATCTGCGCGACGCAGGAATGGTTGAGGGTCGAGGCGATGCGAGCCTCGTCGATGAACATGGTGATGAATTCCTGGTCTTCGGCCATGTGCGGCAGGATTTTCTTAATAACCAGCAGGCGCTCGAAGCCGGCGGCACCGAAGGATTTGGCCAGGTAAACCTCGGCCATGCCGCCGATGGCCAGCTTCTCGAGCAGGTGGTACTTGCCAAATGGTGCCGGTAGATCCAACTCGTCCCTTCCTGTCTGCTGTGACGCGCGAGAAAGCGCATTCGCCTTGTGCGCGGGAGTTTTTCCCGACTCCCGACCAGCAATAGTAGCATGAGATAACGGCTCCATCAAGAAGTCGCATCATTCAAGCACATGGAAAACCTTGACATTACACGGATCAGCCCGTAGTTTTCGGGTCCGTGACCTGTATGTACCCAGGGGGCATAACAGTTTTTCGATCGCGGTAAGGCCATGAACTATAAAAAGACTTTGAACCTTCCCCGAACCGATTTCTCCATGCGGGCCGGGTTGCCCGATCTCGAGCCGCGCCTGCTTACGCGCTGGAAGAAACAGGATCTCTATGCCCAAATCCAGAAGCAGGGCGACGGAAAATCCACAAGCTTCATCCTCCACGACGGGCCCCCTTACGCCAACGGCCACGTGCATCTCGGCACGGCGCTGAATAAGATCCTCAAGGACTTCGTGGTCAAGTCGCAAACCATGATGGGGAGCCGTGCGCCATACGTGCCCGGCTGGGACTGTCACGGCATGCCCATCGAGCACAACGTCATTAATGATCTCGGCCAGGCGGCCGGTTCGATGTCCAAGCTCGAGATACGCAAGCGCTGCAGGAAGTACGCCGGGCGTTTTTTATCAATACAACGCAAAGAGTTCATCCGCCTTGGCTGTTTCGGAGACTGGGATCAGCCCTACATAACCATGAGCCGGCACTACGAGGCAGAGACGTTGGGTGCCTTGGGGGAACTGGTGGCGGCCGGCTACGTCGAACGCGGCCTGAGGCCCATACACTGGTGTCCCACCTGCCGCACGGCCCTGGCCGAGGCGGAGATCGAGTACCACGAGCATACCTCGCCGTCGATCTACGTAAAGTTCCCGGTGCGCCCGGACGATCAGAAGATCATGGAACTCGGTCTGGATCCGCAAAAGACTTCCGTATTGATCTGGACGACCACGCCCTGGACGATCCCGGCCAACCTGGCCATCGCCCTGCATCCCGAGTTCAGCTATTCATTCATCCAGGTTGGAGACGAGGTCTTGCTGCTGGCGCGCGATCTCACAGAGCCCGTGCGGCAGGCCCTCGGCTGGGGCGAGATCGAAACGCTGTGCGAGGTCGGCGGACGCCAGCTCGACGGTGTGCGCTGCAGGCATCCCCTGTACGAACGTGACTCGCGGGTAATAATGGCCGATTACGTCACCCTGGACGCGGGCACCGGCTGCGTGCACACCGCCCCTGGCCACGGGGCCGAGGACTTTGAGTCCGGTAGGAAATACGGCCTCGAGATACTATCGCCGGTCGACGACGCGGGCCGCTTTACGCACCAGGTGCCCGACCTCGAGGGCCGCGGGGTGTTCGAAGCCAACGAGGTGATCAACGAGCGCCTGCGGGCTTCCGGCCACCTGGCGGGGCTGCAGGCGATCAGCCACTCCTACCCGTTCTGCTGGCGCTGCAAACAGCCGGTCATTTTCAGGGCCACCGAGCAGTGGTTTTTAAACGTCGACAGCAACAATCTCAGGAAGCGAGCCTTGGCCGAGATAGACAAGGTGCGCTGGATCCCTCCCTGGGGCCGCCTGCGAATTTTCAACATGGTGGAATGCCGCCCCGACTGGTGTCTCTCTCGGCAACGGGCCTGGGGCGTTCCCATCCCGGCCCTGCGCTGCACGAGTTGCTCAACTTCCGTCCTGCGGGCGGAGGTTATCGAAAAGGCGCGAACGCTGGTCGCCGAGCGGGGCACCGACGTCTGGTACGAAGAACCGGCGGCGAGCTTCTTGCCCGCTGGTTTCGTCTGCCCCGAGTGCGGAGGGCGCGAATTCGAGAAGCAGGAGGATATCCTGGACGTCTGGTTCGACTCCTCGGTCAGCCAGCGGGCCGTGTTGGAGCACCGCCCGGAACTTGCCTGGCCCTGCGATATGTATCTCGAGGCCACCGATCAGCATCGCGGCTGGTTCCAGGTTTCGCTCTTGACGGCGATCGGGACGCGCGGGGCGGCTCCCTTCAGGCAAGTGCTGACGCATGGGCTAATCCTGGACGAGTCGTCCAAGAAGATGAGCAAGTCGCTCGGCAACGTCGTGGCGCCGGACGAGGTGATCGAAAAGTATGGCGCCGACGTGCTGCGGCTTTTGATCTCCTCTGTGGACTACACGGCGGACATCACTTTTTCACGCTCGCTACTCGAACCCGTGGCCGACGCCTATCGCAAGATCCGCAACACCCTGCGTTTCATGTTGGGCAACCTGAGAGATTTCGATCCGTCCCAGGCCCTGCCCGAGGCAGATCTCGAACAGGCCGACCGCTGGATCCTGGCCAGGATGCGCGAGCGCGCCGGGCGCATCCGTGAGGCCTACAGCAACTACCAGTTTCACATCATTCATCACCTGCTGCTCGACCTGTGCACCGTCGACTTGAGCGCTTTCTACATGGACATCGTCAAGGACAGGCTCTACGTCGCCGCCCCCGACGACAAGACCCGCCGCGCCGCACAGACCACACTTTACAGCCTGGCCGTCGATCTTCTGGCGATGCTGGCCCCGGTGCTTTCTTTCACCACCGAAGAGGCCTGGGGGCACTTGCCCGCGGACGACAGGCGCCCGGCCTCGGTGCACCTGGCCGAGTTGCCCGCCGGAGAGGCGCTCGAGAACGACGACAGTCTGATCGAGCGCTGGGCACGCCTGCGCGGGCTCAGGGCCGAGATGCACAAGGCCCTCGACGCGGCCCTAAAAGCGGGCCGCGTGCGCTCGAGCCTGGACGCCCGCATATCCATCCAGGCCGAGGGCGATATTCGCGAGTTTCTCGAGTCATTCGGAGAAACGCTTACCGACTTACTGAAAGTGGCCGGCCTCGAATTCGTCGAGCAGACAGGCACTGAGGCCTTCGAGTCCAGCGACATCAGCGGACTGAAGATCGACGTCGATGCGGCCCCCGAAGAGAAATGTGCCCGATGCTGGAACCGGCGTTCCGACGTCGGCAGCGACGCTGACCGGACCGATCTGTGCGCGCGTTGCATCGACGTGCTAGACAGGCTCGAATCGCGAGCGTGAAGAGAGGGTTGCGTGAAATTTCCCGTTCTCAAAGGCAAGAACCTGATTCTGGCGCTGACCGTCCCGCTGGTGGTCGCAGCCGATCAGATCACCAAAATGCTCGCGGCCGCCAATCTGAAGCCGCTGATCTTCGAGGCCGATCCATCGGCGCGTTACCTTGCCGTGATCGACGGTTTCTGGCGATTCAAATACGCCGAGAACACCGGAGCCGCATGGGGATTGTTTCGCAGCACCGATGCGTCCTTTCGCGTGCCTTTCTTCATCATCGTCTCGCTTTTGGCGATCGGCTTCATTCTGTGGTTCTTCAAGCGCCTAGAAGCGCGCCAGCGGCTGCTTCCGCTGGCCGTCTCGCTGGTGCTGGGCGGCGCCTTGGGAAACCTGATCGACCGCATCTACATGGGCAAGGTGATCGACTTCATCGAGTGGTACGTAAAGTTCGACAAGCCGCTCGATCTCGGCCTGTTAACGATTTCGGCCGGAGAAAAGCACTGGCCGACCTTCAACATCGCGGACGCCGCCATCAGCGTCGGAGTAATCCTGTTAGTGATCGAAATGTTCGGCGCCAAGAAAAAAGAAGAACAAGCCGAGTAAGCTGCGACGTTGCCGTGAATCACATAGTAACCAAAGACCAAAATCGCGATGCGCCCCTGGCTCTTCCATATCGGTGACGTCGGCGTTCCGGCCTATTGGGCCATGACGCTTTCGGGGTTCGTGGCCGCCGTCTACATGAGTTTTCGCCTGGCACGCCGGGCGGGGATCGATCCGCGGCAGATCCTCGATCTCGATTTGATCCTGCTGGTGGTGGGCGTATTCGGCGCCCGCCTGATGCACGTGTTGGTCGAAGACGATCCGCTCAATCCCGGCCGGCGCATTCTGGGCCACTACATCGAGCACCCGGCCGAGATCTTCAAACTGTACAACGGGCTGGCCTTCTACGGCGGCCTGATTGCCTGTATACCCGTCGCAATCTGGTACCTGCGGCGCAAGAAGATCTCGCTGACCGTGACAGCCGATATCTACGCCGTCTGCATCCCCCTGGGGCTCTTCTTTGGACGCCTGGGGTGTTTCTTGGCCGGCTGCTGCCACGGCACGCCCACCGAGTTGGCCTGGGGCGTGACCTTCAGGGATCCCCAGAGTCTGGCCCGCCCGTTGGGCGTGCCGCTGCATCCGACCCAACTGATCAGCGCCGCTTTTGCTCTAATACTGTTTGTCTTCTTGTGGTTGCTTTATCGCCGCCTGCGCCAAGGCCAGGTGTTTCTGTCATTCGTGGTGCTTTACGGAAGCGGCCGCTTTTTGATAGAGTTCCTGCGCGGCGACAACCGGGGCATGTTCTTCGGCTGGCTCTCATCTTCTCAGGTCGTGTCACTTTTCCTGATAGCCGCCACCGGAGTGTTTTTAGTAATCGCCAAAAGACATAGCATGCGCGAAAACAAGGCAGGCGTATAGACATGTACCCGGTTCTCTTCTCTTTCAGGTTTCCCGAGTTCACAGGCCGGCTGGGCTGGATCGAGATCGTTCTGACGGTTGTCGCTATGTGTGGCCTGTTTCTCTGGCGCAGGCGCAGCCCGTATTTCTCACCGACCGGGTTTCTGTTGGGCATGGCCGTCTACGCCGGGCTGCGCGCCTTGGTTTGGCATGCCGGGGCGGGCTACCACTTTCAGCTTCACACCTACGGGCTGCTGATAGCCACGGGATTCGTCCTGGGCATCGTGCTGGCGGTGCGCCAGGCGCAGCGCGAGTTTCTCGACCCCAACATGATTCTGGATCTTTCGTTCTGGATCCTGGTTGCCGCCATGGTCGGCAGCCGGGTGTTCTATATTATTGTCAACATCAACGACTATATTGCCGATCCGCTTTCGCTTCTGAAAATCTGGACTGGCGGGTTGGTCTTCTACGGCGGCTTCATCGGGGCGGTCGCCACGTCGTGGTACTTCTGCCACCGAAAGGGAATTTCCTTTCTGCGCATCTCCGACGTGATGATTCCCTCGGTGGCCCTGGGTCACTTCTTCGGCCGCCTGGGCTGCTACTCGGCCGGTTGCTGCCACGGGTCGGCCACGGGTTCGAATTTCTTCGGGTCGATCTACACGGCCCCCGGCACGGTGGTGGCCCACTCGCACTTGCTGAACATCCCCATCCACCCCGCACCGCTGTACGAGGCCCTGGGCGAGCTTTCGATCTTCGGCATCCTGATCTGGCTGCGCAAGCGCAAGCGCGTAAACGGACAACTGCTTGCCGCCTGGCTGATGATGTACCCGGCCTGGCGCTTCATGACCGAGATGTTCCGCGGCGACATAGAGCGAGGGATCTTGTTTCCGATAGACCTCTTCGGCGACTCGATGCCGGATCTGCTCTCTACCAGCCAGGTGGTCTCGGTGGGCCTAATGGGGTTGGGGATCTTCATGTGGCTGAAGCTGCGAAAGGGTATTACGGACAGACACGTGTAAGCGAATCACTCGCGTGAATAAAGGGGTGCGGGAAGGAGCCATCTGGCTCCTTCCCCCCGGCAATCGTCTGGTCCGGGTTGCCCCTTGTTATTAAATTCACTTGGTGCGAGTGGTCTTCTTGCCGATCAGGTTGCGGATCTCGCCACGCAGGCGGTTGATCTTGCGGGTGATGGACTGGATGTCGGTCTTGGTGGCCACCCCGATCGTCGCAAACGCCTTGTTGCCCACGTCGGCCGAGAACTTCTCGACTTTCTTGCGAATGGGTGCGATCTTTTCGTAAGTGCCGGTGATTGTCTTTCGCGCCTCGCCCTCCCAGGTGGTCAGCTTCTTATGGGCCCCGCCGACGATCTCCTGGATTGCCTTGGGCATCTTCTCGATCTGTACCAACTGCATCTTCCACCTCCTGTTTTTCGCCGTGTTTATCGGCGTCTTTGCTTTCAAACTGTAAAACTCCGGTTCTTGGTAACGCTTCATGTTTCGCAATCTAACGCGTCGCGTCACAGATGTCAAGGGAAAAATGACGCGCCGCGCAAAATAATATTTGCCCTGGGTCATTTTCGACCCCTAGCACACCGGCCGATAAATTGTTATTTTATAGCTCACTGAGAAAATTACCGGGAGGTTCTCATGAGCAGATTGTTTTTCATGATCGTATCTGTGGGCATCTGTCTTCCATCCATGCAGGCGAGTCCAGCCGGATCCTCCGGGATCGCATCCCAGTACAAGGCAAATCTAAACCAGGATGTCTGCCGGGCGATGACCCGCGCTGCCGATTTTTTGGTGGCGGTCCAGAAGCCCGCAAAGCTTGGAGCGGTCGGCTGGTCTTGGCAGGTCAACCAGGGCCCGGTTTCCGGAAACGTCGCCGGGCTGGCGGCCATGTCGTTGCTTTCTGCGCACTCGACCTCTGGAGGGGAGACCTACCTCGCGGCGGCTCGCAGATACGCCGATGGCCTGGTGACCGGGAAGGGCGGCTGGACGCTCACCAATCTGCCCTACAAGGCGGATGTTCAATTTCTCGCCCGCCTGGCAAGCGCCACTGGAGAGACGCGCTACCGTGACACCGCCCTGGCCGCTTTCGAGTTGATCCGCGGGCGCTCGCCGGACGGAGCGCGCGAGGTCGCCCGCATAGCCTCCGGCCGTGCGAAGACGCCCGCCTTGCTGGGCTTCGACGCGGCACTGGGAATCAGGGCCGCGACGGCGGTATCCGCCAGGCGCTATGCCTATCAGATGGCGGACGCGGTGCTTGGGCGACTTTCCGACTGGTACCTGCCGAAGAAAAACCCGCGTTTTTCACTGGTGTCCGGCGCGGCTTTAACCGAGGCGCTCGACGATCTCGACGCCGGCCACTACCGTCAGTACATCGAGCGCTTCCGGGCCGATTTGCAAAAGGCGCAGCAGCCAAACGGCGCCTGGCTCTCCAACGAGACCCAGCCGAGCGCCTATGCCGTCATGGCCCTGGCCGGGGGCAACCCGGCCCAGCGGGCAGCCGGCCAAAAGGGCATCGACTGGATCAAGTCCACCATGCTCAAGAAGGGCTCATACGCCGTCTACAACGATTTCATGCCGGAGCCCTTCGTCGGCCAGGTCATCTCCGAGGTGCATGCCGAGGCACTTTCGGCCCTGGCGTTGGCTTGTAAGACCGATTGATCGGCGTCTGCATGCGTTTCTGGTTTTCATTGCTGATTTCGACCAATGTCCACGTCTGGACGGTGGCGCTGGTTTCGCTCGCCTGGCCGCATTCCACGCCCACCCTGGAGCCTGTGCCGATCGAAGTTCGGATATTAAAGCTCCCGGCCTTGCCGAAACCCGGGGACGGAGGCGAGGTAATGAAGCGCATAAGCCGCATCAGACCTCGACAGCGAAACATACCCAGCGTGGAATACCGGGTTACAATTTCCACGAGCGAACCTCCTCCAACTGCCCCTTTCGAGAAGTCAATCAGCGGCGAATTCGTAGCCCACAGCGAACCGGCAAGGCAGGAGATCGAGCGACAGGCCGTGCAGCTTTCTGTAAATCCCAAAGGAGGAGTAGAAACCCGTAAGGAAGATCGCTTCGATCTCGATCCGGGTGGAGATCCCCGTCCACTGATCGAGATCATCCAGGCACGCATCGACGAAGTCACGCCCTTGATCCATCGCACTTCGGGCCGCTGCCGTTACGAAGAGGGAGTCATTAAGATACTTTTCCGTATCAGCCGCTACGGCTACACCGACGACCAGCGTATCGTGCGCTCATCCGGCCCGTCCTGTCTCGAGGAAGCGGCGGAAAAAGTCCTGCACTTGGCCGAACCATATCCCTACGTGGCCGGCTGGGTGCCGGTTACCATCAAGTTTACCCTGTAAAGATCAAGATCGGGCCGCGACCCGTTTGATGTTGTATACGCCGATGCCGGTGGCCACGGGCTTATCGGCCTCACCGGGATGATAGGCCCGCAGGTTGACCACGGCCACCTTGTTGCCGGCCCGAATCACTTTTGCCTCGGCAATCAGGCGTTCCTTGCGGCCGGGACGCAGGTAGTCCACCCGCAAATCGACGGTGCTGGCCCGCTCGCCGACGTCCTTCATGGTCGTGAACACGGCGGCTCCTCCGCAGGTGTCGAGCAGCGCCGAGATGACTCCTCCGTGGAGGGCCGGCCTGAAAGGATCCCCGATGAACTCGTCGCGAAAAGGAACTTCCATGCGCGCATCGCCGTCTCCAAGATGCACGACCTTCATGCCCAGGAACTGGTTGAAGGGTATCTGTTGTTCCATGAACTGCTTGACGGCATCGACGATCTCTTCTGGAATCACTTTGTTGCCTCCTGGCCCAAAAAAACACCTAAGCCGACCCAGGGTCAAGCTCGCCGTCTCAGCAAAGCAATCGGGCGATCCCGTCGGCCTTGAGATATCCACTACGCGTAGGCCGCAAGCGGCCCTGGCTTTCCACCACCAGTCCCTCCGCCAGCAACCGTTTGACATTTTCATCGGCTCCGGGATTTTCGAAAATCACGCCCAGGGCAACGCCTTCCGCCGTGCGCATGCCCAGTGCAATGGTCTCCAGTCGAGCTTGCTCGCTCGTCAGATCCTCGAAGCCCTCCAGCGGGCGCCGCCCGGACTCGATCGCTCGGTTGTAGCCGTCGAGATCGCGCAGGTTCCAGGAACGCCTGTGACCGTCGAAGGAATGCGCCGCCGGGCCGAGGCCCAGGCAGGGAACCCGGCGCCAGTATTTCATGTTGTGGCGTGAACGCAGACCGTCGTTGCGCGCGAAGTTGCTTACCTCGTAGTGTATGTAACCGGCTTGCCCGAGAATGTCGGCTGTTTCCAGAAACTGGTCAGCCGTCTCGTCTTCGTCCGGCAATATCAGTTCAGCCCGCGCGCGCAGCTCAAAAAAAGGCGTACCTGCTGCAATCGTCAGCGAGTAACATGACAGGTGCTCGGGCTCGAAAGCCAGGGCCTGTTCCAGGCTACGGTGCAGACTGGCTCGATCCGATCCCGGCAGGGCATGAATCAGGTCAAGCCCCAAAGCGGCGAAGCCCGCCCGGCGAATCTCTTCGATGGCCCGCCGCGCGCGGGATCCGTCGTGACGCCGGCCAAGTTCTTTCAGTTCGCCGTCGTCGAATGACTGCACACCCAGGCTCAGCCGGGTGACGCCCGCCTCCCGAAGAACATCCAGCAGCTCGGGCCCGACGTCGGCCGGGTTCAGCTCGATGGTTATCTCCGGCTCGCCTTCGGGACCGGGCGCGAGTAAACGTCCGGCGACGTCAAGCAGCCGGACGAGCGCCCCGGGATCGAGCGAGCTGGGCGTGCCGCCGCCTATGTAGAGGCTATCGAAGGGGCCGGCGGCGGCGGCAAACAACTCGGCCTCGCGGCAGACGGCATCCAGGTAGGCCGGCGCCTTTTGGGGCGCTACTTGTGAGAAGAAATCGCAGTAAGGGCACTTATTTTTGCAGAATGGAACGTGGACGTACAGGCCGGCGCGTTCGGGCTGTCCTTGCTCTCGTCCCTCAGGTATCATCGTTTGTCTTCAGCACTGCCACGAAAGCGCTCTGCGGGATCTGCACCTGGCCCACCATTTTCATGCGCCTCTTTCCCTTCTTCTGCTTCTCGAGCAGCTTGCGCTTGCGGGAGATGTCGCCGCCGTAGCACTTGGCGGTGACGTCCTTGCGGAAGGGAGAAATGTTGCTGCGCGCGATGATAGTAGCGCCGACGGCCCCCTGGATGGCGATCTTGAACATCTGGCGCGGGATCTCTTCCTTGAGCCGCTGGCAGATCGCCAGCGCCCGCGGGCGGGCCCGGTTTCTGTGAACCATGGTGGCCAGGGCATCCACCGCCTCTCCGTTTACCAGGATGTCGAGCTTTACCAGATCCGAACGCCTATAGCCGGCCAGCTCGTAGTCGAATGAGCCATAGCCATGGGTGACGCTCTTGAGCTTGTCGTAGAAATCGAAGATCACCTCGGCCAGCGGTATATCGAAATTGATCTCTATCCGCCCGGGCACGGGGTATGAGAAGTTGGATTTCTCCCCGCGCCGATCGAGGCATAGCTGCATGACCGCGCCCATGTAGCGCTCGGGGATCAATATGTTGGTTCTGATATAGGGCTCTTCCGAAAATTCGATCCGCGTGGGATCGGGAAAAAGGGACGGGTTGTCCACCACCACTTGTTCGCCGCCCTTGACCCTGAAGCGGTAGCGCACCGACGGCATGGTCATGATGATCGACTGGTTGAACTCCCGTTCGAGCCGCTCCTGGACAATCTCGAGGTGCAGCAGGCCCAGGAATCCGCAGCGAAAACCCTGCCCCAACGCCACCGAGCTGTCCTTCTGGTAGATCAAGGCGGCGTCGTTGAGTTTGTATTTTTCCAAGGCGTCCACCAGCGAGGGATAATCGTCCGTCGAGATCGGGTAGATCGACGAGAAGACTACCGGTTTGACTTCCTTGAAGCCGGGAAGCGGCTCCGCCGCCGGACGCTCGTCGAGCGTGATCGTGTCTCCGATTCGCACGTCGGAGACTGTCTTGATGCCGGCCAGCAGGTAGCCCACGTCCCCGGCGGCAAGGCGTTTAGCCGGTACGCGCTTGAGGCGAAAGTGTCCGATTTCCTCGACTTCATGAACGGACGCGTTGTACATGAAGCGAATGCGCTGCTTGCGATCTAAAGCGCCTGCCATCACGCGGAAGGAAACCACCGTGCCGCGGAAGGGATCGTAGTGGGCGTCGAACACCAGGGCCGAAAGCGGTTCGTCCTCGTGCCTCTGTGGTCCGGGGATGCGCTCGATGATGGCCGCGACGACGTCCTCGACGCCCTGGCCCGTCTTGGCCGAGCATAGCACGGCCTGGTCGGGATCCAGGCCCAGGTCGTGCGCGATCTGCACGCGCACCATGTCGATGTCGGCCGAGGGCAGGTCGATCTTGTTGATCACCGGCACGATCGTAAGATCGTGCTCCAGGGCTGCGTAGAGGTGGGCCATGGTCTGGGCCTCGACGCCCTGGGCGGCGTCGATCAACAGCAGTACTCCTTCGCAGGCGGCCAGTGCCCGGGAGACCTCGTAGGTGAAGTCGACATGACCGGGCGTGTCGATCAAGTTCAGCACGTAGGCGGTTCCGTCGGGGGCGGTGTAGGGCAAACTGACCGTGTTCGACTTGATGGTGATGCCCCGCTCGCGCTCGATGTCCATGTCGTCCAGGATCTGATCGCGAAACTCGCGCTCACCTACCAGCCCGGCACGCTGGATCAGGCGATCGGCCAGGGTGGACTTGCCGTGGTCGATGTGTGCCACGATGCTGAAGTTACGTATCTCGGTCATCACTCTCTCTCGCGGCCAATGTATTACAATTGCGCGGCAGTCTCAACGATTGCGGATCGCGGCGTTCAGTATTTTTTCATCCGCGGAGAGGCAAACGAAAGTCGCCGGGTCATGACCTTAACGGCTTGCGGGTTGTTGTCGATCAGCACGGCGTAGCGGCCCAGGCGGGCCGCCGCCTCGCCCAGCGTTCCCGAGCCCGCGAAGAAATCAAGCAGCCGGTCGCCCGGGCGTGAGTGCACCTTGACGATGCGAGTCAGGACGCCGAGCGGTTTCTGAGTTGGGTAGCCGGTGCGCTCCTTGCCGTTGGTGGGCACGATGGTATGCCACCAGACGTCGGTAGGCGTCTTGCCGCGGGCTGCCTTCTCCTTGGTGACCAGCCCGGGGGCCATGTAGGGGATGCGATCCATCTGGTCGAAGTTGAAAGTATAGTTTTTCGGGTCCTTGGCGTACCACAAGATATTGTCGTGCTTGGCCGACCAGCGCTTCTTCGACCTGGCGCCGTAGTCGTAGGCCCAGATGATCTCGTTGATAAAGGAGTCGCGTCCGAAAATCGAATCGAGCAGTACCTTGCAGTAGTGCGCCTCGCGATAGTCGATGTGCAGAAAAAAGCTGCCGGCAGGCTTCAACACCCGGCGGGCCTCTTCGATGCGCGGGGTCAGGAAGTCGAGAAAGTCATCGAATTCATCTGCGAAGTTGAGCGTGCCGATTTTCTCGGTCCGGTAGCGGCGGCCCTTGAACCCGACCCGGTCTCCGCCAGAATGATCTCTGACCGTTCGGATGCGGGTGCGACTCTGCTGCTTGCCGGTATTGAAAGGCGGATCGATGTAGATCAGATCGAATGACTCGTCCACAAAACTCTTCAATACAGCCAGGTTGTCGCCAAGAATAATCTCGATGTCGTCGGTCTCGTTCTGGGGAACGTTGACAATATTTGCCCGCATACACGATAAGATAGATCGCAACCACGGGCAGATCAATCTGTTCGATGCAGAAGGCAGCGGCGAGGGCGGGCTGGCACTGAACCATTTCTCGGGAAGGCAGATGACTGACTTAAAGTATAACCAGCACGAGATCGGGCGCCGGCGCACGTTTGCGATCATCTCGCACCCTGACGCCGGCAAGACGACGCTAACCGAAAAACTACTCCTTTTCGGCGGGGTCATTCAGCTCGCCGGTGCGGTCAGGGCGAAGCGCGGGCGTGCGAATGCCGTCAGCGACTGGATGGAGATGGAGCGGGAACGCGGTATTTCCATTACAACCAGCGTGCTGCAGTTCCCGTATCAAGGGCTGCAGATGAACTTGCTCGATACTCCTGGTCACGCCGATTTCAGCGAGGACACCTACCGCACGCTTCATGCCGTCGACGGGGCCGTGATGTTGCTCGATTCCGCCAAGGGCGTCGAGTCGCAAACGCGAAAGTTGTTCCGAGTCTGCAAGCACAGGTCGATCCCCGTTTTCACCCTGGTGAACAAGATGGACCGTCCCGGACGCGATCCTTTCGACCTGGTCGGAGAAGTGGAGAGCATCCTTGGGATCGGTGTCTTTCCCATCACCTGGCCCGTTTTCCGCACGGGGATCTTTCGCGGTATCTACCAGCGGATCGCCAGGCGTGTGTACTTATTTGACGAAGGCCCGGCGAGGTCGAGCGCAAGCCGCGGTGCAGATGTCGCTCCTTTCAAGATCTACGGAGTCGACGATCCCGCGCTGCGCAGGAATCTCGACCAGGCAGGATACAAGCAGCTTCAAGATGATGTCGAGCTCCTGGATATCGCCGGCGACGAATTTGATCGGCGGCGGTTTGAAGCCGGAGAAATCTCGCCCATGTTTTTCGGCAGCGCCATCAACAATTTCGGTCTCGGGACATTCCTGGAGAGCTTCTGTGATCTGATGCCGCCGCCTGGTTCGCGAAGGACAAACACTGGCACCATACTTGCCACGGAAACCGAGTTCAGCGGTTTCGTTTTCAAGATTCAAGCCAACATGAACCGGGCACACCACGATCGACTCGCTTTTTTACGGATCTGCTCGGGGCGATTTCATCGTGGAATGAAGGTCCATCACGTGCGCAGCGGCCGAGATATCCGGCTTGCCAATCCAGCCATATTCCTCGCGCAGGAGCGAAGTCTCGTCAACGAAGCATTTGCGGGCGATGTCATCGGCGTCTTCGACACGGGCATTTTTGAAATTGGAGACACGCTCACCGAAGGTTCGAAATTCGAGTTCGAGAAAATCCCAAGCTTTGCCCCGGAACACTTTGCACGTCTCGTAGGGCTGGATCCAATGCGCCGCAAGCAACTGACTCGCGGCGTCGAGCAGCTTGCGCAGGAGGGTACTGTTCAGCTCTATCGTCCTCCGCGCGGCCGCGCGGGCGAGATTATCCTTGGTGCAGTGGGAGAGCTGCAGATGGAAGTGACCAAATACCGCCTCCAGAATGAGTACGGCGTGAATGTGAGGCTCGAGCGACTCGATTACCAGATGGCTCGCTGGGTCTCGCCCAAGAGCGGCAAAGCGCTCGATCTCGAAACGCTGCGCAGGGAGTGCTCGGGACTCGTGGTGCTCGACTTAAGGAATCGGCCCGTGGTTCTGTTCGAGCGGGATTGGGCGGTCGGCCTCGCCGAGGAGCGTCTTCCGGACGTCGCCTTTGCAGAAACGGCGCAGGGTGTTGTGGTTCGCGACGGCCAGTAGCCGTTCTCACCCCTTACGAAGTGGGTGGCACCTGGATTAGGATTTTCTGGATGATCTGATCCAGGGCGTCCAAAAATCGAGAGCGATCCTTCCCGGCCATGGGCGGCGGGCCGCCGGAGATCCGGCCGGATTCCCGCAGGCTGGACATCAGTTCACGGGTGGCCAGAGCTTCTCCAATGGATTCCTCGGAGAACGGTTTACCGCGTGGACCGAGCGCCGAGGCTCCCTTTATGAGACAGCGCGAGGCCAGGGGGATATCGGCCGTGATACAAATGTCCCCGGTGCAAATGTTCTCGGCGATCCAGTCGTCGGCGGCATCGATACCGGGACCCACCGCAATATTGCGGATCCCGGCCTGTCCTGTGGGAACGTATATGGGTGTGTTGCTGACGACAATGACGCGCAGGCCGCATCGATCGGCAACCTTGTACACTTCCTGCTTTACGGGGCAGGCATCTGCATCTATGTAAATATCGAGCATTGCACCTAGGCCTTCGGCACCTCGCTGATCGGAATGCCCAGTGCGCTGGCCACGCCCTCGCCGTAGCCAGGGTCGGCCTTCATGCAGTTGCCGATGTGGCGGATCTTGATCTCCTTCGGTGCATCCCCCATGGCCCGGGCGGTGTTCTCGAACAGCGCTTTCTGCTGCCCGGGGCTCATGGCCAAAAACAGCGCACGGGGCTGGGAATAGTAATCGTCATTGTCCTCGCGGTGGCTCCAGTGGTCGGCAGGGCCGGTGAGCTTGAGCGGCGGCTCGCGGAAGTCGGGCTGCTCCTGCCACTCACCGTAACTGTTGGGCTCGTAGGCGATTGTGCCGCCGTAGTTGTCGTCCACTCGCATGGCGCCGTCACGGTGGTAGCTGTTGACCGGGCAGCGCGCGCGGTTGACCGGGATCAGGTGATGGTTGACGCCCAGGCGATAACGCTGGGCATCGCCATAGGAGAAGAGCCTGCCCTGCAGCATCTTGTCCGGGGAGAAGCCGATACCCGGCACGATGTTGGCCGGGTTGAACGCAGCTTGTTCGACCTCGGCGAAGTAGTTTTCGGGGTTTTTGTTCAGCTCCATGATCCCTACGTCGATCAACGGGTAGTCCCCGTGCGGCCAGACCTTGGTCAGGTCGAAGGGGTTGAAGGGAAACTTGGCGGCGTCCTTTTCCGGCACTACCTGGATCTTTACGTTCCACTTGGGGAAGTCGCCCTTCTCGATGCTGTCGAACAGGTCGCGCTGGTGACTCTCCCTGTCCTTGGCGACGATCGCCTCGGCTTCCTCGTCGGTCAGGTTCTTGATCCCCTGCTGGGTCTTCAGGTGGAACTTGACCCAGAATCGCTCGCCCCTGGCGTTGATCAGGCTGTAGGTGTGGCTGCCATAGCCGTTCATGTGGCGATAAGAATACGGGATGCCACGCTCGCTCATGGTGATCGTGACCTGGTGCAGGGCTTCGGGCAGGCTGGTCCAGAAGTCCCAGTTGTTGCGGGCGCTGCGCAGGTTGGTTTTGGGGTCGCGCTTGACGGCCTTGTTGAGATCGGGGAACTTCATCGGATCCTTCAAGAAGAACACCGGCGTGTTGTTGCCCACCAGGTCCCAGTTGCCTTCCTCGGTGTAGAACTTCATGGCAAAGCCGCGGATATCGCGCTCGGCGTCGGCCGCCCCGCGCTCGCCGGCCACCGTGGAGAATCGGACAAACATCTCGGTTTTCTTGCCGACCTTGGAGAATATCTTTGCTTTGGTGTACTTGTTGATATCGTGGGTAACCGTGAAGGTTCCATAGGCGCCGGAGCCCTTGGCGTGCATACGGCGCTCGGGAATCACCTCACGGTCGAAGTGAGCGAGCTTTTCCAGGAACCAGACATCCTGGAGAAGCTGCGGACCGCGAGGCCCCGCGGTCATCACGTTCTGATTGTCGGCGACGGGTGCGCCGGCGTTGTTGGTTAGTTTCTTGGTCATGACTTTCCCTCCTCTTTCTTCGCTGTTTTGTTTTTGGGCTTATGCCCTCAGAATATATACCGATCTAGGAACAGAACAAGAAATAAAGACGACGTCGAGCGCGACTTCGCACTAAAGGCCCGAGACGATATCGCCCAACCGACGGTTGATGTTGGTGCCGAAGATCGTCGAGAAGATGTTCGCCAGTCTCCGGCCCAACGACGGTGTGCTGTTGTCGGGCAGGAACTTGTCGAACACCACGATCCGGCCATTGGTCCTGAGCACGCGCAGAGCTTCGTTCAAGCACAGCGCGGGGTCGGGAACGACACTGAGGATTCGGTACACAAAACGATTCCAGCGGTTGTTCATCTTCATGATCACCCCTCCACCGCAGGTCTCTTTCGCAGCTTCAGCAGCTCGAACCACAGGACGCAGGTCAACCCGGCGCCAAGGCTGAGGACGAGGTCCTTGGGATGAAGAGGGGCAAAATGAAACAGGCGCTGGGCAAAGGGAACCAGAAGCACGACGGCGAGCAAGATGCAGGTTCCGAGCACGACCCAGCGCAGCGCAACGTTGGGGACTCGCATCATGGCCAGCGCCGATCTGGTCCAGGAGCGGTTGACGAGGATGATGACGACGAAGGCCACGACGAGGGTCGCAAAGGTCAACGCGCGCGCCGCCTCGGGAGAGTGATCAGCGCGGGAGAGGAGAAACACGCCCAGACAGACGGCTAGCACGCTGAGCCCCTGCATCAGGGCGACGCTGATGGTCTTCATCGAGAAAAGCCGCTCGTCCGGGCTCCTGGGGGGGCGCTGCATGACGCCGGCCTCCGCGTCCTCTGCCTCGAAGATGAGCGAGCATGAAGGATCGATAATCAGCTCCAGGAACACGATGTGCACCGGCAAGAGCAAGAGTGGCCAGTCGGCGAAGAAGACCGGGATCATCGACAAACCGGCAATCGGGACGTGCACGGCCAGGATGAAGGCAATCGCCTTCTTGATGTTGTCGAAGATGCGGCGACCCAGACGGATCGCGGCGACGATGGACGAGAAGTCGTCGTCGAGCAGGACCAGCGATGCCGACTCGCGGGCGACGTCTGTTCCGCGTCCCCCCATGGCGATACCGATATGCGCGCTCTTGAGTGCGGGAGCGTCGTTGACCCCGTCGCCGGTCATGGCCACGATTTCCCCGGCTGCCTTCATGGCGTTGACTATTCTCAGCTTCTGCTCTGGTACGACCCGCGCGAAGACCTGGACGGTTCGGACACGCGGCGCCAGATCCTCTTCCGATATGGTGTCTAGCTCCGGACCGGTGATCACCTCGTCACAGTTCGCTAGCCCCGCTTGCCGCGCGATGCTCTGGGCCGTAGCTGGATAGTCGCCGGTAATCATCACCACTCGCACCCCGGCGGTGCGACACTCGGCCACGGCGGCCGGCACGGTTGAGCGCAGCGGGTCTTCGAGCCCCAGGAGTCCAACCAACTCGAGCTTGAGGTCGTGGTGCTTTTCGGGAAGCTGCTCTTTGCGCGTGACGCCGCGGGCGACACCGAGAACTCGAAACCCTTGGGAGGCCAAGGCGGCGACCTCCCGATTCAGTCTTTTCTGTTTCTCTTCACCCAGATGGCAGAGATCGGCGATGGCCTCGGGAGCACCCTTGGCCGACACCACCACCTCGTCATCGATTCCGGTGCGCCACGCATGGCTGACCGCAAGAAGATCGGGAGTGAGGGGATATTCCTTGGCCAAGAACCAGGCAGGGTGCAGGTGCTCAGTGTCCTTGATCAGTCGATCCCCGGCTTCGTGCAGCGCCCTCTCCATGGGGTCGAAGGGGTCACGTTTGCTGGCCAAGATGGCGTTTTCCAAGAGGTTATGCAGCGCTTTGGGGAGTTCGCCCTGAAGAGTTACGAGGTCGACCGAGTTGTCCGCTATCGAGAGCCTGCGCAACGTCATGCGGTTCTGCGTCAGCGTGCCCGTTTTATCGACGCACAGGACGGTGGCGGCCCCGAGGGTCTCCACTGCAGGCATCCGCCTAGTGAGCACGTTGTTGCGAGAGATCCTCCAGGCACCGAGCGCAAGGAAGACCGTCAACACGACGGGGAACTCCTCGGGCAACGTGGCCATGGCCATCGCGATCCCGGCGAGGAAGCCCTGCTTCCAGACATCCGCTCCACCGCCCCGTAGCAGCGCAAAGCTGATCACGACGAAGGCGCAGGCAAACAGCGCGACGCTGGCGAAGGTGCGTACCAGGCGCCCGGTCTCCTTTTGCAGCAGGGTCGCCTCCGGTTCGACTTTCTGCAGCGCTTTTCCGATCTTGCCGAGCTCCGAGCGCATACCGGTGGCTACGATTTCGGCGATGCCTTGGCCCGCCGTGACCAGGGTCCCAGAGAAGACCGAGGGCAGATCGTCGCCACCGGCCTTGTCCATGGCCTCCGCATCTTGGGACGGCGCCTTCCTCACTGGCACCGACTCGCCGGTGAGCAGCGATTCGTCGGCCGCGAGGTTGATGCCCCGACGCAGGATGCCGTCCGCAGGGACGCGGTCACCCTCGGAGAGGACGACGAGGTCTCCGGGCACCGCCTGGCGCCCTGGGATGCGGCGATGCACGCCGTCGCGGATAACGAGCGCTCGAGGGCTTGAGAGATCGCGTAGCGCGTCGAGGGCCCGCTCGGTCCGGCGCTCCTGGATGATGGTAATGGCCATGACAACGACCACAAAGCCAAGCAGCATCGCGGCGTCTGCCGGCTCGCCCATGAAGAGGTAGAGGCTGCCGGCGGCGACGAGCATCAGGAACATAGGCTCCCGCGCCACCTCGAACGCAATGGCCAGTATGCCCCTCGGCTTTTCGCTCGGCAGCTCGTTTGGCCCCTCGGTGTCCAGGCGCTGTCGGGCCTCGGCTTCGGTCAGTCCGTCCATCCCTTGCAGGTCGAGGGTGGTTTTCAACTGAGTCTTTCCTTTGTTCTCTTCGCCGCTCATCTGCGCCTCACCTTGATCTACCTTCAGACGGCATTACTCATTGTAATTACGTGCCGATTGACAACAATTGCATTATGAGCAATCCTTCAGGTTGTGTCTACTCGCATTACAGGCGGGTCCAAACGAAAGGCCCGGGGGCGCCTTGAGCCTAGAAAGAAGCCGGTTCAGCGCCGCTCCAAGGTCACCGTGGAGCAGATCCTCACCGCGGCCGCTCAGGTTTTCGAGGTCTTTGGGTATGCTGCCGGGACCACGAACCGGATTGCCGAGCGCGCCGGCGTCTCAGTCGGCACGCTCTACCAGTACTTTCCGAGCAAGGCGGCGGTGGCCGTCGCGCTGCTCGAAGGGCACATCAATGAGACGACCCGCAAGTTGCATGAATGGGTCGGCCACATGGTCTCCAAACGGCACGGGCTCCGCTCCGCCCTGCTGGACTATGTTCGTGGGATCATGGCGGTGCACGAGGACAAGCCGCGATTGCAGCACATGCTCCTCGAAGAGACACCGCTGCCCGACAGGCTGCACGAGGTGCTGCTGGGTGCGGAACGTGAAGCGATAGAAACCATGGCCGGCCTGCTGCAGCTTTATCCGGAAGTTGGCCGTGACGATCTGAATCGGTCGGGCTACTTCGTCATACACACCGTGGAGAGCCTGACCCACCGGTTCGCGGCTCATCCCGACGAGCAGCTCATCGAGCAGAATGATTTCATCAAGGAGCTGGTAACGATGCTGGAGGCGTATCTGACATGCTCGGACAGCAGGAAGGGAAAGCCATCATGAATCGAATCCTGGTATGGGATCTTCCGACCGATGACGACGACGCTTGAGGGACACTAGATTCGTGGCTGAGCTTGTCAAAATGACGAGATCGTATTCGGAAGGGACGGCATGTTCGGCACCGTCCTGACCGTCGCGTACACGGCGCTGCTTGCTTATGTCCTATGGCGCGCGACCTCGGCCCCACCGTTCTCGCGAAGGTTTTCGCGCAAATGGTTCCTCGTCTTGGGCGCCGGTCTTTGGATGACCTTCGTCTTTGGACGGTTCATCGGGCATGACGGAACCGGACCCCTAGCCGCGACGCTCGAGTTCGTCGGCATGACCCTGCTTGGCACCGTGTTTCTCACCTCGGTCGTACTGTTCGTCGTCGACCTTGGAACAGCCTTCGGTCGGGTGTGTTCGAGATGGGCGCCGACGTTGCGTGGCTGGGCAATCGTGGCGGGCGGGTGCCTTTCCCTTTTTGCGCTGGTACAAGGTCTTCGAGCGCCCGCCGTGTCTTCCTACGACGTGACGCTTTCCGGCCTGCCTGCGGCGCTCGACGGACGAGTTCTGGTTGCGTTGTCGGATGCCCACATCGGTTCCCAGCTCGGCGAGCAGTGGTTTGCAGAGCGGCTGACGGAGGTGCAGGCGCTGCGACCGGATCTCGTTGTCTTTCTCGGAGACATGTTCGAGGGCCACGGAAAATCGCCGCAAGATATTCCGGCCTTGCGTCGGCTGACCGCGCCGCTGGGCAAATGGTACGTAGACGGAAATCATGAGTCTCATGGACACGGTGAGAATGGCAACCCCGACGGCTCGCCGCTGGAGCGAGGCGGATTTCGCCGTCTCGCCAACGGGTGGGTCGAGCCAGTGCCTGGGTTGGTGCTTGCCGGAGTGGACGATCTGACCAACCACAAGCGTCGAAACCTCAATGGCGATCCCCTCGCTATCGCGCTCTCGAAACGACCGCCCGGGGCTACGATTTTGCTGTCACACACACCCTGGCAGGCAGAGAGGGCTGCTCGGGCCGGCGTGGGGCTGATGCTCTCGGGCCACACCCACAGCGGGCAGATATGGCCGGTTGGCTACCTGGTCAAGGCGGTCTATCCGCTTCTCGCGGGCCGCTACGAGATCGAAGGCATGCCGGTGATCGTGAGTCGTGGAACCGGTACCTGGGGCCCGCGCATGCGCTTGTGGCATCGAGGTGAGATCGTGAAGGTAACCCTCCGGAGCAGATAGCACCGGAGTGGCGATCCGCTCTAAAATCTGGATCTCGCCGCTCCTCGCGCTGTCCGCCTGCTGGGAGGAGAGTCTGGCCGCTCTGGCCGAGCGGAGGAACACAGGCTGCCTCAGGAAAGTGCCTGGAGGCTCGGCATCGGGGTTCCCGGCGTGTATCTCCCTGAAGCTCCTGAGGCGCTGACCGAGGGGGACATAGTAGTTCTCCCACCATCCCACCTCGGGCAGCACGAATTCACTCTGGAGATGAAAATGGCTCCTTCGGACCAGATGACGTCAAACGACTCGACCTGTATGTTAGAACTCGCATTCGCCAGTACACCCTGGCCTCTCTCCTTGTGTTGACCGAACTCCAGAAAAAAACCCACATCATCAACTATGTGGGCTTCGAAACTCCCCAAGATAGACGATTATCGAACCGCGATCATGGAGATGTTGCGCCAAGATGGAGCGGTCGTCAGCGGATTGGGCCGCAGCATGTGGTCAACCCGGCGGGGCTTCTTCTTCCTTCTTGGGCTTCTTTTCCCTGGGTGGCTTCGGGGCCTTGGGCCGGGCAGCCTCTTTAGCGGGCTTTTTAACCTGCTCGACCTTGAGCGGCTCCCTCTGGCGGGATTCGATGGATCGCTTGACCTTCCGAGCCTCGGCCAGAAGGTGACGCATCATCGAATCCTTCTTGATGAACTCCTCATCCAGTCCTTTCTCCTTCAGCACCTTCTTGCGGGCCTCAGCCTGGGCCTTCACCAGGTTCAGTCGGTTTCCCCGCGCTTCCAGTTTCCTGCCCTTCATGGGTGACCTCTCTCGCGAAATAATCGACGTTGAAAAACGCCCGACACTATGACGATCACGGTTGGCTTGTCAAAGCCTTCCTTGCCCGCCACGAAGAGGATGGCACCTTAGGGGGTGACGACGGCGGGGCGCTGTTAACAAAAAGGCCCGTCTTGCGACGGGCCCGAATGATTTTGGCTCGCCAGAGCACCCAACATACAACCGCGCTCTCTTGAAAAACGCAAGATCGGGAACTCGTCTCAAGCTGTGTAGGTGCTGATATTGATTGGTGTTGCGAAGTGCTATCGAATCGCAATGCGGTTCTGATGATCAGACGCAACCTCTCCGACGACACGGCTTATAGGTCGCGCGTGGTCCCTTGGCGCGCGCTCTCGCGATTCTCTGGGTAGGTCTGTTTTACAGCCGCGCACAACCAGCACCCAGAGCCCTTCAGCCAGGATCTGGATCACCACCTCGCGCGGGGTCGGCGGTTCCGGTACGGGCAATTGGATCATGGTTCACCTCCTCGGCCCGGGGGAAAGGGCGTGCCACGGTGACCACACCGGCGTTGTCGGGTGATGAAGGCAAGGCAATGCGGGAGCCAGTTCGACAAGTATGTAATATAAGGTGTTTCATTGTGATTCTTGGCGAATTCTGGTAATTCTTCCAAGCAAGACCAGGAGGAACCCGCATGGCGATGAGCGAGATCCTGAACATCAGGGAGGTGGCTGATCTGCTGCGCATCGGCGAGAAGACGGCCTACACCATGGCCAAGGATGGGGCGCTGCCCGGGTTCAAGGTCGGCGGCCAGTGGCGCTTCCGCCGGGCCGACATCGACGCATGGATCCAGCACCGGGTCGGGCGGGACGCACCACAGGGCATGGCTCCAAACGGCACCGAACCGCCAGGGAGGAAGTGAGGCCGATGCCGCTGCGCAGAAAGCTGCTGCTCGCGATGTTGATTCCGGCCGTGCTACTCGGGATGGTTGGTGGAATCGGGATCTACTCGCTGCGCCACCTCGAACAGGCCGCCGGCCGCATCCTGGCCGACAACTACCGGAGCATCCAGGAAACCCGACGGATGGAGCGCGCCCTGCGCCATTTGGAATCCCGCGAGGGACATGGAGCCGCCGGACTGACTGACGCGGGCCCCGAGCAGATGGTGGCGACGTTCGAAGAATCGCTGCACCGCTGTGAGTCGAATATCACGGAGAGCGGCGAAACCGTGGTGCTCGAACGCATCCGGTCGAAATGGAACGGCCTGCGACCCACGCTCGCTCAACAGGAAGAGCTCCCTCCCGAAGCTCTGCGAACCCTTCGCGGAGCGGTCGAAGCTCTCTACGAGGACCTGGAGGAGCTGATCTCTCTGAACGAGCAGGCGATGATCGAGTATGAACAGGAGACCCGCCGCGTGGCGCGCATGATGCTTGGCGCCGTGGCCGGAACCGCCTTGGCCGCGATGGTCGCCCTCGCGTTCTTCGCGCTGTTCTCTGCCGGCCGCATCTCTCGCCCGGTCACGCAGGTTGCCGACCGCTTGCACGTGGCACTCAACCCGCACGACGGCACAGACAAAACCAACGGTCGACAAAACCTCGACGAGATCGGACGCCTTCGCCAGGAGCTGGACGCCCTACTCGAGCGGCTGGCGCGTTACGAGGACGAGCAGAATCGCAAGCTGTCCCACCTGCAAGGTCGCCTGGCCTTTGTGATGAACGAGGTGCTCGAGGGCCTGGTCCTCCTCGACGACCAGCACCGGGTGATGACCATGAACCGTGTCGCCCGCATGGTTCTGGGCCCCGGCAGCATCGAGGGCGCCCGACTCGACGCGCTCCAGCTCCGCGAGGATGTCCGCAAGGTGCTCACGCCGTTGCTCTCGGGCGAGTACCAAGCCGAACGAGACCTGGGTGAGCTGCTTTACGAGATCGACGGCGAAGAACGCATTTACAGGCCTCGGGTGCTGACAGTGACCTCCGGTGACGGCTCGGTGGAGGGTTATCTGTTGCTGTTCTGGGACGTGACCGAACAGCGGCGTTTCGAGGAGTCGAGGCGGAGGTTCATCTCGATGCTCTCGCATCAGCTCAAGACGCCGATGACTTCGCTCTCGATGTCGGTCAATCTGTTGCGGGAGAAGCTCAAGGAACTGGCGCCCGCCCACGCCGAGCTTCTCTCCATCGCCACAGAGAACTGCAACAGCCTTTCGGCGCTGGTCTCAGACCTCATCGAGGCTGCTAGGGATGTGACGCCGGACCTGGCGCTCAAGACCCGACGAGTGAACATCGTCCGCCTGTTGCGCTCCGCCCTTCGGCCGCTTGCCCCGCAGGCCGAGGATAGGGGCATCGAGCTCGTGGTGCCGATGGAAGACCGGCAGATCCTGGCCAGCGTGGACCCGGTCAAGTTCCCCTGGGTCATCACCAACATCGCGGGAAACGCGCTGCGATACACCGATCGCGGCGGCCGAATCGAAGTCACGGTGGAGCGAGTCTCGGACTGGATCGAAGTCACCGTCAAGGATACCGGTGCGGGGATCTCGGCCGAGGACATCGACCAGATTTTCCAACCCTATGTGTCTCTGGACGACGAACCGCAGCCCGGCACGCACGGCCTGGGTCTCGCGATTGCGAGAGAGATCATGGAGGCACACGGTGGCAGCATCAAGGCCGAAAGCGAGCCAGGCGTTGGCACCCGGTTCCATATCAGGCTTCCGGCATGAAGGGAGTGTGAGCGATGAGCAGAATACTCGTGGTCGATGACGATCCGCACATCGTGCGGACGCTCGAAATCATGCTTCGCGACGACGGTTATGAGGTGGTGACGTCGGCGAGCGGCGAAGAAGCGCTGGAGCGACTGAGCCAGCATAGCGTGGACGTCGCCCTGGTGGATCTGCAGCTTCCGGGCATTAGCGGGACGGACGTGCTGCGTCACCTGCGCGACAAACACCGCGACGTCGAGACCGTGATTATCACGGCCCATGGCTCGATCGAGACCGCCGTCGAGGCGATGAAAGAGGGGGCCTTCGACTATGTGACCAAGCCGTTTTCACCGGACCAGGTCCGGCACCGCCTGCGCCAGATCGAGCGCGTCCGGCAGCTCCAGTATGAGGTGGCCGGCCTGAAGCGCCGCGTGGGTGAGCTGCCCTTCAAGGCGGACTTCGCGACTCAGAACTCGGCGACCCTGCACCTGCTCGAGGTCGCTCGCGAGGTGGCCTCGTCGGAGGCGACGATACTCATCACGGGTGAGAGCGGCACGGGCAAGACGCTGCTCGCCAGGCTGATCCATGCCACGAGCCCCCGAAGCCGGGGACCCTTTGTCACCGTGGACTGCACCTCGTTCCAAGAGTCGCTGCTCGAGTCGGAGCTGTTCGGGCACAAACGAGGCGCCTTCACTGGAGCCGTTTCGGACAAGACCGGCAAGGTCGAGACCGCGCAGGGCGGCACGTTGTTCCTGGACGAAATAGGTGAGATCCCCCTCCACCTGCAAGGCAAGCTCCTGCGGTTGGTCGAGGACCGGACCTACGAGCGACTCGGAGATCCAACTCCTCGCTCAGTCGACGCGCGCATCATCGCGGCGACCAACCGAGACCTCGAGGATATGGTCCGCGAGAAGGTCTTTCGCGAGGACCTTTTCTACCGCTTGAGTGTCGTTGATCTCGCCATCCCGCCGCTGCGCAACAGGCCCGAGGACATCCTGCTGCTGGCCCGTGACTTCGCATCCGCGTTCAGCCGATCGCACGACCGGCGGGTGACGGGCTGGGAACAAGAAGTCGAGCAAAGTCTGATCCGATACAACTGGCCTGGCAACGTGCGCGAGCTCGCTCACACGGTGGAGCGCGCGGTCTTGCTCTGCCCGGGGCGGACCATCCGCATGAACCATCTGCCCGCTCGGATGGCAGAGGTCCCAGCGACGAACGGAACCGAGGACGAGTTGCTGCCGCTCGTGGAGCTCGAAGAACGGCAGATCCGCAGGGCCCTGGCGCTTGGGTTACCTCTCGAAGAAACGGCACACCGCCTTGGTATCGACCCCTCTACGCTCTGGCGGAAGAGAAAAACGTACAGTATTTAAAGGGTGTTACCTGTACGCCTTGCAGCCTGCAAGGTGGCTTGCAGCTCGCAATGCGCAACGAATACTGGAGGCCGGCCAATATTGCCGTCTGTGCCACCACATCTGCACGGGCCGCCACCGTTCATGCTGCAAGCTGTTCAGTTGTGGCATTGGCCGCAGGAACGCTTAACCGTCCGTTGTCAATGGCTTTTCCTGTTCGGCACACTCCGTGCTTTTGAGTCTCTCCGGGCGACTTCGCCTGGAGCAAGCATGGAGATTTGGACCCGACAACGAGAACAGCTGGGATGGACGCCGTGGCCCGATGTGCCAAGCGGGTTGGCCAGCCTGGTGGACGTGCCCGACGCCCAGGTGCTCCTCCGTACGGAGGCGCCTGATGTCGAGCACGATCTGCTCGTCGCGACTCTGAGGCTCGTCCAGGCGCTGGCCAAGGATGGCAACGTCGTCATCGCGAGTCCTCATCCGTCGGCGGACTGGGTCGAGTCGCTCAAGCCTTTCAGTGTGGACCAGGCGTGGGTGGTGGAACGGCGAGGCGCCAGACGTCCTCCTGCCATCGAGAACCTCTCGGAGCTGGTCCAGGGTATCTGTCCCCATTTGCATACCAAGACCATAGACGGCACCACGCTCTCGGTCTGCGGTTGTCACCTCGACAGAATGGTGCTCGCGAGGCACCACCTCGATCGCTGGTGTCTGTTGGGCGACAGCGAATGCCCGCATCGACGCCCGGGAGGCTCCGATGTTTGACCGCCTCGCCGACATCCGACAGGCCATTGCCGACCGTTCACCGGAGGGACTGCTGGTTGGCGGCTTCGGCGCCCTCATTGCTCTTGGGACGCTGCTGCTCTGTCTTCCCTGGGCTCATCGGGGGAGCGTGGGCTTCTTGGATGCGCTGTTCACCGCGACCTCTGCGGTGTGCGTCACTGGCCTCGTTGTTGTCGATACCGGCGCCGACTACACGGCGTTCGGGCAGATCGTCATCCTGCTGTTGATCCAGGCCGGCGGCATCGGCGTCATGTCCTTTGCGGGGCTCGCCTTCCAGCTCCTCGGTCGCCGCCTGTCTCTGCGCGCCCAGGCTGCGCTGTCGAGCTCCATGTTGCAGCGCGAGGTGGCCAGCGAATTCCGAGGCATCTTCAAGAGAGTCCTCTATTTCGTGCTGACCGCGGAAACGGTTGGCGCCGTGCTGCTCTTCGTCGGCATGTTGCCAACCAAGGGCGCAGCACATGCCGCGTATTCTGCGGTCTTTCATTCCATCTCGGCCTTTTGCAACGCGGGCTTCTCGCTCTACTCGGACAGTCTGACGGGTCTTCGCGGCAACCCGCTCGTCATCACGGCGGTGATGATCCTCATCGTCATGGGCGGCATCGGGCACCCCGTGATGGTCGATGTCTGGCGAAGGCTCGTGCCACCCAACAAGGGCAACGGAGAGGGACTTCGGAGGATCACCTTGAGCTCCAGAGTCGCGCTGTGGACAAGCGCGCTCCTGGTCCTCTCAGGCTTTGCGTTTCTCCTTCTCTTCGGTCTCACGTCGGCGGAAAGCTCCTGGTCAGATCGCATGTTCGGCGCTCTGTTCCAGTCGGTGACGGCGCGGACTGCGGGCTTCAACACCGTGGACATCGGCAGCCTTGGGCTGGCGCCATTGTTCTTGCTGGTGATGTTGATGTTCATCGGAGGCTCGCCGGGGTCCTGCGCCGGCGGTATCAAGACTACGACCTTCGCCCTCTGGTTCGCCAAGCTCCGGAGCCGTTTGCGCGGAGACAAGTCGCCACGACTGTTCGGGCGTCATATCTCCGGTGAAATCACGAGGCGCGTCTCGATGATCATTGGCCTTGCTGTCGTCTGGAACCTGGTGGGCATCTTGTTGCTCCTCGCGACCGAGGGCTCCCGGCCCGGCGTCGGCATGCATGAGGTTGTGTTCGAGCAGATCTCCGCATTCGGGACGGTGGGGCTGTCTACGGGGTTGACCCCGAAGCTGAGCGTCGTCGGACAGCTTTGGATCATCGTCACCATGTTCGTGGGGCGTCTCGGGCCGCTCACCCTCGCCTTGTGGATGTTCACCCGCAAGACGCCAGGGGTTCGATATCCCGAAGGAAGGGTCATGATCGGATGAAGAGAAACAGCAGACATATCTGTGTCGTCGGTCTGGGGCATTTCGGCTCCGGTCTAGCCCGTTCGTTGGCTCGGCACTGCGAGGTCCTGGCGCTCGACAATGACATCAATCGGGTGAACGCCATCACCGAAGACGTTCAGCGCGCGCTTTGTCTCGACGCGCGCGACTTCGCCGCGCTCGCATCCGTGGTGTCGTCCGATTTCGACGAGGCGGTGGTCAGCATCGGCGAGAGCCTGGAGGCCAGCATCCTGTGCACCCTGCATCTCAAGCGCATTGGCGTGCCTGTGATACGCGCCAAGGCGGACAGCGCCGACCACGCGGACATTCTCAAGTCGGTGGGTGCGGAGCACATCGTGTTCCCGGAGCGTGAGACCGCAGAACGGCTCGCCCTGCAGATGCTCAACCCGAACCTGCTCGACTTCATCCCGTTGGCCAAGGACTACCGGGTGATGGACATCGCCGCACCGGGCGGCTTTTGTGGGCGGTCGTTGATCAGCTTACAGATCCGCAACCGATTCGGCCTCTTCGTGATCGCCATCAAGAAGCATCAGGGCGAGACCTTCGTGTTCTTGCCGGGGCCAGAGCAGGTCATCGAACAGGACGATGTGCTCGTCATGATCGGCAGGGAGTTCGACATCCTGAAGATGCGGGAGGCTCCTGGTGAAATCGAAAAGTCGGTCGCAAAGAACGGCAACACGCCACCGGCCACCAGACCTCAGGACGTCGAGCCCAAGGCTGCGCTTTCTGCCATCGCGGCTTCTGCAATGGAGGCTGCTGGCCCCAGTGTGAGCCACCAGCCCGCACACCCAGCACCCGAGCGCCGGCCGACCCCGGCGACACCCACGCCCGCACATGCACAACCACCCCCGACGACTCCCACGAGTGCGTCACCGAATACGGCCCCGTCCGGTGTTGAACCAGGCAATTAGGCGTAATCTGCAGAGATTTCCAGAAGATTTCATGTTCCAACTCACCGATGAGGAATTCGATTCTTTAAGGTCACAAATTGTGACCTTTAAAGACCGGTCGTGGGCAGCACCGAAAGTACTTGCCCAGGGTTTTCACCGAACAGGGTGTGGCCATGCTCTCGGTGGCGATCCATGACGAAAGCATCCGGGCAATCTTCGACGCAATCCGGCGTCTCATTTAGGAACCGGTCTTACCAAGGAGGCGGATCGGATTCGGCGTCGAGAAGGGTGAGCGAACTCAATAGACAAGAAAAAAGCCCGCCGGGATTGGTGGACTTTTTTACTCCCCAGGACAGACTCGAACTGCCGACATGGTGGTTAACAGCCACCCGCTCTACCAGCTGAGCTACTGGGGATCAACTCGTTTACATATGCTTCAAAGATCTGTGCCAGCTTGGCTGACAGGGGCATTTCCTACATGCTTTGCATTCTGCTGTCAAGTCATTAGCTGCCATGCCGGTCCTGCGGCCACCTTATGGGATAGGCTACTTGCAACGTCAGCCTTACCTGCCAGTCTGCGGGGGCATCGCCTGGAGTCCAGGCGCGATCGTAGCTTAGCATGAGGAAGTTGCCGGGCAGGAAATGGAAGGCATAGCCGACTACCAGCCTCTTGCCCATCGGCTCGCCCCCGTCGGTGTCCCAGTCTAAGTTGTCGTAGCGGGCTAACAGCGCAGATTTTATCCACGGCAGCTTGATCTCGCCGAAAAGGGAAAAACCCGTAAATTCTTGCGCTGCTCCATCGGCGTCCACCCGCTCGCCGTCCTGGTTGCCCTCGCCCATTGTGTACTGCGCCGTAGCCGTGAAGAACTCGTGCTCGTATGAAAGCATCATGTCGTGCAGCCGCCAGCCGGGTTCGGCGGGCGTGTTACCCAGGCCGTTTATGTAAAAGTACGAAAGCTGCATCCCCGGCAACACCATCCACAGCGGACGCAACGTCAGGCGGGCCTCGAAGACCTTGTTCTGGTTGTTCTCTTTCGCGTGGTAGCCGCCGCCGTTGTAGACGCCTAAGGCGAAGCTGCCGTAGACGCCCGGGTAGTGGGGGTTGACCTTGTCACGATAGTCCTTATCGAGCTTGACGCCGAAAAGACCGCCGACGGTCACACCCACGTCGGCCGAGTTCAAGACTCCGTTGCGCTCTATGAACATCGTGCCCTGGGCGCGATAGCGGTTGAGATGCTCTTCGAAATCGAACCAGGGGGTATGCACGATGCCGAACTCTATGTAGGGATCCGTAAAAAAGATCGTTTCCACAGGAAGGATGAACCTTCCATACAGATACTTGAACCTGGCCTTGAAATCGCCTGTGTCGTCCTGGTGGACGTCGAGCGTGACGCGCGGCTCGAACCACGTACACGGCTTGAACTTCAGCGTCAGGTAGCCGCGCTCCAGCCTGGCCTGGTTGGAAGGCGCGCCGCCTTCCTCGCCCCAGCCGTAGGACAAGAACCACAGCGCGCCGGGCTTGACCATGTCCGTAAATTGCGCCCGGGCGGACTCGTCCTTGGCTCCTTCGTTCTCAGCGGCACAAACGAAAGAGACGGCAGTCAGCAATGTTGCCAGCGCGAAAACTACACTGACTCGGCGGCCTGGATTGGTTTTCGGGCGCATTGTCGTGGGTTTTCAGCGGTAGGACTACTTTTCCCTGGAGTCGCCGACCTCGGGTGTTTGCATGTAGCCGATGTGCGAGAAAGGATTCACCGCCGTCGAGGCGACGTTCTTCAGGTGCGAGCTTACCCGCTTGAAATAGCGCGCTATCAGGGCATAGGCGATGGCCGGCTGGGCGTTGATCTGCTTGTCGTGCATCAGCTTCTCTACCAACTCCTCGCAGGAGATGTTGATCGCTATATGCCCCTCGATCACCTCGCGGGCGGCGTCCTCGTCCCCGTCGAAAAGCGCACCGAGCACCTTTGAGAAGAAACCCTCCACCTTGTCGTAGCACGACCTGATTTGCTGCAGGTAAAAATCGTCCTCCAGCGGGGCCGGCAGCATCTTGGCCAGGTCGAGCAAGTTCTTCGAATAGTCGCCGACGCGCTCCAGGTCGTTGATCACCTTCAAGAGCACCAACTCGCCGCCCACGTTGTGACAGGCCGAGATGTTCAGATGCTCGACTATCTTCTGGCGAATCTCGACCACCAGCAGATTGATCTCGCGGTCGCGGGCGTATAGATCGAATTCGACTTCGCGCTGGTCGAGCAGGGCGTGGACGCTGGCCGAGAAGACGCCTTGCGCCAGCTCGATCATTTTGCGGATGCTGCGCTCGACCTCGACCATCAGACCGTGAGTCCTGAGTGCCTGGATTATTTGTTTTATCATGACTGGCTTCCCTGTATCAGAACAACAACATCAGTATAGCGGGTAGAACGAAGAAGGCAAAAAAAACGTAGACCGGCCCTACCCAGCGATGCCTGGCCGTCACCCGGCCGAGCGTCTTGGCCATCCAGATCGGTATTCTTCCCAGCGGCAGGAAGACGGCCGTCCCAAAAATGTTGAACAACAGGTGGCACAGGGCGATGGTGAGCGCGGAAGAGCTGCCGGTGACCAGCGAGGCCAGGATGGCCGTCACCGTGGTGCCGATGTTGGCCCCGACCATATAGGGGAAGGCCGCCTCGATCTTGACTATCCCGGTTCCCATAAGCGGTACCACCAGGCTGGTGGTCACCGAGCTGGACTGCACCACGGCGGTCACCACCAGGCCGATCAGCAGCGCCCTGAACGTGCTTGTGAACAGGTAGCGGTCGACTATCACCTCGAGCCGATTGGCCAGCGCCCCGCGCATGATCTTCACCATGCGCGACAAAGCGAAGATCAATAGGCCCAGCGCCACAGCCACCAGGATGATGCCCAAGACCTGATCGTTGCCGACGATCGATCGTCCCAGGCGCTCGATTAGCTGCACCAGCGGCTTGACGAGCATCTTGAACGGGCTGTGAAAGGTACTCCCGCCCACCCCGACAAACAGCTCTTCGATTAAGATCGCCGTGCGCTGGATGGGATGAAAGGCTATCTCGAGCGGCAAAAACAGTGTCACCGAACAGAGGTTGAAAAAGTCATGCACCGTGGCCCCGGCGAAGGCCAACTCGTACTCCTTGCGCATGCGCATGTGACCCAGCGAGACAATCATGTTCGTCACAGTTGTGCCGATGTTGGCGCCCATCACCATCGGCACAGCCTGCTCGATGCTCAGCGAGCCCGCGGCCACCATGCCGACGACTATCGACGTCGTGGTGGACGAGCTCTGCATGATGCTCGTGGCTAAAAGGCCTATCAGCAGCCCGGCGAAGGGGTTGCTGGTGGCGGCGAACAGCCCGTGCGCGGCTTCCTTGCCGATCAGCTTGAAAGAGCCGCCCATCAGCTCAATGCATAGGAAGAACAGGTAGAGAACCAGGAAGAACCAGAGTACCGAAAGCACTTTCTTCACGAAGCAAATCCTTCCGCTCGGGTCCGGGCGTCAGATAACAGGGCGGAGATCTCGCGTCAATGAAAACCTCATGAGCAGACAGAATTGTCGCCAAAAAGCCAACTTGCGGCGGCTGACCAGCGTGCCAGCGCGCTCTGGTCGCGCGCCTGGGGATACCTCCGATAGAGAGCCCGGGCGGCGCCCATGCGGGCGAGCTGCGGCACCAAGCCCCATAATCGCGGCGCGCGCGCAAGCGCGCGTAACGACACAGACAGCTCCGCGAAAGACTGCCGCGGCATGACCTGCTCGAGACCGGCCTTGAAGCTTGCGGGACCGAGAATCCCCGAGCCGAGCAGGCCCGCAAGCTCGTCACCGTCGAGCAACTGCGAGTAGCGCCGGAAGACGTCGTAGGCCGCGCACAACGAACCGAAGCCACGTTGCCAGTCGGCCTGGTAGGTCCAGAGTGCATCCAGCGAACCGGGATCGAGCTTGCCTACAACTGCGTTCGCTAGCGCGCGCGCGGCGAGTAGCCCCGCCCCGGTGCCCGAGCCGTGGGCCGGAAACACCTGGCAAGCGGCGTCTCCGACCAGCGCGATGCCGGGAGCAACCAGCCTGTCATAGGACCGCCTGAGCGGGACCAGGCCGGATCCGCCCGATATGCGCCTGCCTATCCACGGCCGGCTCTTTTTCAACTCGCCCATCAGAGCCGGGCCGCCCCTGTGTCCCGGGCCCGCGATAGAGCCCGTCAGCAGATCCACTGTTTCCAGATCCGCGTCCAGTTGCAAGCTGCTGGTCGAGAATCCCCCGTCTACACCAGTGGCCGCCAACACTTCGCCGGGGCGCAAGTGGTTACGCGAAAGAAACTCCTCAGCACCCGCACGATCGGCAACCTCGCAGACCTCCTGTGCCGCGCTGCAAAGGTGCTCATTCTCGACTTGACCGCAGCCTTCGTCCAGGGCCGGAACCCGGCCGCGCAAGGCTCCGGCCATGCCGCTGGCGTCGACGAATAAGGCCGCTTTGAAAATCATCCCGCGCGCGCTACGGGCGGTGGTGCGAACCTCTCCCGCGAGCGATACGGGTCTCGCGTCCAGTGTTTTCAAGCTTTGTGTGTGAAAGCGATCGAAGATCTCGACCCCGGCATCATTGCACAGCCGGTGCAAGCGCGCGCAAAGCCGCGGCATGTCGACGGTCGTGACCGGGCTTGGCTCGACTCGTAAACGACTGTGTAAGGCTGCATCCGTGACCACGAAAGCCGGTGCCACCCCGCGACTTTCGGGCGGCGCCGGCGTGGCCAGTCCAGCTTGCTCGAACATCCAGGCGGGCACACCGTTGACCCAGCGTGCGCCAGCCTGCTCAAGCGGGCGGCTTTCCAACAGGGCCACCCGCCGCCCGGCCAGTGTTAGAAACAGAGCACAGGCCGAGCCGGCACTGCCGGCCCCTATAACGACCACGTCGAATTCTTTTCTGGATTGAGGCATGAGACGGCAGGATTACTTGTTGAGTACCTCGTCGAATCCCGGCAACTCGTCGATCTTGGGCATGAAGATGATTTCCACCCGGCGGTTGGTGGCGCGGTTCTCGGGGGTCTCGTTATCCACCAGCGAATCGAACTCAGCCGACCCGGCGGCGCTGAGCATCTGCGGCGGCACCCCGGCCTCGATCATCAGCTTGACCACCTCGGTGGCCCGCTGGCTGGAAAGCTCCCAGTTCGAGGGAAAGCGCGCCGAGTGGATTGGGGTGGAGTCGGAGTGGCCCAGCACCTGGAACTTGCGCCCGGTGAAGGTGGCCAGCGTGGTCGCCAGCTCCTGGATGCCCTCCGTGGCCTCTGGCTTGAGCCGCGTGCTGGCCGGGGCGAAGAGTACGTCGGAAGACATCTGCACCAGCATGCGCCCGTTACGCACCTTTACCTGCAAAGAGCCGGCGTCGATCATCTTGGCCAGCTTCTTGAGCAGGTCTTTGTACTCGGCCGAGCGTTTCTCGGCCGCGGCGCGCATGCGCTGCAGCTCCTGGATCTCTCTCGAGAGCTTCTGCTGTTCGGCCGTCAGGTGCTTGCGTTCCTTGGTCAAGGCACCTTTCTCGTCTAGCAGTTTCTCGATCTGCATGCTGCGGGCGGCCAAGTCGGCCTCTATCTTCTTCTTGGCCACCTGCGTGTTTGACAGATTGGTATCGCAATTTTTCTTTAGTTCGGCCTGCTCGTCCCGCTCCTTGGTCAGTTTCTTGCGGGTCTGGTCGAGCTGCGCCGTGGTCTTGGCCTGCTCGTCGCGCAAAATCTGCTCGTGGGTGCTGCTCATCATGCAGCCCGCCCCCAGCAGGCCGACTACCAGCGGGGCTACCAGAATGATCCGACCACTTTTCATGACACGACCTCCCTTGTAGACGATCGTAATTAACCGCTCTCACTCGTCCGGCGAACTCTACCAGACGGCCGGCCGTGATCAAAGTATTAATAAAACGTCGCATGAGCGGTTATAATGACCGCCAATGTCCGGGACATCAAAGAACCTGCTGGTGGTGTTGGGGCCGACCGCCTCGGGAAAGACGGCCTTAGGCGTACGCCTGGCGCACGAGTTTGGAGGCGAGATTGTCTCTGCCGACTCGCGCCAGGTTTATCGCGGCCTCGATATCGGCGCCGGCAAGGATCCGGAAGAGTACGAGATCTTCGGGCGAAGCATCGCCTATCACCTGATCGACGTCGTAGACCTCGACTGCGAGTTCAGCCTCTTTGACTACCAGCAGATGTTCTACAGCGTCTTTGCCGAAATCAGCACTCGCTGTGCGCTGCCGGTGATGGTAGGCGGCAGCGGGCTTTACCTGGAGTCGGTGCTTTGTGCCTACGAACTCGTGGAAGTTCCCACAGATCCCGGCTTGCGCGCCGGACTTGCCAAACTATCCACGGGCGAGTTGGAAGAGCGGCTGAGACTGCTACAGGGCAAGCTGCACAACGTCACGGATCTCGCAAGCCGCGAACGCACATTGCGCGCCATAGAAATAGCCGTGCACTCGAAAGATAAAAAGCCCCCAGCACCACCAGAACTTCGCCCGCTGGTTTTGGGCACGCGTTTCGAACGGGACGAGTTGCGCCGCCGAATCGAGCACCGGCTCGAGCAGCGTCTGCAAGCTGGCCTGGTCGAGGAGGTCGAGCACCTGCACGCCCGTGGATTTTCATGGGAACGACTGGATTCACTGGGGCTCGAGTATCGCCACGTGGGCCGCTTCATCCGCGGCCAGACGACCGGCCGCGAAGAGCTGTTCGCCTCGCTCTCCTCGGCCATCTACAAGTTCGCCATGCGCCAGCTCGGCTGGTTCAGGCGCATGGAGCGCAAGGGAATCGAGATCCAATGGATCGATAAAGCCGATCAAGACCGGGCCCTGGCTATCGCCCGCGCCCGCCTGCGGTCTTGAGCATCTTCGGTATCATAGAAATTCGTAGAGTCCGCGCCCGCAGCATGGGCATTGCTGATCTCGTATTACGTCCACCGTGCGCAGCGATCCGTTCCACAGGTCGAGCATGGCGAGAGGGTGGCATGTAAGCCCGCCTTCCACGAGCAGGCGCAGAGCATGCGCGCACTGGAGAGCCCCTACTACTGCCGGGGCCGAGCTGAGGATACCGGCCTCGACACCGGTCGGGCTGCTGCCCGGCTCGGGCGGCAACGGAAAGATGCAGCGCATGCAGGGCCCTTGCCCGGGCACGACCGGCAGGCACATACCGGTGGCGCCGATCACTCCGCCGTAGATCCAGGGCAGCCCGTTCTTGACGCAGGCGTCGTTTATGACATAGCGGGTCGCGAAATTATCGCAGGCGTCCATGACAATATCGACGTCCTCGATCAAGCTCTCAATATTTTCCGCCCCGACCCGGGTCACGATTCCTTCGACAACCACCTCGGAGTTCACGCGCCCGAGCTTGGCGGCGGCGATTTCCGCCTTGGGCCGCCCGCAGGCGACGTCATCCTCGTCGAAGAGGATCTGACGCTGCAGGTTGACCAGCTCGGCCACGTCATTGTCCGCTATACGCACGCTACCAACCCCCGCCCGCACCAGCAACTGAGCCTGGATACTACCCAGCGCGCCGCAGCCTACGATCAGCGCCGTGGCCGCTGCGATCTTCTCCTGTCCGGCGTCGCCGATCTCCGGGATAACACGGTGCCTGGCGTAACGATCTTCCATGTGCGTCATCTACCTTCCCCCTATATTCGCAGCCGTTCGACTTCTTCCTGTGAGGCTTGCCCCTCGATCGTCAATGTTTCTTCGCGGCCGTCGTGGATCCAGTTTAGCGCAACGCGCGTATCTGTTACTTTTCTTACATAGTAGCGCAACAGTCGCCCCAGGCTATCGAGTTCGTCCGCTGCCGTTCGGCCGCGCACGAGCATCAGCGGCCCGGGATGATCGCGTAGCTCCAGTATTCCGTGCCTGTCTGCCAAGCGGGCCAGCCTGTCGTTCTCCTGCTGATTGCGACCGACAACCGCCTTCAGCCCATCATTGAGCCTGAAATGGCGCCCCATTGTGAGTAGCCGGATGTCGAGCATGTCGAAATCGGGAAGCCGCTCAAACACATCCCTCAGGCGGCGCGCGACGTGCGGATCGGTCAACAGGCAACCTCCTGCCGGCGCCGAAAATGTTGAAAGACCCAGTTGTTCGGCAAGCGCAATCTGTTTTTTACGTGCGCGGCCCTGGATGGCGCCCAAGCGGCTGCGGTCAACGAGGCCCTCTGTTTCTGGAACGGTCGCCTCGAGCAGCCTGGCGCTCAGCGGACGCAGTAAACTTCCCCTGAGACCGGTTTCGCGCTCAATCAGCCTAAGAGCCTGCTTGTGCTGCGAGAGGGGGCGTTGGCCCAGCACCTCGCCCGTGGCCACGAAGGCGGCTCCGATATCATTGGCCAAGCGGGCAGCACGCCGTAGCATGAAAATATGACAATCGACGCAGGGGTTCATCCCGCATCCGCGTCCGTGGCGCGGCTCACGCAGCATATCGAGATAATCGCGGCCCATGGCGATCACCCGCAGCTTGATACCCATCTCATCGAGCGCCTTGCTCGGCAGGTGGCGGCCCCCGGCTCCGGCGCACGAGAAGAACGGGCTTACGAAGTTCAGCCCGAGAACTTCTATGCCCTGGTCGATAAGCAATTTGACGGCCAGCAGGCTGTCGAGACCTCCGGACACCAAGACCACGGCACGCGTGCTCACGGTAAACCCCCGGCAGCGCTCTCGATCCAGCCGGCGCCCAGCAGGCGCTCTCCCTTATAGATTGCGGCCGCCTGTCCCGGTGTCACCGCCCGCTGCATATCGTGAAAACGAACCAGTACGGCCCGATCAACCACGGGCTCGATCAGCGCCCCGGCGGCCCGGTGGCGTGAGCGGATCTGAACCTCGGCTTCGAAAGATTGTCCGGCCTGCGCCTCAGACAGCCAGACCACGTCGGACAGCACACACGAGGTTGAAAACAGGCGCTGCTCTTCAGCCGTGGCAATCACCCTGGCCTGCAGGTGGTCTATGGCGACTACGTGCAGCCTGTCTCCCGAGGCGATGCCCAACCCGCGCCGCTGGCCGATGGTGAACCGGTGAATGCCGGCGTGAGTGCCGAGGACATTGCCCTCGGTGTCGACCACCTCGCCCGGGCGCGCCGGGGCGCCGAAACGCAACCTGAGCGCCTCGGCAAAGCCGAGACCGAGCGATTCGAGGCAGGCGTCCTGGCTCTCGGGCCTCCCGGCCGCCGGCAACTCCAGCTTGCGGGCAAGCTCGCGCACCTCCGCCTTGGTCAACCCGCCTATCGGCAGGCGGGTCATGGCCAATTGCTCGCGCGAGAGCCTGCATAGAAAGTATGCCTGGTCCTTGTCCCCGTCTCGACCGCGAAGCAGCTCGGCGGAGCCTGTGCCGATGACACGGGCGTGGTGGCCGGTGGCAATCCAGGTGGCCCCGATCTCTTCGGCCCGCTCTTGTAACGCTTTGAACTTCACCATCCGGTTGCAGACGACGCAGGGATTGGGCGTCCGGCCGCGGGCGTAGTCATCCCAGGCACCGCGCAGCACAACTTGCGCGAAGCGCCGGCGCAGGTCGCGCACCAGGTGCGGGATGCCCAGTTTGTCTGCGACTGCCCGTGCACAGGCTAGACCTTGTATACCGCAGCATGAGCGGTTCTCTTGGTCGTCCTGGCAGGGTTGCAAGCGCAGGCTAAGCCCCTCGACTTCGAAGCCTTCCTCGACCAGCAGCGCCGCGGCAACCGAAGAATCCACCCCACCGCTCATGCCGACGACTACTTTTTCCCGGCTGGGACTCAAGGTCCCTCCTTGCCTGTGGACTGGTCAGGTAATTTCGAGCATGCGCTCCAGCGCGCCTGCGGCTCTTTTGCGAATTTCCTCTGGCACGCTCACGATGTGGCGGTTTTCTTCGAGTGCCGTGACTATTTTTTCGAGAGTGTTGCGCTTCATGTTGGGGCAGACGGCCTGCTCGGTGGCTGCCACGAAGCGTTTATGTGGGTTCTCTTTTTGCAGGCGATGAATGATGCCCATTTCGGTGCCGACGATGATCGTCGGCGCCTCACTCTCCGTGGCGTAGCGGATCATCTGGCTGGTGCTGGCCACCTTGTCGGCCAGGCGCGTCACCTCGGGTCGGCACTCGGGGTGCACAATCACCCTTGCTTCCGGGTACTCTGCCTTGCGGCGCTCGATGTGCTCGGGCAGTATGCGCCGGTGGGTGGGGCAGTAGCCCGGCCAGAGGATCAGCTCGCGGCCGGTCTGCTCTGCTGCGTAAATGCCAAGGTACTGGTCGGGGACGAAGATGATCTCGCGCCCGGATGGGATCGAGTTGACCACCTTGGCGACGTTGGCCGAGGTGCAACAGATGTCGCTTTCGGCTTTCACTTCGGCCGTCGAGTTGACATAGCTTATCACCGCCGCGCCGGGATGTTCGGCCTTCTTTCTGCGCAGGCTCTCGGCATCGACCATGTCGGCCATCGGGCAGCCGGCGTGCCTGTCGGGCAACAGCACTGTCTTGCCGGGCGAGAGGATGGCGGCCGTTTCGGCCATGAAGTGCACGCCGCAAAAGACGATTATCTCGGCGTCTGTGGTCGCGGCCTTGCGACTGAGATCGAGCGAGTCGCCGGTGAGGTCGGCGACGTCCTGCACTTCGCCGAGTTGGTAGTTGTGGGCCAGGATAATCGCCCGGCGCTCTTGCTTGAGTCGAGCTATCTTGGCGGTTAGCTCATCATCTAGCGACATAGGCCACTTCCTTCCTCTCGCGGGCTCGCGAGGGTCTTGACAATTAGCATCCAGTACACACTTTTTCAACTGGAGAGAGAACAACAATAAGAAAAGGAGGTTCTATCATGGCACTGACAATCTGGAGACCGGCACGTGAGCTTTCGCCCTTCGGCCGCGAGATGGACAATGTCTTCGATCGCTTCTTCGACTCGCCATTCTTCGATGTACGACCGACGGTGGTTGCTCCAGCGCTGGAAGTTACCGAGAACGACGAGGCCTTCAGCGTGCAACTGGAGCTGGCCGGCGTGGACGAAAAGGACGTCGAGATCACCCTCACAGAGGGAACCTTGTTGATCAAGGGAGAGAAGAAGGAAGAAAATCGAGAGCAGAAAGGCACCTGTTACTGCTCCGAGCGCAGCTACGGCGCGTTCGAGCGAGCCATCGCCGTTCCGAGCAACGTTGACGGCGACAAGGTGGCAGCCAAGTACAAAAATGGAGTTCTCGAGGTAACGCTTCCCAAACTCGAGGAAGCCAAGCCCCGCAGGGTCGAGATCAAGTAATGGCTCCTTGGGACGCTCCCTTCCGGGGGCGTCTCAGGCTTGGTGATCAAGTTGTCGTAAAAATTTTCTTACGGCCGCGTCGAAGTCTGCGGCTTTCTCGATGGATAAGCAGTGACCGGCATCCGCGATGTGTACTCTTTGCGCATCGCGGATGTTGTCTTCGAGGTAGGCGCCGTAGCGCTGCGGTGTCAGCAGATCGTCCGCGGCGCTTAGCACCAGGACGGGAACGTCGATTTCCCCCAGGCGCGCGCGGACGTCGAAGCTGTCGCAGGCCGTGAAGTCCGCGAGTATCACCCGCGGATCGCAGTGGGCGGTGTCCTCGATGACGTCGCTGAGCAGCGATGGGTCACTGGCTGGTGAGATCAGTGTGCGGCCGAGTTGATCGAGGAAAGTCGCGAAGTCGTTTGTGATCAACTCGAAGATTGCCGGCAGCACCCGCAACCTGGCGCCCGTGGAAACAAGCACCGCACCGGCGAAGTCGCCCGGCGCGTCGAGCAAAAGCTGCAGGGCCACGGCGCCGCCCATGCTGAAACCCACCGGCACCACCTGGGGCAGCCTGAAGGCCGCAAGTAAACCCTTTACGGCATGCGCATAGTCTTCGATGTTTACGCAGCCGGTTCCCTGGCTGCCGCCGCGGCCGGGCAAATCGACGGCTATGGTGTTTGCGATACCAGCCAAACCGGCAAGATGGTTAGACCAGTAAGAACTCGAGCCGCCCGCCCCGTGGACAAACAGAAGAGAGGGCAGGCTTGCATCGATCGGCCAGCGTCCGGCAGTAAAGCTCATCCCGGCTGTCAGTTCAGTATGCACAATACCTCCCGACAAAAGGCAGGATCTTTTTCCCCTGGATGGTCTGCGCGCCAAGATCATGAAGCGGACCAAGCCGGTCATGAAGATGATGATGAAGCAGAAAGCAGAAATGCTCAAGCCGTGGCAGGCCAAATATATTTTCCTCACCCATTGACAAACCCCGGGGCGATGATCATGGTTGGCGGCCATGAAAGAACGTACCCGAAACCTGCTGGTAGATTCTGTGCTTTTGCTGTCCGGCTCAACGCTGATGGCCTTGGCCTACGATCTATTCCTCATCCCTCACGACGTCGTGCCTGGGGGCCTGGGTGGCTTGTCCATGATCTTGCATCACTTTTTCGCAACCCCGGTCGGATTGACGGCCATGGTCATGAACCTGCCTCTGCTCTTCGCCGGCGTTAAGCTGCTTGGTCGCTCATACGGGATAAAGACCATCGTCGGGATCGTGCTTTTTTCTTTACTGGTCGATTTCTTCGTCTACGTCGTGCCCGTAGCCCCGGCCACCGATAACATCGTCCTGGCCTGTGTTTTCGGAGGTATAATGCTCGGCGCCGGTCTGGGCCTGGTCTTCCGCTGCGGCGGCTCCACCGGCGGCTCGGACGTCGCCGGCAAGATCATCAACCGCTACACCAACCTGTCCATAGGCAGCGCGATCCTGGTCGTGGATTTCGTGGTCATTTCCCTGGCCGGTTTGGCCTTCGGCAACTTCGAATTGGCCTTGTATGGCTATCTCAACTTGTACATCCAGATAAAAGTTCTCGATTTAGTGCTGGAGGGCGTTTCCTATACCCGGGCGGTGTTTATTATCTCCGAGAAGGCCGCGGAAATCGGGCGGGCCATCAACAACAATCTGAACCGCGGCGCCACATTGCTGTCTGGCGCCGGGACGTACAGCAGCGAAAACCGGCCGGTGCTTTTCAGCGTCATGTCCAAGAAAGAGATTGCCCGGGTTCGCCTGCTGGTGCGCGCCCTCGATCCGCGAGCCTTCGTCGTTATAACCGACGTTTACGAGGTCCAGGGCGAAGGCTTCCACACCCGCAGCCCGCTGGGGATCTAGACTGCTATCCCAGCTCCGCGTGCCGGGCGGCGATTGACTCGGCCAGATTGTCGATGGCCTGCAGCGTATCCGCCGTTGGTCGCCCCTTGGCCATCACCGGCTCGATCAATTCGACCTTGAGGTTGGGGATCATCCCGGCCAGGACGTCGACCGCCTTTCCTCCCCATCCGTATGAGCCGATCACTGACAGAAAGCGTGTCCGCGGCCTGAGCGCGTTGGCCAGGAAGGCTGCATAGGCGGCCAGTGGGTGCGGGCCGGCAAGCACGGTCGGCGTGCCCAGCACGATGGTGGCCGCATCCACCAAAGACATGGCCAGCTTGCCGATATCGGCCACCGTCAGGTCGAACTGCTCGACCGTGACGCCGCGGGATGTCAATGCCTCGACCAGGCTTTCGACCATGCGACGGGTGCTGTCGTGCATGGACACGTAGGGCAGCGCCACCAGGTTCTTGGGCTTTCCGAGAACCCAGTCGCTGTAGGCGTCGAGGATCAGGTCGGGCCGCCCGTAGATTTGCCCGTGGCTGGGAGTGATCATTTCAATATCGTAAGCAGCAAGCTTTTCCAGGTTCTTTTTGATGATCGTCCTGAAGGGCATCATGATCTCGGCGAAATAGCGCTTGGCTGCCTCCAGCACCCGTCCCTCGTCGGTGACGAAAAGCTCGTTGGTCGCGATATGCGAGCCGAAAAAATCGCAACTGAACAGGATCCGCTCTTCGCGCAGGTAGCTCACCATGGTCTCGGGCCAATGGACCCAGGGTGTATAGATGAACTCAAGCGTGCGTCCGCCCAGATCGAGCGTCTCACCGTCGGCTACCACCTGGAAGCGTTCGGCGGCGATGCCCAGCAAGTCGCCCAGCATACCCTTGGCCTTGGCCGAGACGATTACCTTGGCGTCCGGATACCTTTCGAGCACTGCAGGGATCAAACCCGAGTGATCCTGCTCGGCATGGCTCGATACAATCATGTCGACGCGGGCGACGTTCTCCAGCCTGGACAAGAAAACATCCGCCATGGGTGGATCGGCCGTGTCAATCAGGACGGTCTTTTCCCGGCCCTCTACCAGATAAGAGTTGTAGCTGGTCCCGTCCGGCAGCGGAATGAGTGAGTCGAACAGGCGTCGATCCCAGTCCACGGCTCCCAGCCATGAGACAGTTTCACTGATTTTCCTCGGCTTCATGGTGTTATCCTCGTGCACAATGATTCTTGGCGCGTGCCCACGTGGGGGAGGTCAGAGAATCTTCCTGGCGGCTTGTATGGCTTTTTCGTAGTCGGGTTCCTCGGTCACCTCTTCCACAAGTTGCAGGTAGCGCACAATACCCTGGCGATCCACAACCATCACCGCCCGGGCCAGCAGCCTGAGATCTTCGATCAGCAATCCGTAGGCCCGGCCGAAACTTGCATAGCGGTGATCCGATAGCGTGATGACCCGCTCTACTCCCGCGGAAGCGCACCATCTCTTCTGGGCGAACGGCAGGTCCATGCTGATGGTCAGCACGTTGACGTCGTCACCCAACCCGGCCGCCTCCTGATTGAACCGCCGCGTCTGAATGTCGCAGACGGGTGTATCCAGCGACGGCACCGCCGATATTATCAGCACCTTTCCGCGGTAGGCGGACAGGCTCACCTGGCCCAATTCGTTGTCCAGCACCACGGCCTCCGGGGCGGGCGCATCGACAGCCACAAGATCTCCGGACAGGCTCACAGGATTGCCCTTCATGGTAACACTTCTTGCTTGGGTCATGTCGTTCCCCTTTCACCCGGCCGCGCTGCCGATTGCCGTGCTTTCCGCGTACAATGGTGGCCCAGGTGGGGCTTAGTTCTCCTTGAGAATGATCTCGTCGTACTCTATTTCGAAACGCAGCTTGTGCTTCGCCTCTTCCTGGGCCAGAGACAAGAGCAGGTCGCGCACCCGCTCGTCATCGGACACCGAGGCCAGGTCGCTGTACATCCTGAAGGCCTCTTTCTCCTTCTTCATGGCTACTATCAGCGCCTCCTGGTAGTCCATCTCGGCGCTCAGCTTGACATCCACCAGGTAGTCGCCGATCTTGAGATCGATCACTTTCTGCAGCGGCGGGGAGGGCAACTCGCCGGATTTGATCCTGAGAAGCTTGGTCTTATGCTCCTCTTCTTCCCGCGAGAACTGTTCGAAAATCTCCTGCATCCAGCGCCGGTCCATCTTGGCCGCCAGAGCCTTGTAGAACGCAGCAGCCGCTTCTTCCTCGCCGATGGCGAAATTTATGAGCTCTTCGATCGTTTCGAAATTCTTCATTACAGCCTCCTGTTCGTTAATATCACTTGTCGCTTACCAGTTTTCGACCAGTAATTCAAAATACACTTGGGGATGATCGCAGGCGGGGCATTTTGCCGGGGCCTCGGGACCCTCGTACAGGTAGCCGCAGTTCTGGCAGCGCCAGACAACCGCTTTTTCACGTTTGAATACCCGGCCGGCCTCTATGTTGGCCGCCAGATCCAGGTAGCGTTTCTCATGCTGCTTCTCGGCCACGGCGATGGCCTCGAACACGGCGGCGATCGTCCCGAAACCCTCGTCACGGGCCACCTTGGCGAAGACCGGGTACATCTCGGTGTGCTCGTAATGCTCGCCGGCAGCTGCCGTCTTGAGGTTGTCGACTGTCGCTCCGATCACGCCGGCCGGGAAGGCGGCGCCGATCTCGACCTCGCCGCCCTCGAGGAACTTGAACAGGCGCTTGGCGTGCTCCTTCTCCTGGTCGGCGGTCTCGGCGAAGATCTTCGAAATCTGCACATAGCCATCCTTCTTGGCCTGGCTCGCGAAATAGGTGTAGCGGTTCCTGGCCTGTGATTCCCCCGCGAAGGCCGTCAGCAGGTTTTTCTCTGTTTGGGTTCCCTTGATTCCTGGCATTTTGTGCTCCTTTCTATTTGGCAAGGCCAAAAACGCAACTTCCATTTGTGTATCGTAATCATCATGACGCTTGCCAGGGTTCCCAGCGCAGGCCGAGGTTGAGTATGCGCTGGATCAGACGCTCGAAGGAGATTCCCTTCTTGGCGGCCGAGGTGGCGAAGTCTTCGTCGAAAGACAGGGCCGGGTTGGGGTTGGCCTCGAGAAAATACAGTCGCCCACGCGGCTCCAGGCGAAAATCGAACCGGGCGTATCCGTTCAGGCCCAGGATGCGATAGATGCGCTTGCAGCGCAGCGCGATGTGCTCGGCGATTTGTGGCGGAAGATCTTCCGCCGCCCGGCTCATGACGCCCCATTTTTTCTGGTACTTCAGGTTCCACTTGGCCGACGCGGTGGCGATCAGCGGAACGTCCTCTGGCTTCTTGTCGAACAACAGTTCCCAGACCGGCAACACTTCCAGGCGCTGGTTTCCGATAACACCCACGTACAGCTCGCGCCCCTCGATGAACTCCTCGGCTATGGCTCCCTTCCCTGTATGCGCGTGTACGAAGCGAACGCGGGCCGCCAGGGCAGCATCGTCTTTCACCAGTGACGCCTGGGAGATGCCCAGCGAGGCGTCCTCGACCACCGACTTGACAAAAAGCGGAAACTTCAGGCGCTTCGGGCGGCGAATGGCGTGGCCCTTTTTGAAGACTGCGAAATCCGGGATCCTTAGTCGATGATAGGCCAGGAGTTTCTTCGACAGCGCCTTGTCGCGGGCGATCATCAACCCCCGTGGATTGCAGCCGGTATAGGGCACGCCCTTCAGCTCGAGATAGGCCACCACGTTATGATCGTAGAGCGCCTCGCCCGAGAAGGCCTCCATCAGGTTGAATGCGATCTCCGGCTTGAACTCGTCGATAGCCTTCCTGAGCACCGCCAGGTCGTCGTAGAGCCCCAACTTGACGACCTGGTGGCCGAGATCCCCGAGGCTGGCGACCACTTCGTACTCCGTCTTCCAGGGAGCGCAGCTGAGTTCATCGGCGGACATCCCGGAGGTTGTTTCCGGTGGCAGAAGATCATCGCGCATCAAGGCCAGGACGCGCAGACGTCTCACATCTGCACCCACCTGTGGTTGCGATGGAGGGAATCCATTGCCCGCCGTGCAAGACTCAGGGCGAACTGCGGCCGGGATTGCCGCCTCATATCGGTTGCGTAAAGATCCAGTTCTTGGCAGCGACCGGCCATATCTCGCAACATTAAATCGAGGCTATGACGCTGGTCGCCCGCCCAACCGGATGCCTTGCTCAACACAAACGGGCGCGCCCGCCGCAGTGCGTACCAGGCTGGAACCATTCGTGGGCGCCTCTTGACCGTGCTGAAAGCCCTCTTCAGCACGCCGTCGTAATAATCGGGAAACTCGCCCCCCTGCACGCGCAGCTTTTGATCGTAATGCTCGCCCAGGGTCTTGTGCAGGCGCGGCAGCGAGTCCAACCGCTCACGGCTGGTGTGCGACGGCTTCTTGCCGACCAGCTCGGTCATCAGTCTGTCCACGTACTCGAGTTTCGCAAAGGCTTGCGGCCATGGTGCGTAGCGTTTACGCCACTGTGAGCGGGGCTGCAGCCAGACCGCGAAGCTCTCGGCGAAGTCCTCGTCCGGATGGGCCTGGGCGTACCAGTATTCCAGGTTCATCACGTGCCGCCTCGAGTGAGGATCGGGCCGGTAGCCGCTCGGGTAATGTCGCGAGGTGGGCCCGAAAAGCCGCTGCCATCGGCGCCTACGATGCAGGCCGAAGGCGTGGTCGAGCGCGTGTCCGACTTCGTGGCGCAGGATCCTCAGACACCAGTCGCGCTTACCGCCCTCGACCTCGCCCATCTGCTTTCTTTCCAGGCGCACAAGGCGCGGGTGCGCCAGGTAAAAAGGAATGGCCACACCGGTCACGTCTTCGGGCGTGAACCAGTCGTCGGACAGCCAGAAGTAAGGGCGGAAAAGCAAACCGCGCCGGGCAAGCTCGTATCGCACGCGCGCGATGCGTTCCTCTAGAACGGATCCTTCGATCGAAATCCCGAGATCGCACAGGCGAACCTCGAGCAACTGTTCTTCGGCCAGCTCCGGCCAATCTCTATTTGTACCCGTCTTGCTCATCGAAGCGCGGAGTGTCCCATAATTTAACACTCGATTCAAGTCCTTGATTATCCGCCGATGAAACAACACGTTACAAACAAGACTGACAATTTCTCAAAAAGTCCGGGCAGGTGTGGAGTTTCGGTAGTGCGCCAGACGGTCGCCCGTGATACCCTGCCGAGATCGCAACCTCGGAGACGAAAGGAGAGACAGTATGGTCGATCGTCTGAAGGGCAAACTGGCGCTGATTTCCGGCGGAAGTCGGGGAATCGGCAAGGCCACGGCACAGGCCTTCGCCCGCGAGGGCGCGCGGGTGGTCATCTGCGCGCGCAAGCAAGAGGGTGTTGAGGCTGCCGCTCAGGAAATCAACGCCAGCCATCCCGGCAGTGTCGTGCCGCGTGCCTGCCATGTCGGACACGCCGAACAGCTTTCGGAACTCGTTACCTGGATGGAACAGGAAATGGGCGTCCCGGACATTCTGGTCAACAACGCCGGCACCAACCCCCACTTCGGTCCCATGCTGGATGTTACCCAGGGGCTTTTCGACAAGACCTTCGAGGTCAACCTGAAGGGCTACTTCGAAGCTACCCGCCTGGTGGTCAAGCGCTGGCAGGAAAACAAAACCAAGGGTTCGATCGTAAACGTGGCCAGCATAGCCGGCCTGCGGGCCGCCCCGCTCCAGGGCGTCTACGGTATGACCAAGGCCGCCGTGATCTCCATGACCAAGACCCTGGCTGTCGAACTGGGATCTCTGGGAATCCGGGTCAACGCCGTCGCCCCGGGAGTGATCGACACCCGCCTGTCCGCCGTGCTGGTCAACACACCCGAGATCATCAAGATCTTCACCGACCACACTGCTTTGAAGCGCTATGGGAAACCAGGGGAAGTGTCAGAGCTAATAGTCTTTCTGGCTTCGGACGAGGCGTCCTTCGTAACCGGCCAGACCTTCTGCGCGGACGGCGGATTCACCATCGCCTGAAGAGGTAGGGAAATGCCCACGGACAAGACTCCGGCCGCGTACGGGGGTCGGGGCTTCGCGCCCCGGGAGCACTCGCTGCGCGAGGAAATCGGATCCATCTGGTCTGCTTGCGGACAGCACTGTGAATACTCGCCGCTCGCGGCAGTGCTGATGCATCGGCCGGGAGGGGAGCTTGCCCGCAGCGTAAACCCCGATGCGGTCTTGATGCTCGAACAGCTCGACCCCGATCTTGCCGCCCGGCAGCACACCGCCCTGGCCGAAACGTACCGCCGGGCGGGCGTCAACGTGTATTCCGTTGTACCGGACGGCTTCTCGCGCAGTCGTCCACCTCCCAACCTGATGTTCGTCGCCGACCTGTTTTTTATGACCCCCGAGGGTGCCATCCTGGCGCGGCCGGCTTCCCTTGTTCGCGCCGGCGAGGAGCGGCACATAGCCTGGCGCCTGGCCGATCTGGGTGTTCCGATCCTGATGAGCGTACACGGCAAGGGCACATTCGAGGGCGCGGATGCGGCCTGGCTCGACGAGAAAAGCGTCCTGCTGGCGCGCGGCCGGCGTACCAATCACGAGGGCGCAGAACAAGTGGCCGCGATCTTAACGGGGATCGGGGTGACAACGATCCTGGTCGATCTTCCCGAGGACGGGATGCATCTGATGGGCCAGCTGCGTTTTTTAGACAAGCGCACGGTCGTAAGCTGGCCGGGGAGAAACTCAAGTCAGACCCTGCGAACTCTGGGAGAGCACGGCTATTCAGTATTAGAAATGCCGGACACTGAGGAACTGCGTCATGGCATGGCGCTCAACTTCGTGTGCCTGAGCCCGCGGCGGGTAGTCATGCCCGCAGGCAACCCCGCAAGCCAAGCCTTTCTCGAGAAGCGCGGCGTCGAGTGCCTGCCTGTGGAGGTGGAAGAGATCACCAAGGCCGCGGGCGCGATCGGTTGCCTGACAGGGGTGCTGCAACGACGCTGAACGCGGTTCGCCGACCAGGCGCCGGTTCCGTCACACTTGGCGTCCCACCGGCAACAGAACCAGGCGGGCAACCAACACCGCCAGCATGAAAATCAGCAGCCAGAAAGAAACGCGGTAGAGCAGCCGGGAAAGAGGATTGCCCCGGGCCAGAACTTCGAGCTTGCTGGCGCGAATGATCTCGCAGGCGCCGTAGCCCCCGTCGTTGCGCGAGGTACTTGTCTTTAGCAGGCCGGCGCGACGCTCACCCCTGCCGTGTAACGGCGTGAGGCGCACATCGACCAACTGTCCGCTGATGTGGATCTGGTCTCCGCGCTCGAGGTCTTCGAAGGCCGAAAGAAGTTTTTCGTCGGCGGTCAGGATGTGGTTGTTCGAAAGCTCGTTGCCGGCTACGCGATAGGGATCTTTCCACTGCGCGTAACACACGTTGCCGTGATGCTCGAAGGAAACGCCGTCCTTCTGATATACCCGGCTCTTGACGTTGTTGCCCCAGATGACGCACAGATCTTCCATGAATATATTGCCGCGGCTGAGGCCTAACATGCGGTAGTCATCCTTGCTGACGATCAGACCCGTTATCACGTAGTCGTACTTGGGAATCAACGTCAGCCGGTAGTCATCATGTTCGATGGTTACCGGGCTGGCGTCGCTGACTTCTTTTTGAAGCGGGGCCTGCAACAGGGACGGGTCGATGTCGTCGATGTTTGCCAGGCTGTCGCGGGTGAAATAGCAGACTGCGAAAACGGCCGCCAGCGTTAAAAAGATCGCCTTGAAGACGATCGCCGCCTTCCGATATCCGGGCGTTGCAACGACGGGGGCCAGGCGTTGGCGTAGATCTTCGTAGCCGCTGGCCGGCAAAGGAGGTTGCCCGACCGTTTCAAGGGGCGAGACCGGCAGATCGGCCGGCTGGCGGTACACTCCGAGATCCTCGAGCTCCCGTCGCAGGTTTTGCGTATCGCCGCCTTCCCGCAGCTCCAGGATGTGCTCCGCCCGGGGCCGCAGGTCGTTGTCGGGAAAGTTGCCCACCAGGTACATCAGCATATCCGCTCCCGGCTCCGGCCTCAGGGCCGGACCCAGCAGCAGACATGCGGCGCGAAACAGGCTCTCGGGCGCTTGCGGATCAGCGAGATCCGCCTCGGCTCCGCGCCGGTAAACCCGCGCCGCATCCAGATACATCTCGGCATCTTCCAACGTTGCGGCCAGGATTCGCGCGCGATCCGGAGAAAGGTCGGGAACCTTCTGAGCATTGGCCAGAAGCCGATAGGCACCGAGAATCCGCTCGCGATCGGAATCTCTAAGGGCCGCTTCAAGCGCCAGGCCGGGGTCGTCGAGCAGCGACTCGTCTAATTCAATTGCTCCCTCGAATCGCTGGCCTTCTTTTCGATCATCCAAGTTCCACCTCCGGCGAATTGTATAGCACAGGTCGTCTATTGCCTGTCGGCCAATCCGGAAATTAGTCGTCCGAGACGAGCGTACAGCCCGTTCGACAGGCGCTTCAGCAGCCACATCGGCAACATACCACCTGCTGCCGGCGTCAGCATGCCGCGCTTAGCGCGCACGGCGTCGACTATTTGGGCGGCCACCTGTTCGGGATCGGCCCCGTGACGGGCGACCAGGCTCTTGATGCGCCCCAGCCAGTCGCCGGGCAGTTCGAGCCGTCCGCCATCGAGGACATTGGTGCGCACTGCTCCCGGGCAAACGGTCGTCACTTGGATGTTATGGGCGGCCAGCTCGAGCGCCAAGGATTCAGACAGGCCCACCACGGCGAACTTCGAAGCGCAGTAAGGAGCAACGAAAGGCAAGCCTATCAGGCCGGCCATGGAGGCCGTGTTTATGACGTGCCCACCGCCTGCCTCTATCATTCTGGGCACGAAGGCGCGAACCCCGTGGATCACACCCCACAGGTTGACATCTATCGACAGGCGCCAGTCGTCGAGCGGGATGCTGCAGGCGGGCCCGCCGCAACACACGCCGGCGTTGTTGTGCAGGACGTCAACGCGCCCCTCGGCGGAAAATATCTCATCGGCCAGTCCGGCAACAGCCTGGCCGTCGCTGCAATCGACCACGTGGGCGTTTGCCAGAGCAACTGTTATACCACGGGCCGCGTCCTTCAACCTGTCGGCGTTGAGATCCACCAGGTGCACCCTGGAGCCTTGGCGCGCAAAGGCGCGCGCCGTGGCCAGTCCGATGCCCGACGCGGCGCCGGTGACTACCACGACCCTATCTCGCAGATCCTTCATGGCCACCTCCAGTCGAAGAATACGGGCCCGGCCGCCAGGCCGCAAGTGGGCCGGGGAAAAATTATCTGGCATGTGCGGTTTCGAACAGGTGTGCAGTTGCGAACGTCGCTTTTACGCCTTCACGACCTCCCGGCCCTGTGATTCCGGGCTTCTGGAGAACGTCCCAATGGGCGCGAATCTTGCAGCGCAACCCGTATGCGACCAAGAAAGGACAACATTATGAAAAGAGTGCTACTCATTCTGCTCGGATTATTGTTTGCGCTGTCTCTCTCTGCCTGCAGCGGCGGAGGCGACAACGAAGAAGACAGCGGAATCCATGAGGATGCCGACGGCGGCATCGACGCCGGAGCCGATAACGGCTCGGATCCGGGCGCCGACGAGACGGCCGACAAGGGCGGACCGGGCGACCAGGGAATCGGTTCGGCCTGTTCCTGCGACGGGCAGGAGTGTGAGCAGACGGGCGTGCCCAAGCCCGCCGACGGCACCATCCTCGGCTGCGACGACATTCCCATAGACTGGACCGGCGGCGCCAGGGTCTGCATGCGAACTTACGAAGGCGCGCTGGCAACAAATACGTACTTCGCCAACGGCTACTGCGGCCTGATGGCCACGAAGTGCACCGGGGCCGATCTGATCTGCAACTCGGCCGTTTTCGGCGATTACGACAACATGACCGCTTGCCCCCAGGGTAGCGTCATGCTGGTGGCCTCGCAGGACGTTGATGTCTTCGGGTATCAGGCCACCATAGACAACAAGACCTGCGTGGCGGCCTGCGAATCCAACGCTGACTGTCGAACCGGCGAGCACGATCCGGTTGTCGATGACGCTACCCAGTACCAGTGCATTGACAAAGACGGCGTGAAATTCTGTTACGATCCGCGCAATCTGCCGGATACATACACGGCAACGGCATACTGATATTGAATTGATAGGGTCTTTACTTAACTCCCGCTCCCGCTCCCGCTCCGTCTCTAAATTCAGTCCTCTCCAACCAATCAGCCAATAGTCGCTCCCATCAGGGACGGGGTTCGGCCCGGTGGCGACAAGGATCCGAAAGTGTCGCCCTGATCGTGAAAATGTTATAATAATTTTTATTTAAGTAGGAGAGAATCGTGCCTGTTCTGCTGGACGATGGAACAATTCAGTACGATTCACTGAATGAGCTGCGAGCCGCAGTCGAAAGCGTGCTTTCGACCAGCGGCTTGCTTCTAAAATCAGGACGCGATTGGCCGTTACGCACACCGATCGATTTCACCGTCAAGGTAGCCGGTCGGGATTTCGCAGCGAGCGTGCGGGCCGAAGTTGTCTACTGCCAGGGAGGCCGGGTCGGCCTTGACTTACATGACAAGGAAACGACCGAAAGCGCGCTGAGCGCGCTTGTCGAGCGCCTCTCGGCGCCCGTCAAGAAGGCGGTAAAAGAGGAGCCGGTTGCCGCAGCGCCCGCCCAAGTGCCTTCGTCTGAGATCGTTCCCGCCGGACCGGTTGAGCTGTCGACGCCGGTGCTCCAGGAAGACGGAAGCGTGCGTTACCGCTCACCGAGCGCTTACATCGCCGATTATGAGCATCATCTCGGCAAGGGCCTCATGTATCCTGACTCGCCCTATTCCTGGAACAGGGGAGATGTCCTGCGGTTATCCATTTTCATAGAGGGTGTCGGCGCCGGCACATCAGTCCAGGCGGAAGTCATGGTCTGCGACCACGGCAAGGTGGGCCTGGATATCTCGATCGATCCCGCTGCCAGGAAGGTTCTTGCCGACCTCCTCGAAAGGGTTAAAAGAGCTGCCGACAATCCTCCCGCCGCTGGCGATGCGGCGCCCCCGGAGAACAAGACAACCGAGTCTCGCCGCCCCGCCGCGGCGCCGGCGGTCACCGTCGATGTTCATGGGCAGATAGTATCCAGCGGGGGTATTGGCGGCCTGCGCTCCGTGACCCCCGTGGATCTCGCGGACAATAAACTCCGCAGCGTCGACCTCTTTTGCCTGATCTCGTCTCTCTCGTCGGCAGGCGCGCCTTTGGAACTCAAGGTCGGGCTTGTCAACAGGAATCTGCGCCTCGGATTCAATGACAAGGGTAATATCGTCCACTACGTTGCTTCCGGCGCGCAGGAAGATCTTCTGGAGCGCCTGATCAAGGGGCAACTCATCCCGCGCAGCCGCAAGCGTTTGCTTTTGTTGGAAGCCAGCGACGACAAGCCCGTCGAAGTGGTTCTCATGGCGCAGAAGATTATCAAGCTGCGCGAGCTGTGGGACTGCGTGCGTGACCAGGTCGTCGACGTGCTCGAGGAAATCAGGCACGCCGGCGCGAGCCGTTACGTCGTCGGCGCCCTGCAAACGAAGCGCCGAACCGGCGTGGCGTTCGGCCGCCTGATCATACCCTGGCTCGAGCGTGCCCTGGCCGAGTTGGATCCTAAGCAACTCGACGAATTTCTGGCGCCATTTACAAACCGCTACCCGCTGCCGAAGAAAGACTGTCGCTGGCCGCTATCCGATCTGGCCCTGGATCGCAGGGGCTACCGGTTTGCAGACGAACTGCTGGACGGCACGCGGACGCTCGCGGATGCCATCAACGTCGTTCCCCTCGTCCGGCGAAAGAGGCTTCGCCTGCAGATAGCCGCCTTGTATGCAATCGGTACGTTCGATCTACTGGTTGACTCGCTGGCCCCCGAGGAACAACTGCCCGAGTACAAGCTTTCGAAAGAGCTTGCCGGGCTCTCCGAGGCCAACAGGTTCGATCAGGCCGGGGTTCACTGGAGCGCCCACCCTGCCACCTACAAAGAGTCCCTGCAGAAGATCAAGCGCAACTACGGCCCCGGCGGCAAACTGGCCGGCCACTCCGCTGAATGCGCGAATCTGTGCCGTAAACGAGTGACCATGGCCGAGAAGGCCATCGAGTACCTCGACAACCGCGACCGCCGCAAGCAGTATCGCAAACAGGTGTTCGATACTTCACAGCTGCAGATGTCCGCCGAGTTGCTCTTCAAGCAAATAGATCTGCTGCTTTTCAGAAACGAAAACCTGCGCGCCAAGAGGAACATCGAGATGGCGGTCGAGCTGAATCCCAAGCCCGAGTATATCCAGAAGCTGCAGCAGATGGGGTAAAACCGAATTTGTTGCTCGCGGCGGCGCCTGGACCTATACTGCGGCCAAGGTGACCGATCAACCCAAAGAGATCACGCTCACTGCCGAGCAGCTGAAAACCATCAAGAAGTTCCGACTGGCCATGATTCCCTTTCGGCTGATTCTGGCCATGGCCTTTTTCTCGCTAATCGTCGGTGGCTTCAGGCGCTTCTTCGGTGAGTTACCCGGCCAGGTCTTTGCCGGGCTTTTCGGCTGCCTGATAATTATAGAGCGCATCTTCCAGGCCCCGGACGCCGGCGGGCAGCGCAAGGACAAGGGTTCCGCCGCCGTACTGTGGATTTCTTTCGGGCTTTCCTATGTCCTGGGCATGGTCGATTTCTACTGGATCAGCCCGCACTGGCCGCAGTGGCGCATGCTGAGCTATGGCTGGTACTGGCCCGCGGCAGGCGCCGGACTCTACATCATCGGGCAGTCCATCCGCGTCATCGCCATTCGCACCCTGGGCCGCTTCTTCACCATCTCGGTTCGTCTGCACGATCAACACAAAGTGGTGCAGCACGGCATCTATCGCAGAATACGCCACCCTGCCTACACCGGGTTGTGGCTCATCAACCTGGGGTTCGTCACCGTGTTCGCAAGCCCCCTGGCCTTCGCGGTGTATTTTCTGTTCGGCACGCCCGGTCTGATCTACCGCATCCGGGTCGAGGAGCGGGTGTTGATCGATCAGTTCGGCGATGAGTACCGCGCCTACATGCGCAAGTCAAAGCGCCTTATACCCTTTATTTACTAGATCGCTTCAAGTCGTACACCAGCGCCAGTGGCACTTCATCGAGATACAAGCCGTGCGCGATCTTGTGGTTTCCGGTCAGGTTCCAGACGCGGTACTCGGTGTCGACGAACTCGCGGTGGTATAGATAGGCCGTGAAGTCGGATGATTCGGGGGTCCAGGCCATCCGCAGGTCACCGCGCAGATATCCATCGCGCTTGTAACTCCTGAAACACTCCCCGTTGACCTCATGCAGATAAAGCCGGGCGCCGGACGGCAGGTGTTCGTTGATCCAGGGCAGAGCGCCGCTGATATCGTTCGACCAGTACTGGCGCTGCATTCCAAGGTCGGCCCCGCCGGCCACGCCGCCGGCCAACTCGTTGTAGTAGGTAGTGCCGTAGTTGCCGATGTGAACCAGGCCCAGCAGCGAGGGCAGCAGAATCAGCCCGGCTACGGCGGTAAAAACCCGCCTGGTCGTAAGATGCAGCCGCCCGAGCATTTCCCCGGGCAGCGCCTGCACGATCCGGTCGAGAGCCAGGCCTGCCAGGATGCAGGCGAAGGGCATGGCGTGCAGCCAGTGTTTCATGCCGCCGAAAATCGGGATCGTCGGAATGGCAATAATCAGCAGGGGAATGAATGTATTCAGAATTAGCAGCCAGGCGTCGTTCTTTCCGACGTCGGTGGTAACTTCGCTGGTAACTTTCGCGTCCGCGACAGTTGCTGTTTTCATTCCACCAAGACGCGCCAGCAGCTGAAGTCCTGTGCGAACCGGACGTCCGAGGCGGCGTCCCAGCAGGGCCAGGAACCCGAACGTCGCAAGCAGCATTGTGGGCAGCGGCAGGCTGAGCGCGGTCACGACAAATGGGTAGGCCCAGGGAAAAGGCGGATCCGTAAGCAGCTTGCCAAAGTACTCCCAGTAATAATTGATGTGATTCAGGTGAAAGCCCAGATACCAGCCCAGGCGCGCGATGGTGTCGTGCCACAGGAAAGGCCAATGCAGCAGGAAGACGACCGGCCCCAGTACGAGCATGCAGAAAAAGGCCAGCGGAATGCGGGGAAACTTCAACCCCCGACGGGAGAGTGAGAATTGGCGGCCCTCGGTTATCAACCAGTGAAGCCCGAGCACCACGGGCAAGAAAAAAGCATTCAGCTTGACGGCCAGCGCCAGGCCCCATATTAGACCGGTCAAGATTGACCACTTCCATGAGCCCGCGGCCTTGCGAAAGGCCATAACGGTCGCAAGCCACATTAAGGTGACCGGCATGTCGAAGCATGCCAGCTGGGCATGGAAGAAATGCCTCGGGGCTAATATGAAAGCCAGCGCCGCGAACAAACCGACCCGTCGTGAGGCAACGGCCGCGCCGAACAGAAACACCAGTGCTACGCACAGGGCCGAGAACAAGTCGGCGGGCAGACGCATTGCCCTGACATATGCGCCGCGTTTATCGGGCGGCCAGCTTGGGCTCAGGGTTCTCGGGGGCGCAAGGGCCAGGTAGCTCAAGGCCATCAGGTTTTTGACCAGCACGGGATGTTCGCGGTTGATCTCGTAGTGGCGGCTGATGACAGCGTCGCTGAATGCCCGGCCCGGGTTCTTCGAAAGCTCACGAAACCATCCGGCATAATGCTCGGCGGCGTCAACATAGTACCCTTCGTCGCGGGTCAGCCCCAGCTCCGGAGCGTTCGCAAATAATACGCCAAAAGTCGCCAGCGCCAAGCCCAGGGCGATCATTGTGTTTTCATGCCGTTTGATTAATCTCATCCGCGCACCTGTGCATCGAAGCAGAAATGGCGCATGCCGCCTCGTGGCGAGCTGACGATGAAAGTGACCTGGTGAGGTCCGGGTCCTGCGGCCGAGATGTCCCATTCGGCGGGAAAGTAGCCGGTCAGGTTCTGCTGCACTACCCGGCCCAGTTCCCGCCCGTCCATAAGTACCCGCAGGGTAACTGGCGCCCCGTCCTGTGCCCGGGCGGCCGGCGGAGTGAAGCCGGTGTGCACCCGCAGCAGCTTGCCCCCGGGAACGGACTGGTAGTGGATCTCGATCGGATCGTCGGCCGGGTGGGCCCAGATGATTTTACGGGGATCATCGCCCAACTCGACTATCATCCGGCCAACGTAGTTCCAGTCGCGCCGGCTGCAGATCCACCTGTTCTCGACCCAGCGGGAGCACTGACGGGGCCCGGGCGGTTCGCGCATCAACACCCGGGCGTCGCCCAGCCGGTCACGGAAGTCGTAGATCACGCGGGCCGGCGTTGGCAGATCGTAAAGATCAATCTCCAGTGCGCCCGCCCGGATCTTCTTCAACCGCGGATACGTTCCGAGATCGTACCTGTGTCCGGGAAGAGAGACTACCCATAGCCTGGAGTAAGTCGACCAGTCCTCGGCCTGCGGATTGCGCAACTGGATGAAATTGAGGTCACCCACAAATTCGCGAATTCGCGCGGCCCACCAGGGAATGACGACGATAGCGTCCCCAGACAACCAGTCTCCCCGAATGGCGCATTCGGCCGCGCGGTAGTCTTCCCGCGAGGGCTGCAACAGTGGATCGACAACCCAGAAGCCGGCCGAGTAAAGCGACACCCCCAGCACTACAGCCAGCGGCAGCAGGCGCAAGGCCTTCCTATTTGGCATTCGAGCGGGCACGATCTGTTTCTAGCAGATCTGCACGAAGTTTCCAGAAACTTGTCAGAAGGTGTAGCTGGCCCCGATCCCCAACGACCAGTCGTCGACCGACTCGTAGCTGCCGAAGTCGTCTGACGCCGGATCGTTGACCAGCTGCCAGATGCGCCAGTACTGGCCCACCAGATACAAGAAGGATGTTATCTGGTAACTGGCCTCGACCAGAAACAGGCTCTTGTCATCGAAGCTGAATGCCTCGGAGGCGCCCTCGAAGTTATGCTTGTAGTAGTAGGCCCCGAACTGGAAGACCTCCAGCGCGGGAACGTCGAGGAAAATACGCAGGTTCGAGTTGTAAGGCCCGTCGTAGTCGTCGTAAGAGGCTCCCATCGTGAACCAGTTGTTGACCTTGAAGATCAGCTCGGCATAGTAGCCGTTCAGGTTCTTGCCTCCCATTTGATCCAGCACCTGGCGCTTGGGCAGGCTGACCTCCTGGTGGATGGTCTCGTCCTTGAAGGGATAGGCAAACTTCTGGATCTCGTAATAAGAGTTGAAATAGGCCGGGATGTAGTCGGGCTCAAAGTAGCGATACTCGAGCCTGGCCGACAGGTCGATAGAAACGAGCGGTATGTGGAACACCCCCAGTATGCCGGCGTGGTAACCGACGCCGGCGTCGAGGATGCCGTTCAGGTCGGTATAGGGGGTTAGCGTCAACCAGGAGGCGTCCAGCACTTTAAACTCGATGTCACCGCCCAGGACCGTGGCGGCTTTCTCCTGGCTGACCCTGGGGTAGCCGTCCTCTACCGCGTTTTCCTCCACACTATATGGCGCCTTGACGTCCGACACGACCGTGAAACCCACTGCCAGGTTGTTCATGTACGACTCTGTGTCCACGAATGACCATGGCCTTACATATGCGCGGCCTCCAAAGAATGTGGGGTAAAATATATTATTCACCAACGTCTCCACACCGCCGTAGTCGGTGTTCAGATCGAGGGCCAGCCCCACTTTGAAATGATCGAGATCGATGTTGTTGTAGTAGCGGCTGACAATAGTGGCATGTCCCAGATCGGTGCCCCACAACTCACCCACCATGAAATACAGGAGATCCCCCTTGTGGCCGAAGCGGAAAAACTTGATGATTTTCAGGTAGTCGCTCCACTCGTCCCAGTCTTCTTTACGAAATATCCCGCCATACTCTTCGTTTTGTGGATCCTCGTCTAGCAGGCGCAGGCGCAACGGCACCCGCACGCCGAACCCGATCTTGCCAAGGTCCATGGAGAAGTCCAGGTTGATGGTGGTAAACAGGTCGCCGTCTATCATGCCGAAATTTATATCGCCCGCTAAACGGCCCTTGCCGGTCGACTCGGGAGCGCCGACGGCTCCCTTGATCGAGTCGGCGCTCTGGGCAGCGGAAAGACCGGGAGCCGAGATGACGGCTAGTGCCAGAAGCAACGCTACACTCTTCATTTCTTGGCCTCCTTGAGCTTGGCCGCGATGTCCAAAATAAGCTTGCCCTCAAGGTGAGTCGGACCGCCCAGCAGCGTCCTGCCCCCGTCCGCCAGCCGCAGGTTTATCTTCAAGGCGGGTTTCACAGACAGTTGCAACGACAGCATCGTCTTGCCGCTTGACCTGTCGATTCCCTCGAAGCGAACAGCAATGGAGTGCCTGCCGGGTAGTTGCAACTCGACGGAACTTCCCAAGCCGACCCGCGACTGGATCCGGTCCAGCAGGCGAAACTTGGATGCCGGCAACTCGGCAAGCTCGTCGCGGATGTCCTCGAGAGCCGGATCCACCGAGTGCACCTTGTCCTTTACCGCGTAGATCACTCTGATGCCGATGGCGACTTCGGTATCCGCGGCCGTGGCGGGCAAAACCAAGGCCAAAAGAAGAAACAGACCCATGCAGACGAGTCGCGCAAGCCTTGTCATAGATCGTCTCCTTCCGGTGCCTTGTCTCTTGCCCCATCGAAATCGTACAGCCAGATCACTGTCGTGTTGTTCCTCGAAACCGTGAAGATCATCGAACGCTGCCCGGCGTACTCCATGGAATCGATGATGGCTTCGTTGTCAACCCGTGCGACGCGATCGTCTTCTGCTGCTGACCTTAGCACAGGCGCCGGCTGCAAAAGAGGAAGGAGCAGCACCAGCAGCACCGCGGCGGTCACCAGCGAGGTCAGCCAGATTGCCCGATAATGATAGAGCGCCTCGCCGAACCAGATACGAGCTCGCACGCTGAGCGGCTGGCGAACATCGGCAGCGATGCCGGCCAGCACTTTCTCGTCGAAACGCGAGAAGTCGGCCTGCTCGGCCGCCTCTTTGAGCGTCTCGCGCAGGATCCGTGACTGCAGTTCGAGCTTCTCGAGCGCCCCCCGGCAGGATGAGCACTCAGACAGGTGCGCCGCCACTCTGACCTTCTTGCGGCGCGGCAGCTCGTTGTCGAGATACCGCCCCAAAAGTATTTCCTGGAAATGTTCATCCATGACTCACGCTCCCGGGGCTCGCTTCTTTCTTTGATTCTTCACAGTCCCCCTTGACGCCGGCGTGCTGCAGCATAGTGGCATGTTCCCCGCTCTCGACCAGGTACTCCGTCAACGCGTGTTGCAGGTTCTTTCTGGCATGGTGCAGGCGTGACATCACCGTGCCGCGGTGAATCTTCAATGTGCGAGAGATCTCCTCATAGCTCAGGCCGTCGACCTCGCGTAGCAGCAGAACCGCGCGATGTTTTTCGCTCAAGGTAGCCAGCGCCCGCTCGATCTGCCGGCCCAGCTCTTTTCGCTTGAAGGCGGCATGCGGGTTACCGTCCAGGAAAGTCGGCGCCACGAGGGCCTCGCTGTCATCCGGTTCGCGTCGCCCAAGCATGTCGTCGTAGTCAACCGTGTCCCGCCGATTCGCCTTGCGAAGGTGGTCGATGGACAGATTGACTGCAATCCGGTAGATCCAGGTGTAGAAACTCGAGGTTCCTTGGAAACTTCCCAGGTAGCGATGAACCTTGATGAAGACCTCCTGGGAGATGTCCAAGGCAGCCTGCGGATCGTGCACCATCCCGTATGCTATTGAAAACACCTTTCGCTTATAGCGTTCCATCAGCATCCTGAATGCCTCTTCGTCCCCGCGCCGCGCGCGCCGGACCAGCTGTTTCTCATCCGAAGCCACGGGCGCATGTTCCAGCTGTGTGTGAGACGCTAAGAAACATCTTGTTATTCATAGCACTATCCGCCGGCGGGCCCCCTGTGGACCCGCCGCAATAGTAGCCAGCGACGTAGAAAGAGGCAAGAACAATAAGAAATAACAAGCAGCGGCGCTTCGACGGGCAGCGTGTTGCTCTTGACACGTCTCGGGGCCGCCCGTAGCGTAGGGGAGATATGAGCCCGTCCGACAAGATAATTACGTTCATGACAAGATGCCGGCGGCGGTTTCTCGGCTTGGAAACCCTGACGGGTTGCTGTATCCTTGTAAGCATCGCAGCCGGAATCTTCCTGGTTGGCACCCTTGGCGCCGTTTTTGTCGGGCAGTCAGGTCTGACCCGCCTTGTATTGCGGCTAGTGGTGGCCGCGGGCGTGTTAGTGGTGTTATGGCGCTACCTTCTCGTCCCGCGGCTTCGCCTCGGCTCGGCTGTTTCCGTAGCCCGGGAGGTCGAGCGACGCGTTTTTTCCGGCTTAAACCTTGAGCTAGTCGGCGCGCTGGAGCTTTCGCGGGTCGGTAAGGACCATATCGAACTCATGGGCGTCAGCCGTGAGTTGATCGAGGCACACCTGGAGTGCCAGGCCGGACGCATCGCGGAAATCCCGATCGAGCTGGTTTTTAGCCGTGGGCGCTTGAGAAAACCCTTGATATTACTCGCCGGACTGCTGGCAATCTGTGTGCTTGCAACCATCGTCTGGCCGGACAAGGCCGAGGCCGGTATTCGCCTGCTACTCGGCACGGGCGGCACGCCAAGGGCGCTTGCGGGAAGAGACGAGCCGTCGTGGGTGGGAGATATCAGACTGACCTATCGATACCCGGCCTATAGCGGGCGTCAGCAGCGCATGATCGAGGGAACCGATGGAACAGTTCTCGCACTGCCCGGCACAAGGGTCGGCATCACGGCCAGGACGGATCGGAAGATAGCCAAAGCCAGCATACGGTTTTCAGGGCGGGCCTTGCCCCTGAAGATCGAGGCAGGTGTTCAACTGTCGGGAGAACTAACCGTCACGCGTGCCGGGCGTTACCGCTTCGATCTCGCGGACGCACGGGGGCAAGAGTGGGCCGATCCGCGGGGACACGCTATCAATATCGAGGCCGACCACCCGCCGGCGGTCGTGCTTAATCGTCCCGCTCACGATCTTGAGATCAGGAATCGTGACCGGTTACAGCTACTTTACAACGCGACTGACGATTTCGGGCTTGGCGAGATCAGGCTGGCCTGGCGCGTGGTCGAACGGCCGGGCAGCGAGAAACGCCGCCTGCTCAGGCGCCTTGGCTCGGGGACCCGCAGGACCAGCCGGCGTTCCTACCTCTGGGACCTGACCGAACTGCATCTCGAGCCGGGCGAGCGTTTGCAGTTCTTCATCGAGGCCACGGATAATGATACGGTCTCCGGCCCGAAGATCGGTCGCTCAGCCACTTGCACTGCCAAGGTATTCTCGGCCGACGAGCACCACCGCGAGCTGCTACAGCAAATCCAGGCGGCCTGGGAAGGGCTGCTGGCCGCCCTGGCCGATGCGCTCGATCTCGATCCGCAGGCCGGGAGCGTCAAGGTGCCGGATCTCGATGCCTACCGGCGCCTGTTCGAAGGCGGCGGCGTCTTGCTGCAAAAGATGCGGCGGATAAACATTGCCTTGCGTTCCGACGAGCGGGCTCAGGCGTCGCTGGTTACGGCCTTCGGGCACATCACCGAGCGCCTGGCATATCAGCATACGCGGCTGGGGTACCTGCTGGCCACTTCCTCGGCTGGGGCGGAATTTTCAGGGCGCTTGCTGGCCGACCAACGCGGCCGCAGGATCGCGCGCCTGGAGCAAGACGTGCTTTACCTGGAAGACCTAATCGACCTGGTGCGCCTGGGCGAGATCGATCGCCTGGCGCGTGACATGGAAGAAGCCCGCCGGCGCTTGTCCGATCTTATGAAACGTTACGCCAAGGCTCCCGATGACGAGACCCGACGGCAAATAGAGGCTGAAATCGCGCTTCTCAAGGACAAGATTGCGAAGCTGCTGGCCCGGCAGCGTGAAGTGCTCAAAGGAGTGCGCGACGAATATTTCAATCCCGATGCCTTGCGAAAATTGCTTTCCGACCGCGACATGCTGGCGTCGCTCGACCGGGTTCAACAATTGCTCAACCAGGGAAAGATTGATCAGGCCGCCGCCGAGTTGCAAAAGCTTGAAAGTCAACTGGCCGCGCTGCGCGCCGCCGTCGAACGATCCAGTGCCCGGATGGGGGGCGGTCGTTACCGGGAACTGGCCCAAAAAATGATTCGGGCCATGGGCGAGCTGAAGATGATCACCGAGTCGCAGCGCAAGCTGATGGACGCCACCGGGCGTATTCGCGATCGTCTATTCGAGAAGCTGAAAAGCAGCAACCTGGCCGCGCTCGAGAAAAAGTTCTCCAGCCTGCGCAAGAAGGTTGCCGGAGTCAGGCGGGACATTGAAGGCTTGCCGCAAGAGTGGCCGGATCGTTACATCGGGCAGCTTCGCCTGAGCGCCTTGCAACAGGCCCGCCTGCTGGACATGAGTCTCGAGTCGCTCAATATTTCCGGCTCGCTGGAGGCGGCCGAAAAGCTTGCTGATGCCGCCGATCGTCTGGCGCACGAGGTGCGCATCAACTCCGCCATGGAGCCGCCCGCGAACCGCGAGCGCCGCCAACGGCTTACCGAGAGTCAGAAGGCTGCAGACAGAGCTGCCCGCAGAAGCAAGGGCATCTACGAGGAACTCAAGAAGATTGTGCCCAGTCCAGAAAAACTTCTCGGGGGGCGGGAAGTCCGGAAACTCGGGCGCCTGGGACAGCGTCAGCAAGAGTTGCAAGCCCACTTGCGCGATCTCGAGCGCGGTCTGCGACAGATCAACGAATCGGCGCCAATCTTCGGCCAGGGCAGCCTCGGCCGCCTCGAGCGCGGAGGCCGGCACATGCGCCGGGCGGCCTCCGCGCTGGGCAAGAAACATCCGGGCCGGGCACAGTCCCAACAACGCGGTGCCGTCGCCGAATTGGAGGCATTGCAGAAATCCCTCGAGAAAAGCTGTCGCGGCGGGGCGGGGGGAATGCCGCTGCCAATGGGAAGCGGGAGGGGATTGGGCCAGGGCATGGACATGGGCGGGCCGGGCGGCACACCGCAGGAGCGCGATGTCGAGCTGCCCGACCCCGATGAATATCGTGCCCCGTCAGCCTTTCGCGAGGCGTTGCTGAAGGGCATGAAGGATCCGGTGCCCGAGGCCTTCAGGCGGCAGGTCCGGCGCTACTACGAGGAACTGGTCAAATGACGCGCCGGCTGAAGATACTTATTCTGCTGGCCGCCCTGAGCTGGCAGGCAACCGCCACGCCCCTGGGCATACCTACGGGCACGGCTGAAACCGCCGCGGGGCAGGAAGACGTGGCCGAACTGGTTGCGCGACAGGTCGCGCTAATCGACCGTCAGCTTCACGAGTGGCGCTTCATCGAGGCACGCCAGACTGCGCAGGGATTGCTTGCCTCCCATCCCGATCTTCCAGCTGTTCAACTCGCCGCGGGCTGGGTGAAGTTTCACTTCGCCGAACACCGCGCGGCGCGTCAGCTAATCGATCGAGCGCTGGCGGCTCTGGGTGATAATCTGCACAAGGATTTTCGCGTCGAACTTATACGGGCGGCTGACAGGATCGCGGACGGCTTCGTTCATCAGGCGAGTCCGGATGGCAAGGTTGTGGTATATCACCGTCCCGGCGTGGAAAATATCCTCACACCTTACCTTATAGAAACCATTCAACAAACGCTGGCGGTTGTCGGCCAGGACCTGGGCTTCAAGCCGCCGCAACCGATCCTGGTGGAAATCCTGCCCGACTCTGCCGCGCTGGCGGCCATGACCGGGCTGACTGCCGACGAAATCAGCACAAGCGGCACGATCGCCGTCTGTAAGTACGGGCGCCTGTTGGTTACGTCGCCACGAGCTACACTGAAGGGCTACGGCTGGCTGGATACGGCCAGTCATGAGTTGGTGCACCTGATCATTTCTCAGAAGACGCACAACCACACGCCGATCTGGATCCACGAGGCGTTGGCCAAGCTCGAGGAACGTCGCTGGCGATCGGGTGAGCCTCTTTTCCGCGAAGGACTCCTGCCGCAAGCGCAGAGCAACCTGTCTCGGGCCCTCAGAGAGAATCGTTTGGTCACCTTCGAACAGATGCATCCTTCCATGGCGCTCTTGCCCAGCGCCGCGGCCGCCGAGTTGGCTTTCTCCGAGGTCTACATGGCAGCGCGCTTTCTCCGCGATCGGGGAAACTATATCGGCATTCGTAAGATGCTCGATTTCCTCGGCCAGGGACTGTCCGACTTCGAGGCCATCAAGCGTGTCTTTGGACTGACGAAAGACGGGTTCGTCAGTGCCTGGACAGCCTACATGCGCCGGCAGAAGCTTGTTGTGCTCAACGGCGAAGAACTTTTCGATAAGGATATAGGCGATCGGCGTCCCGGATCCAGGGGTGAGCGCGCTCTTTCATCCGGGCGCAACGTGGATCTGCGAGACCTGTTCCACTTGGGCGAGTTATTGAGGGCCCGCGGGCGTACAGGCGCCTCGGTCGTCGAGTACGACAAGGCGGTACGCAAAGCAGGCAGGCACCATTCCGCTTTGTGGTTGCTTTCGGACAAGCTGGGAGTGGCCCTGCTCGCGCTCGGCCGCGATCAAGAAGCCCGCCTGGCTTTCCAGTCTTCATTGCGCGTGAATCCCAATGACATCGAGGCACATCTGCACAGCGCGTCGCTGCTGATCGAGGACACTCCCTACCGGGCCTGGCTGCAGTTGCGTGAATGCCTGCGTATTAACCCGCTTGATCCGCGGGTAGAGGCGCTGGCCGGAAAGGCTGCGGGATTACTCCAGAAGCAAGGAGATGCTCAACATGACTGGCACAAGCTGGCAGACAGATACAAACAAGCGCTCAAGCTGCTGGCCTACCGCAAGGCGGAAAGAGCTTCAGCTGGAGCGCCAGAAAACCAAAAGGACACGCAACACGGTCAAGCCGGTGTGAAGATTTACTCCCGGCCCTGGGCCCGGGTTTGGCTGGACTACCGCGACACCGGCTTGACCACCCCGGTCTATAACCTGCACCTCGAGCCCGGCGAACACATTATTGCGCTGGCGGCTGCCTGCCGCAAGGATCCCGTGGTAATCCAAATCGTGGTAGGGGAAGGAGACCTCGAGGTCATCGACCGCGACTTGTGTCCGTCTTCCGGAGGGGACGTTCCGGCCGCGAAATGAGTGGCGGGCGTGGCGCGTTTTGAGTATCATGTCGTGGCAGTTGAGAAACACGGCGGTCCCCGTAGTTTGTGGACGCGGGTCGTTTGGATGCGTCGGCGGTTTTTGCCGGCGCAACGGGAGGAATTGTGGTTGAGGCATTAAGTATTTCCACATCCGGCGATCGCCGGATTGCCGGCGACCGAGAAGCGGTCGCCGAGCTGGCCAGAGCCCGCGATCTCTTAACTGCCGAGATTGGCAAGCGCATCATCGGCCAGCGGTCGGTCATCGATCATATCCTGATATCGCTTTTCTCGGCCGGCCACAGCTTGCTAGTGGGAGTTCCGGGTTTGGCCAAGACGATGCTCATCTCTACCCTGGCAGAGGTTCTCGATCTCGACTTCAAGCGTGTGCAGTTCACTCCCGATTTGATGCCCGCGGACATCACGGGCACCGAGGTGTTGATCCAGAATCGAGAAAGCGGCGAGCGCAGCTTCAAGTTCGTCGCGGGCCCTATTTTCACAAACATTCTTTTAGCCGATGAGATCAACCGCACTCCGCCCAAGACTCAGGCCGCCTTATTGCAGTCGATGCAGGAGTTCGCCGTCACGGCCGGAGGCGAAACTCATCAACTGCCACGACCCTACCTGGTCTTCGCCACCCAGAACCCCATCGAACAAGAGGGCACCTACCCTCTACCTGAAGCCGAGCTCGACCGGTTCATGTTCTTGATCGGTGTAGACTACCCTCCCGCCGAAGAGGAGCGTAGCATCGTCATGACAACAACAGGCTCGCGCGAGCCGGACTGCCGCAAGGTTCTCGGGCCAGAGCAGATACTCTCTTTGCAGGCGCTGGTACGCCGGGTTCCCGCGGCGCCCGAGGTCGTGGCTTACGCGGTGCGCCTGGCGCGCGAATCGCGGCCCAACGAACCAGGAGCACCAGATTTTGTAAAAGAGTATGTCTCATGGGGTGCCGGACCCAGGGCCGGGCAGTACCTGATCCTGGGAGGCAAGGCGCGGGCCGTGCTCGATGGGCGCTTCAGCGTCAATGCCGACGACGTTCGCGCCCTGGCCCGGCCCGTGCTGCGTCACCGCATCATCACAAACTTCCAGGCCGAAGTCTCATCGATCTCCTCGCTAGATATTGTCGACCGGTTACTGGAACATGTGCGGCCGTAGCATTTCCGAAAACGCCGGTGTCTGTTTGCTCGCGGTCGCTGCCGCATTCGGCATCTGCTGCTCGGGCTCGCGACCGGATATTGAGAAGGCTCGTCCGGACCGCGATGGAGGATCCGTCGACGGTTCGCCTGTGGAGTCAGCAGGCTCTTACGACGGCGGCACGCGAGCTGATGTCGATAGCCTGCGCGGATCCGGCGGCGAGGCGCCATACGATATCGAAGCTCGAGCCGTCTGGGTGTGCCGCACGAGTTACAACTCACCGGACGATGTGCGCAGGATCATCTCCACGGCAGCCGGGGCCGGTTTCAATGTCGTTTATTTCCAGGTTCGCGGGGTTGCAGATGCATACTATCATTCATCCGTGGAACCATGGGCGGCAGCACTGACGGGCAAACTCGGCGTCGATCCCGGCTGGGATCCCCTGCAGACGGCCATCGACACGGCACATCGCGCGGGGATCGAACTGCATGCCTGGATCAATGTCTGTACCGCCTGGAAGGGGCGCTTGCCTCCGGGACGCAGCCGGCCGCCGCACATCCTGCGCGCCCACCCCGAATGGCGCGTTGCCGGTCCGGATGGACACTCGATGCCTTACAGCCGGGGCTATGTTTTCATGAACCCGGCCAATCCGGGCTTTGTTAAACACATCAAGGCCGTAGTGGCGGAGCTATGTTCTTTTTACGACCTGGACGGCCTGCACCTCGATTACGCCCGCTATCCCGTGGCCGGCACATCCCGCGATCGGAGCAGCAATCGACTTTACCTCCGCGCGCGACGAAGTAATTCATCGCTCACTCGCGCCGGCTGGCAACGAGCGATGCTCACGCGTCTGGTCGCCTCCTTGCGTACCGAGGCTCACAGGATAAGGCCGCGACTTCTGGTAAGCGCTGCCGTGACCGGGATCTACAAGGACGACTGGGGCTGGGGCAGGGTCACTCAGGGCTTTTCCGACTTCCACCAGGACTCTCATGCCTGGGCAGAGCAACGAGCTGTTGATCTGCTCGTTCCAATGATCTATTGGCCTCCGAGCTCTCCTCCCGGCATGCGGGCGGATTTCTTGACGTTGGTCGAAGACTTCGCACCGCTTTCGAAAGATGTCGGGATAATCGCCGGCATCAACGTCGCGGCTGGAGATTTTACCGTCCTCGAAGAAGAGATCCGCATCGCTCGCAGTTATGCATATACCGGCGTTGCATTGTTTTCATATACCCTCTTGGATAAGCGCGGATGGTTTTCTCGGCTTGCCAAGGGTCCTTTCAAGAACAAGACGTTCGCGCGCGAAAAGACCCTGGCCGTAGTCGTCAGACTTCCCTGAAAAAAGATCTTCCATTTTCTTGACTGTGGGTGAGTGTAGGATACAATACTACCTGTAGCATGGTGGAATACAGTATCCCACAGAAAAGGAGGCGACAATGAGCCAGGCGGAAAGAAGGCGATATCTCAGGGCTGCTTTGAATATCTTTTTGAACGAGGACATCAGTACCGGCTCGCTGTTGACCCGGGCGATGGACATCGGGGAGGGAGGAGTTCGCTACACGAAACCAGCGGGAGCTTTCCAGCGCGACAGCCAGGATATTTTACTGGAGTTCAGCCTGCCTGGCGACGACCTTCCCATCAGGGCCCGCGGAAGAGTGGTGCGCGACAGGCTCGACGAGAGCACCCACTCCAGTTCGGTTGTCTTCACCTCTCTCGGCGCCAGGAGTGCCGAGAGGATCCGAAACTACGTCATCAGCAGGAAAAGGGCTGAGTTATTCGAAAGTATGCGGCAGCAGCACCTGTCGCCAACTGCTGTCACGGCCTGAATCAGAGACCGGAGGATCGTTCCGCTTCAAAGATCGGTTCGATGTCCACCGGGACCTCGTGCAGAGTGTCGAGCATCGACTGCATACGCTTGTCAAAGCACGCGTATTTTTTCACAAACGCTTGCGTTCCGGGGTAGTCTCCCTGCGCCTGTAACATCAATAAATCATGGGCCAGGGCGGCGAATGAGTCCGGTGCCGCGCTCAGGTCGACTGCATAGCGTCGTGTCTTCGAATCGTATCGAAAGGCCCCCTTGGCAACCAGATAGTTGAAAATGAGCAGGTTCGCGCGGCCGTGCGCCTCATGGGCACCGAACCTCACTGAACGGAAACTTCCGGCCAGATAGCTGACTAGTGTTTGCTCCCGAAGCTTCTCGGGCAGCGCCCCCTTGGAGATCAAGAAGAGGGTATTATAGACTCCGAGCACGTCAGCTTTGGCTTCCTCGATCGTCGAGTACAACTCGCCAAGCGCAATATTGACCGGCACCTTTTCGCCACCTTGCACGATCAAGCCGGGTCCCAGCCCATGAGAAACCTCGTGCATCAGGGTATGATTGAAGTAGGCATCGAAAGTGACTTTTGCATATTGCCCGCTGTCGAGCACCCTTGAAGCAATCGGCATCAGGATGCTATCAAACTTGGCCCGGGCGATGTTCTTGAGCATTACTTTTTTCGAGCCCTTCAGCTTGCGCACTTTCTCGTCGTTGGGCAGGTTGAAGGCTATTGTTTGCACACCGGCCCGGGTGTCACCTGCAGAGTAGATCAGGTCGACCACGACGATTGGTGAAGATCGGCCGCGATCATAGTTCTTGTGTTCCTCGGGAATGGGCAGGTTCTTCTCCATCTCGGTCAGGTAATCGGCCACCCGGGACAGTTTCTGGCTCTGGATCGGATCGCGCCGGGTTATGAAACTCTCGAAGGCGGCCTTGTAGTTGAACAGGCCGTCTTCGTACACCTCGTAGGGACCGATGGTTACCTCGATGTCCGATCCCTCGACATCCATCCAGTCGATATCACTCTGGACGTAGTCGTTCGACAGGAATGCCTTTGCCCGGCTTCTGAGAAACCTGGCCAGGCTTTTATTTTTCAGCTGCTCCGCCGCCCGAGTCAGATAATCCGCTGCCTTCGTAAGCCGAAGCCCATAAAAAGATGAGTACGGAATCGCAACCAGCGCGTCGTTCTTGCGCCGGATGACCGTGAAACAACTCCTGAATGCGTCCCTGTCTTTTTCGTGTTTTTCAATCCAGGCCTTGAACTCGTCCTTTGTCATGTCCACTGGATAGAACGAGGCCCCCGCGGGCTTGGGCGGAATTTTCATGAAAGGCAGCATGCCGTCCAGGCGATCATACGGCCCATAGTTGATGGCCAGGTAATGGGCGAGCAATTTTTCGTGCTCGCCGACCGGATTGGCAAGCTGTTTGCGCAGGCGGGGGCCTGTATCCGATGCTTGTAGCCAGAACAGATTGTCGAGCACCCTGGATGCCTTTACCAAAAGGTCAACAGCATCGAGGTCGCTCTTGCCGAACTTCGAGCGATCGAAAGGTATATTAATCTGTACGTAACGTGCGAGCTTGGCCCGCAGAGTGTTGTCATCGACCGCTGTTTCGGGCAGTGCTTCGCTCTTGGCTGCCCCGACATTCTCGGCCATGTTTTCCGTCCTCTTGGTGGCAACAGTTCTTCTCGCGCAGCCGAAAATCAAACCGGTCACAACAACGGATGTCACCACCAGCAGCTTTCTCACCTCGCACCTCCTGCATAAACCGCAGCTACCCCCCTGACCGTTGACGCGCAGGCGAAACCGATTCGCCCGTTTCGCGGGCTGCTACTTCAACGCCTTTAGCACTTTTATCAATTCCCCGGAGGAAATACCCTCGATGCGGAAGCCCGTCGGAGTTACTAAAACGAGCTTGCCCGTGGCGGCCTTTTTTGCCAAGCGCGCAGCTTTTTTCTTGCCGCGCGGGATCTTCATGGCTTTCTTTAAGGTCTTCTTGGCGTTTGTTTTTTTTACGCTCTTTTCGGCGCCGCCGGACTTCTTCTCCCAGTTGTGCAGCGTGATATAGGGAACACCAACCGCTTTCGCCGCATCAGTGGTATTCTTGCCGCCTTTTCTCAACTTGTTATAGCGGGCGAGCAGGGCCTGCTTTCTCTTGTCGCTGTAACGCTTGCCTGTTTTCTTGCCCTCCTTTACCGGGGCCTGCTTGGCTTTCTTGATCGCCTTCTTTTTTCTCGGCATGTTTTTCTCCTTATAGAAACCGCTGCCATTGTTTACCATCGTAAAGAACTTATAGTATACATTATACTTTGTAAAGTATAGAGTACCGTTATGTCAGAAGGTGAAGTGAACGACACTAGTCAAATCGTCAACATTTTGGAGTCGCTTATCTGCGGTATCAGCGAGCGACTGGAGCGTGACGTTGCTGACGGAATCTCTCATTCTCGCCTGGCCAAAAAGTTTGCAGCATTCGATTCTGACGATCCCGGAGAAACTCTCGATCCATCGAGATCAGAATCCGGCCTGCCGGCCGGCAGGCCGGCCTCCCGGGTCGAGAAAAGATGCTCTATCGAGGGTTGTCAGCGCCAAGCACGCGCGCGCGGTATGTGCTCGAAACATTACCAGCGTGTACGTTACGCCGAGCAGCGCCTGAGTAACGCGGACGGATCGAACACCGAAGGTCAATTACGCGGTAGCGGTGTTTGCAGCCTGGAAGGTTGTGAAGACAGCATCTACGCCAAGCAGATGTGTAGCCGCCATTTCATGGCCTGGGTTCGTTCCAGGAGAAAGTCAGAAGACTAAGGCGCTCAACTACAATGCCTACTTAACTTCTTTATCTTCTTTGCCCGCCTGCTTGACCTGTTTCTCATGCGGCCCGAATGCGGGAGGCACTGATTTTGAACCGACGTTATCCATTTTGCAGTTGCCCTCGAAGATGACTCCCTGGTCAATTGTCAGTACTGGAGATTGGATGTTCCCCAGCAGGCGCCCGGGCTTGTGAATTTCCACCCCTGTCTTGGCCCTGATGTTTCCCCGCACCTCGCCATTGATGACGATGGTGCCGATGTCTATCTCGGCCGAAACGCGGGCGCCTTCACCGACCACCAGTACCGAGTCGGAGTGAATCTCCCCCGAGAAAACACCCTCTATGTGCAGTGTTCCCTCAAACTGCAATTTGCCTTCGAATTCCGATCCCTTTCCCAAGATAGTGGTGATATTGTCGGTTTTCAGGCTCACGTCTTTCTCCTTTTTCGAGGTTGTCTTCATTTTGGCCGCCATGTCGATAGCCAGATCCGCAGGCCTATTGGTTTGCTCCTCTTTCTTGAACAGGCTCACGTTCACCTACCTCCCTTCTATTACCGCTATAATACGCTCTAGCTCTTCTGCGGCGTAGTAGGTAATTACCACTTTTCCGCCCCGGCCTCCTTTTTTCAAATCAACCTTTGTGCCCAGACGTCTTTGCAGGGACTCCACCACCCTGAACTCGGCCGGCGTGTAGCGGTCCTGTCGCGCAGGTGTTTTGCGTTTGTTCACGAGGGGCGCTCCGCGCCTGGTCAATTCCTCGCACTCGCGCACACTCAGCGACTGCTTGACCACCCGCCTGGCCAGATCGATCTGTGCCCGTGATCCCGATACCCCGAGTATTGCCCTGGCGTGGCCCATGCTTATTTGTCCCACCAGCAACATGCGTCGGACCTCGGCGGGCAACCTGAGCAGCCTGAGCATGTTCGCGACCGAACTTCTGCGCTTGCCGACCCTCTTGGAAAGCTCTTCCTGCGTGAGCCCGTGCTCGTCAATCAGATTCTGGTAGGCCTCGGCTTCCTCGAGGGGGTTCAGGTCCTCCCGCTGCAGGTTCTCGATCAGAGCCAGTTCCAGTACCTCGGCGTCCGTCAGTTCCTTGACGATGACAGGTATGGTCTTGAGGCCCGCCAGCTTCGCGGCGCGCCACCTGCGTTCACCGGCGACAATCTGGTAGTTCAAATCGTGTTGACGGACTATCAGCGGATGAATCACCCCGCGCGACTTGACCGATTCGGTTAGCTCTAAAAGCTTTTTTTCGTCAAATCCCTGTCGCGGCTGATCGGCGTTGGGTAAAATTTTCGTAAGCGGGCAGTCGAAAGAAGAGTTCCGTCTTACATGATCCTCTGGATGATCTTCTCTGTGTAGATCACCCGTCGGAATCAATGCGCCCAAACCTCTGCCCAATGATTTACGCTTAACTTTTCCCTGTGCCATGTTGTCCTTATATTACAGCTAGTTATGGGTTCCGAGCAGTTCCCTGGCCAGCGCCATATAGCTCTCGCAACCAGTGGAGCGAACGTCATACAACATGATCGGCTTGCCGAAACTGGGAGCTTCCGAAAGCCTGACGTTCCTTGGGATAATGGTCTCAAAAACGCGCCCGTCGAAGTATTCCCTGACCTCGTCGGCCACCCGGTGAGAGATCGAGTTGCGCTTGTCAAACATGGTCAGCAGAATTCCTTCCAAACGAAGATCGGGGTTCAAACCGCGCCTGATGAGATCCATTGTGTTTATCAGGCTGGCAAGACCCTCCAGGGCATAGTACTCGCACTGCAGCGGAACGATCACCGAGTCGGCAGCGGTAAGCGCGTTGACTGTCAGCAGGCCCAACGAAGGAGGACAGTCGATTATCACGTATTCATAACTCGCAGACAGTCTGTCAAGCGCGCCTCTCAACACCCGCTCGCGGTCGTCCATCTCAACTAAATCTACTTCGGCGCCAAAGAGTTCATTTGCTGCCGGGGCGAGTTTCAAGTATTTCAGATCTGTCCCCAGAACGATCTCGTTCAGTTCGCACTCACCAAGCATCACCTGGTAGATGTTCTTTCTCTCTTCCTGCGCGGCTATTCCCAGGCCGGTCGTGGCGTTTGCCTGGGGATCGCAATCAAGAAGAAGCACCTGACGCTCCGCCACGGCGATGGAGGCCGCCAAGTTGACGGCGGTGGTGGTCTTCCCTACCCCGCCTTTTTGATTGGCAATGGCTATGATCTTACCCATGAACAAACACCTGGACCCACGAGTTATCACATGCGTCAAGGTTCAACAACCGCTTTTTTAGTCGACTAAATTCAGGGCCATCATTGCCTGCGAAATGTAATCAAGACCCGGTCCAGGCCCGAGTACGGCAGCTTGTACATTATCGTCTCTTCCTGTTCGAAGCCCGCGGGTAAGTGTCGTTCGAGCCATGGCCCGGATCCTATCTCATCCAGGTCACCATTCCCGTGCGGTTGTCCGGCAAACAACCACAACCGCCCTGACCGGCCGACCAATTTCGAGCCCAACTCGAGCCATTCGGCCGGCGGGAAAGCAGCCCGAGACATGACCTCTTCAAAACTCTCGGTCTGGTCTTCTTCGCTCCAGCCCAATCTTCGCCAGCGAATATCCAGCCCATCGTTCATCTTCATTTGTCGTGCGGCCTGCCGCAGGAACGTTGTCTTCTTCCGGCGCGCTTCTGTCAGTGTAACTCGAAGCCCGGGCCTACAGGCTTTCAGGACCAGGCCCGGAAACCCGGCACCGCTGCCAACATCATGCAGACGGGCCCCGTCCACGAGTTTGTCCAGAGGGACGAGCGAATCCAGGTAAAGTCTTGCAGCCATCTGTTGCGGTTCTCTTACCGTCGTCAAATTCATCTTTGCAGCCCAGCGCCAAAGCAGGCGGAAGTGAGCCAGTAGCTTCTCATGGGCACCGGCGCCGATCTGAAGCCCCATCTTTCGCGCTCCGGCAACGAGTGCCTGCTCGAATAGCCGAAGCGCCTGCTTGTCGACATCTGTCGGCAAGATTCGTCCTTGGTTCCACGTGGAACACGAAAACTGATATTCGACTCTTTAGTCGTCCTTGTTTGCTGTCGCCTTGCCGATCTGAATCGATAGCAACATCATTGCCGCCGGCGTCATCCCATCGATACGCGCCGCCTGGGACAAGTTTTCAGGGCGCATAGCAATTAGCTTCTCTTTCAATTCCGCAGACAGGCCGTCAATCTTTTCGTAGTATATCGATTCGGGAATCTTTTGGCGCCCCAATTTTGCAATGTGCCTGGCATCGCGTGTTTGTCTTTCTATGTATCCCTGGTACTTGACCTGTACTTCCGCCTGCTCAAGTACGTCGTTCGGATAGTCGCCATTCAGTTGCTTCACCAGTGAAGCAATACCGATCCCTGGCCTTCTCAGCATCTTTCCCAGCGTGGGCCTCCTGCCTTTTCCGTCCTTTTCCGACAACGTGTTCCCGAGGAGTTTTACAAGTTCGTCGAGTTTGCGGTTCTTGCCGCGTCGCGATTCGAGGATCGCCTGCGGCACCAGTCCGATCTTCTCGGCCCAACTCTCCAGGCGGCCGGTGGCGTTGTCCTCCCTCAGCAGCAGGCGAAACTCCGCCCGTGACGAGAACATGCGGTACGGCTCGCACACTCCCTTGCTTACAAGATCGTCTATCATCACTCCTATGTACGCCTCATGTCGGCCAAGGAGCAGCGGCTCTTTCCCGGATATCCTTGCCGCGGCGTTTACTCCGGCGACCAGACCCTGGCCCGCGGCCTCTTCGTATCCGCTCGTCCCGTTTATCTGCCCGGCCAAGAAAAGACCTGGTACCTTCCTGACCTCCAGGCTGTGACGCAGTTGTTTAGGCTCTACGAAATCATATTCGATGGCGTATCCGTAGTTTCTGACCCTGGCACACTCCAATCCCTCGATGGAATGTATCATCTCGTCCTGCACGTCTTTGGGCAAACTGGTGGAGATGCCGTTCGGGTAGATAATTTCCCGGCTCAGGTCGGTAGGCTCGAGGACGACCTGGTGACTGACCTTTTCCGGAAAACGCACGACCTTGTCTTCTATTGAAGGGCAGTATCTCGGTCCCCTGCCCTTTATGACCCCTGAAAAAAGAGGCGAACGATCCAGGGCCGCTTTGATAATAGCGTGTGTTCGCTCATTGGTTCTGGTCAGGTGGCAGCACACCTGGGGCAGATTGATCGTTTGAGCGTCGTTCGAAAAAGCCAGGTTGACTTCATCCGACACTTGCTCTTCGAGGCGCGAAAAGTCAATGCTGGCAGCATCCAGCCGCGCGGGAGTTCCTGTCTTGAGTCGTCCCAGCACGAGTCCCAGCCCGGCCAGGCTTCCAGAGAGGGCTTCCGCCGCCGGCTCGTCCAGCCGGCCGGACGGGTAAGAATCGAGGCCCACATGCACCAGGCCTTTCAAGAAGGTTCCGGTGGTCACGACCACCGCCCGCGCACGCAGTACCACGTCGCCGGCAAGCACTACCCCGCAAATCCCATTCCGTTCCACCAGCAGTTCTTCTGTCATTCCCTCGATCAGTTCCAGGTTTCTGGCACCGTCCACCGCCGCCAACATGTGACTCTGGTAGAGCCCCATATCGCACTGCACTCTCCTGGCTCGCACCGCCGGTCCGCGGCTCGCATTCAGTCGGCGGAATTGGATCGCGGCATCATCTGCTGCCCGACCCATTTCTCCCCCCAGCGCATCTATCTCCCTGACAATCTGGCTTTTTCCCAAACCACCGATGGCCGGGTTACACGACATGGCGGCCAGCTTGTTCCGGCTCAGGGTAACCAGGGCGCAATTCAGGCCCAGCCGGGAGCATGCCAGGGCCGCCTCGCACCCAGCATGGCCGGCTCCAATGACTACTACGTCGTACTTTGTTGTTCCACGTGGAACAGTCATTTGCCTATACAAAAATTTGCGAAGATTCTGTCTAGAATGTCCGCCTCGATTACATCACCCGTGAGTTCGTCTATCCCGGCCAGCGCGTCCTTGAGATCTTCGGCTGCCAGTTCCAGACGTTCGGCCGAAATCATTTCGTCGGCTCTTCTGATTCCCTTCTCTATTCTGGCGATTGCGCAAAATTGCCTCGCGTTGGCCGGTACTCCGTCGGGAGGACCAATGTTTTTCACAATCTCCCGGCCAATGACTTGCTCGAGGACGTCTATCCCCTGGCCGGTCTTTACCGAAATCGGGATGCCGTGGGTTTCTTTCTGCCAGCGTATGACTTTCTCTGCATTCTCTTGATGCAAAAGGTCTATCTTGTTGATGACCCATAGGCCTCTCGCCGGCCGCTGATTATCTCCCGGCGTTTCTTTCTGCACCTCGGTCACCCTGATTGGCAGTGCTGCATTGGCTATCTTCTCCCGGGCCATCTCCGCGGCTTCTTTCTCGACAGGCCCCAGATCGTCTCCGTCAGTCAAGCCGGCGGTATCAACCAGGCACACACGCACCCCGTGCAATGTCACTTCCGCCGTCACGGCATCACGAGTCGTTTGCGCTTGATTCGAAACGATCGAGACCTTGCGCCCGGCAAGGGCGTTAACCAGGCTCGACTTCCCCACGTTTGGACTGCCGTAGAAGACGACCTCCGCACCCGAGCTGCCCCCTCTTTGCAAACCGCCCTTGAGTCTCTCCAGTTGAGCTGTCAATGGATCCAGACTGTGAAGCCTTCCGAGCTCGGACTCTTCCGGAAAGTCTATCGTCGCCTCGACCAGGGCCAATAATTCCATGATTTCATCACCCAGTTTTCGGGCCGCCTTTCCTATCTCTCCACTGATGGCCCTGCTGGCGCCCTTGAGTTGCCCCAGTGTGCGCGCATCAACAACCTGCATCACCGCCTCGGCACGACTCAGGTCCATCTTTCCGTTCTCGTAGGCGCGTCTGGTGAACTCACCCTCCCTGGCCGGCCTGGCCCCAAGCTGAATCAATCTTTCGCAGACTGCCGACGACACTATTTCACCGCCGTGAGCGTGCACTTCCCCCATGTCCTCTCCGGTGTACGAAACCGGCCCCTTGAAGAACACCGCCAAGACTTCGTCGATGCGCTCGCCCTTTGAATCAATCATCCAGCAGTGTGTGAACCTGCGCGGTGTGGCGACTGGTCCTCTGCCCCTGCAAAGGAGCGCCTTTTCGAGGATTCCGACCGTTTCCCTGCCGCTCATGCGAATCACGCAGACAGCACCACGGCCGACAGGTGAACCCACGGCCACTATTGTGTCCGTGCTCGGGTTCCTGCTTGGCATTGCCTTTCCTCGGTTCTATTGGCTACAAATTTTTTTTATTTCTCCAGCGTGGCGCTCGATGTACCCGTCCACCTCGGTTTCCTCGAGATCGAGATCTTTCAACACACCGCCGAATATCATCTTGAAGCCCTCATCCAACTTGCCGGCCACGAGTTGGTACTTCATCTTGACGATGGCCGCTTTTCTGAGACGCTCCTGTTTGTCGCTTTTCTTGCCCTTCATTTCTGGCTGCTCGGCAATATCGAGAGTATGCGGAATTGCTTGTCTCCCATGCCCTGTGTAGTGACACCTTCACGCTCCACCAGTGATTCGTGCAACAAGCGCCTGTCCTGTGAATCCATCATGTAGATGTTTATCGTCTGCTCGGCTTTTGCTGTCTTCTCTCCCAGATAATTAGCCAGCCTTTCCATCTTAGCGGTTCGCTGGACCAGCGAACCGCCTATATCCACGATGAACCGCTGATCCGAGTCATTGTTGTGCGACAGCACCTGGTTAACCAGGTGCTGTATGGCACCGCGAAGTTCACGAGATCTTCCGCGCCGCAGGTCTGGTCCTTCTTCCGACAGGTCGATTTCGATTATCGCCTTGTCGCCTTTTTCGAGAACCTCGGCCCGGCTGGAGATTCCCATGCGTCCGAGTACACCTTTGCAAAACGCAGCGGCCCATCTCGCGTCACCGGCGGCACGGTCTTTTTCCTCTTCTGCATCCAGGAAAGTTACGACTTTTTCTTCGCTCGCTAGTTGGCCTTCTTCCACTTCCACTACTATCGCCCGACACATTTTGCCTGGCGCCTTTTTGAACTCCTGTTCAATGACATGGTAGCTCAAGTCGCCCGCCTGCATGCCAAGCTTCTTGGCTGCTTTATTCACGGCTTCTTCGACGCTACTTGCGAAAAATTCCTTTTTCATGAAATCCTCTCCTGTTCAGGCCCCTGGCGCGCCGGCGGCCGGCGCTCCTGCCTTGGGATTGTTTTCTGTCATGCGATTGTACAGCAACTGATGTCCGATGCTGAGCAATGAGTTTACGAAGATGTACAGTACCAATCCGGACGGCAGGTAAAGCATGATAAAGGTGAAAAAAACGGGCATTGCGTACATCATCATCTTCGCCTGTTGCGAGTCGGCAGTCGTTGGTGAGAGTTTCTGCTGCAAGAACATCGCCACTCCCAGTACAATTGGCATAATGAAGTACGGATCCCTGAAAGAGAGATCATCAACCCAGCCCTTGATAAACGGCATCTGATACAGTTCTATCGACGAATACAACATCCTGTATAAAGCGAACCAGATGGGCATTTGCAACAACATCGGCAGACAGCCCCCCATCGGATTAACCTTGTGCGTCTTGTAAAGCTTCATCATCTCCTGGTTCATACGCTGCTTGTCGTCTCCACATCTTTTCTTTAGATCGTCCATCAAGGGTTTGATTTTCGACATCTCCTTCATGGAACGCATGCTCTTCTGGGTCAGCGGCAAGAGGACTATCTTTATGACAATAGTCAAAAAGATAATTGCTATCCCGTAGTTCCCAACCAAGGTGAAAAATGTCTTCAACAGCCACAACAACGGGTGACACAGGAATGCAAACCATCCAAAATCCACCGACTTCACTAGTTGCGCGCTCTGATCGTCCGAGCCTGCTCCCCCGTTGACTTTCTCCATCAGGCTCAATCTCTTGGGGCCGACATATAACCTGTAGTTATGTACCGCTTTTCCACCCGGCGGAATGTCCGTCTCGGGGTACATGAGTTCCGCGACCATTGTCTGATCGTGGTTAGCCGCCATCTTGCAAACCGCCTTCTCGACGCCCCTGGCTACCGCAGCTATCAGGAAGTACTGTTCATTGATGCCTGTCCATAGCACCTGTGGCTCGGCGGATTCCGCTTTTCCGGGCTCTGCCTCGATGCTCATGAGATCGCCGTTTGCCATGCAGGTTGGTGCCCTGGGCGTCACGCTCGCCCCCATGCAGCCCGATGACTGTATCTTCTCGTAACCGGCAAAGTTGTCTAAAATTATCTGTTCCGTGATGCTGGCGGATCCTTGATTATGTACAGCGACCTCCAGATCAATGACGTAATCCAAGTCGCTCGTTTTATATCTCTTTGTAATATAAAGGCTTTTGTCTTCTGCAGCGATGTCGTAGCGGAATGTCAAACTGTCTTTTTCATCGTTTAGCACTTGCCAGTCGGTATATTCAGGTAGTTTGAATCCGGTCTTCTCGCTCCGGAAGGAAATGGAAAAGGGTCTTTTTCGCTCATCGGCGGTCGATACCAGGTCTTCCGGTCCCCACTCGGATGCCTTTTTGGTTTCTGAGCGCTCCTTGTAATCGTTCAGAATCATCGACTTCAGATTTGCGCCTCTTGAACTCCAGATCGCCGTGTAATGCTTCGTCTTCAAACTGACCGTTTTTTCGTCAGGTCGTGCCGAAGGCGGCAGTGTTTTTTTCTCTTTGCCTTCTTTTTCTTTTATGCTGTTGTCTCCATCCTTTTCCGGCCCCGCTTGTGCTACTGCGCCGTCCAGTCCCCCATCCGCGTTGTGATGCATTTTTTCCGGTGGCTCTACGAAAATTGCCTGCCATATCAACCAGACGGCAATACAGAGGACCACCGCTATTATTGTTTTCTTATCCATTTTACTCCCCGCTACATCCGTGTCTGTAAGGTCGTCCGCTCAAGGAACTGGATCGCAGCCACCGGGATTCAGCGGATGGCATTTTAGAAGCCTGCGCAAAGAGAGCCACAACCCCTTCAATAAACCGTGTTTTTTCAGACACCCAACGGTATATTCAGAACAACTGGGGTAGAAACGACACCTTGATCCCAGAAAGGGAGAAATAGCCAACTGGTAGAGTTTGATCAGAATCACCACCAGTCGCGTCATTCTCAAACCTTTCCGGCCCTCGTTATTTCATCCACCAAACTCAAATAATTCATCCGGCGCGCTTCTCTCTTGGGTATCACGACCACGTCTGAATCTCTCGGAAACATGTGTCTGTTTCTCCTGAAGGCTTCTCTTATCAAGCGCTTGAGCCTGTTTCGCCTGACACTGTTCCCAACTTTCTTGCTGACGGCTACTCCCAGCCGCGTTCTTCCGTGTTTATTTTTCAAAAAAAGGATCACGAGGCTGTGTGTGACAAGCTTCTTTCCCCGTCTCTGGACGCGCAGGAACTCCCATCGACGCAGCAGGCGATCTTTTTTCTGGAAGGACTCGTCGCGACAAGACGACAGGCAATTATTAATTTTTGTTTGAGGAGAGTTGGACCGTAAGTCGCGTCCTTCCCTTCCTTCTTCGTCTCTGGAGGATTTTTCTGCCACCGCTCGTACCCATCCTGGAGAGGAAACCGTGACTTCTCTTGCGCTTCCGCCGGCTAGGCTGGTATGTTCTTTTCACTGTTTGGCGCCCCTTTCATCTCCGGCCTTCTCTACGCCCGCGGCCAGCGTCGTGCTCGAACCGTCTGCTCGGACGAGAATTCCGAGAGGGCAATATCTTGCACAGGCATTCCCTAGTGTCAAGCAATTTGAGTACGATCGAGGTACGCTTGTCACCGTCATCGAACTTTTTGTGGTGGTATCTCTCTTGGGAGACATTTTTACTTGAAAAGCAATTCCCACTCTGATACCAGATAACTCCAATCGCCAAGATTGTTGAGATCTGGAATGTTCATATTTTGTAAAAGGGGATAATTTTTTTCTGTTCAACTCTTTGTTTTCGCTTTGAAAAGAGGTTTTCCACAGCTGTTGATAAAAACGGTCGAGTATTTGCTTTTCTTTTCTAAAACAGTGACCTTCGCTCTGTTTGGCAGGTAAAATGGAAAGTATTTGGTCAGAGATACTTGCCTCTATTGAAAAACGGGTGAACGCCGGCACGTTCAATCGCTGGTTCTCATTACTCACCTTTATCTCCAGCGATGCTGACATTGTTTCCCTTGGTGTTCCCAACAGGTTCACGAGGGACTGGATAAACGACCATGGCTTGAAGGACATCATTCAACAAGAATTTTCCTCACATTTTTCCAAAGAAGTTCGGATCGTCTTCAAAATAACGGAAAACAATGCCGCTGCGGCCTCCGCCGCACCCTTGCCCCAAGACACACTAACAGAAGTTGAAGACTCCTTCAGCATCGCCGAGAAAGCAGCCAGGGATGTTGGTCTGAACCCTCATTACCGCTTCAAAGATTTCGTCGTCGGTCCCTCTAATCAACTTGCTTATGCGGCATCACAGAACGTCTCTGAAAATCCAGCCAGTATCTACAATCCGCTTTTCATCTATGGCGGCTCCGGCCTCGGCAAGACGCACCTTCTGAACGCAATCGGTCACAAGATTCTGGAAGACCGCCCGGGTTCACGCGTGATCTACACTTCTACAGAGACATTCGTGAACGAGATGATCAACTCTATCCGTTCCATGAAGATGGACAACTTCAGGAACAAGTACCGGACACGATGCGACATATTGTTGATCGACGACATACAGTTTATTTCCGGCAAGGATCGCACCCAGGAGGAATTCTTCCACACCTTCAATACTCTCTTCGAGTCTCACCGCCAAATCGTCCTCAGTTCTGACAGCTACCCGCAGGAGATTCCGAAACTCGAAGATCGTCTCAGGACACGCTTTCAGTGGGGACTGATCGCAGACATCCATGCCCCTGAAATCGAGACGAGAATCGCCATCCTGCAGAAAAAAGCCGATCAAGAGGGTTTGGATATCCCGGATGATGTCTCCATGTTCATTGCATCCAAGATCAAATCAAACATCCGCGAAATAGAGGGATCCATTAAGCGCCTGGGCGCCTTCTCCTCCATGTACGGTAAGCCCATCACACTCGATTTTGCAAAAGAGGCCTTAAAGGAGACCCTTGGCACAAGCATACGCCTTTCTGTTGAAGACGTTCTCAAGGTCGTTGCCGGACTCTTTAATGTCAAGGTTTCCGATCTCAAGGGCAGTAAGAGACTGCGCTCTATATCCAGGCCGCGACAAATCGCCATGTACGTCTGCAGAACCTATCTCGACGCTACCTACCCGGAAATTGGAAACCATCTCAATAAAGATCACTCGACCGCCATAAGCGCAGTAAGGAACGTCGAAAAGATGATTGTGTCCGATCCTTCGATCAGAGAAGCCATCGAAGCGATCAAGAGGCAACTCGGTTTTTGAATGAAAATTATTATGAAAAGATTGTGGACTTCCATGTCAATAACCGGTGAATTACTCAAAAGCGGTGTTTTACGACATATTACAAACAGGCTTTCAATAAACTCATGTCTTTATTTTCCCTTTATTCTGAGTTATGTTACCCCTAAGTCACATATTTCACAGGGCTTACTATGACTACTGTTTTTTTAATTAGTTAATACCTGTAAAACAATAAGCAGGAGGTTTTAAATGGAGTTCTCCATAAACTCGGATGATCTGGCCAAGGGCCTGTATCGAGCGCAGGGAATTGTCGAAAAAAAGACAGCTATGCCGATTCTTTCAAATGTGCTTTTTACAGCTTCGCTCGATGGTAAGGTTTCAATCACGGCAACCGATCTTGAAGTAGGCATGACTTGTAAGCAGACAGCTGCCGTGAAAAAAGAAGGAAGTATTACCATCAGCGCGCGTCACCTCTACGACATTATCAGGTCTTTTAAAAAACAAGAAGTTACTGTAAAAAAACTCGACAATAATTGGGCTGAGGTTAAATGCGGAAATAATGAGTACCGCATGCTGGGAATGGCTGCCGAAGATTTCCAAGATCTACCGGATGTGAGCAAAGCAAAGTTATTAAAAATTGATCCCGTTGTGTTGAAGAACATGATCGACAAGACTATATATGCGGTCTCAAATGACGAGACAAGATACAACTTGAACGGCTCGTATCTCGAAAAAATAGGTGATGGCGACTTCAGGATGGTTGCTACCGATGGACATAGATTATCGATGATCGATGCTAAATTGTCGGTGGATAAGGACGCATCCGGATTCGAGGAAGGAATAATTATCCCCAAGAAAGGTTTACTGGAGATGAAACGCCTGATCGAGTCCGAGGAAGACGGCTGTAAATTGGGTCTTGACGGAAGCAATCTGGTTTTCGGGATAAATGAGGTAACCGTTGTTATGAGGTTGCTTGATGGACAGTTTCCAGAATATAAACAAGTCGTTCCAACAGATCAAAAGATTACAATCGGTGTCGACAGGAAGAAGTTGATGGAAAGTTTGAGGCGCGTCAGTATTTTATCGAGCGACAGGACGCTTGGAGTGAAAATAGGTCTTGCGAAGGGAGTCCTCAGAATAAGCACGTCGAACCCTGACCTTGGTGAAGCAAAAGAAGAGATGGAAGTCGAATATGATGGCAAAGAGTTAACGATTGGATTCAACGCACGCTACCTGATTGACGCGATGTCTTCAATTGAAACGGATACGGTAAATATTTCTCTGGATGACGATCTTTCTCCGGGGGTAATAAGGCCTTCAGATTCTGAAAATTACACATGCGTCGTTATGCCGATGAGAATATAGGCCTGCCTGTTGTTTGTCAGGCGAATAGAGGTATCTGGTTTCAGGAACCTTTCACGACAAGTAATCGAACTGGCGCGGGGTATAAATTTTTTCAGTGGTGGCAACGGCCATGGTAAGACAAACACGCTGGAGGCCGTGCATCTATTAGCGACCTTGAAATCATTCCGCGGCTCTTCAGTGAGAGACGTAATTGCTCATGGTGGGGACAGGGCTGAAATTTCAGGTAGCCTCGAGCGTGACGGCATACCAATCGAAATGGGCCTGATCATCGATCACAAGGGACGAAGACTAAGAGTCGGGGGGCATAATGTCTCTGTGGTGGACGACTACCTGGGCCGTTTGAAGGTGGCTACGTTCACTCCGGACGACCTGTCGATGATAAAAGGATCCCCTTCGATAAGAAGGCGGTTCATGGACAGATCGGTGTTCCTATTTCAGCCAATCCACCTGGACCGTGTAAAAAAATTCAAGGCAGCACTGAAATCGCGTAATCGTCTGCTGAGATATACGGGTCGATTGGACAGGGAGGAAATAGACGTATTCGGCCAAATGATGGCAGTGTACGGAATAGAGGTTTCCAAGGCACGTGCGAATATATTGAAACTCGTAAGGGACACGGCCCGAAAGATATTTCAAAGGCTGAGTGATGACAGGAGCAGCATCGACGTTATCTTCAAGCCCGGTTGGAAAATGGAGAAACACTCGGATGCGACGGTTCTCGAAGCGCAGCTGCATGAGAAGGCAAACACAGACATACGCAGAGGTAAAACCAGCATCGGACCACAATACGACGACTTCGAGATTCTAGTGGAAGAATCATCGGCCAGGCGATTCGCATCGCAGGGTCAACAGAGGAGTTGCGCTGTTTCTCTCTTACTGGCAGTAGTAGAGCACTTCATATTGGAAGAAAAAGAAAAGCCGATGATTATCCTGGACGATGTATCGAGTGAACTTGACAAGAGCCACCGGAAGCGACTCTTCGAGAAGTTGACAGAGATTGGGGCGCAAGTGTTGGTGACGGCGACTGAAGAAGATCTGCTCGCTGGAATAGCAGATCGCATCGAAAAGAGTTTTCTAGTGAACGAAGGAAAAATAACTCCTGTGGAGTAAATATTGGGAGTCATCGACTGGTCGATAGTCGGCGGCTACATGGCCGTATCACTGGCCATCGGGCTGATGTTCACCAAAAAGGCCGGACGCAGCCTGAAGGACTACTTTCTGTCCGGGCGCAGCCTGCCATGGTGGGTTGTGGGCGGTTCGATGGTGGCTACTACTTTTGCCGCCGACACGCCGCTGGCGGTGACCGAGTATGTTCGCGGTGAAGGCATCTGGCGGAACTGGTTCTGGTGGACGCTGGCAATCAATCACATACTGGCGGCCGTCGTTTTCTCCAGGCTCTGGCGCAGGGCCGAGGTGCTTACCGACAATGAATTGATCGAGCTGCGCTACCATGGAAAACCGGCCGCCGTCTTGAGGGCGCTGAAGGCATGCTACTTCTCGACTATTTACAATTTCATCGTCATGGGCTGGGTAACGGCGGCGATGTCGACAGTGCTGAGCGAGTTCATCGACATTCCGATAACCTGGGCGGTTGTTGCTTGTATGGTCATTGCATTGATCTATTCGTTGATGAGCGGATTCTGGGGTGTGGTGGTGACCGACATATTCCAGTTCGGTGTGGCGATGATAGGCTCGGTGGTATTTGCCGTGTTGGCCGCGAAAGCCGCGGGCGGCATGGATGCGATGTTGGCGAAGATCGCGGAAATGGGCGCAGGATCAAAGCTGGCGTTCTTTCCATCCATGAGTTCTGGACCCGATGTGTGGGAGTTCCTTGTGTTCGTCCTGGTCATGTGGTGGTCGACTCATAACGCTGACGGCGGGGGATACATGATTCAGCGCATGATGGCGGCAAAGAACGAAAAACAAGCTCAGGCGGGTACGTTCTTTTTCGCATTAATGCATTATATCGTCAGGGTCTGGCCATGGGTTGTCGTAGCCCTGGCATCGGTAGTCCTGCTTCCGGGATCGGTGACCGGCAGGCAAGCCTATCCGCAACTGATGGCGAATATTCTACCGGTCGGCCTGAGGGGGGTTTTCGTCGCGGTGTTCCTGGCCGCTTTCATGTCGACGATCGATACGCACCTTAACTGGGGATCGTCATACATAGTGAACGACATCTACAAGAGATTTATAAAGCCAGAGGCCGAGCAAAAACATTACGTGGCGGTATCCAAGATCGTGTCGCTGGTCTTGATGATAGTTGCAGGCTTTGTGGCGCTTGAAATACACAGCATCACTTCGGCCTGGGAACTCGTCTGGGCCATGGGAGCAGGCGTGGGGGCGGTCTTGATCCTCAGGTGGTTCTGGTGGAGGATAAACGCCTACAGCGAAATCTCGGCCATGGCCACATCCCTGGTCATCGCCATAGGCATACAAATATGGGAATTGACAACGGGTGAGAGCCTGGCACTGCATATAAAGGCGCTGGTTGTAGTTCTGGGATCGATTGCAGTCTGGTTGCCAGTAACCTTTCTCACAAAGCCGGAGCCCGAGAAGGTGCTGAAAAGCTTTTGCGAACGAGTGAAGCCGGGCGGCAGATGGCCTTTCGAGGTTGCCGGCCGTGGTTACGGGCGGAGCATGATCGTAGCTTGGATAGGAGGGGTGGGTATCATATACGGCGGCATGTTTACAATTGGTGCGTTGGTGCTGAGGCAGACAGATAGCCTGAGCTGGAGTATCCCGCTGGTTACAGCGGGCGGAGCGCTGGTGTGGCTGGGAATGAGAAAAATATTGCGTCAACAGCAGGTAAAACAATAAAGAATACAAGCGGTTGTCGAAAAAGAAGTCAATTGATTTTACTTTACTGGCAGAAGCGATCGTGCTAGCTTGTAAAGAGGCGGAAGGGAAGGAAAATATTCCCAAGATACAGGGACTTAAGGATGGACGGAGAGTCAGTGAATAACAAGGAAAAAGGCATCGATCTCTACGACGCTGACAAGATAAAGGTACTGGGTGGTCTCGAGGCGGTGCGCAAGAGACCGGCTATGTATATAGGCTCAACCTCGATAAACGGGCTGCATCATCTGGTTTACGAGGTGGTCGACAACTCGATCGACGAGGCCCTGGCGGGTTACTGCGACGAGATCCGTGTGACTGTACACTCGGACAACAGGATCACGGTTGAGGACAACGGTCGCGGAATACCTGTCGACATGCACAAGACGGAGAACAAGCCGGCAGCAGAAGTGGTGATGACGATGCTGCACGCGGGCGGCAAATTCGATTCGCAGACATACAAGGTTTCAGGAGGCTTGCACGGGGTCGGTGTATCGGTCGTCAACGCTTTGAGCAAACACCTGGTGATGGAGATTTTTCGCAACGGAAAAATATACAGGCAAGAATATGAACGCGGCGATCCGATTACTAAACTCGAGGTAGTAGGGGACACGAACGAGACCGGGACAAAAATAACATTCCTGGCGGATGACGAGATATTCGAGACGAACGATTACTTGTTCGATGTTCTTTCGAGACGTCTTCGCGAACTGAGCTTTCTGAACAAGGGCATCGCGATTCATTTTCTAGACGAGAGATCGGGCAAGAGCCGAGACTTCAAGTACGAAGGGGGGATCAGGAGCTTCGTCGAACACCTGAACAAGAACAAGACTGTTCTGCACGACAAGGTGATTTACTTGTCAGGGGAAAGCAACGACGTTTCGATCGAATTGGCCATGCAGTACAACGACGGGTACCAAGAAAATGTCTTCTCATACGCGAACAACATAAACACCGTCGAGGGAGGCAGCCATCTGATAGGTTTCCGATCGGCCTTGACGAGAACGATAAATTACTATGCGCAGAAAAACGGCCTGCTGAAGGATCTGCATGAGAACCCACAGGGAGAAGACATTCGTGAAGGACTGACCGCTGTAATTTCTGTGAAACTTCTCGATCCGCAGTTCGAGGGGCAGACAAAGACGAAGCTCGGAAATTCCGATGTTGAGGGCATCGTCAAGACAATCGTCAACGAGCAACTGGGTGATTTCCTTCAGGAGAGCCCGGCGGTAGCCAAGGTGGTTTGTAACAAGGGAATACAGGCGACACGGGGTCGCCTGGCGGCGCGCAAGGCGCGAGACATGGTGCGCCGCAAGGGAGCGCTCGAAGGAATGAGCCTGCCCGGAAAGCTGGCCGATTGCCAGGAACGTGACCCGGCCAAAAGCGAGTTGTTCCTGGTCGAGGGAGACAGTGCCGGCGGCAGCGCGAAACAGGGCCGCGACAGGAAAAATCAGGCTATCCTTCCACTGCGCGGAAAGATTCTCAACGTGGAGAAATCCCGCTTCGACAAGATACTGTCGTCGGTGGAGATAACCACCATGATAACGGCCCTGGGTACCGGTATAGGCAAGGACGACTACAACATCGACAAATTGAGATACCACTACATCATTATCATGACGGACGCCGACGTGGACGGGAGCCATATCAGGACGTTGTTGCTGACGTTCTTTTACCGGCAGATGCAGGAAGTCATTCAGAGGGGCCACTTGTACATCGCGCAGCCGCCGCTTTACAGAGTCACCAAGGGAAAGAAGGCCCTGTACATGAAAGATCAGAAGGAGTTGGACGATTTCCTTCTGCGGCACGGCGCGAAGAAAGCGTTTATAAACAGTTCGGGAAAAGCCGGCCACAAGCTCTCGGCGGAAGAGGTAGAGGGTTTTTGCAGGGATATACTGCGCTACCAGGAGATACTCTCGAGGATCGGCAAGCGCAAGGACAAGCGCCTGGTCGACGCCATAGTCATGTCTACTGACATGGAGGCGGAGTCGGTAACGGACAAGAAAAAACTGACCCGGCAAATAGAAAGCATACAAGAATACCTGGAGCGCTTTCATCCCGAGGTGCTACCACTGTTCCCATTACTGGAAGAAGATCCCAAGTACCCTGGTTATCTGCTGCGTATTGAGACGCACGACAACGGCACCCGCAAGGAAACTTTCATCGACCGTGATTTCCTGAGCCGGGAAGATTTCAAGCAACTGCGGTTGATAATAGAAAACCTCGCCAGATACGGAGCTAGCCCGTACGAAATCGGCGATACTGAAACAACGAAGATTCTAAGCAATCCCGAGAAAGTTCTCGATCACGTTCTCGAGTTGGGCCAGCGCGGGCAAACAATCACGCGCTACAAAGGGTTGGGCGAGATGAACCCGGACCAATTATGGGATACCACCATGAACCCCGAAACCAGGACTTTAATCCAGGTGCGGGTCGACGATGTCGTGGCGGCGGACGAGGTGTTCACCATGCTGATGGGTGACGCCGTGGAACCGCGGCGAGAGTTTATCGAGAAAAACGCACTCGAAGTTAGCAATCTCGACGTCTAACGGCAGAGTCATGAAAAGAACGATTTTTCGCTCGGTCGGGGGATATGTTCCGGACAAGGTTGTAACCAACGACGATCTGTCAAGCATGATGGAGACAAGCGACGAGTGGATAGTAGAGCGTACGGGAATCAGGCAAAGGCGCTGGGTGGAAGAAAGCACCGGATCGAGCGACTTGGCTGTTCACGCGTCTCTCGAGGCTGTGGAAAGGGCCGGTATCAACGCCGGTGATGTTGACTGCATAGTGCTCGCGACCCTCTCTCCAGACCACACTTTTCCTGGAACAGCCTGTTTTTTACAGCACAAACTTGGGCTCGGGGGCATTCCCGCGCTGGATGTCAGGAACCAGTGCTCGGGTTTTATCTACGGCCTTAGTGTCGCTGACGCCTGGGTTCGCTGTGGCCAGTACAAATGCGTCCTGTTGGTGGGAACGGAGGTTCATTCGACCGGCCTCGACAAGACCACGCGCGGTCGGGATATCGCCTGCCTCTTCGGAGACGGCGCCGGGGCCGTGATTCTCACTCCCACGGATGATCAGGAAAGAGGTATCCTGTCCACACATCTGCACGCCGACGGAAAGTACGCCCGCTCGCTGTGGATCGAAGCGCCGGGATCATGCTTTTATCCGTTGCGCATAAACGGGCAGATGTTGGAGGAAGGGCGGCACTTTCCAAAGATGAAGGGTCGGCACGTATTCACTCATGCAGTCAAGCGCATGCCCGAAGTCATCGGCGAGGCCTTGTCGATAAACGGTTTCAAGCCGAGTGACGTCGACCTGTTCATTCCACACCAGGCAAATCAGAGGATTACCGAAGCCGTAGCTAAAGTGATGGGTTTCGGGTTGGAGCAGGTGTACTCGAATATCGAGAGATACGGAAACACAACTGCCGCCAGCATACCGCTGTGTCTCAAGGATGCCGAGAGAGAGGGTCGCCTGAAGAAGGGAGACCTGCTCCTGCTGGCGTCTTTCGGAGCGGGTTTCACCTGGGCCAGCGCCCTTGTCAAGTGGTAGACAGGTTTTGCAGATTCAGGAGGCACGGCCGTTTGGTTCGGTGGCCGGGCCGTCAAACTCATCGTCGAGAGAATCTGAGATTGTTGGCGAGACGTCTTGCCCGTCACTGGATTTGGCTATTGCGAGGGGCTTCGCCGGTTGCGGGTTGATGCCCAGGGGAGTGAAGAGCGCCTGGCGTGAACCCGGTAACTTGCCGATTTGCCGGACGAGATCCTCTTTCTGGATATATATCTCCTCGCGCCGGCCGCCGTCGTGCTCGATCTTCAGGCAGAGTTCTAAAGGCGCGGGGCTGCGGGCGTCGATCTCGAGAATTGTCGGCGCCAGGTAACGAACCAGGCGCTGGATCAGGTCTCCAACCAGGCGGCCGCCTACCACCTCCGTCTCCTCGATGCTGACGGACGCAAGATCGCCACGAGTACGATATAGCTCGAGGATGTGGGTTTTGAGTTGCCTGTAGAATTCGAGAAGATTCTCGGAATCGGATGGGTTTACCACTTCATCCGGTACGGCCGTCTGAAGCTCGCCGTCACCTGTTCTGGTAATGACGATGCCGCCGTTGCGGCCCTTTTTCACCTTGACATGCAAGCCATCGTTGCCATTGCCGGTGCGCTTGACCAGCCGGAAGCTGCAGGCATCGTCATCGTCCACTACTTCGGTAAGAACGGCATCGTCGATGCGTAACGTGTCGATGACGGGCTCCTTCTTTAACCATGCCTTTTTTGTGCCGACGGGAAAATCGAGTCGGCCGGGAAGGATGTCGGAAAACTTCTTCGGTTCACAGAAGAAAGCAGAGGCAGCCGTGTTGATGAAGTATGAACAGCGTACACCGGTGACGTCCAGAATCTCGGAGTAGGCCTGGTAGTGCTGGCCATCGAGAGCACAGCGAAGCGTGTTACCGGCCAGCGGCACGACGCTGGGCGTGTAAAAAAGCTTGAGAAGATCCAGGATTCTCGCCGACCGATGCGCAATTTCCCCCTGGGAGCGCTCGATTCGCTGTTCGATCTGATGTGCGAGCCTGGCTTTGCCGTCACGGATAAACTGATCGAGACTGCCGGCCGCGCCACAGGCTACCACGGCGACAACGTCATCAGTGGACAGACCAGAAATAAATGCATCGATGGTATCACGCAACGAGCCATGAAAGCGGTCGATATTCTCGATGGACTCGACCAGGAACTGACGATCGGATTTGATGTTTGCGAGCAACTCGCTGATCTCGATATCGAGAAGAATTACGTTGACGGCCATATCAATGAAGCGCTTGAGCAGATCGAGAGTATTTTCCTGAGGAGGGAAGTCGCTTAAATCACCGTAAAGATATCGCATGGGTGGGAATTCTACTCCGACACGGGGCGGCCGTCAACGGGCCCCGCAATTTTACATAATTACTTGATAATAAAGGTTATATACTGATTTTTGGGGTGTAAAATTCGTTGACACTCGCGCAGGCGGGGTGGTAGAAAAACTATGTGAAAAGTTAGGATAAACGTGACCTTGTAGCGAAGTAGAACAGGTTTGTTGGAACCGGGCAATACGGAGAGGAAAACGGCAACATGGCAGACTCCGCGATTCAGCAGAATGTGAACATCGAAGACGAGATGCGGACATCGTATCTCGACTACGCTATGAGCGTGATAATCGGCCGAGCTCTTCCGGATGTCCGCGACGGTCTCAAGCCGGTTCACCGACGCATCCTGTACGCGATGTACTCCGAGGGACTGCTACACAGCCACAAGTATTCCAAGTGTGCCGGAGTAGTCGGCGAAGTCTTGAAGAAATACCATCCACACGGAGATGCCGCGGTCTACGACTCGCTCGTGCGCATGGCCCAGGGCTGGAACCTGCGCTACACGCTCGTGGACGGCCAGGGAAATTTTGGATCGGTCGACGGCGATCCGCCTGCGGCCTACCGCTACACCGAGGCGCGCCTGAAGATGATCGCCGAGGAAATGCTGGCTGACATCGAGAGTGCCACGGTTGATTTCGTACCTAACTTCGACGGCTCGGCGCAGGAACCAACCATTCTGCCCTCGAGGATTCCAAACCTGTTGGTCAACGGCTCAACCGGCATCGCAGTCGGTATGGCCACCAACATTCCTCCTCACAACCTGCGCGAGGTAATCGATGCCTGCATCCACTTCATTCGTCACCCGGAGGCCGGCGTCGAAGACCTGATGAAATATATTCCCGGGCCGGATTTTCCTACGGGCGGAATTATCTACGGTGTCGGGGGCATCGAGCAGGCCTACAGGACAGGCAGGGGTATACTGGCCGTCAGAGCCAGAGTCGGCCAGGAGGTACATCCAAAGACCGGGCGTCTGAGCATCATCGTCCCCGAGATTCCATATCAGGTCAACAAGGCCAGGCTGATCGAGCGGATTGCCGACCTGGTTCGAAACAAGAAAATCAGCGGCATTGCCGATGTCAGGGACGAAAGCGACCGGGAAGGAATGCGCATAGTCATCGATCTGAAACGTGACGCCGTCTACGAGGTCGTCCTCAACCAGTTGTTCAAGCACACTCCGATGCAAAGTTCGTTCGGCACCATCCTTTTGGCAATAGTCGGCGGTCAGCCGCGGGTGATGAACCTGCGCGAGATGATCGAGCACTACACATCCCATCGACGCGAGGTGATCCGCCGGCGCTGCACCTATGAGTTGCAACAAGCAAAAGCCAGAGCACACATTCTAGAAGGGTTGCAAATCGCGCTCGATCACCTCGACGAAGTAATCGACCTGATCCGCTCGGCCAAGGACCCGGCCGAGGCAAAACAGGGCCTTATTAACGGCTTCGAGCTAAGCGATAATCAGGCCCAGGCCATACTGGAGATGCGCCTCCAGCGCTTGACAGGTCTTGAGCGGGAGAAGATCGCCGCGGAGTTGGAAAAGATCAGACTGGAAATCGCCCGCCTGGATGCAATCTTGCAAGACGTTGAGAAGCTGCTGCAGGTGGTAATCGACGAACTCGAAGAAGTGCGCGAACGATACAAGGACGAGCGCAGGACGGAGATATCTAAAGAGACCAGGGAAATCACCCAAGAAGACCTGCTGGCGGACGAAGATCACGTGGTTACCGTGAGCCACGCCGGGTACATAAAGCGCACCAAGCTCAACCAGTACAGGAGACAACGACGCGGCGGACGCGGCCGGAGCGGGATGCAGACCAAGGAACAGGACTTCGTTGAAAAAGTCTTCGTAGCCTCCACGCACAGTAACATCCTGGTGATAACACAGAAAGGACGGGCACTGGCCCTGAAAGTTCACATGGTCCCCGAAGCCAACCCGGCGGCGCGAGGCGTGGCGCTGGTAAACTTGGCCCGCCTGCAGAAGGACGAGCAGGTAGCGGCCATCATCCCGGTTAAGTCCTTTGACGAGAAGAAGGACGACTATCTCTGTCTGGCCAGCCGTGACGGCTACATCAAGAAAAGCCTCCTGGGCCTTTATTCCAACATCAACGTGGCTGGTATACGCGCGATGCGGGTCGAGGAGCATGACGAGATAATCGCCGCCTGCATCACGAACGGCGAGCAGGAAATCATGATCAGCACACGCAAGGGCATGGCGGTGCGTTTCGGGGAAAGGAACGCCCGGGCCATGGGAAGGGTCGCCCGTGGGGTGCGCGGCATCAAGCTGCGTAGGGAGGACGACAGGGTCGTGTCGATGGAAGTGGTTGATCCGGGGGCCACGATTCTGACCGTCTCCGAAAACGGTTACGGCAAACGATCGGAGCTTGACGAGTATCGCCTGACGGCGCGCGGGGGCGTAGGTGTGAAAACTTGCCAGGTGACGGAAAAAACGGGTCCGGTAGTAGGGGTGATGCAGGTCTCGAACGATGACGACCTGATGTTAATCACTGACGGAGGCATGGTGATTCGCACCGAGATCAATGGAATCTCCGTGATGGGTAGAGCCACACAAGGAGTGCGCCTGATAGACTTGAAGAAGGGAGAGCGCGTCGTGGGCTTGGCACGGCTAGTAGAAAAAGAGAGCGCAGGGGAGAACGATAAATGAAGCACGGGGCGATCACGCTTTCGCTCGCCTGTCTGATCCTAACCGGTTGCATGAAAGAGGACACCGAGGAAAATTTCGCTCGCGGAATGGAGATGCTCTATAACGGTAGCTATGAAGATGCCGAGAACCATTTTCTCACCCTGTCCAGGCGGATCGAGAAGAACGAGAAGAATGGGAAAAACGGAGAACGGATCTGGCAGGCCAAGTCGCTGTATGAGGTCGGCAGGATCGAACACCTCTACCTCAATCAGCCGCAACGGGCCGTGGCCCGTCTGCGGGAAGCCGTAAAAATTTTCCCAGAAGCGAATTTTGCCTTCAAGGCCCAGAAAGAGATTGCCTTTATCTTCTACGACCGCCTGAGAGACTACCGCACAGCGGCCCTGGAATTTGAAAGACTGGTTAATGCTTTTCCCGATCGAGACGACATCTGGAAGTACCAGTACCGCATTGCGCAAAGCTACTTCATGATCCGCGAGTTCGACCAGGCGCGAGCAGAAGTGCGGCTTCTGCTTGAAAAGCACAAGAAGGGTCGTATCGCGGCCGAGGCGATGTTGCTGGTCGCAAATTCGTACTACGTGCAGGGCCGCTACCGGGAGGCGGCCGAAGCGCACCAGGCACTCCTGAATATAAGACCCTCTGAGCAAATCGAAGCGCGCAGCCTGTTCGAGATGGGAATGTGCTACCAGGAACTTGGTGACTATGCCCTTGCCGAAAAGAGCTACCTGGCTGCCTTGAAAAAACACCCGCGCCCCGATCTCGTAAAAATCCAGCTTACTTCGCTGCAAAAGCAGATGATCGAGGAACAGGGAGAAAAAAAGGAAGAATCTCCTTTCTCGCACGGGGTGAAGAAAATCACGAATCCAAAGAAAGATTCAAAGACTGTGACGAAAGTGAAAAATACAAAAGAAAATCGAAACAAAGACGTCGAAACGAAAAAAATCGAGGATGATCGCGTAAAAACAGAGAAAAAACAGAGTCCTGAGCCCCCAAAAGACAAGCCTGATCCTGAAAAAGACAAACCAAGTTCAGTACCTGTACCAAAAGCACCCGATCAGAAAGAGACAAAGAAGTCCTAATGCCTGTATAAAAAATGTTGATCCATGTAGTTGGGTCGTGATAAATCCACGCGCGATGTGCGTCGGAGGAACCCGTGGAAAAGTTCTCCGAGTCGCTCAGGAAGGTATCACCGTACATGAACATCGGTGGTATCTTCGTTGGCTGCATGGTCATAGGAGTTTTTGGGGGGCGCTGGTTGGACGAGAAGTGGGGAACGGAACCATGGATGTTGCTTACAGGCTCGCTTGTAGGAATGGCATCGGGCTTCTACCACTTTTTCAAGACGGTGCTGCGCCTCGACGGGAAGCAGGACGGAAAGAAGAACGATGACGATGCGCGACACTGACACCCCGACCGGTTTCGGGCCCGGTGCCCTGATTGCCATGCTGGGTCTGGTGATCATTGGCGGGGTGCCGTTTATCTTGGCAGGAGGGTGGGGTGAATGGAGCCAGGCTGCCCTGGCCGGTTGGCTGGGAGCCGGTTTACTGGGCCTTTTGGGGCTCTGGGGTACACGGCGGGCCATGTTGGCTGACGAGCGGATGTTCATGGTCTACGTGCTGGGCGGCCTGCTGGGGAGGCTAATCTGCTACGCAATATACGCAAGCGTCGTTTTAGGCAACCAGTGGCTTGACAAGAACGGGTTTGTTCTGGGATTGCTGGTAGGCGTTGCGCTGTTTATGGTAGTCGAGATTGCCGGAATCGATCGGGCCGCCAGGCGAAGAATACGGAAGACGGAAGGAGTGATGGGTCGTGGTTGAACATGCGGCACAGGCGGCTACGAGCATTGGTGAGCAGGTCAAGGAAGTTATCCTGCACCATATCAACAATGGATGGGAATGGGGCCTGCCCTCGACTCACTGGGAGACGCCGGTTCAGCTGAACCCTGACCTGTGGCGCTTTACTGCCCTGGGGATCGACGTCAACCTTTCCATAAGCAAGCATGTGCTGATGATGTTGATAGCCGCGGGGTTACTGATCTTGATGGGAATCCTGGTCAGGCGGAAGTTGTCCCTGATACCCAAAGGATTCGCGTCGGTTGTCGAGTCATTTGTCTTGTTCATCAGGGACGAGTTGGCCGTCCCGACCATGGGCCAGCCCGCTTCGAAGATCTACACCCCCTTTCTGTGCACGACATTCTTCTTCATCCTGACAATGAACCTGATGGGATTGCTGCCGTACGGTGCCACCCCGACGGGAAACATCAGCGTCACGGCGGGCTTGGCCACCATGGCTTTCTTGGCCATTCAGTTCGCGGGCATGCGCAAGATGGGCGTCTTCGGCTACTTCGGCCACCTGGTTCCGCACGGTGTGCCCTGGTGGCTCGCGCCGGTAATGATCGTGGTTGAGCTTATGGGAATCTTCGCCAAGCCCTTTGCCTTGTGCGTGCGACTCTTCGCCAACATGATAGCCGGGCACGTCGTGATCCTGAGCCTGATCGGTTTGATTTTCGTCATCGGCATCTACGTGTTCCCGGTCGTACTGGGTTTCGCCCTGTTTATGTACATACTGGAGATATTCGTGTCCTTCCTGCAGGCCTACATTTTCACTATCTTGACGTCGTTATTCATTGGATTGTTTGTGGCAGGAGAACACTGAACGAGGAAATATACCTATTCTAAGGAGGCACAGACATGCTGGCACATCTCGCGGCAGGAATCGGAGCAGGGTTGGCGGTTATCGGAGGTGGTTACGGAATCGGACGCATTGCCGAAGGGGCAATGCACGGTACGGCCCGGCAACCATCGGCATCGGGCGACATCAGGACATCGATGATCATCGCGGCCGCGCTGATCGAGGGCGTCACCCTTTTTGCCGAGGTTATTTGCATTCTAATGGCCCTCAAGTAGAAGACGCTCGGGGGCCGGGCATCTCGAGCCCGCAGCGGACGGGAGGTGCGATATGGCACTGATGAACATCGATCCCCTTGTCTTGATCAGGATCCTGGCCGGCACGGAGGGAGAGGGAGAGAAGTTCTCCCTGATGCAGATTCATCCGGGCACGATCATCTGGACTTTGATCATCTTCGCCGTGTTGTTGATCGTTTTAGGCAAGCTGATCTGGAAACCCATTCTCAAGGCGGTCGGCGAACGCGAAAGCAAGATCCGAGAGGCGCTTGAGAAAGCGGACAAAGCACAAGCTGACGCGCAGGAGGCTCTTTCCGGCCAGAAAGAACTGGTCGAAAAGCAACGCAAGGAAGCGGCCGAGTTCATGACCCGGGCCAAGGATGATGCCCGGCGCTCTGGAGATGAAATCATCGATAAGGCCCGGCGGGAGGCGAGCGAGCAAACGGAGCGCGCAAGAAGACAGATTGAAGAAGAGAAAACCCGGGCAATCGAAGAAGTGCGAATACACGCCGTCGACTTGGCGCTGCAGGCGGCCGGTCACCTGCTGGGCAAAACCCTGGACGAAGCCAGCCAGCGCGGCATCGTCAAGGACTACATAGATAATCTGCCCACCCAGCTCGCCAGGCGCAACTGACAACATCTTGACTTGCGAGCAGCTCCTAAAGCAAATATCATCTCGCCGACATGTACTCGGTTGCCATCAAAAAACCTCAGGCACTGCGGGCGGGTGATCGAATCCGTCTGGTGGCTCCGGCAAGTCCTTTCGATCGGCGTAAGCTCGCGCGCGGGTGCAGGGTCATCGAGCAGATGGGCTTCGTGCCCGTTGTCGACAAGCAAGAGTTCTCGCGGCGTGGTTTCCTGGCCGGCGACGACGAGGCGCGGGCGCGCAGGCTCCGCCGCGGACTGCTCGAAGACGATACCCGGGCTGTCTGGTGCATCCGCGGCGGATATGGCTCTTCGCGCCTGCTTGAGAGGCTCGATCTTGAGCGCATCAAAGCGCGCCCGAAAATACTGATCGGCTTCTCCGACATCACCGCCCTGCTGCTGCCGCTTTCCGCCCCGGGGGGCTTCGTAACCATTCACGGGCCGGTGGTCACCCAACTGCCGGATTTATCGCAGGGCGCACGCCGCTGGCTCAAAAAGCTCATTAGCGGCAAACAGCCCGCGGGCCGCGTTCCCCTGGGCAGGTTGAAAACCCTTGTTCACGGCAGAACCAGGGGCTTTTTGTTGGGGGGCAACCTTTCCGTGCTGACCAGCTTACTCGGAACTCCGCACCTGCCGCCGCTGGCCGGCGCCATCCTCTACCTCGAGGATGTCGCCGAACTCGCCTATCGGCTGGACCGGATGCTTTTGCAACTTAGGCAATCCGGCGCTGTCAAGAACGTCTTCGGTGTGCTGCTGGGATCTTTGAAAAACTGCAGGCCCGCAGGCTGTAAGCGCTATTCGGCCCGCAGCGTCCTGGAGCGAGCAGTGACCGAGCTGGGGGTGCCGGCCGTATCGGGAGCCGCCTTCGGACACCAGGGCCGCAACATTGCGCTCCCCAACGGGTTGCTGGTCAGCCTGGACGCCGACCAGGGACGACTTGAGTTGCTCGAGCCGGCGGTGTGCTGATCGAAATGGCCAGAAGGAAAAGCCAGCCCAGGCTTTACGCCCTGATGGACGAAGCCATCAAAGAGGGAGTTTTCCCCGGGGGGACGCTGTTGGTTCGTCGGGGCAGTGAGACGCTGCATGAGTCGGCCCATGGATTGACATCGCTTGTGCCTAATGGACAGCGGGTGACGATTGACACGGTCTATGACCTGGCCTCGCTGACGAAAGTGCTGGTAGTGACACCGCTGATCGTCGATCTCGTAGGACGCGGCGAGATGAATCTGGAAGATCCCGTCACGCTGTTCGTGCCAATGTTCGATGGCGCGGGCCGGGAGAAGATAACGATTGAGCATCTTCTGGAACACGCCAGTGGACTGGCCGCCTGGCGCGCCTATTTCGAGAAACTGGCCGCCAGTGGGGGAGGGAGGCTTGTGTGTGAGGTTTCCGGAAGAGATGCCGTCAGGTCGATGCTGGCGGCTGAGGATCTGATTTCGAAGCCAGGCCGGCAAGCGCTATACAGTGACCTGGGTTTCATATTGCTCGACTGGGCTATTGAAAGGGCCACCGGTAAAACACTCGACGTGCTCTTCGAGCAGAGAGTTGCCCGTAAACTGGGGCTTGACGATATGTTCTTCGTCGACCTGAAGAACAAAGGCAAGGCAGGCCAGGCCAGGAGGGAACGAAGATTTGCGGCCACCGAGCGCTGTCCCTGGCGAGGCCGGACTCTGGTGGGCGAAGTTCACGACGATAACGCTTACGCCATGGGCGGCGTCAGTGGTCATGCGGGACTATTCGGCACAGCTCGAGATGTGGCCCAACTGGCCGGAGTCTGGCTGGCGGCCTACTGCGGCGAGTCAACAATCTTTGATAGTCGGCTCGTACGCCGGTTCTCACAACGCACGAGCGTACCGGACTCGACCCGCGCGCTGGGATTCGACACGCCCTCCAAGAAAAATTCCCAGGCCGGCAGCCTTCTGGGACGCGAGGCCATCGGGCACACTGGTTTCACGGGCACATCTCTTTGGATCGATCTGCGGCGTGAACTGATGATCGTTCTGCTGACCAACCGCGTGCACCCCAGTCGTGACAACGACGCCATCCGGCGATTCAGGCCGCGCTTGCACGATGCGGCGGTGGAGGAATGCATTCGATGAAGGTACATCTGGTTGCAATCTGCGGAACCGGCATGGGGTCGCTGGCCGGGCTGATGCAGGCGGCGGGTCATGATGTCAGCGGTTCCGACAAGGCATTTTATCCCCCAATGTCTGATAGCCTGCGAGCCTGGGGTATCCCGACCATGCAGGGTTTTTCGGAAGAGCACATAGGGGCGGATCTCAACCTGGTGATAGTCGGCAACGCCTGCCACAGTGACAACCCGGAAGCCCGGGCGGCACTGGAAGCGGGTATCGAGATCAAGAGTTTTCCACAAACACTGAGCGAACTTTTCATAACAGGGCGGCGTTCCTTGGTGGTGGCCGGGACTCACGGCAAGACCACGACCTCCGCCTTGCTCTCTTTCTTGCTCAGCGAGGCAGGCCGGGACCCTTCTTTTCTGGTCGGCGGCGTCCTCGAAAACTACGGCCGCAGCTTCGGGCTCGGAGGGGGAGAAGAATTCATCGTCGAGGGAGACGAATACGATTCGGCCTTTTTCGACAAGCGACCGAAGTTTTTCCACTACCGACCCGAGATCGCCGTCCTGACGTCGGTGGAGTTCGATCATGCAGATATCTACGTGGATATGGATGCTTACCGGGCGGCCTTTCGGGGGTTCGTTCGACTGCTGCCGCGCACAGGCCTGCTCGTGGCCTGTGACGACGATCCGGAGGTGCGCGCCTTGATCGCCGAGACGGAGTGCGAGGTTGTGCGCTACGGGCTTGGGGAAGGCAAGGGGTTCAGGGCGAGAGAGATTTCCACTACCAGCGGCGGAACAACATTTACCCTCGAAATCACCGGCGCCGGGAAGACCAGGCTGGAGACTCCTCTGTGCGGTGAACACAACGTGGCCAATACACTGGCGGTGCTGGCGGTGGCCGCGCGGCTTGGCTTGCCTCCTGTGCAAGCCGGTCCGCTGCTTACAGGCTTCCGGGGAGTGGCCCGGCGCATGCAGGTCAGGGGCACGCGGGCCGGAGTGACCGTGATCGACGATTTCGCTCACCATCCAACCGAGGTCTCAAAGACCGTGCGAGCGGCGCGCGAGCGATACCCCGCAGCGGATCTGGTGGCCGTCTTCGAGCCACGTACCAATACCAGCCGCAGGGCCTTTTTCCAGAAACGTTATCCCGAGTCATTCGACGGAGCGGACCGGGTGATAGTGGTTCCCCCGTACAACGTCGAACAGATAGCCACGGATGAGCGCTTCGATTCGCAAGCGCTGGTGGAAGATCTCAGGCTGCGGGGATTGCGGGCCGATTGCCTGCCGGATGCCGCCGCTGTCGTCTGTGACCTGGCCGCCAGCGCGCCCCCGGGGGCGGTGATACTGGTCATGTCCAACGGCGCTTTTGACGACATCCACGAGAGACTGCTAGCCTCCCTTGGGGCTCGCGAGGAAGGATCGCATGGGTGAAGTGCTTCAGGTCGTTCTATGGATACTGGTCATTGGGGCGCTGGTCCGGCTGCACACGGCTTTCTGGTCGCGTTACTTCGAGGCCGCTCGCTACGGCGACATGGTTCATTTTGCCCGCACGCAGGACGGCTGGCGACTTGCTCTGCATCGTTACCGGCCGCCCGATCTGAAATTTGCCCAGCCCGTGATTCTGTGCCACGGAATGGGTGCCAACCGCCATAACTTCGACATTTCGGCCGAGCGTTCCCTGGCACGCGATCTGGCGGGGCGGGGTTTCGACGTCTGGTCGCTGGAGTTGCGCGGCGCAGGCATGAGCGACAGGCCCGGCTGGTTTACAGGGCGCAAGGGCAGCTATGCATTCGATGATCACCTGAACTTCGATGTGCCGGCGGCACTGGAGTGTGTCGCGGCCGAGACGGGCAGATCTGACGTCCTGTGGGTCGGGCACAGCATGGGCGGCATGCTGGGATATGCTTGGCAAGGGCTGGAGCGCGAGCCACGCCTGGCGGGATTGGTGACCATTTCGGCGCCGGTGCTGCTAAACGTCTCGGGCAACGTCGGCTGGAGCCACCATCTGGTGCGGCCCATGTTTTTCGGCCACACGATCGCCTTCAGGCCGCTGGCCCGTTTTTTCAGCCCAATGATGGGCTGGCCCCCGCGCTGGCTGTCGCGCATCGTGGTATTGAAAAACGGCATGGAAGGCGCCGTCATGCGCCGCTGTCTGGTAAACCTGACCGAGAATACCACCGGAGCATTGATGCGCCAATTCTTCGACTGGATCAGGACGGGACGTTTCGAATCCACCGACGGCCAGACGGATTACCTCGGAAATCTAGCACGCATCAAAGTGCCGGTACTGATCATCGCAGCGGACGCCGATAAGATCGCCTCGCCGGAAGCGGTCTCACCGGCCTACGAGCGAGTCGCTTCGGAAGACAGGCAGCTTAGAATTTTTGGGATCGATCGCGGCGACGACGCCGACTTCGGACACGGTGATATACTCCTCGGAGTTCACTCCCGAGAACTGCTCTACCCGGAAATTAGCAACTGGCTGCAACAGCACGCAAGCCCGATCACGGGCGATGTTCAGGTAGATTCGCCGAAGACGGACAGGGGATCGGCTGAGAGGCCGCAGGCCGAATAATCGCCGGCAGAGAGGGCCTCGCAGGTGCAACGACCGCTGTCGAGAATATTTTGGCAGCGGTCTTCTTCCTCGTCGGAAAGATCGAAGTTTTGGGCCACCGAGTCTATGCTCTGGTTGCAATGGTCTTTCTTAGCCCGGGTAGGTTGACAGTTGCAGACCTTGTGGGCCAGATCCTTACAGGCGCTGCCGCAACCTACGGAAAGCGCCAGCGCCAGTACGGAAAAGATAATCGTAAATAGAATCCTGCTTTTCATGGCCACCGATGCTAGGGCCAAAGGAGAAGGCTGTCAACCACAATCGCTATCTCAGGCGGGCTTCACATACCTCGCGAGTACCGTCTTCGACCCCACGTCTTCGAAATCGACGATGAGCTTCAGCCCCAGGCGCGAGTGGCCAACGTCACGCACGAGGCCGCGCCCGAAGGTGGCATGTCGCACTCCCAAGCCGACCCATTCATCCAGAACCGGACGCGGGCACTCATGCCCGGTTTCAGTGCTTTGATCGTATTGCGCGCCGTAGTCGACGACGATTCCGTCACCATCGTCTAGATCTATTTCGGCATGCTCTGTCAGCGTGCTTTCGCGGCGCCTGACGGTTGCCGGCCTAACACATGCCGGCTCGGTAAATGCCGGATCGACGAGTTGATCAAGAAACCTGGAAGGCGGGTTTTCTTCGCTTCTTCCGAAGATGGTGCGCGATCGGACACAGCTCATCTGCAGCCGCTTCCTGGCCCGGGTCATGCCCACATAGCACAGACGGCGTTCTTCTTCCACACCGCCGCTGACCTGATCCTCATCCTCGGGCCGCAGAACCCGATAGTGGGGCAACAAGCCTTCCTCTAGACCCACCATGAAAACCATATCGAACTCCAAGCCCTTGGCCGCGTGCAAAGTCATCAAGCTGATGGCTTCACTCTCGGCGTCAGCCAGATCGACGGCGGTCACCAGGGCCACGTGCTCGAGGAAAGATCCGAGCGAACCGTCACCGCTCATGTCGGAGAAATCACGGGCCGCGCCCACCAGTTCTTCGATGTTTTCCCGGCGTCCAAGAGCCGTCAGGGCATCTTCGTGTTCGAGTATCTCGAGATAAGCGCTGCGCTCTATGACCAAGCCGATGATCTCGGAAGCGGGCAGATCACGCGCCTCGTCGCGCAATTCGGAGATCAGGCTCTTGAAGCCGAGTACCTTCACCCGCTCGGACTTGCGCAGGAAATCCATTGGTCCTGACCCGATCGCATCGAGCAGCGTAAGGTTTTTTCGGGTGGCAAAATCCTGTAGCCGTTCGCGTGTCAGCTTGCCGATACCCCGAGCCGGCACGTTGATGATCCTCAAAGCGTCCACGTCGCTGAGCGGATTTTGCACCAGGCGCAAATAGGCCACCAGATCGCGGATCTCCCGGCGGTCGAAAAAGCGGGTGCCTCCCACGATACGGTAAGGAATACCGTACAGGCGCAGAGCATCTTCCATCGCTCGACTCTGGGCGTTGACCCGATAAAAAACCGCCACCCTATTCAGGTCTTGCCCGTCGGTGTCGGCAGTGTATATCTTGCGAGCCACTTGTTCGGCCTCGGCGTGTTCGTTGTCTAAAAGCGTGACGTCTACCGGGACCCCGCTTTCTCCCTCGGTCCACAGTTTCTTGACGTGCCTTCGGCTGTTTGCGGATATTACCTTTGAGGCGGCCTCGAGAATTTCCGGGGTCGAACGGTAGTTTCGTTCGAGCCGGATCACCTTGGCGGTCGGATAATCCCGCTTGAATCCCAGGATGTGCCTGACATCGGCGTCCCGCCACATGTAGATCGATTGGTCGTCATCGCCCACGACACACAGGTTGGCATCCGCTTTGCACACAAGCCGCAATAAGCCATACTGCGCGCGGTCGGTGTCTTGAAACTCGTCCACAAGCACGTATCGAAAGCGTTCACGGTATTCGCGCAAGATCTCCGGCTGCTCGGTAAAAAGCCGGTGGGTCTGAAAGATGAGATCGGCGAAGTCGAAGGCATTGGTTGCCTGCAGCCGATCCTGATAACGGGCATAGAAATTTCTCTCGAGGCGATCGGGCAGACCGCTTTGGCCGGGACCCTTCAGGCGATGTTTAGCGGCCTCGATCTTTCTGAGCAGTCTCTCGGCGCGGCGGCGATCGGGGTCGAGCCGCAACTCCCTCAGTACGTCTATGCCCAGCCGGCGCGAGTCGTCCTCGTCGTAAATAACGAAATCACGGCTACGACCAATCAGATCGGCGTGCCGCCTGAGTATTCGCGCCCCCAGTGAGTGAAAAGTCGAGATCCACACACCGGCATCACGGCCGGAAAGCCCATCGACGCGTTTACGCATCTCGCCGGCGGCCTTGTTGGTAAAGGTGACGGCCAGAATGCGGTGCGGCGCGACATTCCGCTTCCCGATCAGATGGGCGATGCGGTAGGTGATCACCCTGGTCTTGCCGCTTCCCGCACCGGCCAGGATCAGAAGCGGACCATCGCCGTACAGCACGGCCGCCTTCTGCTCGGGATTCAGGTCTTGGTCAAGATCCATTTGAAAGCCGGGATTTTTTTCGCCTGACTACCGAAGGCTGGATCAAGGTTGGTCCTGGCCTTGACGCTTGACCCAGGTATCCATCATTGCCCCGGTGGTCGCTTTTTGGCGGCCCTCTTCGACCGCCTTTATTCTCTTGCGCATTTCGTCAGGCCTGTAGCGGGCGGCCATGAGTTCCGTGTAGATTCTCTCGGCGTCATCCCAGTCGTCCATACGTTCATCCATGCGGGCGACACTGAGCAAGTAACCGGGCTGCCCGGGAGCCATGCGGGCCGCCAGACGATAGAACCCGCGCGCCTCGTACAACATTCCTTTGGCTTCATTGATACGGCCCAGTAAAAACTGCAACCGGGCCTGGGTCGCGTCGTCTGACGGGGCGAATGTTTGCAGCCGGGCGGCGATTCCTTCCGCCTCGTCGAAGCGCTCCTCGGACAGCAGCAATTCTACCAGGTTGTAGGCCAACAGCGAGGACTCCGGTACCTGTTCGAGCCCGTTTCGCCAAGCCTTTTCCGCGCGCCGCGGATCGCCCTGTTTCTTGTACACTTGGCCCTCGATAAAATATGCCTGATCATGAAGCGGATTAAGCTCAAGCTCACGGCGAGCCACACCGGCGGCCTCTTCGTAGCGCCCACCGGCGAAGGCCAAATCCGCCAGCAGGTCCATTGCCGTGATGAGTGACGAATCTTTGTCGAGTGCCAACTGGGCCGCCTTTGCCGCGGCGGCGTTTTTTCCCAAAGCACGCAGGTTGCGCGCAACTCTCAAGTAGGACTCGCCATTGATCGGTGTAGCCTGAATTACCTTGTCGCTGTCTCCCGTCAGCCGGAGCACCTCGGTGGTCGTGGCGGTCAGTATGCGCGGGTCCCAGTGGGCGGCCAGGCGGTACTCGGTCAGGGCCTGTTCGCCGAACCCGGCCATGAATAGAGCCCGACCCAGAAGACGATGAATGACGGCCGAGGTCGGATTGAGGTACATAGCCCGCGACAGCCAGTGCGCCGCTCGTCCGAGATCGCGGCCGGGGCCTTTTTCCAGGTAGGCCTTGCCGGTGACCAGGGGAGCCAAGAAATCGGCCGGGTGATATTGGAGCATCTCACAGGCCGCCAGTCCCAGCGCACCCGGACCGCAGGGCTCTTCGGCCGTGGCATCCACGGCCTCGAGCAGGTCGGCGCTCCGCGCGGAGATCCCGTGAAAAGCAGCGTAAGGAACGGCAATGGCCGCGATGATTAGCGAGGCAACAGCCAGCAGTTGAGCCGCCCGGCCAGGAAGCCGCAGGCGCAACTCTCCTTTTCGTGGCTTGCCGGCATGCGAGAATGGGGCCGCCGACAGAATTCCCAACACCACGACGAAAGGCAGCGCTACTCCTCCGACCTCGAGGTTGAAATCAACGAGATTCTGCACCGCGACCGTAAAGACCCCGGCCAGGCAACCCGCCATGGTGAGAGATTTCCTCGTCCGAGACAGAAACAGAAAAAAGGACAGCGCGAACATGCCGGCGAAGAGCAGGCCGAAAAGCGGGCCCCATTCGACCATGACCTGCAATAATTGGTTCTCTGCGTGGGTGAACGTATTATCGTTAGACACCGTCTTGTAGTGTGGGTAGATTGTCTCGTAAGCGCCCTTGCCGATGCCCATCACCGGGTAGTCGGCCATCATCGGCAAGGTTCCGGCCCATGAGCGGATTTTGACTTCCTCCTCGACGGCACTCAGGTCTCCAAGTGTCTTGAGTTCCTTGACGATGGTGTCGTAGGCCAGGTAGCCGGCCAGGAGAAGCACGCCTACCATGGCCGCCTGAACTGCAGTCGTGTGCCTGAGTCGCCGCGCCCGGCGGGTGGCGACTATAAAAAACAAGAAGAGCATGCCCGCCGAGAAGGCCACCATGCCACCCCGGCTAAGGCTCATGAAGACAGCCACTCCGGTGATTATCCCCATGAAGCCGTATAGCGCCCGATCGTTGCGCTCGCGGGCCGACAAGGAGATGCCCAGTGTCACCGGGGCGCATAACCCCAAGAAGCCGGCCAGGTGATTGGAATTGACGAAGGTCGAGAAGAAAAAAGAGCCTGCCGGGATCGGATAAAATCCCCAGATTGCCTTAGCCACGAACAGCTTGGAGAAGAAACCCACCAGCGCGACAGCGAATCCGCTCCAGGCGACCGCTTTCAACAGCCGTCGGGCGCGGTGGCGATCATTGAAATAATTGACCACCACCACGAAAACCAGGGCATAGGCCAGGTAACGCACTAATTCTCCCGCACTGGCCGGGGAATCGAGACTGAGCGAGTGGAATCCTCCCGATCCCCAGAGACCCGTGCCGTCGAGGACGAAGTCATAAAGCTCCGCCGCCCCGGGATTCAACAGCCGCACGAGAAAGGTTGGCAGCGGCACGAGCTGTAGCAGGGTAACGACGAAGGCGGCCAGCAGGGCCAAGCCCATGGGAAAGAGAAGAAAAGACCTCTGGTTACGTCGTCTGCGCAGGGAAAGGGCTGCGAAAGCTACCAGGCACAGCCCCAACATGATGGCAGAAGACCATAGGTGCGCCGTGCCGATGGCCATGGGGGTGAAAAACAGGAGCACGAACACCGGCAGTTCAACGATCCAGCTCGATCGATGAGGCGCGTGAGGCCGGTCGGCCCGATCTTCCAAACCAGCCGATTCCGACTCGAGGTTTTTCGTGCGCCGCTTGTAGGGCATTGTCTCTCCAGGGAGGTTTGCATAGCAGGAAAAGAGGAGATTTGCACGGATTTTTCTTGTACCCAATTTCAACGAAACATTGTATCCTCTACCTGGTAGGTGCAGTTTGTTGCGGTTTTTGGATTCTTATCTTCCAGGGGGAGATATGATGATGAGGGTTTCTTTCTTGCTTGTAGCCTGCATTCTGGCCGCCGGGTGCGGAGGTGGAGGCGCAGGAAATGTCTGCACGGACGCGATACCCTGCCCGGAAGGATTCGCCTGCGACGCCTCCGGGGCCTGTGTAGAGGCAGCGCCGTTCATAGTGGCCACACAAGAACTCGACGCGGCCACAGTGGGTGTTGCCTATCAGTTTACCGTCACTGCCAGCGGGGGTATTCCTGCTTATTCGTCCTGGGCGATCGAAACAACACAGGCATGGCTGACTATCGATCCCGATTCAGGCACCCTCGGCGGCACCCCGGACAAGTCTTCGTTCGGCACCGAGGTCACGGTTTCCGTCCGCGACTCTTCCTTTGGCGATGGAGCGAGCGCCTCGAAAAGCTTTCTGTTAAAGGTGACCGACTGTGAACAAGAAGGCCTACAGAACAGTTGCTACCGTGACGAGGGCGGCATTTGCAAGATCGGTGTCCAGACCTGTCAAGAGAAAACATGGACCGGCTGCACGGACCTGGATGTGTCAACAAGCGCTCAACATTGCGGCCCGGGATGCGCAACCTGCGATCCCGTAAAGGCCGATCGCTGCAACGGCGTGTGCGCCTGCGGAACCGAGCTTCCCTGTACGGGATCCAATTCTTGTTGTGCGGGCACGTGTGTCAACACGCTGAGTAGTACCGCCAACTGCGGATCTTGCGGGCAGGATTGCAATTTGCTCATCCAAAACGCGGCCGGCTCCCATTGCGACGCGGGTAAGTGCGATTTCACGTCTTGCCTGTCGGGATTTCTCGATTGCAACGCTGATCGTAGCGATGGTTGCGAGGCGGCCATCGACAGCGCTCATTGTGGTACCTGCGAGAGGGATTGTGCAAGCAATGTGCAAAACGCCGATGGTGTGATCTGCGATTCCGGCGGCGGTAGCGGTTACCACTGCGAGTATTCCACCTGCAGCGAGCCCTTTGGAGATTGCGACGGCAACCGCCAGAACGGCTGCGAGATCGATCTGTCTGATCCGTTGCACTGCGGAGCATGCAACTCAAACTGCCTGGCAGGCGGCAACAACACGGCCTGCGTCTATATCGACGGGGTCGGCTTCAGCTGCGGTTGCCTGGCGGCCGGCGATTGCGAATCCGATCCCGCCCAGCAATGCTGCGACAACCGCTGCTACGAGTTTGCAGATGTCGCCCACTGTGGCAATTGCATAACCGACTGTACAAACAGTCCCATCGGTCCCATATGCGCTGACCCGGACAATGCCTCCTGCGGCTGTTTTTATCGCACAGATTGCGGTGGCCATGATCTTTGTTGCAATCACGTCTGCACGCCGGTCAATGATTCCCACTGCGGCGACTGCGCTATCGTTTGCGAAGCCGTCTACGGCGGCCCGTACTGCGATATAGACAGTGAGTCCTGCTACTGCATGGACAATACCGAATGTGCGGATTTTGGCTCCGAGAGTTGTGTAGGCTCGGGCACGGCGGCACGCTGTGCAGACTAGCGCATCGTGATGACGCTGAGGATCTTGCTATTATTTGCGTTGATTTTGATGGTGTAGTCACAGCCCCGGACATCACCCGGATCTTTTTCGAAGACCACCGTGTAGATGTTGTCGCAGAAAGAAACGGACATGTTGCGGTTCTCGTAGGTCATGCCCTTGTCGCGAAGCGCGAGTTCTGCAAGGTAGATGGCAATGGAGGTCGAGTAAATAGGCTCACCGCTGGCGGCGGCGGCGACCCTGGTTTGCGTCTCCGGAGTTACCTGGACCGTACTATCGCCGGCGGCACAGCCTGCGGCCAGCCCCGCCAGCCCAAGCACGAACCAAAGGCAATAAATTATCTTTCCCCGATTTTCCATCACCTCTCTCGAAAAGCCTCACAAAGCTACCACGCAACTGAATGCCGTGGCAATAAAATGAGGGCTTCCATTGGACATTAGGCCGCTCAGTCCTTCACCGACAGGATCGTCTGTCGCAGGTTGTAGCGCGGGCGGAACCCGAGGACGTCGCGAGCCAGCTTGCCGTCCACCATGCACTGGTACTGCAGGTGAATAACCTCCCCCGGGGGGAAGCCGGACAGGCCGAGCCTCCAGAGCCTTTTCAAAAGAGGCCGGGCGAGGACATGCGGCAGGGGAAGGGGCTTCTTTCCCAATTCTTTAAGAATGGTGGAGAGGGGGACTTCACCTGGTCCGACCACGTTGAAAATTCCGCTGATGCCCGGCTCGAGGCTGAGCATGATGGCCTGGATCAGGTCGTCCTCGTGGATCACCTGAAGCATGGGATCGAAACCCAGTAAAGAGGGTGGTTTCGGCAGCCGCAAGTAGTTGGTCGGGGCATTGCGCACGGTAGGTCCGATGACGTGAACCGGGCGCAGGATGACGGTTTCGATGTCAGGGTATTTCCAGAAGAAACTCTGTGCGTACATATCCCACTCGATCAAGGCCTGCATCTCCGGGTAGTCGGCCACGCCGGCCAGCGGAGTATCTTCGGACAGAAAATTCGAGTTGGCCGGGTCCGGCCCGTAGACCGATGCGGTCGAGATCAACACGACTTTGGGAATACCGTAGCGCTGGCAATAATCCAAAAGCTTGACCGTGCCGCGGACATTCATCTCCCGGTATACAGGCTCGCCTGGCTGAGGCCGATGCACCAGGCCCAGGTGAACAAGTGCCCGAATGTCCTTGCGACGGAAAAGATTCTCTGCCCTGCGGCGCCTGGCATCAACCTGGTAGTGGGTAACGTCCTTGGGTTTGCCCTCGAATGGTCTCTTGTCGATGCCGATTATCGGGTATTCCGTGTGCAGCCTGCGCGTCAACAGGCGGCCGAGGTTGCCCGATATACCGGCGATGACAACCGACTCGGATGCCTTCTTGCGCCGCGGGCCCGATCGCCCGGAAGAGGCGATCTTTTTTCTGTTACCAGAAGACATTCTTGCGAGCCTTCAGGCCGTCTCTGAGCATTCGCTGGATCGTGCGGCGAACCCTTTGCACCTTGGGTTCGAGCGCCTCGTCCTCGTCATCGGGATCGCCCGAAAAGTGCATCGGCTTGCCGAAGTAGATATGATACTTGACAGGCAGCGGCAATAGGCCCAGTGGTCCCAGCCAGGGAAAAGTCGGCGTAACCGGAAAGGCCGGAAACCCCAACAGGCGAGCGACCGGCTTGAAGTCCAGAAGCGAAGGGATCTGTTCCTCTGCGCCGACGACCGCTATCGGAACGATTGGAGTGTCGGTCATCAGCGCCAGGCGCATGAAGCCCAACCCAAAATTCTGCAACTGGTAGCGATTGGCGAACGTCTTGGATATACCGCGCGTCCCTTCCGGAAAGGCCAGTATGGCTTCGTCACGCTCTAGCAACCGCCGGCAGTTATCACGAGTGCCAACTATTTGCCCGGTCCGCGGGAAGAAGAAACTGAACAGCGGCAGCGTCGCCGACCAGGTTTCCACCATCGAGCGCACCATCCGGGGCGGATCGGCTTCGATGAACATCGAAAGCACTATCAACATTCCGTCGATTGGTATCTGTCCCGAGTGGTTGCCAATCAGCAGCACCTTGCCCCGGGGCACGTTTGCCAGACCGGTTGTCTGCACCCGGAAGTAGTTGCGATATATCGAGACGGCAATGGGCAGGGCGTACTTGATGTAGTCAGGGTCAAATCCCCAGGGATCGACGCCGTACTCATTGAGGCGGGTGTCCAAGCGCTCAATGCGCTCAATGATGTCGGGATCGATAAGATCGTCGATTTTTACCCGCAGTTTTTCAAGCAGACCCGCCAACATCCCTAACCCGCGGCTCGATGTATCAATATGGATATTCGTTGCAATAGACCGCCCGGAGCAGACGCGGACGGGGTGGGCTGACGTTGACGGCAAAACCCTTGAATCGGCCGGGGTTGTGACGCACGACCAGTACCTGCAAGTCGTAGCCCAGAAGCGGAGGCTCCGAGAACTCGACAGTCAACCGAGTTCCGATGGGAGGCGGGGACGAATGCTGGAAGAAAGCGCCGCCCATCGAAACGTCCTTGAGCACGCAAACGCCATTGCGGCGCGGCAAGGTCTTACACAAGAGAGGTTGTACCGGAAAGCGGGAGAACTCACGCCGTTCGGCTCCACTCATGGCAACCTCCTCCTTCTATTGACCACCTTGTACGACATCGTACCCCCTACGACCACATCTGTCAACATCGCTATTTCCTGGCATGAACCAGGATGCGGGTCGCATCCGCGAAAACGACCACGATCTTGCCTCGCGGCTTGACTTCGACCACCACCCCGGTACCGAACTTACCATGCAGGATCACCTGGCCAGCGGCGTGGATCTGCCCGGGGTGGTAGGCAATGGGATTCGATAAATCCTTGTTCCGGGTGGTCTCCTGCCAGTCTCTTTCGGAACGCCTGGATCCCGGCGCCGGTCTGCCTTGGCTCATTTTGGTGCGTCCGGGCGCGCTCTTCTTTTTCGATGAGCCCGGCGGGCAGGCACGGTACTTGTGCTGGCCCTTACATGTGTTGCACATCACTCTGGCGGGCTCGCCTTTGGTGGCAGCCAGCACGGTATGCTCCTGCATCATCTGGCAGTGCGTGCACCAAGCTTCGACATCGCCACCAACAGTACCCCTGGGATGCGGCGCCCTGTAATCTGAAAACCTCTTGTATCCTTCCACTCAATCACCTCTTTGAAGGGCGGACTGAAAGGAATCGCCCGGCAACAACCGCCCCGTCGATTTGATGAGTTCGCCGGCAGCCATGTTTTTTAGCAGAGGCCAGGCTGGGAGCGCAGGCTTTGTATTCAGCCGACAATATGCGCGCCGTAACAGGCGTACCAGTCGTCCTCACCGTCGGGGCCGCAGGTTACCGCCCTGACGCAGGCCACATAGTTCGCCAAGATCTCCGGCTTTAGACACATATAGAGACCCTGGTTGCGTTGCAAAGCGTCCCGGCAAAGCTCCATGGTGGTCAGCTCTTCCCAGCCGCACTCGCTGACTTTTTCGCACATCTGATCGATTTCGGCACTGACATTGGCCTGGCACAACTGGTTGGCCGCCATAACGCACTGCTGGTTTTCTTCGCAGGCCACCGCCGTGCAGGCATCGAGGGCTTTCATGACCGGCTCTTTATAGGTCTTTTCCCAGTTGTTGCAGATCAGAATATTTGGTTCGCGCAACTGCTTGGCGTTTTCGGGCGGAATGATCTCGCACTCAATCATCCGGTCGATATAGGCGGCGCAATCAATCACGCCGCTACCCCCGCCGCAAGATCCAAACAACAACCCCAAGCCGACCATCAAGATTATCGATAAAAAATTTGACGCTCGCATAAATTCCTCCCAGCATCAATTAAGGCAGGAGACCAGGCTATCCAAATTGAGCCTTCGAACTCTTCCATCGCTTATCCAAGCATCTTTGCAGCATTTGCCATTGTCGTGGCCTTGTGAGTCGAAAGTATCCGCTCGCAGAAGTTCCTGATTGCCTCGGCCTTTCGCTGCCAGGCGATGGACAGGTCTGGCTGAACCGCCAGGGCGGGATCGAGAGCGTCCGCCTGGATATCCAACAGATCCATCGCGTGCAACTCCAGGCAGACAAACCCCTTGCGGGATGCGAGCGCTGCCAGCCAGACCGCCCGGGCCGGACCCGCCAGAGCCAATAGTCCGCCCGTGAGCGGCAGGCCCAGGATCGTGCCGATGGGAAGCTCGATCAACCCGGCCGTTCCTCGTCGCCAGGGACGAACGAGATCCGGCCGATAAGGGCCGTGCGGACCGAGCGTCTCGCGGGGATCGGTCAAAACCGCTCCGCTATTTCTACCCCGTAGTTTCAGCCAGCCCAAGACGGTTGCCTTGACTCCCTGGTAAGCGGGCGAGGGCAGGATCGAGCTGTCATACACCGCACCGGCCCTGGCCACGGCCGGCAATATCCCGGCGCCCAGCGAATAGCCGGGCGCCCTGAAGCCGAGCGGCCTGTTGCCGGTGACGCGCTCGATATCCGCAGCGCCTCCTTCAACCTCAAGCGTGACACGCTCGTCGTCGAGCCTCGAAAGATCGTAAGGATGTGAATGAGTGTGATTGGCGATCTCGTGCCCAGCCGCCTTTGATGCCGCAATTGCGGCGGCGACGCCGGCGTCGGACAGCGTGTTGCCGACCACGAACAGGCTGCCGGGGATCCCGAGATCGCCGGCCAAATCTAGAAACCGCGTAATGGAGCGTTCCAGGCCGTCGCAGTTGTGCTCTCCCTCGCTGAGCCCATAGAGGCTGCGATAGCACCAGATTGGATCCAGGTCGATGGTCAGGGCGAAAAACATGGCTTCAGCTCAGAACTTGTCACGTAACCTGAAGATCCAGATCAGGCGACCAATGTTGTACAAGGCCCGCGGCACCCTGCGCACCAGGTTGATGGTTGGATTGCGTTTTTCGCGCAGGGTCAACGGAAGTTCGACCACCTTCAGGCCGGCCCTGCCTGCGCGGATGACGAGTTCCGAGGCGAACAGGTTTTGCCCCACAACACAGTGCTTGACTACATCGACGACATCCGCCCACAAGAAGGCCTTGGGCCCGTGCGTATCCGTCCCGCGAAACCCAGCCCCGATCCTGAGCATGCCGCTCAACACCCGCGAGGCCAGGTTGCGCACGAACGGGCGTTCGTCGCGAGCGCCGGGGGCCAACTTCGAGCCGACTACCATCCGGGCCCGGTCGGACCGCAGAAGTCCTAAAGCCGAGCGATAAAAATCGGTGTCGCACAGATCGATTTCGTCGCAGATGCAGTATTTCCCGCGAGCATCAAGGATACCGGCCTTGAGGGCCCGGCCGTAATCGGGGGTTTCCAGGTGAATGCACCTGACGGCGGGATAACGCATCTGAAGCGCTCGCGCCTCGTCCAGGGTGCCGTCGTCGCTTCCGTTCTCCGCCAGGATGATCTCGAACGATGCCGCGATGTCCGGCAAGCGCAAGAGCAGCCCGGCCACCGAGTCGGCCACGATGGGCCGCTCGTTGTAGACCGGAATGACGATGGAGACCTCGGGAGCGGCTGGCTGGGCAGACATGCCATGAAAGCTAGCATTAATCGGCTGCAGTTTCCAATGGCGAAACCCGCTGGAAGAAGTCATGGAAACAGGATAACATCGGGACATGCCGGGAAAAATACACGTTATCATTCACGGTCACTTCTACCAGCCGCCCAGGGAAAATCCCTGGAGCGGGAGAATAGAGCGCCAGCTATCGGCCGCGCCCTTCCACGACTGGAACGAACGCATCACCAAGGAATGCTACACACCTAACACACACAGCCGTATCCAGGATGACCGGGGCCGCCTGGTGGAGGTGGTCAACAACTTCGAGCACATCAGCTTCAACTTCGGCCCGACGTTACTGTCCTACCTGGAGAGCGAGCAGCCCGATACCTATCGGCGTATTCTTAAGGCCGATGAAATCAGTATAGCCGCCCGTGGATACGGCAACGCCATGGCCCAGTGTTACAACCACATGATCATGCCCCTGGCCTCGGCCCGTGACCGCTGGACACAGATCCAATGGGGGCTTGCCGATTTCCGGGCGCGCTTCAGGCGCGAGCCGTCCGGCATGTGGTTGCCTGAGACGGCCGTCAACGAGGAGACCCTGTGCGACCTGGTGCGGGCGGGGATCGAATTCATCCTGCTCTCTCCGTCCCAGGCCGAGGCGTACCGTCGGCTGGATGGTGGCTCCTGGCGAGACGGCCCTCCGCCGACCGATCGCCCATACCTGTGCCACACCCCGGCCGGGGATATAGACATCCTCTTCTACCACGCCGGTCTGAGTTCGGCGGTAGCCTTCGAGCACCTCCTGCGCAACGCCGCCATCTTCGCCGATCGAATTGCACAGGCGGCGCGGGAAAGCGTCCTCGACGGCGACCGGCTCGTCTTCGTATGTTCGGACGGCGAGAGCTACGGTCATCACGAGAAACTCGGGGACATGTGCCTGGCCTACCTGGCCGCGAGTGAACTTCCGGCCAGGCGTATGCAGATGACCAACCCCGGAAGTTTTCTAGAGCGGCACCGTCCGGCATTCGAGGTGCGCCTCAAGCCGGGGCGGGACGGCCAGGGCACCGCCTGGAGCTGCGCCCACGGCGTCGACCGCTGGCAAACTGACTGCGGTTGTTCGGACGGCGGCCGGCCCGGGTGGCACCAGGCCTGGCGCGCGCCTCTCAGGCGCGCCTTCGACGGGCTGCGGGCCGAGATCGATCCCCTTTTCGAACGGATGGGCCTTGTCTACCTGGACGATCCATGGGCGGCCAGGGACGACTACGTCAAGCTTGTCCTGGGAAAACCGCTCGGGGCAGCCCAGGCGTTCTTCACGGAGCACCTGCGTGTCGATGCACCCGGCGACGCGCATGCGGCCGTCTTTCGCCTGATGGAAATGCAGCGCTACGGTATGTTGATGTACACCTCCTGCGGCTGGTTCTTCGCCGACCTGGCCGGGTTGGAGTCGGTGCAAAACATGCGCTACGCCGCGCGGGCTGCTGAACTGGGCAAGCTCATTGAGGGAGCGGCACAGGACTCCGAAATGCGCCGCTGGCTGGAAGCGGCCGCCAGCAACCTTCACGAGGAGGGCAACGGCCTTTCCCTCTTGAAGCGCAGGGTGCTGCCCGCGGCCCTACCACCCGCCAAGGCGGCGGCCCAGTACGCAGTGCTCTCGATGCTGCGTGCCGGGCAGGAGCATGATCGTTTATGCGGTTACAGGATAGAAGTACACGAAAGAAAAATTGCCGCGCGCAGCGGGTTCGAGGCAGGAGCCTACAGGCTCACCGTGACGGCCGAGAAAACCCGGGAGGGCGGCACCTTCGACGCGGCGGTGTTGATCGGCAGCGCCTTGCGGCTGGGGGCCTTCATCGGCCGGGCAAAGCCCAATGTGAATACGCAAGATCCGGAACGGATCCTTGCCCGGTTGGAAAACGAAGGCTTCGATAGTGCTTGCAAGAGCCTCGAAATTAAAGCCGAGCACTACTTCGGGTTGGGTGATCTGTCACCGCAAACCCGCGAACTCGTGGTAGGGGCGCTGCTAGACCCGCTGCTTGCCGAGCTTGGTCGTACCTATGAAGAAATTTTCACGGGCAACGAGTGGCTGGTCGACGCGCTCGTGCCCCTGGGAATAGCCCTGCCTGCGCCCCTGCGCCCGGCGATAGGCTGGGCCGGCTCGGCGCGCTTCAATGCCTTGGTCGAGCGATCACTGGACGACGCCAACCTGGAACGAGCGGCCGAGCTGGCGAACAGACTTTCGATCCTGGATGTTCCGCTAGACATGCAGTCAGCGACCGGACACGTATCGCACAGGTTGACGGAGCTGCTTGAAGACATTTTGGACAATCCGCGAGTGGAGCGAGTTCATGCCTTTATGAGCCTGCTGCGAGATGGAAGGCGAATCGGCCTGAGCATTGACGAGGCAACCCTTCAGGTCAAGCTGGGCCTCTCGCTTGGCGGCCTGATTTCCGGATTGCTCGATCTGCGCAGGCCGGGCGGTGCGGCACCGGATACGGCCCGGGCAATAGTTGAAATGGCAGATCTACTCAGGTTGGAAACGCAAGCAGCCAGGCTGATGATGGAAGGCGATTGATATCTTGACGAGAGGTACCGTCAAGATTCCCAGGCATCGAGGACCCGCAAAAAGTTCCCTCCCAGGATCCCGGTGAGTTCCTCTTCGGAAAAACCCCGTTCGAGCAGCTTGGCCGTCAGGAGCGGCAGATCCGAAGCGTCTTTCATGCCGCGCGGAAGCCAGGTGAAACCGTCCATATCGGTGCCGATCATAAGGTGTTGCGGTCCTACCAACTCGGCGATGTGGCAATAGACGTCCGCGGACCGCTCGAGGCTGCCAAGAATCCCGAAGCGCGACTGGTACCACGGGCACATCAAGACGCCGACGCCCCCGCCGGCGGCAGCCAGGGCCTTGATCTGATCGTCGGTCAGGTAGCGATCCGAGCGGCCATGACGACGCAGGCCGGTGTGAGTGACCACGGGAGGCCGATCGAGTCTCTCGATAATCTGGTAAAAGGCTGGTTCACTGGTATGAGCCAGATCGCACACGATGCCGTGAACCACGCAGGCTTCCAATACCTCGCGTCCAAAATCGCTCAATCCTCCGTGGACTCGCGGGCCGAAGTGGGCGTCACAAATGCGGTTGGCAATGAAATGCGTCAAGGTCAGCAGGCGCAGACCACGCTCGCGCAGCCAGGCTATCCGCTCGATCTTGCGTCCGATCACATGCCCGCCCTCGACGGCAAGCAGTGCGGCCAGCTTTTCCTGGCCGAAGGCCGCTCGGATTCCTCGTGACGAACGGACGCGGACAACCTGTTCAGCGTTGTGCTCGAGAAGCTTCTCGAAGCTTGTGACGATGCGCCGGCAGGCTTCCCAGGCGCGCAGGCGCAGGGGCGGGGGCGGCACATAGACGGTAAAGGCCGCGCAGGATATTCGTCCCTCTCTGAGACGAGGCAGGTCGATTACATTGCGCAGAGGGTTCCAAAGCAGGGGCGGGCGATGGCGCTTGTCGAAGCGTTTCGACAGGTAGTGGCCGGCAAGCAGGAAGTGGCTGTGTGTGTCGATAACCGGCACACGGTTGTGCAATTCAAGAGCGCGTGTCAGGTAGTCAGTCATTTTATCGAGCCGAGCTTATCCGGTAATTCTGACCTTAGAGCATCTAAATACACTGCGGGACACCATGTGTCAACGACATCGATTTGACCCGGGATGAGGTATTAGTTATGTTTTCGCCAGGGAGCGTAGCCATATCGTGGATGAGCAGCAACCAAGACCAGAGCGCGGCGGCGGGGTGTTTACTCCGATCGAGATCGGCCCGCTCAAGCTTCGCAATCGGGTGATCAAGGCGGCAACCTTCGAGGGTATGACTCCGGGAGGTTTGCCGTCGGACGATCTAGTCGAACACCATCGGCGGGTGGCGGCCGGGGGCGCCGGCATGACCACCGTGGCATATTGCTCCGTCTCGCCCGAGGGTTTAACGTTTCCCGACCAGATGCACATGCGCCCGGAGATCGTGCCCGGCCTTAGCAAGCTTACGGCGGCTGTTCATCACGAGGGCGCCACGGCCGCCCTGCAACTGGGGCACGCCGGTTACTTCGCCTCGCGCAAGGCCTCAGGCTGTCGCCCGGTCGGGGCGTCGCGGGTGTTCAATCTGTATACTTTGACCCGCCCGCGAGTCATGAACCCGGCCGACATGGAGAGAATTTGCGACGATTTCGCCAAGGCCACTCTGCTTACCGCAGAGGCGGGGTTCGACGCTGTTGAGGTGCACTTTGGCCACGGCTACCTGCTGAGCCAGTTCCTGTCTCCCTACACCAACCGACGCCAGGACCTGTTCGGCGGTTCAATCGAGGCACGCCTGCGCTTTCCGCTCGAGGTCATAAAGGCGGTCCGTGGGGCCGCCGGCAGCAAGATGGCGGTGCTGGTCAAGGCCAACCTCGAAGACGGGTTCACAGGCGGGTTGGGGATCGAAGAAGCGATTGAAGTGGCCCGGGCGCTCGAGGCGAACGCCGTTGACGCAATCGTGCTCAGCGGCGGGTTTGTCAGCCGGACACCCTTTTACATGCTGCGCGGCGACCTGCCGGTGGCCGAGATGGTTCGCAACGAGAAGAAGAGATTGCGCCGAATTGGCCTCAGGTTTTTCGGACGAATCTTCGTCAAGGCCTATCCCTTCGAGGAAATGTTCTTCTTCGAGCAGGCGCAGAAGGTGCGCCGGGCTGTGAAGCTGCCGTTGTGCCTGCTTGGCGGAATACGTTCGCTGGCCAATATAGAGCGAGCCATGAGCGCCGGCTTCGACCTGATCTCGATGGGCCGCCCGCTGATTCTCGATCCGGACCTGGTTTTGCACATGAAGGCCGGGAAGTGCGACGCCTCGGCCTGCGAGCCCTGCAACCTGTGCGTGGCACGCATGGAGGCCGGAGGAATAGTCTGCGCCCATCCGCGCCTGGGCGCCTCGTGAAGCCTCTACCGCTGGAAAACGCTGACTCCGGCCTTGCGGGCGGCTTTTTTGAGATCCTGATCCAGCGTAGCCAGTTCCACGCCTCTGCGCTGAGCAAGTTCAAGGTAGGCTGCGTCGTAGGCGGATAAGTTGTAGCGTTGCGCTAAGACCCGGAACCGAAAGACGGCATCGGCGCCAAGCAGGGTATCGGTGATGAGGGGCAGCTTGCGGTACAACTCGATCAGCCGGAGAGTATCCGAATCGTTCAGTCTTCCCCGACGCTGCGCCATGGTCAGAGCATTGGACAATTCATACCACCACAGAGCGGGAATCCAGAGTTTGCTTTCTTTGTCCAGCCTGGAAAACAGGCCTTCGGCGGCATTCGACTGTTCGTCGGGGATGGTCCAGGCCAGGGCCAGGGAGCAGTCGAGCACCAATTCCATCAGAAGCGGCGTCCTTCTTCAATCAACTCGCGAATGCTCAGACCCGGTCCCACCCTTTTCCTAATCTCGCGGAACTCTTCCAGGAGTTCGGCGAAGTCCGGTCGATCGTCATCGTCAGTGTGAGGAACAAGACGGGCCACGGCCTTGCCGCGGCGGCGGATGACAAAGGAACGTCCCTTCTCGGTTTCGCGGAGAAGCTCGGCCAGGCGGGTTTTGGCCTCGAAGGAACCAATTTCATCTTCATGGGCAACCAACTGGAATACCTCCTGATTGTTCTCTGTAGACCAGTTTATTAAACCAGTAGAGAGAAGTCAAGGGTAAGAATCCGTTCAGTGCCAGAAACCTATCCCGGCCCCGATATCGAGGTAGCCCGGTGCCACGTCCACCGTGAGCGAGGCTCGCAGGTCGAAGGGATCCGTGTAGCCGAAGAGGTCCCACCTGAAAAGGCGCAGCTCCAGGCCACCCGTGCCATGGGGCCGAAATGGTACGCCGGCGTAGCGGGGTGGCTCGAGGTAGAAGCCGGCTCTCAACTTGAGGCGATCGGACCAGATTTCTGTTTCGGCTCCGAGCCTGAAGCCGAAAGAAAGGCCGTCACCGGACGACCGCCTCTTCTGCTCGACGAATGAGTCGATGCCGACGCCGTCTGTGGTGCCGCCGATGATGAAAAAATCCGCGCTTATAAGCAAATATGACTTGGGTAGAGACTCGTACTCCTTGCGTCGCTCGTGCTCAATTACCGCTTCCCGTATAGACAACATCTTTTCGAGCAAGCGCTCCTCCGCCTCGCGAAGCTTCTTCTCCCGAGCCCACCAGATCTCGTCACGGGGCATATCTATAAGTTTGGGGCACTCGCCCGACGTAGTGATCCCTTCACGATCCGGTTTCTCCAGGGACAGTTGGTCCGCCGCGCGCTTGCAGCGCGCGCTTTCGATCTGCTTGCGCGGTCCCTGCTGCGGATCTGGTGGAGCCGACCAGACACGGTTCATCGGCCGCGGGCCGAACTGCCAGGCGAAACCCAACTGGATTTCCCAGGGCATGTGAACTCCGCGCGGCAGCACAAAGTTTTTGACGTAGCTCGTGCCGTCTCGTACCTCGACCCCCGGGGTCTTGTCAGGCCCGGACTCGACCGGGCCGCGACCGGAGACTCCCAGCCGCCAGGACATGTCGGCCAACTTCAAGAGCACGCCTCCTTCGACGCCGGCTCCGGTGAAATGCACCAAAGTGGTGTCGTCGGCCAGTTTGAGATCCAGGTCGGCGACCCGCGTTCCCAGCCCCACGATCAACTGCCCGCCAAAGAAGGCATAGGCCACACCGGCATGGCTTTCTATCAGGAAGACGTTAATCGTCTCTCCCGCCGAACCGGTATTGTAGATCTGCAGACGGGTGTCTGCACCGATTCCCAAACTGCCGAACTGCAGGCGCAAACCCAGGCTGAGAAATGAGAACTTCTCAACGCCGATGCCCGAACCGTTGTTGAAGAAGTCATCGAGCCCGAAGATGCCGGGTGCGCAGTAAGACAACGACAGACCGTACGAGAACCAGGAGAATTCGTAGGGCGGGCGCGAACCAAAAGATGCCGGACTGAAGTGCGCCCCATCGATATCCTCGGCCAGGGCGGTGTAAGCCCCGCCCATTCCCACAACGCGGCTCGAACCCAACACCGGCCCGGTCACGGCGTCTATCTCGAAGTCGTTACTGGTGAAAGTATCCTGGGCGGCCGCCTGCGGCAGAGCGGCCATCGTCAGGAGTAAACACGTAAGCGCGCTCGTCGATCTTCGTCTCGCCGGCAAATCCGTTCACCCCCGTCCACGTCTGATGGCCAGCATGAAGCCGAATAGGATCATGAACGCCAGCGGTGCCGAACCGCTTCCCGAAGCCGAACAACCACAGCCGCCTGAAGATGTGCAGATATTTTCTCCCGCCACGCAGGCGCCGGCCTGGCAGGTGTCTTCGGCCGTACACTGGTCGCCGTCCTCGCAGACCGTGCCGTCGGCCAGGGGCTGGGCCCGGCATTGGCCGCCGGCTGTGTTGCAGATCCCTTGCTGGCAGGGGCCATCGAAACTCGAGCAGTCTTTGGACGTTCCGGCGCAACTTCCATCCGCACAGGAATCACTCATTGTGCAGGGATCGTCGTCGTCACAGGCAGCCTGGTTGTTGGTGTGTGCGCAGCCGGTTGCCGGGTTGCAGGAGTCGTCGGTGCAGGCGTTGGCGTCGTCGCAATCGATTGCCGCGCCCGAGCAGGCACCTGCTGAACAACTGTCGTTGGCCGTGCAGGCATCGCCGTCGTCGCAAGCTGCGTTGTTGGGGACATTGATGCAGCCGCTGGCGATGTCGCAGGAGTCGTCGGTGCAGGTGTTGGCGTCGTCGCAGTCGACGGCCGATCCCGAGCAGGCGCCTGCCGAACAATGGTCGTTGGTCGTGCAAAAATTGCCGTCGTCACAGGCGGCTGCGTTAGGGGTATTGATGCAGCCACTGGCGCTGTCGCAAGAGTCGTCGGTGCACAGGTTGGTATCGTTGCAGTCGATAGCCGAGCCCGTGCAGGAACCTGTAGAACAGTGATCGTTGGTCGTGCAAGCATCGGCGTCGTCGCAGGCTGCGTTGTTGGGAGTATTAATGCATCCGTTGGCGATGTCGCAGGAGTCGTCGGTGCAGGCGTTGCTGTCGTCACAATCGATAGCGGTGCCCGAGCAGGAGCCGGCAGAGCAGCTGTCGTCGGTCGTGCACAGATCGCCGTCGTCACAAGCGGCGTTGTTGTTGCTGTGTGTGCAGTTGCCGTTGGATGGGTTGCAGGAGTCGTCGGTGCAGACGTTGGCGTCCGAACAATCCTTGGCGCTGCCGGCACACAAACCTCCCGAACAACTGTCGTTGATCGTGCAGGCATCGCCGTCATCGCAGGTCGCCGTGTTGTTGTTATGTGTGCAGTTGCCGTTGGATGGGTTGCAGGAGTCGTTAGTGCAAACATTGCCGTCCGAGCAATCTTTGGCACTGCCCGTGCAGGTGCCACCCGAACACTGATCAGCGAGCGTGCAAGCGTTGCCGTCATTGCAGCCGGCCGTGTTGTTGACATGTGTGCAGTTTCCGTTAGTCGGGTTGCAGGAGTCGTCGGTGCAGACATTGCCGTCCGAGCAGTTCTTGGCGCTGCCCGTGCAAGAGCCGCCCGAGCACTGATCGTTTATCGTGCAGGCATTGCCGTCATCGCAGGGCGAACCGTCTGGCAGGCTCGAGCAGTCCAGTCCACCGCAGTTGCCGTAGAAATCGGAGGCGTTTTGCTTCTGGCAATCATTGTCAGTGCAGTTGAAATCCTCGGCGCACTGGCTGCCGTCGGGATTGTTGAAGCCGATCTCGGCTGCCCGCACCGCGCGGCCGGCATTGACCCGGCCGTATCCGTAGTAGTTGTTGTGCCCGTTGGAATCGTAGCTGACACCACCCACCTTGTCGGCCGTGTGCTCGACGACGAAACGGGCCTCGGCCCCGGTTAAAGACGGGTTGGCCGAAAAGGTCAGCGCCACCACTCCCGCGGCGATAGGACAGGCGGCTGACGTCCCGTTGAAATAACGGGTGTAGTTTCCTGTGTTGTCCGGTTCTGGCATGTTGGTGTTGTAATCACTGCCCGGAAACCACGGCTCCCAGAACTCGCCATTTCTCGAAAAGCCGCGGTTGCCCAGCGTGTCCGTTGTCAGGATCTGTAGATCTCCGGAGCCGCTGCCGCCGGTTGGTGCCACGACGGACAGGTTGGAGCCGTAGTTCGAATAGCTGACTCGCTGGTCCGTGTTGTCCGTGCCGCCGACCGCCATCACTCCGGGCATGTTGGCTAGCTCGTCGATACCGAGGGCCACGCCGTCATTGCCGGAGGCAAAAAGAACGACTGAACCAAGACCCCCGCGACCATTGTTCACGGCATCCTGAACGGCCGTATAGAATGGCTGCATGTCGATCTGAGATGTAAGATCCTGGCTGATGCCCCACGAGTTGGACAGCACCCAAGCGCCGTTGTTAGTGGCGTATTGAATTGCCAGGTAGCCATTGGAAAGCTCGGACACGGATGCCCAACCGTCCATCATGCGGATGCCCATCAGCGAACAACCGGGGCAGGTTCCGGCCATGCCCTCATTATTGTCCATGCTGGCGGCGATCTCGCCGGAACAACAAGTTCCATGGGCGTTGATGGCGTCTGCCGGCGGAGTGGGATCGTTGTCGTTGCCCGGCAAGTCGTAGCCGGTCACGATGTTGGTAGATGCGAAGTCTGGGTGGCTCTCTTCCAACCCGGTGTCCACCACAGCCACGATTACCTGGGAGTCACCTGTGGTAACGTCCCAGGCTTCCTCGGTGTTGATGTCGGCCCCGCTGGCCTGGTAGTGGTACCACTGTTCTGAGTAGTAGCTGTCGTTGGGAGTGTGGTAAAGATCGATGGGTACGATGAAATCGGGCAGGGCCCATGCAACTCCCGGCAGGCGCGCGGCGGCCCGGGCGCCGGCCAGCGCCGTGTGGGCGTCCGTGGAGCGGCACAGGAACAGGGTGCCGAGATCGTCGAGGCGTCTGACCGGCTGCAGGCCGGTCCGGGCCAGCAGATCCACGGGCAGTCCGGGAATACTCTTTTCCAGACGCAGCATGACGCCGCGGTCGAGCAGAAAGCGACGGGGCGATCCGGGCACGGCGAAGACGGCGCCCAGTCGGGCAACCAGTCCCTCCGCCAGCAGGGCGCGAGCCACTTCTTCGCCCCGGCCCCGATAGTCAGCAGTCAGCGAGATTTCCCACAAGCCGCATCCCAGCTTGACGACATTCTCAGACATGTTCAGTTCGGGGTGCAGAGCCAGCGACTGTTCGACCAAGAGACCCTTGACTGGCGCGACCGCAATCTTATCAGGCGCCGGAGCCAGCTGGATCGTGTTGCCGCGGCTGTCGATGTAATTCGGTCCCGCCAGGACCGTCGTGCACATTAATGATATAATTAGCAAGCTAGAGAAGATGCCTCGCATTTATCTCTCCCTGGTCTTCCCCCGTGTATTCTACGATTCTACGGACTCGGTTTGTTTTTTTCAATCGTGGAAACTCAGCCGACAACTATCTCGAGGCGCGGGCCGCACTCGATGCGTAGATCGTGGCCGGTTGCGTAGTTTTCACCGTCCAGCGTGTATGAGATAGGTTTTTGCGACTCGATCTGCACTTCTGCGGCGATGCCTTCCAGCATCTTGCGCTCGCTCACCTTGCGACCCAGGTAGATCCTGGGCAAGGAGGCTACAATGGCCGCCGGCGAGGAGACGATGCCCAGCATGTGGAAAGTGTGCGGCCGCTCCTGGCAGCGGTGAAAGGGCTTGAAACCCAGGCCCATCTGCTCGACCGTTGAGGCCGCCAAGGCGGCGAAGGAGCGGGCCGGCCACTCCTGCCCATCCAGGAGCACCCTCGCCTCGACTCTTTCGAACAGGCGCCGCGCCAGCTTGCCGCCGGTGATCGTCGAGAGCGAGCCCTTGGCAAGCTGCTTGATAGTTGACAGGGGTGTCTTCTTGCCGGACTCGTAAAGCACCTCCAAAAATCGGTGGGTGAAACCGTTGCCGAAGACAAACCCGTAACGACCCTCTACCTTGAGAATGTCGCGGAAGGTCGTCTCGAAAGGGACGCCCTCGCGGTACTTGTGAACCAGGTTGACCATCAGGCCGGCCGAGGATCCCTTTATACCGCACGAATTGGCGGCGATGTTCATCGTGCCGCCGCGCAGCAGGGCAATCTTGGGAATGGGCTTGTCGCCGTACTCTTCTATCAGCGCGCTGATCACCAGGCTGTTCGATCCGTCGCCGCCGTTGATGGCCAGGATATCGATGCCTTTTTCGCGGAAAATACGGATCATCTCGTGGATGTCCTTGGTACTCCTGGTGGCGACGGCCTCGCCGCTGGTACCGGTGATGTAGCCCAGGCTGCGCATCCACTCGGGGTTCTGCTCGTTTCTTCTAGAATAGGGATTATTTACTACGCCAATGCCGGGCATGACCGGTTCTCAGCAGAGGAAGTCGAGTATCCAGCGCAGGACTCCCAGCATGATCAGTACCAGGCCCTCGCGGCGCGAGATTTTCCAGCCGGTGCGCATGAAAAAAACCACCAGCACGCACATTCCCAAAAGCATATAGACTGAAGAAAGCGAGTGGGTGTCGACCTTGAGGTTGCGAATCAGCCCGGCCAGTCCCAGCACTCCCATCAGGTTGAACAGGTCGCTGCCGATCAGGTTGCCCAGCGACATTCCATGCATTCCCTTGGCTGCGGCCGTCAACGAAGTTGCCAGTTCGGGCGCTGAGGTGCCGGCGGCGACTATGGTGACCGCGATCAGCCACTCGGATAGCCCCAGTAAACGAGCCAGTTCGGAGGCCGATTCCACCAACAAAGCTCCGCCGCCCACCACGGTGGCGATTCCCAGAAACAGCAAGAGGGGATCCTTCCAGGTCGCCGTGCCCTTGGGAACTTCAGTTGTCGATCCCTTTTTCTGGAAGAAAAGCAAGGCGAGGTAACCGATCAGGCCGCAAAAAAGAATAGCGCCTTCCATGTGTGACAAGTGATAGTCCGAGAGCATCAAGACGATCGCCAGCGAGGTTGCCACCAGCAGGCTGCCGTCACGAAATACCGAGATGCGCTGCACCGGGAGAGCTTTAAACAGGGCGCAGCCGCCGAGGATGAATCCCAGGTTGAAGATGTTAGAACCGACTATGTTACCAACCGAGATGTCGGCCTTGCCGGCCACGGCCGCCGAAATGGTCACCGCGAACTCGGGGGCCGAGGTGCCGAAGGCGACAATGGTCAACCCGATCACAAGATCCGATATATGAAAGTGACGACCTATGCGCGCGGCGCTCTCGACCAGCCAGTCGGCGCCCTTCCATAGGAGCAGGATCGAGGCGACAAGCAGCGCCAGGTTTAGGATGAAGTGTCCCATAAAGATCCGTTCGCGCGCCGCTTGCGGAACGGCAGCCGGTCGGGCCTCACTCGGGCTTTCCTAAAACAGCCTCGAAGAGATTCTCGTCCATCAAGGCACCCTTGGCTATACGCCTGCGATACTCGATGAAATCGATCGTGTCCCGCCCGGTCTGTTTGCGGGTGGCGAAGGCGGTGAAGCCCAGGAAGGCCTCTCCCATCATGTTGGCGTCCAGCCAGTGCCGGTTGAAAACCTTGGCCTGGTCCCAGAAGAACCTCTTCTTGGCGCGCACCGAATCGATGGACATCTGCAGGCATCCGGGGAAGAGGTTGGCCAGGTGCCAGACCATGCCGTCTACCGCCTCGTCCAATAGTGAAAAATCAACCTGACAACTTTTGGCAAGCTCGCGGGCCGCCTTGGCCTCGGCCCCGCTCTTCATCTCGCCGTAGACGATCTCTCCGTCATTGATGTAGCTGTCGGTCATAACGGCCGGGTTACGGATGAAGCGGCCGTCCTTTTTGAGCACCGGCGCAACCTTGGTGAGGAGCCCCTTGACCTTCATCTTGTATGCAGACCACAGCTCGCACGAGATGCAGTTCCACATGGCGTCTTCCATGGTCAAGAACCAGGGTAAAAAGTCGCTCGAACCGCCCACGGGAGCCGATCCGTGCCGGGTGCCGGCCTGTCCGAAGATTGCCGTATCAGCGGCCACCGCCAGATCGCAGGCCATCCCGATCTCCTGGCCGCCCGCCACCCGCATCCCGTTGACCCTGCAGATGACCGGCTTCTTGCAATCGAGAATGGAATCGACCATGCCGTTGAACAGGTCCATGTACTCGCCGTACTCATGGGGGCGCTTGGAGTAGTATTGCGCGTACTCGACCGTGTTGCCGCCGGAGCAAAAGGCCCGCTCTCCCGCCCCGGTGAAGACGACCGCCACCACGCTCCGATCACACGAGGCTGCCTTGAAACCGGCGATGACGCCCTTAACCATCTCGGTGGTGTAAGAGTTGTATTGCTTGGGGTTGTTGAGAGTGATCCGGGCGACGTAGAGATCGGACTGTTTTTGCCCCTGCGGATCCGCCAGCGGAATTTTCTCATACATGGTGCAAGGCGGCTCAGTGCCCCAGTATTCGCCCTTGAACAGGCCGTGGTCTTTCAACTCGTCATCCCTGGTCAACCAATCGAGCGCCATGTTTCCTCCTTCGTGAGAGACACCTTCATGTAGCCCAAAGAGCCGATCAATGCAAGAGCTGGGAACTTCCATTATTTTCTAAAGCGAAAATCACGATTGGCCGGAAACAGTTCTTACCCAAATCCGGGCAGTGGCGGCACGACCATGATTGTCCGCATCCCCGATGTAACCAGCCGTAAAAGCTAAATGTTCTCAATATAAGCCTCGAGTTTTTGACAAGTCGGCCATGCTGTGCTAAACAGCTTGCGCTCGGGGTTATCAGCGGCCATCGTTGCAGTAAGGCCGAGTACTACCTTGAAAGAACAGGGTATTGCAGATATGCGCAACATCTATTTTGACATCGACGACAGGACCAAGGAAGTCGAGGCGCTGCAGGCCAAGAAAAAGAAGGACTTGCGTGCTTTCCAGGAAAAGTTTGAAGTTTCCTGGATCTACCATGAAAGTGCGCTTGAGGGCACCGTGCTGGACATCTTCGACCTGAAGGCGGCGCTCGATCACGCCACGCTGGAGGACGGTGTGCTGATTCCCGTCTACCAGCGCATCCGCAACCACAAGAACACCATAGAGAAGATCAAAAAGAACGCCACTGCCAACTCTCGCATGCCGACACTCTCGTTCATCAAGGAAGTGCACCAAGTGCTGAGCTATGGACTTTCTGAGTTGCCGGGGGGGCAATACCGTAAAGATGTTCCCATCCATCGCAGCTACTACCATGAGATCATGGCCCCCTCGCGTATCTCATATGCCATGAACAAGCTTGTCAGGTATCTCAAGACCAAGGAATTCAAGCAACTACATCCGCTTCAGCAGGCGGCCGAGGTGCATTTTCGTCTGATGCACATCTTTCCTTTCTCCCGGGAATGCGGCAAGCTGGCGCGCCTGATCATGAACTTCTTCGTGATTCGCGCGGGCTACCTTCCGATTATAATTCCCGCCGTGGAGAGACAACACTACTACGAAGCGTTGCGCGTAAGCCCCAAGGTGGTTCACGATCTGATCGTCAGCTGCATGGAACAGACGATCAATCTCTCGCTGCGATTCTTCGACGGAGGCACCAAAGAGATCTGGTAAAGCTCAAGGTCCTCCGGAGAATTGTCGAACGGCCTGTTGAAACATTTTCATGACGGCCGGATCGAGGCTGCCGTCGAACTTGATGTTGTGAAATCCTTTCATGTTCTTGAGCATTGCCAGAAGGTTGTTCAAGTCCATCAGCTTGAGTTTGCTGAGGTCCTCATCGGCGTGACTATCCTGCAGCCAGTGCCTGAACATCTTCTTGACCCTGGCTGGCTTTCCCGAACCGCGCACGAAAGCAGCTTGCAGATCGCCCGGGGTGGCTCGCTTGAATGACAATTTGCGGGTGTAGGCCCGCATGCACCTGAGAAAGGTCTTTTGCCCCAAGGTCCGGCGCAGGAAGTGCAGAAACAGGGCCCCCTTGCCGTAAACCAGTCCCGCATACTGCAATTGGTTGTCGAAGTCCTTGACCTGACGGTCGACCGCGCCGTCATTGCCGCCGAAAGCCCGATGAAGCTGGTAGGGCAAGGCCAGCTCCATCTGGAGCTGACGCGTGGCAGCCTGGCTGCCATGTTTTTTCTCAAAGTACAGCACCGCCGCATAGTTAGCCGGCGACTCGTCCAGAAAAGGGTGACGGATCGAGTCGGAACCCACCAGGGCGTGAAACCACTGGTGGGCGATCTCGTGGGCCAAGACGAACTCCTCAATGCCTGTTTTCTTCATCAGGCCGGCCATCATGTCCCCCATGGGTCCCGCGACACGCGGACCGGCTACGGCGATCGCTATTGTAACCAGTCCGGGATACTCCATTCCTCCGGCCCCGCCGACCAGTGGCGCGTAGGCGACGTCGAGTTCGGCATAGGGATAGGGGCCGAACATACGAGAATAGATTTTCACGGCGCTAACGGCGCGCGCGAGAAGCTCCTCTGCCTCACTCTCTTTCTCTTGCAAAACGAAGGCGCGCAGGCGCAACCCGCCTGACTTTTTCTCCCTCACGATATAGCGGGTCGAGACCTGCAGGGCGAAGTCGCGCACAGCCGTGCCCATCAGAAAAACATCTTTTTTTGCTGCGGCCCCGGGACCCAGCGGTTGCTCTCCCACCTGGATCCCCGAGGAAGCCACCAGCGCTGCTTTGGGCAGGCGCAGCTTCACCAGGTAGTTGGCCACCTCGAAGTTGGCCAGGTCCCCCATTCCTGGTGGCTCCTCGGCGTCCCAGCCCGACTGGAGGCGCGCGGGCAAGATGGGGTAGAAGTAGCCCAGGTTGAAAATGCCCAGGCTATGTCCGTAAGTGCCGTACCCTTCCCGACCCTGCTTACCCATCAACTCGGCCAGCACATTGCCTATCTGCACGCCGGCATCCGCATGCATGCGGGGGACCACTGCTTTGCAGTCGATTCCTACAAGCACTCGGGAATTCGCGGGCAGCGGTACGGCCAGGGAGATGCGCATAGCGGTCGGGTTGATCCACTCGAATTCGACCGGAGCCCCGTTGATAGTGACCGCCGAGATCTCGAGATTGCGCGCCTTGCCCTCTGTAAGCCAGGCGACGTTGGGATAGGTGCGGAAAACCAGTTCGGGCAAGGACCTGCCGGTTGTGTTCTTGTAGTTGATCTGCTCGTGAATGTCGATTGTTCCCAGTACGGTGTTGAGTTCCATGTCGATCTGGTAAAGCGGCAAGTCGGAAAGCGAACTCACCCCGACCCTGGCCACGGTGTTCTTGCGGTACGCCCGTGACAGTCCGCGCAGGAATGGCTTCGAGTCATAGTCGCCGGGCGCGTTTTCGGCACCGATTGCGGCCGATGCGCACAGCAAGCAGGCTATGACGATACAGCCAATGCGAGTGTGCGACTTTATAAAGATCCTGCCCGATTGAGAGACCATGAATCTTACTCTAGGCCAAGCAAAAGGCCGGCGTCAACGTCCTATCGTTGACGCAGCAAGGCAGCAATGGTATTTGCGTATGAAAATAAAGGGGATCAAAATCATGGAAGAAAAACTCTGGCATCAACACAATTGGCCCGCGGGCGTGGCTCATGAAATCTCGGGCTTCGAAAAGCCTGTATTCTCACTCCTGGACACGGCAGCCGAGAAGTGGCCGGAAAACACTTATACCATCTTCGAAGGTTCCGGCAGGACCTATGCCCAGGTCAAGCAGACGGCCGACCGGTTGGCCAACTTCTTAATATCACGCGGTATTCGCAAGGGAGACCGGGTGGCTATTTTTCTGCCCAACCTGCCGCATTTCCCTGCAATTTTTTTCGGCATCATCAAGGCAGGGGCTGCCTGCGTCACCTGCAATCCACTCTACAAGGCCACGGAACTCAACTATCAACTCAAAGACTGCGGGGCCAAGGCCGTGTTCGTCATGGATCATCCCCAATTCTACCCCACGGCACAGAAGGCCGTCGAGGGCACCGATGTCGAGACCGTTGTTGTCTGCGGGGTGAAATCCTACCTGCCTCCGCTAAAGGGTATCCTCGGCGGGTTGCTCGGAAAAATTCCCCATGCCGCGTCCCACGATCCCGGGCATTTCTCCTTCGATGAAGTCGTCTCCTCGGCCGACGGCGCAGCACCCGAGATTGAAATCGATCCAGTGCGGGATCTGGCATTGGTAATCTACACCGGGGGCACCACCGGCTTGCCCAAGGGAGCAGCCCTGACGCACGCGAACTTCGTCTACGATGTGATGGCCGTCCAGGAATATGTCCGCTATCCGCACGCCGAAGGTGCCGCTCCTGAAAAAGTTCGCGTGGGTGGATTTCATACCTTCCTGGGCGTGTTGCCCTGGTATCACTCCTTCGGTATGTCGCTGTGTATGCTCTGGGCGTGTCACACCGGCAGCCGCCTGGTCTGCATACCCGACCCCCGGGCCGGCAAGCCGCCTTTCACGGAAGTGCTCCGGGCGGTCGAGAAATACCAGACCACTGTAATTGCCGGGGTGCCCACAATCTACGTGGCCTTCACCAACCATCCGCTGCTTAGCAAGTTCAACCTGAAATCGGTTCAGGCCTGCGGCTCGGGCGGAGCGCCGCTGCCGGTCGAGGTAGCCAAGCGCTTCGAAGCGGCCACGGGAGCGGTGCTCTTCGAGGGCTACGGCCTGAGCGAGACATCCCCGGTAGCGAGCCTCAACCCTACCAACGTCGAGCAGCGCCGGTTCGGCTCGGTGGGTTTTCCCCTGCCGGGCACAGACATTAAAATCGTCGACGCGGACAGCGGACAAGCCGAACTCACCCATGGCGAGGACGGTGAGATAGCCATTTGCGGTCCGCAGGTGATGCAGGGCTACTGGCAGCGCCCCGAAGAGAACCAGGCGGTCTTTCGCGAGATTGACGGCAAGCGCTTTTTCCTGACGGGTGACATCGGGCATTTCGATGAGCAGGGCTACCTGGTAATCACCGATCGCAAGAAAGATCTCATCCTGGTGGGTGGCTTCAACGTCTATCCGCGCGAAGTGGAGGAGATCCTCTACCAGCATCCCAAGGTGGCCATGGCGGCCGTAGTGGGTATCCCGCACGAGAAGAGCGGCGAGATGGTCAAGGCCTTCATTCAGCTCAAGCCCGGCCAGCAATCCAGCGAGCGGGAGATGCTCGACTTCTGCCGTGAAAACATGGCCGGCTACAAGCGACCCCGCTCGATCGAGTTCCGCGATGCCCTGCCCCAGTCGGCCGTGGGCAAGGTCCTCAGGCGCGAACTGCGCGACGAGGCGCTTGGAAAGAACGACTGACGCCCAGGGTTCCCACTTCCGGCGCCTGAGATGTTATACAATCAGATGCTGCGATAAATCGCGGGGCCCACCCCGCAGCGGAGGTGATGCCGTGTTCGCCAGGAATGCTGTTTTCTTCATGTTTGTCTTTGTGTTAGCTCGCGGTTGGTTGCCCGCTTTGGCCGGCGATTCGCCCGCCGTCTCGAGCGGTTACGCACTGCTGATCGGCAGCAACCGGGCCGGACCGGGCCAGGAAGAATTGCGTTACGCGCACCGGGACGCCGAAAGCATGGCCGAAGTTCTTACTCAGATCGGCGGTTATGAACCCGCCCGAGTGCTCGTGCTGCTTGATCCCGCGCGGGATGAGATCATCTCGGCACTTGCCAAGCTGCAAGAGCAAATCCGCGCCCGAGTCGATCTCGGAGAACCCTCACAGCTTCTTTTCTACTACTCGGGTCATGCCCGCGCCCATGCCTTGAACATGGGGAGCGACGAGATCGGCCTGGAAGAGCTGCGCCGCTTGCTGATTCAGAAACCGGCCACCGTCACCTTGGCCGTGCTGGATGCTTGCCAGACCGGGGCCATCTCGCGTGTCAAAGGCGCCGAGCCGGCGGCCGATTTCTCATACAACTCGGTCAACCGGCTCAACACCGCGGGCGTCGCAGTGATGGCCTCCTCCGCGGCCAGCGAGCTGAGCCAGGAATCTGAAATTCTGGCCGCATCCTATTTCACAAGCAACTTAGTGGCCGGGCTACGCGGGGCGGCCGACAATGACTCGGATGGACGGGTCACCCTGCGGGAGGCCTATCGCTATGCCTACAATCGCACTCTGGCCGACACGGCCGCCACTGCGGTCGGCAAGCAGCATCCCACGTTGGAGACCGAGCTGCGCGGCAAGGGGGAGATGATACTGAGCTGGCCGGCCCGGGCGTCGGCGGCCCTGGTGCTCGACAAGACGACGGCCGGCGAAGTTCTGGTGCAGCATGAGCGGGGAGGGAGCATCGTGGCCGAGTTGCACAAGGTCGCAGGCGAGAAAATGCGCCTGGCCCTACCACCCGGCAAATACACGGTCGTAGTGCGTGATTCCAACGAGGCCTTCAGCTGCGATCTGGATCTGCAGGAGGGAGCCGGAACGACCATCGATCTGGATTACTGCCATGCAATACCACCGGAAGAGGCCGTGGCCAAGGGCCCGCAACCCTGGCGCGAACACTGGGGCATCGAGCTCGGGTTAGGCGCCTGGCGCAGCGTGTCGGACGGCTACAGCCAACGTCTGGATGACTTCGGTTACGAGAAGCAGCTTTTCGACTTCGACGAGACATTTACAATCACGGCCGCGGGTTTGTACAGCATCAACCGCTACCTGGCGGTAGGGATAGGCTTTGGCACGCTCTCGGGCGGAAGCTACAGGCGCGAGGTCTACGATCTCGATGGAGAGCAGCGCGATCAGACGTTTGACTGGTCGGCTTACGGAATCGGGCCTTTCGTGCGCGGGACGCTGCCGCTGATAGACGGCATACTCAACCCATTTCTGCAGGCCGGCTGCGGGTTGGCGTTCGGCAGATCGGTCTATCGCGATCCGCTGCAGGCATCGGAAGTTGTCGACGACCAACTACACTGGGGTTACGAGATCTTCGTTGGAGCCGGGCTGAACGTCATGATCTGGGACAACTTCGGTATCTTCGGCCAGGTGTCCTATACATTCGCGCCGCTGGTCGAGAACCTGATGGGGGATATCCACGACAGCGGCGGCCCGAGTTTCGTGCTCGGGATTCGCGGCGCTCTGTAGCGTCGGGAGGACAGACGGATGAACCGCTTATTAACAACTGTTTTAGGCCTGGCCTCTATGGCCATTCTCCCCGGCTGGACCTGCGAGCCGATAACGGCCGATCCCGGCTTCGACATGTGGTGCGGGGACGAACTCTGCGCCTGGCAGGTCGAGCAGGGAGGGATCCGGCGTGTCGCTACCTGGCACCGTTCGGACTACGGCGTCGAACTCGACGGCGACCCGGTGATCATCAGCCAACTTTCCGACGTGACTTCCTCGCAGGCCCAGTGCCTCGACTTCGAGCTGCAGGCAGACCACGACGACGGCGTCAGCCTGACCCTCGAACTCGATTTCCTGGATGACGGACACGTCGACGCTCGCCAGCCGCTGGCCAGCGACGGCTGGCGCCCGGTGCACTACAGCATGACGCCGCCGAGTTGGTATGAATCCGTGCGCTTCACAATTCGCAAGGACGGCCCGGGTCGAGCGGTGCTGACTCAGATCAAGGTCAGCGCGGGCGACGATTGCGCCGGAGCGCCCATCGAACTCGACGATCGCCCGACCGGAGCGGCCTGCGAGACAAACAGCCAGTGCAAGCAGGGCCTGTGTCTGGCCGTCATGCAGTGGCGACCGGACGTCGAGGGGGGAGACACCCATGCCTGCAGCGCCTGCCGTAATGATCTCGACTGCCCGGCCGGTATGACCTGCGGGCTCGAGGCGAGCGCTGCCTACTGGCTGTACCAGGATTGCGGCGAGCCCGCACGTCACCAGCTTGGCGAGCGCTGCATGGGAGACTCCGAGTGTGCGACGGGAACCTGTTGCCAGGGGACCTGCTCCGAGTGTTGTTTTTCCGGAGACTGCCCCGCGGGCGGAGTCTGCGAAGTGCGCGACTGGCACACGTTGGGAGACGACTACGAGTACCAGATCCTGCCGCAGCAGTGCTCTCCGGGGACGGGGGCGGCGCAGGCCGGAGCCCCGTGCCTGCGCGGCGATGACTGCGCCTCGGGTTCCTGCAGTGGCACCGGAGAGTTCAAGCAGTGTTTCCTGGACGGGCGCCGCTGTCAGGCCGACGAGGATTGTCCCCTGTGGAACTCCTGTCTTACCCTGGGCGCATACGGAGGCCATTGCCGGTAACTCCATGGATGCTTATCAGCGATACGGCCCCGCTTTGCTACGCAAGTGCCAGCGGATGCTCCAGAGCCGGGAGGATGCGGAGGACATCGTGCAGGGACTCTTTGTGGACATGCTGAATAAGGGCAAGACCGACCTCGACCTGCCCTACCTTTACAGGGCGGTGACCAATCGCTGCATCAATCACCTGCGCTACGGCGATAACCGGCGCCGCCTGCTCGAGCGTCACGATGTCATGCTGCGCGGCCCGGTTCGCACGCGCTGCGACGATCGGGTCATCGGGCTGGATCTGCTTGTCAAGCTGTCCGAGGCGCTCGACCGCAAGTCGCTGGAGGTGCTGGTGCTGCACTACTTCGACGATATGACCCAGGAAGAGATTGCCTCACTACTGGGCACGAGTCGCAAGACGGTGGGCAAGCGTCTCGGCAAGGCCAGACAGCAAGTGAAAATGCTGGCCGCGGGAGGTGACAGATGAGCGCGGTATGCCAGGGAAATGCACCCAGCTGGCTCACTCTCGAACTCTACCAGTTGGGAGAGCTTCCGGGTTCGCGCAGGGCCGAGGTCGAAGAACACCTGGAAGACTGCCCTACTTGCCGTGACTGCCTGGAGAAAATCCGCGCGGATGAAAACACGGCGCTTGCTCCCCTGAGCCCGGCAATGCTTCAAAACACGCGACCGGCGCGGCCGCGTCAGACATGGGTCATCGCCGCGACCACGGCCGCCTGCGCCGCGCTGCTGGTTGTCTTCTTGCTGCCAAGAGGCCCGCACAAGGGCCGGCCGGTCCTCGCGCCCGCGCCTGCCCGCATAGCCTACAAGGGTGGCGAACTGTCCATGGCGTTGGTGCGCGAACGCGCAGGCGCCACCCTGAACGACCCCGAAACATTTATGCCCTCAGATCGCTTCATGGTTCTGGTGACTTGCCCGCCGGGCGAAGAGCTTTTCTGGGATCTGGTCGTTTTCCAGAACGGCCAACCTTCGTTCCCGCTGGATCCCAAAGGAGTGCTAGCCTGCGGCAATCGCCTGCCCTTGCCGGGCGCCTTCCGCCTGACAGGCAGCATACCTGCCGCTGTCTGTCTGCTGACCGCGCCTCAGGCCGTAAAGCGCGCAGATATAGCGGCGAATCCAGAAAAGCTTCCGAGAAACACGATCTGCCTCGCGCTCAAACCGGTTTTCTGACGAGTGTAACGCTGTTAGAAATTCGAAAAGGAAGGCACTCTCTCAAGAGCTGGTTTCTTCAGAAACGGATGTTGGCTGACCGGTAGTCTCTGTCTTTACCTTCCAGGGGCGTGCTTCGCCCCGGCGCATGATGCGCACAAGGGCCCAAGCCGCGCCTATGAACATGGCTATGCATAACCACTGGGCGGCGGTCATGTCCAGGTAGCGCAGGTCGACGTTACCGTAGTGGTGCGAGCGCAGGAAGTCGAAGAAGAATCGCACCGGGGCGTAGAAGAGCGGAACCAGGGCCAGGAAAAATCCGTCGGGCCGCGGCTTGCGGCCCAGCCAGCGGGTCACCGGGTAGAGTACCACGAGGGTGAAGAGGAACTCGTAAAAGCCCAGGTCATGGCGCGATCCGCCGGGGTATTTCACGGCCAGGAAAAAATCAGTGTGTATCCCGGGATGGTCATGGGCCAGGCTGCAGCCCAGCCGTCCGAAGATCCAGGCCAGCACGATGCCCCAGACGAATACGTCGGCGTAGGCCAGAAACGGGATCTTGCGCTTGTGGGTGTAGATTAGTGCCGTGATCAGCGCACCCAAGAACCCGCCCATGGACGAGATCGGCGCCCAGATGAAGAAGATCTCCCAGGGCTTTTCTGCCAGCCGCTCGGGAAAGTAGAAGACCATCGAAACCACATGAGCCATGCTGAAAGCGCCCAGGATGATCCAGATGGCCATTGTGTGGGCCTCTTCGGGATCGAGACCCACCCGGGCTGCCCGTCGCTTGGTCGAGAAGAACCCGAGCAAGATGGCGCAGGCCACGCATACCCCGAAGGGGTCGATGACCACGAACCCGAGGTCCAGTGTCGGAATGTGTATGTAAGGAATCATCGCCGTCGGATCAGTTTTTAGTGGCCTTCTCGGACTCTTCCTCGGCGACTTTCTTACGCGCCTCGTCCATGTCGAGTTCGCGGGTTTTCTGGATGATCTCCTCCAACGCGGCCTCTGGCAGGGCGCCTGCCTGCTGTAAGACCATGATCTGATCCCTGAACACGGCCAGGGTGGGAATCGAGCGAATGCCGAACATGGCCGCCACCTCTTGCTGGGCCTCGGTGTCGCAACTGGCGAAGGCGATGTCGGTGTGTTTTTCGGACACTTTCTCGAAGACTGGCCCGAACATCTTGCACGGGCCACACCACTCGGCCCAGAAGTCGATCAGCAGTATGGAGTTGTTCTTGATTGTCTCGTCCAGGTTTTCCTTGGATAAATCGATATGCGCCATGGGATCCTCCGGCTGGTGTTGGATCCGACGCACCCGATGCCAGACCCGGTTCACAATCAATGGCCTAATATATCCACATCCGGGCCCGAGGCAAATAACCGAACGTCTTTTGCTGTAACCTGCGATTATTTCGCGGGCTTGATCGTCATGCTGGTCCCGGACGAGTAGGCGCTGAACTCGGGGGCGTACATGGGTTGCACCGTGGCCGGGCCAATCCTGAAGTTGCCGGCAATGGCCGCCCGCATGCGGTAGCTGAAGGGATACTCGCCCTGAGGCAGGTTTTCGAAGAAGAAGTTCATGCCGCTGTCGCGCACCTCTTCATACCAGTAGATGCCCAGTGCCCAGCGGTGCCTGCTGGTAGTGCTGGCAGGCTCGCAGCCGGCCGGGCGAGGGTCGCGCAGGTGGACGTACTGTACCGGGTGCTTGGCAGTCAGAGAGAGATGCACCTCGATCTCATCACCCGGCTCCAGCCGGGCGCCCTCGGCCAGCGGCCGCAGGACAGCCTCGCGGCCTGATTTCTCCCGCTTGAAGTATTTGCGGGTGACCTTCAGGAAATCGCCGCTTGCCTCGACCGGAAGTTTCTCGGTCGAAAAATGCCAGGTGGCGGAGGCGAACATGTAACCGGGAGTGTGTTTTTCGACCGTGATTGTTGAAGTCTTTGCGGGATCCATCTCTGGGCCGGGAATGACGATCTGGTTCTTCTTGCCGGTGTACTCGTCGGGCTCGAAGACGAAGGACTTGCTCAAATCTCCGATGGTCACGGTCGCCGCCTCGCGCACGCCTAGCTGGTTTGTTTGCTTCAAGTATTTGGCCAGCGAGTAGATCACCTCGGCCGTGGCCCGGGTGGATTTCCAGTGGTTGAGCTTCTTGTTCAGAAACAGCCACAGCACCAGCCCGTCGAGCTTGTCGTTCTTGGGCATCAACTCGAGCAGTGTGCGCACGGCGAAGGCGTGCGTCTCGATGGTGTCGTTGTACCACAACCATGCCCGCTCCTCGGGCGCCCAGAAGGTGCCCATGTCCTTTTCCGTCTTGGCCGAATCCATGACACTTTCCCAGACGAGGCGGGCCTGCTTGTCGCGCTCCATGCGGTGCAGCGTCAGAGCCAAGTAGCCCTTGAGGTAGGGAGAATGCTCGCGCCAGTGCCGGAATGAAAAATCAAGCATGCGCCGGCGGTCGGCGTCCGAGAAGACCGAGTTGGTCCAGCTCACGTCCGGGTAGTTCGAAAGCACGTAGTTCAGGAAGGTGATGAACTCCCAGCAGCTGTTATGGGCCATGCACTCCTCGACAATATGATCCACATAGTGTCGCTTCATGTAAGACCAGGCGCGCTGGACCATGTCCTTGGGAACATCCACGCCGAACTCGAGTGCCTTGGAGAAACCGTACAGTATGTAGAGCGTCATGTAGGGCGAGGGCGGCCCGCCCGGGAACCAGGGGAAGGCGCCGATAGAGGTCTGGGCTTTTTTCAACTTGGCCAGCGAGGCGTCGCGCTGAGCGCGGGTTATCCTCGGATCGAGCACGTTGATTAGCGGATGCTCGCTCTTGCGCCCGCCCTGGGCCTCTTGCAGCCAGGGAGTTTCCTCCAAGGCCATCTTGCGGTTGGGATCGTCCGCGTCCCAACGCTCATAGCGAGTCTTGCGCGCGGCGAATTTCTTGGCCATGCGCTCGATGGCCGGGTAGTCCTTGTACATCGCGGCCAGGATGCCGGTCGAGATGAAGCGGTTCAGGGTCTGCTCGGTGCACTCGTAGGGATAGTTGACCAGGTAAGGCAGTGCCGAGAGAACCGAGTAGAAGAGCTGCGCGTCGAGGGTGACCACCATCTGCTCGTCGATGCGCGTCGGGTCGTCGTTCTTGGCCAGATCATCGAACTTCATCACCCGGCGCGCGTCGCCCTTGAGACTCACAAAGCGCGACTGGGCCAGGTGAACCCGCGAGGGAAGGATGGGAAGCGGCCGCAACTCTCCGTCCGAAAACGCCCCTGACCTGGCCGCGACCTTGAAGGCCACCATCCCGACCCGGGGCGGGGTCTTGACGGCGAAAGTCAGGTTGGTCCCTGAGCCGGCCTTGACCGAGAATGTTTTCTCAACGTCGTCCGGGGCGAGCCCGAAGTCCTTGAGCAGGCTTTTCTTGCTGTCTGCATCGACAATGTCGAAAGTCAGCGTGCCCTGCATCGGTTTGTCGGAGGCGTTGTTGACCACAACCTTGAGCTGCGCCAAGTCGCCCTCGCGCAGGAAGCGCGGCAGGTAGGGGCGCACCATCAGATCTTTTACGCTGCGAGCCTCTTTCTTCAACGAGCCGGAAGACAAGTCGCGGGTGATTGCGTGCACCCAGACGTTCCACGAGGTGACCGAGTCGGGCACCAGGTACTCGAAGGTGACCGAGCCATCCGGACCGGTGAGCAACTGCGGCAGGAAGAATGCCGTCTCCGAGAAGTTGCTGCGCAACGCGACCGGCGCGGCCGGCTTGCCCTCGCCGCCGGTGGCCTTTTCGCCAACCTTGTCTGCCGAGCGATCCTCGTCGTCCGCGACGGCCGTTTCCTCACTGGCCGGGGCTTCAGCCAGCGCGTCTTTTGCGACATCTTCCTTCTTCTTGGATTCCATGGGTGCCGCCATGGGAGCATCGGCGGCGAGCGACCGCCGCAGCCTGCCGCGGTGCCCGCCCCGGGCTCCCGGTCCGCCTATTCCGTAGCCCGAGTAGAAGTAGAGACTGTCGGCTTGCAGGGTCGGATAGCCGGGCGGGGGGTTGAAGCCGTCGCAGCGCACCCATGAATTGCGCGCCTGGCCAAGACTCGTGCGCACGGAAGCGGTCCCGGTGCGCCAGGGGAAAAGCGCAAGTGGCACGGGGGGGTTGTGGGGCGCGAAGGAATCCAGGCTGCGATCGTACATATAGGCCAGCACCTCGGCGGCGGCCACCGCGGTGTCCTTGCCGGCCGGGCCGGTTACCTTGACGCTCCACTTCTCCCGCGTGCCCGGGGTGAGCTTGTCGCGAAAAGTGCCGAACTCGATCTTCAGCTCCTTGTTGTCCCAGGGGACGAAGACACTGCGCTCGAAACGCATCAACTGGTGATCATTCAGCACCCACAGAGTCAAGCCGAAACCGCCGCGATCCTTTTCGGTTATCGGGATTTCGATCAGGCCGGCATCCTTGCCTGCTTCGATCTGCCGGCGCTCGAATCGTTTGCCGTCGCGGTAGAGATCGAGGATCAGCAGCTGGTCGGATAGTCCCGACTGCGCAAGTATGCGGGCGGTCTTTCCGACCTTGACCGAGTTGCGCTCTACCTCCAGCAGGGCCGGCAGGGCCAGAGGGGTTTTCTTGTCAGCTACAACGAAATCATGTGAGGTCGTGTAGCTCGCGCCGAAGGCATCGAGTGTCTCGTAGTGCAGCCGGTAGGCGCCGCCCGCGAGTGCGGGAATCTCCAGATCGGCCTTGCCCTTGGTGTCGTGGGTGAGCTTGCCGTGGGCTCTCTTGGCGCCCTCCTTCCATGTACGCAGGACGGCCTGCACTTGGTAGCCGGGGTTCCAGCGTGTGCGCTGCCTGTCGCCGCGGGTCATGAATGCCTTGTCATCGGCCACTCCGGGCGGCAACGGCAGGGGCTGATCCGCCGGTAAGAGCGCCCGGGCAGGTTGCACCAGGGACACCAGGCGCCACGAACCCCGGCCGGGGGCCGGGTTTCCGTCGAGATTGGTTCTGGTTATAGTCCAGGCCGCAGGCCGGCCGGCCAGGAAGAAGTTTTCATCGCTCGAAAGCGCAGCCTCGACGGCCACGAATCCCAACCGGAAGGCGCGACTGGAAGAGCGCGTCTCACCGCCTTCATCGGTCACGTCGGCGGAGACGGAGTAGCGGTAGCTGACGTCCTTGTTCTGCTTGCCGAGGCGCTCGTCGGCCTTGGGTGTGAATTCGATCTTGAACTCTCCGTCAGCGCCGAGACCTCCCGCGCCGGTGGCCACCGTCTGGGTTTGGCTGCCTCCCCCTCCACCCCAGTACCAGTACGACCACCACCAGGGATAGACGGGCGTGCGTGTCACCCGCCAGCGGACGCCGGCATTGGTAACGGGCAGGCCGAAGTAGTAGCGGGCGTCGCCCGTGAGTGTCGCCGGCCGATTGAGCCTGAGCGGATTGGTGGGGTCCTTGAACTTGACCTCGAAGGTCGGTCGCTTGTACTCCTCGACGCGCACCATGGCGTTGCCCGACGGGCTGGCTTGAATCTGCCAGCGGCCCAGCAGCCTGCCGCCCGGAATGTCGAACTCGCCCGCGGCGCTGCCGTACGAATTGGTTGTCAGGGTTTTCGATGCCACCTTCTGATAGTTGGCGTCCATCAGAGAGAGCGTCACCGGGGCGGAGGGCACGGTTTTGAGATCGGTTCTGGATGGGCCGCCGCTGTAGGCGATCACCTTGAAGCGGATCTTCTGGTGAGGCCGGTAGATGCTGCGATCGGTGTAGATCAGACAGGCCCTGAAGGGTCGTGGATTGCTGTTGCCATAAAGATAGAGATAGCTGGGGTCGATCGCCAGCTGATCGCCTTTGCGGGCTAATAAGAAATACGAACGCGAATCGGAGCGGCGAAAATCAACGGTTCCCGCCCGCCCAGTCGTCTTGATGTCCACCGGGTGATGCTTGGTGTTCCAGTCGTGCTTGTAGAGGTAAACCTTGACGCCCGGGACCGGGCGCCCATTTTCGCCGGAGAGGACGGTCACCTCGACCTTGTTTTGCTCTTGGCGCGTGACCATTGTCAGGCCACCGATGACCATGTTGATGGCCAGGATCTGGTTGTCGTGTCGCGAGAAGTCCTCGCGCGCCGAGGCGGCCACCACGTAGAAACCGGCTTTCTCGATCGCCGGGACCACGAAGGTCTTGTGCATGCGGAAATCGGGAGTAGCGGGTAAATCACTCGACCAGGCGCGGGCGGGCTTCTGCTTGAAAAGCTTGTCGAGCTGCTGCCAGTTGAGAAAGACGTCGTAGTCCTTCGAGGCCTCGAAGTGTTTTTGCAGATCGACCTTGTAGGCGCGTAAGAAAATTTTCTCGAGATTTTTATGGGTGACCAGGATCGAGCGCTTTTGCGGGGCGTCCGCGGCCATGCCGGCAAGCTGGTAGGCGGGCGCCTCTATCGATTTGGTGATGTTCAAACAACGCCGCCCACCGATCGAGTCGGGAAAAGCCCGTTGACCTTCGATGGCGATCTTCCTGGCACGGATCAGGCTGTCGGGGCCTTCTTCGACCCGGGTGAACTCGGCCAGGGTGGCCATACCAACAGACCACCAGGCGAGCTTGCGCACGGGCCGAAGCCGCTCCTTCAGCTTCTGCTTGATGGCCAGGCGATCATCTGCCTGGGTGAAGCTGGCGTGTAGTCTACGCAATAGTTCCAGGTGAGCTTCGAAGGCGGCTTCGGCTTCGCCGCGCGTGGCGTGAAAGCTTTCCAGATCGCCCAGTATGGCTGCGATCTTCAGAAGAGGATGCAGGGCCGGATCGCCAAGCGATACCGAAGCCGGCAGCAGCCGTGCGGATCCTAATAGTTTCTTCAGAGGCAACATCGCAATCTCGTTGGATTGCTCGGGACGCCAGCCGGTGGTATCGGCCAACAGCTGCACCCACAGGTAGCAAACCGCGTCGCGCAGGCTGCCGCGGATCTTGCGCGGGTAGTCGTTGTTGCGGATGTATTCGCCGAGGCTTTTGCCGGGCAGATCGCCGAGCTGATCACGGTGCTTGAAGACCTCGAGGTAGGCTTGTCCTGCGGCGCTGAAGATCTGCTCCATGGTCCAGGCCTTCAGGTCGACTTTTCCCTTGGCCTCGACCTTCTCGCGCTTGCGGATTTCCCAGGAATAGTTGTGGCCATAGGTGACCAGCGATTCCGCGAAGAAAAGCTCGAGGACGCTGTGGCCCAGCAGATCCTCCGGCCAGGACTGTTCCTTCAGGAAACGTACCGCCTTCTCGTAACCGTGCAGCGCAGTACGCAACTGAACGTAACGGATTAGCGCCCGGGTCCACTCCTGGCTGTCTTTTTGCTCAGCGGCCTTGGCGATCATCTTCACGACCAGCTTCGAGGCGGCTTCGTACTTCTGCTCATTAGTCAGTTTGTCGAACTCTTTCCAGCCGTCGTCGAACTTGCCCGACCACTCGACCAGCGGCAAGGGCGCGTCGACCTTGGCGTCCTGTGGCGGAGCTGCTTCTGCGACCGGTCCGCCCCCGCCCCCGGTCTCCATCTCCCCTGGCCCCTCGCGCCCCGGCGGGCAGCCGCCAAGAGCAACACAGACGCAAAGCAGTAACGATCCCAAAATCCACGGTCGTATCAAACGCATGATTTTCCTCCCTTGTTCAGCTACGGATTGCTATTGAACGGATGATTGTCTTGCTCACACAAGGCAATACGATCCATATCGCCTGAGGATCTTTTTCACAAGCAACTGAATCATCACGCACGTAACGGATGGGCTACTCGGCGGCTCCTCCGCCCGTTGGCCTGCCCGGGTAGAGCCTCCGGGCGCATTCCGGGCAAAGGCCGTGGCTGAAGTCCGCCTTGGTTCGTTGCTTGATGTAGGATTCGATCTGCTCCCAATAGCCCTTGTCGTCCCTGATCTTCTTGCACGCGGCGCAGATCGGTAGCAACCCGCTGAGCTCCTTGACCTGGCCCATGGCCTCTTGGAGCTTGTTGACCAGCTGCTTCTCGGTTTGCAGCAACGCCCTCATCCGGGACACGATGTATACCAGAACGACGAAGGAGAGAAACCGGATACAGGCGTTCCAGACGACGTACCACGACGATGCATAGATATACCCCCAGACGTGGTCTGCCATGTACCACACGACCGCAGCCACTACAGACGTAATAATCCCCTGCCAGCGCCCGCACAACCAGGACGCGTAGGTGATGGGAATGAAATAGAATACGAAGAATCCCAGATCGTGTCCGGTGAAATGGTCAACCAGGCCGATGCCCAGCACCATGAGAATGCTGAACGCGAACGCGAACGTGACGACGTCCTTGGTGCGGACGGCTAGCACTTGTCTTCCACCTCCAAACAGGGACGCTAGCACGGCGGCGCCAGAGACGGGAGAAAAAAACGCTGGCGAACACAACGAACAGTCAACTGATTACCAGTGCCAGCGGTGGCCAGACCGACTCACGACGTGGTTGCATCACAACCGGCCCGGTGGTACCTTTTGCGCTGTGAAATTGTTGCGTTATAGTTTTTTTGCCGTCTCGTGGCTCGGAGTGCTGTGGGCGACCTCGCTGCCTGTCGGCTGCGCACACGAGGCACGCATCGTGCTCGAGGATCCGGCCGGCGACGATAACGGGCCGGGCTCTTATCGTTACCCCGACAATCCCGCCTTCGGCGCCGGCAGCTTCGATTTGCGCCGCTTCTCCTTGACCCGCGAGAAAGATTACTGGGTGGTGTCAGTCGCTTTCGCGGCCAGGGTCAAGCGTTCGCCTGTCTTCGTGTCGCGCGATGACAGGCGCGATCTCTTCATGCAAACCGTCGATGTCTACCTGCGCAGCGCGAAGGCGTCGCCGGCAGAGGGTGAGGACCACCTCGACAGCCTGCCCGGCCGTGGAGTGATGTTCGCCCCGGGACAGGCATGGAATCGCGCGCTGGTTCTCTCGCCCGTGCCCGGACTACTGCGTGAGGCTCTCGACAAGACCTTCCCCGGTGCGGGGGATGTCTTCGTGCCGCGCAAGGTGCGTATAAGCGGTCATAGGCTCGTGGCCAGAGTGCCGGTAAGTTTCCTGGGACAGTCCCGGCCAGAGGCCATATCCGTGCTGGTCTCTGCAACCCGATTTTCCCTCTCGTTCGATCTGATCGACCGCGCCCGGGGACGCCTGGCCCCCGAGGGATTGGTGATGACTGTCGAGAAATCGGCCGGCGAGTGCCGCCTGGACGATGCCGGCGGGATGGCCTGCCACTTCTCCGGCTGCGATCCGTGCGGCGGACATCCAAACGTGATCGACTTGCTCGCACCAGCGGGTGTGCAGACGGATCTTCTTTCCCGCTACAACCCAGACACCGGCGAGCCGGCCCGGCTGCCGCTTATCGCAGTCGGCCCGCCCGACAAGGAGTGATGTGAGATCATGGCCGGGGTAGTTCTGAAAAACGTCACCAAGCGCTTTGGCGAGGTGGTGGCTGTTCGCGACGTCAATATTGAGATCGAGGATGGCGAGTTCCTGGTGCTGGTAGGGCCTTCGGGCTGCGGCAAGACCACCACCCTGCGTATGGTGGCCGGGCTCGAGGAAATATCGGAAGGAGATCTGCTGATCGACGGCAAGCGCATGAACAACGTGCATCCCAAGGATCGCGACATCGCCATGGTGTTTCAGTCTTATGCCCTCTATCCCCACATGAACGTCATGCAGAACATGAGCTTCGGCCTCAAGATGCGGGGCATGAAGAAAGCCGAGATAAAGAAGCGCGTCCAGGAGACGGCCGAGATCCTGGGCCTCGGCGAGTTGCTGGGCCGTAAGCCCAAGGAACTTTCCGGCGGACAGCGCCAGCGGGTAGCCATGGGACGGGCCATCGTGCGTAAACCCAAGGTCTTTTTATTCGACGAGCCGCTTTCCAACCTGGACGCCAAGTTGCGGGTGCAGATGCGGGCCGAGATCGCCAAGCTTCACCGGCGCATCGGCACCACTATCATCTACGTCACCCACGACCAGGTCGAGGCCATGACGCTGGCCGACCGGATTGTGGTCATGCAGGGCGGCCTGACCCAGCAGGTGGGCGCGCCGCTCGATGTGTTCGAGCATCCCCGCAGCCGCTTCGTGGCCGGCTTCATCGGCAGTCCGCCGATGAACTTTTTGGCCTGCACACTCGATGATGACGCGCACATCAAGGGAGAAGGCTTCGATATAGCCTTGCCCGCGAGCCTGCGACACACGGTCGAGGGCAAGAAAGGCGATGTTGAACTCGGGATCCGGCCAACCAATATTGGCCTTCGAAGCACGGCGCAGACAGACAACCCTGGCCCGAGGGGAGTGGTTGAAGTCATCGAGCCGATGGGCACGGAGACATTTATAAGCATACGCGTCGGCGAGGCGGCGCTGATCGTCAGGGACGAGGCTCGCAGTGAAGCCAGGGTCGGCGATGAGGTGGAACTCGTCATGGATATCGAGCGGGCCCACCTGTTCGACGACCGCACGGGCGAGCTGATTTTCTGAACACGGGACGAGCATCTTGAAGCGCACGATCTCATGTTTGTTGTTTGGGCTGCTGCTTGCGCCCAGCGCGGGCGCCGCAGAGACGATCACGCTCTGGCACTCTTACCGAGCCCAGGAGCGCGACGCGCTTGAAAAAACGATCTCCAACTTCAACACCACGCACAAGAATATTCATATCAAGACGATCTTCGTTCCCTATGACGCCTACCTTGACAAACTGACCGCGGCCATCCCCCACGGACACGGCCCGGACATCTTCATCGCGGCCCACGATCGCATCGGCGGCTGGGCCGACTCGGGGCACATCGCTCCGCTTGACGGCTACTTCAAGCCCGGTCTCCCCGATCGCTTCTTCAAAAAGACGATCGATCCGCTGGTTTACCGCCGCAAGCTCTACGGCCTGCCGACCGCCTTTAAAAGCGCCGCCTTGTTTTATAACAAAAAGATGGTGGATAAGCCGCCGACTGACACGGATCGCATGATCGCCCTGGCGCGCTCTTTTATCGGCCGCAAGAATTCGGACGACCAGCCGATCTACGGCCTGGTCTGGGAACATTCCGATCTCTACTTTCATGCCGCCTGGTTGTTCGGCTTCGGCGGCGGCCTGTTCGACAACAAGCAGAACCTGGCTCTCGACTCGCCCGAGAATGCAGCCTCGCTGGCCTTTGTGCACTACCTGGTGGCCGATCTCAAGCTCGCTCCCCAGGACGTGACCTCGATCAAGGTGTCTTCGCTGTTCAACAGCGGTCGAGCAGCCATGGTCATCAACGGACCCTGGTTTCGTGGCGAGATCGACACCCAACGGGTCAACTACGGCGTGGCCTTGCTGCCCGAGATCAGCCAAAACGGCCGGCACGCCATGCCCTTCGTCGGCTCGGAGGCCCTTCTGCTCTCGGCGCACACGGCGCATCCCGCCGAGGCCTTCACGGCCATTGAATGGCTTACCCGGGACGCGGCCGCCCGGGTGCGCATTCTCGAGGGATTTCAACCGGTGGCCAACATCCGCCTGTACGACGATCCGGCCGTGCGGGCCGATCCGGTCATGGGCGTTTTTCGCGAGCAGCTCAAGTACGCGGTGCCCATGCGCAACACCCCGGAAATGCGCATGGTCTGGGTGCCAATGAACCACGCCCTGGTGAACACCGTGACCGGCCGGGCCACGCCCGAACAGGCCCTGACCGAGGCCCAGATGCGTGCCGGTTCGCAGATTGCCGAGTTCCGCAAGGGCCGGGCGCTCAAGGCGGCCGGTTCCGGAAGCGATCAGTTCGTGCGCGCGCTGGCCTGGGGCTGTGGCGGCGGGTTGCTGGTGCTGCTAATCTTCATGGCCATCTTCATCAAGCGCTTTGTGCGCATGCTGCGCCAGGCCTGGCATGAAAAGAGCGCCTATGCCTACATCGGCCCGGCCATGCTGGCCGTCGCGGTGCTGGTCTTCGTGCCCTTCCTGGTGGGACTTGGGCTGGGCTTCTTCCGTTACTACCAGGGCGAGTATTTCTACGTCGGTGCCAAGAACTTCACAGACATCCTCTCCTCGCACGAGTACCCGCTCAGCGATCCCTTCAGCTTTTACTACAAGCTTTTTATCACCGTCATCTGGACGGCAGCCAACGTCTTCATCCATGTGGCGCTGGGGCTGGGGCTTGCGCTGCTGCTGAAGAACCCCTTGCTGAAAATGAAGGCGGTCTACCGGGTGCTTTTGATCATTCCCTGGGCCATTCCCAACTACATCACCGCCATAATCTGGCGCGGCATGTTCGATGCCGACGACGGGGTGATCAATCACCTTTTCGGAATAGTGGGCTACTCCTGGTGGAACTCCACCGGCTCCGCCTTCGTGGCCAACCTGGTGGCCAACTGCTGGCTGGGGTTTCCCTTCATGATGGTGGTTTGCCTGGGCGCGCTGCAGTCGATCCCCAGGGATCTCTACGAGGCGGCCGACGTCGACGGGGCGAGTCGCTTCCATAAGTTCCGGCACATCACTCTGCCGTTGCTCAAGCCGGCCCTGTTTCCGGCCATAATCCTGGGAACCATCTGGACCTTCAACATGTTTAACATAATCTACTTGGTCAGCCGCGGGGCGCCCAACGGGGGCACTGACATCCTGGTGATCGAGGCTTTCCGCTGGGCCTTCGAGCGCGGAGATCGCTACGGCTACGCGGCTGCCTACTCGACTCTTATCTTTGCCATTCTATTCCTTTACACGCTGATGACCAATCGCATCACCCGTGCCACCGAGGGGGCCTTCGACTGACATGCAGCGCTCTACCCGCTTCGGTCGCGCAATGACCCATGCCTTCCTGATCGTTTTCACGCTGATGGTGTTGTTTCCGGTCGTCAAGGTGTTCCAGATAGCCCTGCAGCAGCGGCAGACCTTCGACATGCGCCTGGATCCCCTGCCGGACGCCGATCTCTTGACGCTCGACAACTTCACGGACGTGATTGCGAGTTCCAAGGTCGAGGGCCTGGGACCCGAACTGTCCGCACAAGACGTCGCCAGGCTTGCAGACTTCTTGGCCGGCATACCGCAGCCGAGCGCAAAAGCCGACAGCAACGAGGCGGATGACGAGGACGAGTGGGAAGTTCCTGCGCCGATGGCTTCTTTTTTGCAAAACAAGCGCTGCTTCGCTTGTCATCTTCTGGGAGAAGAAGGACGCGAGGGTCTTGGCGGCGATCTGCGCCGGGCTGCCGCGCTCGGAAAGCCCGCCCTTGCTGCCTGGCTTTCCTCCCCGACGCGCAAAAATGCTGTTGAACTTGGCATCAGCGCCAAGCCCACCGGCCTGATGGAGCGCAGTGATGTCTGGGTCTTCGGCTACCAATTGAGAAACAGTCTGATAGTCTCTCTGGTGACGACGCTTCTAGGAATCTTTCTGGCCTGTACGGCTGCCTATGCCTTCTCGCGCTTTCGCTTTCCGGGCCGGCGGACGGGGCTTTTGAGTTTCTTGGTCATCCAGATGTTTCCCGGCACCATGATGATGATCCCGATCTATATTTTGATAGACAAGCTGGGCCTGCTGGATCAACTGCTCGGCCTGGTACTGGTCTACTCGACCACGGCCATTCCATTCTGTGTCTGGATGTTGAAAGGCTATTTCGACACCATTCCAAAAGAGCTTGAGGAGTCGGCCATCATCGACGGGGCCAGCCGGGTGCGTATCTTCTGGAGTATCGTGCTGCCGCTGGCCAAGCCGGCCATCGCCGTGACCGGTCTGTTTTCGTTCATGACAGCCTGGAACGAGTTCATCCTGGCCGCGACTTTCATGAACGAGGAGACGTCGGTCACCCTGCCGGTAATGCTCAACGGTTTCGTCTCCAAGACGACGGTCGAGTGGGGCCACTTCGCCGCCGGGGCGATCATAGTCTCGATTCCGGTTGTGGCCCTGTTCTTCATCCTGCAGCGTCATCTGGTGGGAGGCTTGACGGCGGGCGGGGTGAAGGGATAGGCAAGTGTTTGACTTGGAGGTGTCCTGATGAGCAACCCTTTTGGACTGGAACGACCTGAAATACTCGACCTGGCACCGCCGCAGCCGCGCACGGTCGACGAGACCGGGCTGAGCATCGGGCTACTGAACGACTTGGCGCTGCGCTTTCTCTACTACGGGGGCGTCCTTTCCGGCGTCGGGCTGGCGGACGAGATGGGCCTGCCCTACTCCGGAGTGGTCGAGGCGGTGATTCACTTTCTGGCCCAGGAGAAGTTGATCGATATGAAGGGCGGCAAGGGTTTCGGCAGGGCGTCGTTCGACTACACCCTGACAGAACGCGGACGCGAGGTGGCCCGCGAGGCCGTGCGCCGGACCTCCTACACCGGCCGGGCCCCGGTGCCACTCGACCAGTACGCCTCACTGGTGCGGCTGCAGATGCAGGACGTGCCCTCGATCGACCGTGGCGACATCGCCGAGGCCTTCAAAATGCTGGTCTTACCAGAAGGTTTCTACGATCAGCTCGGCCCGGCGATCAACTCGAGTCGCTCACTGTTTCTATACGGGCCGCCCGGCAACGGTAAAACCACCGTCGCCGAGATCGTCGCCGATATCCTCGGCGGCGAGGTGTTCGTGCCGCATGCCATAGAGATCGACGGGCAGATCATCAAGGTCTACGATCCCCTGGCGCACCGGGCGATAGATCTCGATCAGGCGCCGGTCAGGCCTCCGCCCATCAAGGGACGCGCCGTGGCCGCTCCGCTGATGAAGAAGACCGGCCCGGAGTTCGACCGGCGCTGGCTGCTTTCGCGCCGTCCGTCGGTAGTGGTTGGCGGCGAGTTGACACTGGAAACGCTCGACCTGATCTACAACGAGAACACTCAGTTCTACGAGGCACCCTTCCAGGTCAAGGCCAACGGTGGCATGTTGTTGATAGATGACTTTGGGCGTCAGCGGGTGCACCCGACCGATCTGCTCAACCGCTGGATCGTCCCGCTGGAGAAGAGGGTCGACTACCTGACGCTGCACACGGGCAAGAAGTTCGAGATCCCCTTCGATCAGCTGATCATCTTCGCAACCAACCTGGATCCCAAAGAGCTTGTCGACGAGGCCTTCCTGCGGCGGATCAAGTACAAAATCGAGGTATCCAATCCCTCGGAGCGCGCCTACCGCAAGATCTTCCGTGACGTCTGCGGGGCCAAGGGGATCCGCTATGTCGACGAGGTGGTGACCTACATGATGGATAACTACTACAAGCAATACGACATGGAGCTGCGCGCCTGCCATCCACGTGACATCATCAACTTGCTCCTGGACGTGGCCCGCTTCAAACGCCAGAAACCGGCCCTCGAACAGGAACTGGTCGACCAGGCCTGCCTGTCATTCTTCGTGGCCATGTGAGTCAGCGCGGCCCGCGGCTGGCGGGGTTGTCTGTGGCATAGCAGTATAGGCAATTGTGGCTGCAGGTGTCGTACGAGCCGATGTCGCGGCTTGTGCTGCAAAGGCAGTGCTTGCGCTGGGCGGGATCTCTCTTCCATTTCTTACCTGGTCCGAAAAGACGCTCGATCAGCTCGCCGTCGATGCAGGCCCCGGGGGGGATGCCGATATCCGAAAAGTCCTGCTCCTCGGCGCAGCTTTGGATCTCGATTTGATGCTTGGCGGCGCAGCGGGCCAGCTCACGTAGCAGATCGCGTGTTTCTTGGCTTCGGTCCGCGTCCATTTCGAATTCGTAGCCGGCCTCCCGCAGGGGGCGCAGGCTGCGGACGGTCTTTTTGTAGTAATCCACCAGGCTGATCATCACCCGGTGCGTGTGGGGAGCCAGGCGCTCGCACAGGGCGCGGAACTTGGCCAAGTGATAGGCAAAGTCTGTGCGGTTGGAGATGATGATCGGATCGTAGCGCCAGATCACCCGCCCGGGGCCGAGCCCTCTGGATAACTTTTCGAAAGACGCGCAACGCTCGTCGAGCGGCGGTAGGCCCGGTTCGAGTTCGGGCGGGTAGTCGTTCAGGGTGAACTGAAAGTAGAAACGCTCGCAGGCACGCTCGACTGCGTCAAGGTGGGCGAACATCGGCGCCGGGTTCTTGGTCCAGAAAACAATGGCCTCAACGTCGACGGGACGTAGCGAGATCTCGGAGATTTGCGTCTTGTTGTGCGGGTTGGGAAGGCGGACGAAACCCGCGGCCAGTCTTTCTGTGAACCACGCGGAATGAAAGGCCGGCACGTCGGTCCGGCGCGATGCGGAGATGATCTGCGTCATTGTTCTATTACGCTCTCTTATATTTCACACTCGTATAAATGCAAATAGTGCAAGAACGTCCCCCTTGTGTGATACTTGACCGGCGAATAGTTGTTTGCGAGGGTTGGTCGAGAGGAAACCCGATGGAGCATTGGCTCGACCTGATTGCGGCCGGCAAGGCCGGCTATGTGACTGCCTTTGGAATGGGTGGCGTTTTCTTCGCCCTCTTGTGCCTTTATCTTTTCACCCTGGCCATGGGTACCATCATCAAGATTTGGCGGTTTCGCGCCCGGCACGACGAGCACGCTTCTCGACCGGCGGCGAGCGTGGCCTCGGTGCAGGCGGCAGAGGCAAATGGCGAGGGCGAGAAAATCGCGGCCGCCGTTGCGGTTGCCTGTGTCTTGCAGCACAGGAAGCGCACGGCGGCCGTATACACCCCCGATACGGGTGCGGGCACCCATGCCGGCAGTAGCTCCGCCTGGAGGGCAGCCGGCCGGCTCGACCTGATGTTACCCCCCACGCGGCGCGGGTAGTTCCGATATCTTTTTCGCGGCCGATTCGTGTGTATCGCAGAAGATCTTCACCGCCAGGGCGATCGAGGCCAACTTGCTGTCCGGTGAGTCTCCACGCGAGGTCAACACCAGCGGCAGGTCGCCGCACAAGACCACCCCGGCGGCGGTGGCGCCGGACTCGATGGTCAAGGTCTTGTAAAGCACGTTGGCCGCATCGATGTCGGGCATGACCAGAATGTCGGCCGTGCCCCGGATGCGACCTTGGTAGTGTTTCTCTTCGGCGATGGCGGTATCCACCGCCACGTCGAACGATAATGGTCCCTCCACTATACAGTCTTCGCGGCCCTCGAAGTGAGAGGCGATTCGCTCGGCCTCGATGGAACTCTCTATACCTACGTTGACCGCCTCGGTGGCCGAGATCACCGCCACCTGGGGTCTGAGGATGTCCAGGCTGCCGGCAACCTTCAAGGCGTTCTCGATGATTTGTACCTTTTTGGCTTCGTCGGGGTAGGGGTTGACGGCGGCATCGGTGATCATCAAGAGCTTATTCATTCTGGGCAAGTCCATCACTACCACGTGCGACAGAAGCTGTCCGGGCCGCAGCCGCCCGCTTTCTTTCAGATACCTGAATACCCCGTGCAGTAATTTCTCGGTCTTTACGTTTCCCTTCATCAGGATGTCAGCCCGGCCAGTCTCAAGTTGACGAATCGCCGTGGCCACCGGCTTATCGGTGTCTACTATCGAGTAGTTGTCCTCGTCGATCAGCAGGTCGAACTCGTATGCCATCTCATTGATGGCCACCGAGTCTCCCACCAGTTGGAACCTGGCAATCTTGTAGCGGCCTTCCTCGTTGGCCCGCTTTGCTGCCAGCAGAGCCTCCTCGTTGTCAGCCCCGATCAGGGCGATTCCCGGCGGAGTGCGTCCGTGCACCGCGATCCGGGCGGCGTCGATTATTTCGACGGCGGAGGTAACCGGTTCGCCGGGTTTCTTGTACAGCAAGGGGCGTTCGAAAATGGTCGTATCGAGGAGTTTGTCTTCCTGTACTCGTTTATCGGCTAAAGCGTCTCGTTCGGTCAGGTAGTCCTTGATCGTCTCAGGCCTATGGAAGCTGCGCACCAGGCCAGCGGCCATAGCCTCGTCGGCCAGCGAATCGCCCATCCAAACAAGTGGATGTGCGAAGCCCAGGCCTGCCTCCACCAGTCCTGCCAATTCCTCGATCTGGGTCAGTCCGCCCGAAATGGTGATGACGCCCACTTGCCCGCCGACGGCCGCAAGCTCCGCGATGGCGCTCGCTATCCGGTGGGCGAAGAAATCCAACAGGATGCCTATCTTTTCGCGTTGCAGATTGTTCGCCCCATGGTGCCTGAAGCCGATCAATGCGCGAAAGTCATCCGTGCCAGCAAGTGAGAGCAGGCCTCCACGCGAATAGACGGCCTCGTGCAGCTCCTTGACATTGAGATCGTTGGATCTCAAGGCATCGAGCAGGGGAACGGTCGGGAGCATTCCGCAGTGGCTGGGTGAGGGAATGCCGGAGAATGAGTCGATCAGGTTTCTGATATGGCCGCCCCTGTGCCGGGCAAAGGAGCCGGCGCTGCCAAGGTGCACGGTCACGGCGTCCAGGGTATCGGGCTCCGCCTGGATCCAGGAGGCCATCAAACGCCAAGCGGCCTTGTGGTTGAGGTAGTGAGCCGTCTGTCCCGCCAGGCGGATTCCCGCTATTCCACACAGGCGCTCGGTCACTTCCAACTCGTCGCTCGAGAGAGGATCGCTGACAACGACTAGCGCACCCGACTCGCTTCCGCAGGACTCGGCCACCGTGAGCGCCAGGGGAATGCTCAACTCGTCGCCGGGTCGGCCGCGGGTGCTGGTCAGGTCGGTGAGCATCTGGGGCACTACCCGATAAGAACCCGGTGGAATGGGTTTCAGAAAACCCGAACGAGTAGTGACACCGGCAACGCGGGTTCGATCGAGCCCCCAGCGCTGCATCAACTTCATGACACCCTCGGCTCGTCTTTCCGCCGTGTCTGGCAGGCCGGGTTGGTTGGCTACCCGGTCCTGGTTCCGGATCTTGGCCCCGGCGATCCAGCTGACTCTTGTGGATGACTGTCCAGGGTTCAACACCAGCAGGTTGTCGCCCGCGTCGCGGGCCTGGTCTGCCAGCCTCGTTCCCAGGAGCCTGCGAAGTAAACGAGATGCGCCGGCCGTCTCGCGCTCGATTTTCACGCCTAGGCCCAGGGCGCGGCCCAAGAGCCTGTTGACCTCCGGTCGGCCGACCTGGGGCGCCAGTGCGCGTACCACGGCCGTGATTTCTGAAAGCGCCGAGGTTACGCCTGCGTCATCAGCACCGGCTATGTTAACGGCAATCTCCTGTAGCCAGGCATCTCCTGCGCTGTCCAACTGGCCGCTGAAAGCCAGCAGGGTTGTCCGCGACCTGGCTATTTCCGAGATTGCCTCAATGACGTCGTTGCGTGCCCCCATGGCGTCACTCCTCATCCCCGGAAGCGAACTCGTCTAGCGCCTGCGGATTTACTATGTGTCCCAGATCCTCGTCTCCAGAGAGCTGGCCGGAGGCAATTCGTCTGAGCAGCCGCCTGGCCGTCTTGCCGGTAGAGGTGCGCGGAAGCTCGTCCGCGAAGAAGACCCGGCGCGGCACGGCAAAGTCACCGATGCGTTTCTCGACATACGCTCCAAGCTCTTCTTCGATGGTTTCGCGGCCTACCTTCTCTTCGGACGCGGCCAAAACGACAAAAGCCGCAAGCAACTCTCCTTCGGGTGAGGAGGCCCCGACTACTGCGGCCTCGCTGACCTTCGGGTGCGCCTGCAATACCGCCTCCACCTCGGAAGTGCGCAGCGACAGGCCGCGGATCTTGACGATGTCGTCCCTGCGGCTCATGAACCAGAAGAAGCCCCCGGCGTCCCGCCTGACGGCATCCGGCGTGGTGAAGGCTTCTGGAATCTTTACGAAGTACATTTCCCGGTAGCGCTCCGGCTGTCCCCAGATGCCGCGCAGCATCGCGGGCCACGAGGTCCTGAAGGCCAGGCGCCCGCCCAGGTTGGGAGCGCATTCACCTCCGGCGTCCGTGCAGACAAGCGGCTCCACGCCCGGCATGGGAAGTCCCAGTGCCCCGTCGCGGTTCAGTCCGACATGGGCCCTGGTGCCGATCAAAGCCGCTCCGCTCTCGCTCTGGATCCACAGGTTGATGACCCTCTCCGGCCCGCGAACCAGGGCGTGACCCGCCGCCTCACATAACCTCGGCGTGAGCACTCCACCGCAAGAGGCCACAATCTCGAAGCGGTTTTTGGTCTTGAGAGATTGCTTCTCCACGTCCTCGGTCCACTCCGCAAGCCGGTCGGGTGTAGTCAACACGCTCAGGCTGGAAAACTTCGAAAGCAGGCGGTCCAGGCGCCTGGCCTGCGAGAGTTTCCTGGTCGCGGCCAGCACCAGCGTGTCACCGGCCAGCAAGGGGCCCCAGACCCCGTGACTCTGGCCGGCCGCAGAGGCTATATCGACCGCGCAGTAGTGGCAATATGCCGGCGCTTTGGATTCTGTGGACTTTGATGTCTTCTCGAAGAGAATCTCATGCGTCGTGGCCGCCTGAACCATGAAACCGCCGGTGGCCATCACCGATCCCCGGGGAATGCCGGTGGTGGATCCGGCGTAAAGGATGCACAAGGGATGCTCGGAGCCGACGGCGACGGTCCGGTCTTGTTCTTTACCCGGGCCGTTTAGAAGATTGAGATATGTCACGGCGCCAGGCGGTCCCGACTGTCCCAAGCTGACTAGAATAGGGCCGTCGAGCTTCCCGGCGAGTTCGATAATCCGCTCATCATAGTCAGCTCTCCCGGAAGCCCCGCCGACCACCACCAACGATGCCCCGCACTGAGACACTATGCGAGCCACAAGATCTTCCGGGTAACGCGCCGGGACGGGAACATAGGTCAAGCCCAGACGCGCCGCGGCCAACACGAAGATGACCGCTTCGGGGATGTTCGGAAGATAGAGCACAATCCGCATGCCGGCTTCCATGCCCCGTGAAGCAAGCGCCCCCGAAAGGCGCATAACTCGCGCGTGCAGTTCACGGTAGCTCAAGGCGGCGAAGGTGCCGTCATCGCCCAGAAACTCGATGGCCGGGCGTTCGGCGACTTCGCCTGCGAGGTGCCGGTCAAGGGCGTTGTGGCACGCGTTCAGCCGACCTTCGGAAAACCACTCCACGCGCGGCTCGCGAAAATCCTCGCAGACCACGGTCTGGAAATCGTCAATCCAGTCCAGGCGACCGGCCTGCGTGCGCCAGTACTTCTCGCGTTCATGCACGCTTTGCCGGTGAAAGCGGATGTAGTTTTGCAGAGTCAGCGGCGATTTTTCTAAAAAAGATTTCAACTTGCCCATTTTTCGCCCCGGAGGATAGAGGAATAATCCATCAACGTGATAATATCGAAGGCGGGTCAGTCTCTACAAGGAAAACGAGAAACTGATTCTTCCCGTTGTTGACCATCCCGAATATTGACTCTGTCCCGAGCCCGTGGGAAGTTTCGCGACAATGGAAATGCAACTGACAGCCGATCTCGAGACGCGGGCGGCGGCGGGCTTTTTCAGCCGTCATCGGCTGCACTTGCTCATCTTCGGCGTCTCTTTGTGCATCTTCGCCGCCACCAGCGCCGATCGTATGTTTCGCCAGTCGGCCGGCCCGCACTTTGTTTACCTGGCCGATGCGCTGTTGCATGGGCAACTCGACAACCGCGTCAAGCCGCCCAACGACAATGACTGGGTCCTTTACGAGGGCAAGACCTACGTCAGCTTCCCTCCCGTCCCGGCTCTGCTGATGATGCCCGGCGTGGCCGTCTTCGGTTTGCGCTTCAACGACGTCCTGGTCACCCTGCCCTTCGCCGCACTGAATGTCTTGCTGATGTTCCTGGTGTTGCAGATGCTGGTTCGTGAAAAGCTGAGCGGCATGTCGGTGCGTGACAACTTGTGGCTGACTTTCTTGTTCGGCTTCGGCACGGTGAACTACTCTTGCTCTGTTATCGGAGAAGTCTGGTTCACCGCCCAGGTGATCGGTCTTACTTTCACCCTCTTGTATATCCTGTGCGCCACCAGGGTCCGGCGCCCGCTTCTGGCGGGTGTCTTTTTGGCCCTGGCCTTTGACACCCGCGTTAACCTGGCCTTCACGGTCGGTTACTTCGCGCTGCAGCTTTTCATGTCGCGGAAAAAAGACGGAGGTTCTTTTCGGAAAGTGGCCTGGAAATCAGTCTTGTTCTCGATACCCATTCTCGTGGTCGCGGCCGCCCAGATGTGGATGAACCAGGCCAGGTTCCACAATGTCTTCGAGTTCGGGCACAGCTATCTGGCCGGACCGGCCGGCACGCGCATCCACGAACACGGCCTTTTCGCCTATCACTACCTGTGGTGGAACCTGAGCACACTCATCTGCGGGCTGCCCAAACTCCTCGACCGTTTTCCGCACATCGGCTACGACCCCAACGGAATGAGTATCTTTATCACCACACCCTTGTTCGTGCGCCTGTTCTGGCCGCGGGCCAAGCCCTGGCTGTATCCCGTCCTGTGGGCCGCGGCCCTGCCGGCGCTATTAGTACCTCTCTTCTACCAGAATTCCGGCTATGTTCAGTTCGGCTACCGTTTCGCCCTCGACATCACGCCCTACCTGATCATGCTGCTTGCAATTGGCAGGCTGCCTATGAACCGCTGGACGAAGTCGCTGATCATCGTGGGAGTTCTCGTCAACCTGGTAGGCGCTATTGTACTCAAGCGAGCGGGCCCAGTTTGAGACAACTCTCTGATTATACTGTAAAATAAATTTATTGACTTTTACTTGTTAGCAACTAGACTGACATGTCAGTTCAGTTGGTGGTCTCTTTCACTACATTAAAAACACCAGCAGGAGGACAGCATGTCGCGTAAAGGTCACCGTATCGGCATTGATATTGGGGCATTGTTTCTAAAGGCCGTCCGTATAGACAATCTGGACAACCCCGCCGAAACCTTTTACAGCCAGCACTACGGCGATCCGGCACGGACACTCGAAGAAGCTCTGTCGCGACTGCAGGCATCGGCCGAAGACAGCATCGGCATCACCGGCTCAGCGGCCGGGCTGCTCGCCGACACCCTGGGAGTCGAACTGTTGGACATCACCCGCTGCCAGATCGAGGCCGTCGGGCGACGTGTTCCGGAGGCGCGCAATATCATCGATGTTGGCGGCGGTTCGGTCACCCTGGTTCAACTCGACGAGTCAGGCAAGTTCCAGGGCTATTCGACTAACTCTTTATGTGCGGCCGGCACTGGTTCATTCCTGGACGAGCAGGCCGGTCGCATGAGCGTTTCCTATGAGGAGCAGAAAGAATTCGAGCATACCGATCAACCACCTTCCATTGCCGCCCGCTGCGCCGTTTTCGCCAAGACCGATCTGATTCACCGTCAGCAGGAGGGGTACACGAAGGCCGAGATGTGGTCGGGTCTCTGCCAGGGCATGACCCGGACGCTGTTCGCGACCTTGCTGAACGGCAAACCTCTGCAATCTCCCACCGCCGTCATCGGCGGGGTGGCCCAGAACGAAGAGGTTCTGCGTTGGATGCGGGCCACATATCCCGAACTTATCAGGGTTCCTCCTGTGCCGCACCTGTCGGCGGCCATCGGCGCAGCTTTGCTGGCCATGCCACCGGCCCACCCTGTGGCGCGACCGATTCCAATCCAGCAGGCACACCTTGAGGAAAAGGGAAATCACGACTGGCCGCTTTCTTTAGAGAAGTCGAACTATCCTTCTTTCGATGCCCAGGAATTCTACGTCGATGCGGACGGCAACGAGATTCGCGTTTTAGCCTGGCCCGCGGGCGGGAAGGTGCGTGGTTGGCTGGGAATCGACATTGGTTCCACATCCACAAAGCTTGCCCTGGTAGACGAGCAGGATCGGATCGTTATCGATATATACCGCAAAACGGGGGGCAATCCGATCGAGGCCACCAAGCTTCTCTTCCGGGCCATGTTGACCCTGGGCGAGAAAAAGGACGTGTCTTTCGAGATTATGGGTGTCGGGACGACCGGCAGCGGCCGCAAGATGGTAGGCAAGGTGATAGGGGCCGACGCCATTATAAACGAGATTTCAGCCCACGTATCCGGGGCGACCCGGGTCGATCCGACGGTCGACACCATCTTCGAGATCGGCGGCCAGGATTCGAAATACATGCACGTGGTCGACGGGCACATCCGTGATGCCAACATGAACTACGTCTGCGCCGCCGGCACCGGCTCGTTCGTGGAAGAGCAGGCCAAAAAGCTGGGTTACGAGATCGAGAAGATCGGACCTGCGGTTCTCGGCATCAAGCCCCCGCGCACTTCGGATCGCTGCACGGTGTTCATGGAGCAGGACGTGGCCAAACTGGTCCGATCGGGCGTCAGCCCTGAAGAAGCCATGGCGGGCGTCATGGTTTCGATAGTCAAGAATTACCTCAATAAGGTGGTGGGCAACCGCCACCGCAGCAGTAAGAAGATCTTCTTTCAGGGAGCCACTGCTCGCAACCAGGGCCTGGTGGCGGCCTTCGAGCGTCTGATGGGCTGCGAGATAGTCGTCTCTCCCTATTGCCACGTCATGGGCTCTTACGGAGTTGCCATGCTCACACGGGCTGCTATGGCCGAGCAGGCAATAAGCGAAAGCAGCTTTGCCGGCCTCGACCTGGACCGGCGTGCCATCACCATCCGCAAGGAAACCTGCAAGCTGTGCCAGAACCACTGCTCGATTTCTTTCGCCGATATCGAAGGGATCGAGGAATCGCCTTCATGGGGTTTCATGTGTGGCCGCGATCCGGACGAAGACAAAGTCAGGGTCAACCCCCGCGACAAACCCTTCCGGGTGAGAACACGGCTATGGCGTGAAGGCGGGAGCGGAGTGCCTGTTCCGGATGACGCGCCGGTCGTCGGCATTCCCCAGTCGCTGACGACTTATACCTACCTGCCCCTGTGGCGGCGTTTCTTCAACTGCCTGGGCTACAAGATTCTCCTGTCCGGCGTCACCAATGCCAAGATCCGTGCCCTTTCGAGTAAGCTCGCGGGAGCCGAGTTCTGCTTCCCCGCCAAGGTAGGCATCGGGCACGCCGCCAGCCTGGCCACCAGGGAAGGCGTGGATTTCATCTTCGTGCCGCACATGGTCTCGGAGACTCAGAACCAGCAATCCACGGCGGCCAAGTTTTGCCCCTACGTCCAGGCAGCACCGGCTTACAGCCGCACGGCCCTGGATCTCAACGGCCAGGACTCATCGCGAGTGCTCTCGCCGGTGGTCGATATGCGCCTTTCGGAAAGCCGGTTGGTCGACCTGCTGGCCAGGAACTTGACCGGCCCGCTGGGCCGAACGGTAAAGGAAATACATGCTGCTTTCCGTGATGCCCTCGTCTGCCAGCGCGGCTTCGAGAAGAATTGTCGCCAAGAGGGCCGCAAGGTGATTGCAGAGGCCGCGGCTAAGGGCGAGAAAATCGTTGTTCTGGCGGGGCGCCCCTACAACAGCTACGACAGCGACATAAACCTGGGTCTGCCGCAGAAGCTGGCCGAGCATGGCCGTACGGTCTTGCCCATGGACTTTTTGGATCTCGACCCCAACCTGCTCGGCGAGCGTTACCGAAACACCTACTGGAACTACGGGCAGAAGATCTTAGCGACCCTCAGGCGAGTGGCGCGGGATGACAACCTCGACGTCGTCTACCTGACAAACTTCAACTGCGGCCCGGATAGCTTCCTGCTCACCTATGCCGAAGAGATCATGGGCGACAAACCTTTCCTGGCCCTCGAACTGGACGAGCACGGCGCCGATGCCGGTTACATGACGCGCATAGAGGCGTTCTTCGATGTGCTGCGAAGGCCGCGCTCAAGGCCGTCATCGCCGCCGCAATTCCGGCCCGAACCAACCGATTTGAAGGATCGCACCATCTGGGTTCCGCCGATGCACCCGCTGGGCACGGCGCTGGTCGCCGCGGCCTTTCGCGGGCACGGATTCCGCGCACAAGCGCTGCCGCCCGAGAACAAGGAGTCGTTCGAACTGGGCCGAACGCTGACGCGCGGATCCGAGTGCCTGCCGACCTCGCTCACCATCGGGGCATTCATCAAGATGATCCGCACGCAGGAGCATTCCGGGCGGCACGCATTTTTCATGCCCACCGCCGAGGGGCCCTGTCGCTTCGGACAGTATTGCAGCCTGCACCGCCAGATCCTCGATCGCCAGGGCCTGGAAGACGTGGCCATCCTGTCCCCATCGAGCTACAATTCCTACCAGGGCCTCGACGAGCCGGTGCGCCGCAGTATCTGGAAGGCATTCCTGGTGGCCGACGTTCTCTACAAGGCGGCCTGCAAGGTGCGGCCCTACGAGGTTCATCCCGGCAAGACAGATCAAGTAGTTGCCCGGCAGCTGGCCATGCTGGAATCCGTCATGGAGCGCGGTAGAGACCTCTACGCCGCGGTGGCCGCCGCCGTCGGGCGTGTCGCGGCAGTCGAGACCAGCGGTTCACCAAAGCCGCTTGTCGGCGTGGTGGGCGAGATCTATGTCAGGTGCAACGAGTTTGCCAACGAGAGTGTTGTCAGATCCATCGAACGCTTCGGCGGCGAGGCCTGGCTGGCTCCGATGTCCGAGTGGATACTCTACACCGCGGCAACCCAGAGCATTTCTTTCCGGGATCGCTCAAGGAATTTTTTAAAGAAGTGGATATCGGATTTGAAGAACATCTACATTTTTCACGTCGAGCACAAGATGTACGCGGCGGCCGGGCCGTTTCTGGCCGATCGCCACGAACCGGACATTCGCGATGTCGTCGACTCCGGTAGCCGCTACCTGCCGATCCAATTCGAGGGTGAGGCCCTGATAACAGTCGGCCGCGCTATCAAGTTCGCCGACCAGGGTGCCGCCATGGTGGTCAACTGCGCGCCCTTTGGCTGCATGCCCGGCACCCTGACCACGGCCCTGTTCCGCAAGCTGGCCCCCGAGCTGGGTATTCCCGTGGTCGGCATGTTCTACGACGGCGCAGGCAACCAGAACGAGCGGCTGAGGATCTTCTTGAACAACGCAGTCCAGAAAAAACCGACCCCGGCCAGGTATCAGGAAAGGCACAAGCAAATCAGGGCAAAAAGCAGCGCCCGCCCATCTGCTTGAAGCCACGGGAACTCGATTAGGCGACGACGCAGTTGCGCCCCTTGTGTTTGGCGTCGTAGAGGCGCTCGTCGGCCTCGCGGATGAAATTCGTAGGATCGGCGGCCATCGGCGACAGTTCGGCGCAGCCCAAAGATATAGTCAGCGGAATCCTTGTCTCGGCGAACATGAAATCATGTCTCTCGACCATCCGGCGGGCCTTCTCCGCGAGGGTGGTAGCGGTTGTCAGCGCCGTTTCCGGCAGGGCGATGATGAATTCCTCGCCGCCGTAACGCGCCATCAACTCCTCACGGCGGACCAGCTTGGATAGCAACAGGCACAGTTCCTTGAGGATGAAATCTCCGGCCAGGTGACCATAGGTATCGTTGACCTTCTTGAAGTGATCGATGTCGAACATGATCAGGCTCAGGGGCCGCCCGAAGCGAATGGTACGCGCGATCTCCCGGTCGAGAAACTCTATCAGGTACCTTTTATTGGCTGCCTGCGTGAGACCGTCGGTAATCGTCATGCGGTAGATTTCTTCGTGGTAGAGCCCCTCGATATTGCCGCCGGAGATGAACTTGAAGACCACTCCGCCGACCTTGATCAAGTCTCCGTGCCGCAACTTCTCACGCTTGATGGGCACGTCGTTGAGGTAAGTGCCGTTGGTGCTGTCGAGATCTTCTATGAAAATCGACGGGGGCACCCGCTCAAGCCGAGCGTGATTGCGGGAGACGTTTTCATGGTCGATCTGGATGGTGTTGGTCGGTTCACGCCCGATGCTGATCAGGTCGCTTTCGACCGGATAATTCTTGCCCAGGGCGGGACCGTATATCTCTATCAGAAAGCTCTTTTGGGGGCTGCCGACTTTGCGGATCTCGGAGAGCTTGGCTTTCCGGGTCTGATCGTCCGACAGCGGACCGTCCCAACTAGACTCCTTATCCATGGCGGTGAATTATAAGAACGTAACTCGGACTAGGCAAGCTTCAAACCAGGTATTTTCCCCGGAAGCCCTATCTCTATGACTTTTATTGACTTTTAATCAATCCCGTGCTACCTCAGCGCTGTGCGTGTCTATCACATGACGAAAAGTCCGTTGCGGCGATGGGGCAGGCGAGGTATCAAGCCCGGCTGGATCTTGTTATTCATAGGCCTGGGCGTTTTGAATGTCTACCTGCTTTTCATCAAGGGTCTCCCTGGCTTGTCCGGCCAGCAACCTGCACCCGGCGCTTCAGAAGAAGAATCGGCTGCAGAAAAACGCGTTTTGGCGTCGACATCTGCGTCAGCCTCTATGATGGGTTTCAAAAGCGCCATGACAGAGATACGCGGAGTCGCCGGAATCCGGGACCAGGGAGCCATGGTGTCGACGCCCGGACCTCATCGCTCGCGACTGCGTTTCGACATGGAGGAGGGCCGGGAAATAGCAGGCCTACGCTCGCTCGATCAGTGGTGCGAGCAAACTTGGGGCTCTATCAAAAACGGCGACACCCTCGTCATGGCGCTCGAACGCAGTGGGCTGGACGGCGTTCAGGCGTTCGGCCTGATCCGTGCGCTGCGGGGTGTTTTCGACTTCCGCCGCTGTCGTCCCGGTGACCGCTTCGAGTTATTGCGCTCTCCGGTCGGCGGAGTGGAACGCTTTGTCTACCATGAATCAGCGCTGGTATCCTATCGCGTTGAGCGCAGGCAGGGTAACCTTGTCGGTCGCCGGGAAGAAGAACATTCGAAGGTGAAAGTCTCACCGGTATCGGTACGCATCCAGGGCTCGCTGTACGCTTCGATAGGTCGGGCGGGAGAGTCGTTGTCACTAGTTACGGATCTCGTCGACATCTTCGCCTGGGACATCGATTTCTACATTGATTGTCGCCCCGGGGACATTGTGCGGATGTTGGTCGAGAAGATCGAAGTGGACGGCAAATTCGTTCGCTACGGCCACATCCTGGCGGCGGAGTACAACGGTGCGATCGGAGTCAAACTCGCCTTCAGATATCAAACGTCCTCAGGCAAGGTGTGCTACTATGACGAGTCGGGTGACTCCTTACAAAAGGCGTTTCTCAAGTCACCTTTGAAATTCGCGCGCATCTCATCCGGCTTCGGCATGCGGGTGCATCCCATCCTGGGGTTTTCTAAAAAGCACTATGGCGTCGATTTGGCGGCGCCACGGGGTACGCCCATCTGGGCTCCCGCCGACGGGACGGTGATCTTCGCAGGCCGCAAGGGAATCAGCGGAAACTTGATAAAGCTGCGCCACGTCAACGGCTACCAGACAATCTTCGCTCACCTGAATACCATCGCCCATGGCCTGTACAAAGGGATTCGGGTCAATCAGAAGCAGGTTATCGGCACGGTCGGCTCGACCGGCCGCTCAACCGGGCCGCACTTGCACTACAGCATGAAGAAAAGCGGCACGCTCATAAATCCGTTCACCCAGAAATTCCCGCCCGCCCGCCCGGTTGCGAAGAACGAACTCTCCGCCTACAAGAGAACCATTTCCGGTTTGTTCGACCGGCTTGAGAAGATTCCGCGGCCTTCCGCCCCGAAAACCGCCGCGGCACCTGGAAAAACAGAGGGCGCGGGATGATCGCCAGCCTGGCGAAGATCCTGCCGCTCCTGTTCCAAATGGCTGCCGGCGGCGCGGGATCTGCCGCTGACTCTGTCGACGAGATTATTGCCGGCATGACTGTTGAGCAGAAGGTCGGCCAGCTTATAATGGTGGGCCTTGGCGGCAAGCAAATGAGTCCCGCCATCGCCAACCTGTTGACCGGCTATCACATCGGCTCGGTGGCCCTGTACGGACGCAATATCGTCAACACCAAACAGCTCGCAAGACTAATTGGTGACATTCGTAAGGTCATGCGCGGCGAAGTACAGCCGTTTGTCGCCATCGACCAGGAGGGCGGCAACGTCGTGCGCGTGCGCTCCGATGTCATCGTACTGCCAGGCGCAATGGCTCTCGGCGCCACCCGTGACACGTTTCTGGCGTTTCTGGTCGGGCAGGCGAGCGCCATCGACCTGGGTCTGGTGGGCATCGACATGAACCTGGCGCCGGTGCTGGACATCAATCGCAATCCGCACAACCCGGTGATCAACATTCGCGCCTACGGCGACAAGCCCGAACTGGTTGCGAGACTCGGACTGCATTTCATCCAGGGCCAACAACAGGCCGGTATGGCCACAGTTGCAAAGCACTTTCCGGGTCACGGCTCCACGGCCAGGGATTCTCATTTTTCCTTGCCAGTGATTCGTCTCGATCGGGAGCAGCTGACTGACGGCGATCTGCTTCCCTTCAGACGGGCGATAGCCGCCGGGCTGGATGCCGTCATGACCGCCCACGTACGGGTGCCGGCCATCGACCCGAGCAGCCTGCCGGCCTCGCTGTCGCACAAGGTAATCGGCGGATTGCTCAGGAAAGAGCTGGGGTTCGACGGTCTGGTGATCACCGACGATCTGGAGATGCGAGCCATCGCAAACATGATGCCGGTCGGCCAGGCCGCGGTCAAGGCCATCCAGGCCGGTGCCGACGTGGTCATGGTCATCTGGACGGCCCAGAAGAAACGCGAAGTTTTCAAGAGTCTGCTCGAGGCGGCAGGCACGGGGGCGATTACTCAGACACGCCTCGACGAGTCGGTTCGCCGTATTCTGCGCTTGAAGTTCCGGCGCAGAATCCTGCACACTCTTACCGGCGAGCAGCCACGACTGTCTGCCGTTCTGCCCAACCCCATGCACGCGCAGTTAGCGAGAACCATAGCCCGGCGGGCCGTTACCCTGGTGCGCAACACAGGCTCGCTGGTGCCGCTGCATGATGGCCAGGGCGTACTTGCGGCCGGCCCCCAGCGAGTGTTTCTGAAGGAGCTCAAGCGACAGCTGCCGGGGGTGACGGTGTTCCATACGCGCCGGGTCCCGTCTTCCAGGCACCGTACGAAAGATCTCAACGACTTGATCGCGCTGGGCAATAACAGCCGGGTAATCGTCGTGGCGGTGGTCAACGCTTACCAGGCCTGGCTGGTCCAGCGCCTCTATCACCAAGTCAAGGTTCCCATCGTGGTGGTATCTTTCGGCTCTCCATACTTCATCCGTAACTTTCCCGGCGTGGCCGCATACCTATGCACCTATTCGTACCTCCCTGCGGCCCAAAAGGCGGCAGCCCTTGCCTTGAGCGGCAAGATCTCCATCACGGGCCGGTTGCCGGCGACGCTTTCCGGACGATATCAGTTCGGCCAGGGCCTGGTGACGAGAAGAAGAGGCCATTAGTCAACGTCCCCCTTGATTCCAGATTGCGTTTGCCTAAAGCGTAATCCGTGGAGTAGACTTCCCTGTCATGGATGTCGACTACCTGCCGGCCTTCACGCGCGAGGGTAGGATCGAGGAGATCCCGCTTCCGGTCCTGATCGTTCACATCCTGGACGAAAAACTCAGCGGCAGGCTGTACATCGAGGAAGAGGGCACGAAGTCTTGGATTTACTTCGAGGAGGGGTTTCCGGCCGGTGTCTTCGCCCCCAAGTCGCAGGATTTTTTAGGAACTGTCCTGCGCGAACTAGGGTATATCGACGACGACGCTTTTAACCAATCGTTGATGATGATGGCCAAGACCAAACGCCTGCAGGGCGAGCTTCTGGTGGAGGACGGCAAGATCGACTCGGAGCAGCTCGATCGCGCCCTGTCACTGCAACTCGCCCGCAAGCTGGCCCGCCTTTTCGTTGTTCGTGCGGGTGTTTTTCGGTTCGCCGAGGACGAGGAGCTTATTCCTCCGATGGAGCCGATTCGCATCAACACCTATGCCCTGATCTACAACGGCATCAAGAACAGCTACCACGGCGAAGACCTGAAGGAGGGCCTGCAGATCCTGGTTGGCAGGTCTTGCAAGGTGTCGGGCCTCTTCGTCGAGCGCAAGGAGCTGTTCGAGTTTCCGCCCGACGACATGGCCGACGCCGAACTGCTGCGCGAATTCCGTCTGCCCCAGGTTTTCGTCAGGGCCACCCGCAGCGGTCCGACGTCGGGGATGATGATGTTACTGGCGCTTCTCTATTGCGGCATGCTCGAACTGGAAGAGGCCGATTTTGCCGTGCCCATCGAGGGCGCGCAGGCGCCCCGGGCGGCGCCTCACAAAGCCGCGGTGGCACGTGCCGGCGCTAGTGCCTCGGAACGGGATCGTGGCACTGCAGGCGGCGACCGGCCCAAGCAAGGTGCTAAGAAACTGTCCGCCGAACTGGTGAAGAAAATCAACGATAAGTTCGAGCAGATCAAATCTGGAGACATGTGGCAGATTATCGAGGTGGAAAAGGATGCCGGCTTCGAGGTCGTCAAGAAGTCGTTCCTTACGTTGGCCAAGGTTTACCACCCCGACCGGGTTTCCGGGGCGGGTGACGAAGAGATCTCGCATCGCATGGACCTGATCTTCACCCGGATCAACGAGGCCTACCAGGTGCTCAGCGATCCCAACCGCCGGGCCGAGTACGACAAGAAAGCGCCCAGCGACACAAAATCGGACCAGCCCCGTCCGGAAGAGGCCCGGGTACAGTTTCAGAAGGCGCAGGTCTACCTGAAAAAGAAAGACCTGACAAAGGCGGCCGAGGCGGTTCGCTGGGCCGCCGATCTAGACAACAGCAACGGCGACTACAAGGCGTACAAGGCCTGGATAGAATTTCTTCGGGAGAAGCAGGGTTCACCGCCTGAGAGGCTGGCCCAGGCCAAGGCGGAGCTGATCGACGTCGCCAAGGGTTATCCTCAGTCTTTCCACGCGTACAAATTTCTGGCCAAGGTTTCTATGGAACTAAATGACATGCAGACCTACTACAAGGCCCTGAATAACGCCGCAAAGTTGAACCCCAAGGATGTCGATATCGCCCGTCAGCTGCGCCTGTTCAATATGCGCAAAGAAAAAGAGGGTCGGGGCTGGCTCAAGAAGAAATTTACCAAGTAATGGGAAATTTTCTGCTCAGTCTTCGGAAAGGTAGGCGTCCAGGGCGGCCTGTTCGGCTTCACTAAGGTCTAAGAACTGGACGCCCATTCCCGCTCGATCGGTGGGATCGTTCTCGTCCGGGTTGCGTTTCGCCCACACGACCTGGCCGCGTGTACGGACGGCCATCTGGGTGCCGGGGAGGGTAAATGAAATCCAAAAGGTCTCGCCGACCTCGAACAACAAGTCGGATTTCAGGAAAAGACCGCCTTTGCTGACGTCGTGACTGTCAAAGGTCAGCTCTCCGCCGGTGAATCCGTCACCAAGCTCAATCTCCGCCTCCAGATGGTGACGGGTGTGTTGGCGATGATTTCGTTGCTGGTCCATGTGTTGGTGCGACCCGGCCGGTCACTGCGTCACTCGTCCTCTTTATCCACGTAGCGCACCCTGCCGGCGGCGATTTCCCTGAGAGCGATGATCGGCATCTTGTTCTTGGCCGACACCAGAGGTCTGGCGCCGTCGAGAAGCTGCCGTGTGCGCTTCGTCGCAAGCAGCACGAGCGCGAAACGATTGGGAACGTTTCTCAAACAATCTTCGACCGTGACTCTGGCCATCTGTAGACCTCCATGAACCGCCCCGCTTGGGGGCTCGTGAATATACGGCTCGTTCCCAAGGAGATCAAGTATTTTATTTTCAGCCAGTTACTGCGCCAACTATTCGGTTTTCGCCCTGTCAAGAAGCGCCGCGGGGGCCTGTGAGAGATTTCTAAACTGGTATTCGCGAATCTCGGCAAGTGGGCCGGGCGGTGTGATGCAGCGGGCGTAGAACCTGGTGCGGTCGGTGTGGTCATGTACCGAACCAAGCGCCACTTCGACGAGCGATCTTTCGTCGGGGCCGTAGAGTTTCGCAGTGATTTCGGCTGGATCGAGGCCGAAGGCCGATCGAGGGGTCTGCCGCTCGTCGGGAAAGGCCACGGCTCGCAAGGCATGCAACGTGGTCACGATTCGCCCGACTGCGGCTTGATTGGCCGGGCCGCGATCGGGTCTCAGCATCAACCAACGCTGTCCGCGTTTCTGAAACTCAATGACATTTCCGGCTGTCTTTAGAACCAGATTTGTAAGCAAGCGAGGCTCGAACAGCAGCAGGCGCTTGCGGCGTAGATCGAAGGAGTTTTGCAGAAGGACCTTTTCGAATTCTCCGGCGACATACAGGGCCTCCGGCCGGCCCTCTTTTTGCAGGTAGAGCAGGTCCGGAAACTTTCCCCTGGCGCCTACCAAAAGGGCAAGCTTCTCACCAGAGGAGGAAAGGAGGGAAATCCTGGCCCGCGGGGGGCTAAGACCGTAGTCGGAAGCCGCTCCTGACTCGGTCCCGGCCGTCAGCTTGGCAAGTGCACCAAGCAGCGCCGCCAGCGAAGCGCCGTCCACATCATCAGCAACCGGTTGCATAAGCCGCCACCCCGCGGCCGATCTCTGAAGTACACACTTGCGTCCTTCGATATCGATCTCCAGGCGAACCAGTTGCCGCGCGTCGAAGGGCAAGATCTTCTCGGTCTTTTCCCGCAGGTACGCCTTTCCCTCGCGAGATCGGCCGGCCGACAAAACGGCGATCAGCACCAGGCCCGCGATGAGCAGGCAGCCGATTGCCGCCCCGATCAGCGTGCGGGTACGGCGTGTCACTACGACCATCTCCGCGCCCGCCAGATGGCGAAACCCAGAACGAGGATCAAAAGAGGCAGGAGATCGGTAGTGACAATGGCAAGCAGCTGCAGTTGTGATTGATCCAGCGCCAGCAGCGAGGCCTCCCTGAACCGCGGATGGATTGCTATCTTGTTCTCATCGCCGGCCAGCCAGGCCAGGCTGTTGATGATTAAATCCCGGTTCAAGGGGAAAAGGCGATAGGCCGAATCGTCCAGCATCAAAGATGAGCCGAAAACGATCATTCGCGGGCCGCCCCCTTTGTCTGTGCTTCCGTCAACGGACCGCGTGTCCACGCTGACGGCCAGGGGAACGGGACCGGCGAGGTCCCGGTCCGCGTCGAAAGTGTGCTTTTCCCGAACAGCCAACTCGTCAGTCTCGCCCCAAGCCCCCGGTCCGCTTGCGGTCAGGTCGACCACTATTAGCTTGCGCGGCGCGCCGGGAGAGCGGCGCACGGATCTGGCCAGTGGAAAAACGGCCTGCAGTCGTCGCAGGGCGGCCGCATTTCCGGCTAGGAGGCGCCTGAATACGGGGTGAGCCAGGTGATAGCTTTTAGGATCGCTGGCCACCAGCACCGGGCTGCGGCCACCCGAGACGACGGTGTCTTTGCCCAAGATCACGCCGTAATGGGCAAACAGGGAATCCAGTGAGCGGGAATCAGCGGCACCCAGAAAGGCCAGCAACCTGCCGCCGCCGCCAAGATAGCCGCCGATGGCCTCTGCCTCCGACGAATGGATATCACGATCTGGCCCGGCGATGACCAACACCCGGCAGGAGGACGGTACGGCACCCATCTCTAGCAGTGAGATCTCCGTCGTGCGATAACCTTCGCTTTGCAGGTCGCCTGCGAATTGAGAGCGCGACTTTCCGCCATGCCCGGCGCGGTTGCCGCTCTCCCCGTGACCGGTGAGAAAACAGATCTCCCGTTGTTCTACTCTGGCGGTTAAAGACATGATCGCGTTGGTGATTGCCTGTTCAGGACATCCGCGCTCGTTGCTGTCGATCCTGGCTCGCGCCTGTCTGTTACGGTAGAGGAAAACCAGGCGCGGCCCGCCGCCGCTTACCTTGTATCGCTCGACCAGGTCTTGCCGCCGGATCGGATCGACGAACTGGGCGGAGAATCGATCGCCAGCCTGCCGGTAACGGTCGAGACAGTCAACAAGTGGAGTGTACTCGGGTTCACGTGATCCATAGAAGGCAAGCACTTCGAGATCGGCATCCAGGCCGGCAAGCACTTTACGGGTCTGATCGGAAAAAGAGAAGACTTTTTCAGTGCTGAGATCGACCCTCCAGGGAAAGGTATACGCCAGGTAGTTGACGATTAACACAGCTGCCAACGCCATGACGGCAAAGAGCACCTCGAAGAGGCCGAAGAAGAGAGCGCGTCCCCTGATGGCCGAAAGCACACCGGCTGGATCCGAGAACAGCCAGAACAATATCGCCAGCGTGCCGAAAAGTAGCTTGGCGATGGCAACCCAGCCGATGTGCCAGTCCCAGAGGAAGAGAGTCAGGGGAACCGACAACAAGGCAACCAGACCGACGATTCCCGCGATGCGCCCAATCTTTTTCACTCGCTTCACCCTCTATTTCCAGGCTCGAGCGGCCAGAGACCGCTGGGCGAGGAAAAGGAAAAAGGCGGCAAGCGACAGGTAGTAGACCACGTCGCGCAGATCCACGACTCCCCTGGCGAAGTTGCGCATATGCGCGGTTGCGCCCACGCCCTCCAGAACTTCGCGGGTCAGGCCGCTGCTGTCTCCGGCCGCCCATCCGGCCAGCCAGAGCATCAGCAGAATGCAGAAAGTGACGATCGCGGCCACGAGTTGGGACTTCGTCCGGGATGATACGAACAGGCCGACGGCCGCGAAGGCGGTGCCCTCTAGAAACAATCCGATGAGGCCTGTAACAACGGTGCTCCACTCGGGCCCGTTGTCTCTGGCATATGCGGCCAAAAGCAGTGGTAACGCTCCTGTCAAGACCAGCATGGCCAACACAATCGTCATGGCCCCGAGGTATTTACCGATCACAATCTGGGAGGATGTAACCGGGCAGGCCCGCAGAAGCTGGTGGGTCCGGGATCGACGCTCGGCAGCTATCAAGCCCATGGTTACCAGGGGCACCACAAAGATCAGCAAGACCGAGACATTGAGCACCAGCGGCGTCAGGACGTCATCCGTGAGGTTGAGATACTTCAAGGCGAGGGGTCGCGTCTGAGCGGCGACCAGGATGCGGCCCTGAAAGTCGGCCAGCAGCCTGCAAAAGAAAAAACCGGCCACGACGCTGAAGATGGCCAAGGCGATGTAGGCAACGGGAGTGGTAAAAGCGATGCGCACTTCCTTCTGAAAAATGGCCATCATCTTGCGCATGCCGCTGACTACTCCCGAGTTGCCTGCCGAAAAGGATCTTCGAGCGAGATGTAAAAAATGGTAGCACACGCCGGTGTTTTTAGAAAACCGCATGGCTACAGTGTGTATATTATGTAGTTGACTTTATCTATGCATTGATTATAATACATAATATGACTATGAACATCAAGGAAATACGGGAGTATTTCCATTTGACCTTTCTGAGGGCATTGGTGCGCAAAGTGCCCACTTCGAGCTTCGCCGTCAAGGGCGGATCCAACCTGCGCTTCTTCTTTTCAAGCTATCGCTACTCGGAGGACATCGACATTGACATCCACGACGTTCCTGTCCATGTCTTGAAGGACGGCGTCATGTCCATTTTAAGTTCGTCCGGCCTGGCCGATACGGCCCGCTCATCGGGCATCGAGAGTATCCGTCCCCCGGACATCGCGCACGCCAAGCAGACCGAAACCGTCCAGCGATTCAAGGTGCACTTGATCACCACCGCCGGGGAGGATCTGGCGACCAAGATCGAGTTCTCGCGAAGGGGGCTGGATTCGCCCATCCGCGCGGAGCCGGTCCTCCCGGAGATCCTGGCGGCATACCGCATGGCCCCGCTCATCGTGCCACACTACACGGCCGGGGCAGCCGTACGACAAAAGGTCCAGGCTCTCTTGACCCGGCGGCAGCCCGAGGCCCGGGACGTCTTCGACCTGTATCTCCTCAGCCCGCAGCCCGAGGCGCGGGCGCTCACGCTTGGCGATCACTTCTCCGCCGACGAACTGCGCCGGGCGATCAATCGAATCGACTCCATCGAGTACGAGCGCTACCGCGATACGGTGGTGGGATTTTTGGCTACCGATGATCAGGAAAGGTACGACCAGAGCGAGATCTGGGATCAGATCCGCCTGGTGGTGATCGAAATGATCGAGAAACGGCCGAATGGGGGAAAATGATATGTCGCTGCACCGGGCCATTCAGGAAATCGGTCGCCCGGTCTTCACCACCCGCGAGATCGCAATGTTGGCGGGGATGTCGCTGTCCTCTGCCAGCCAGGCGCTTTCAAGAATGCAAAAGGAACGTCTGGTGACCCGTGCCTTCCGGGGGGTCTGGGGCGTGACTGCCGATCCCCGCTTCACGCCGTTCGCCCTGGTGGCATACCTCTCGGGCGGGCACCTGGCCTACGTCTCCTTTTTCTCGGCCCTGCACCTGCACGGCCTGATCGGACAGATACCCCAAATCATCTATTCGGCCACCACGGCACACACCCGGCGCCTCTCTACCCCCCTGGGCACGTTCTCCTTCCACCGCATCGATCCCCGTTTCTTTTCGGGATTCGACTGGTACCGCGGCGGTCGGTCTTTTCTCGTCGCCAGCCCGGAGAAGGCCCTGGTGGACTGCTTGTATATCTCCAGCCGCAGGGGCCGGCGCTTCGGCCGATTTACGGAGATGGAGCTGGGTGCCAAGTTCTCGAAGCAAAGAGCTAGGGAGTGGGTGAAAAAGATCCCATACCCGAAGATCCGCAGGAATGTTCACGATAAGCTCTCGGCCTTGCTAGAGTCATCATCGCGATCGCGGTTCTAATACCCGCAGTCTACCTTGCACATGCCTGTGGCTACTCCCGAGTTGCCTGTCGAAAGGCGTCTTCGAGAGAGCCGTGGTCGGCGGTGATTTGATCCAGCCTGTCATCGAGCATGATTCTGCCGTGGTGAATGATCAGCGCCCGATCGCAAATTTGCAAGACTTCGCCGAGAACGTGGGTCGACAGAATGACGGTATGATCGGCGGCGATTTTAGTAATCAGCGAGCGAACATCGGCAATCTGGTTGGGGTCGAGCCCTATGGTCGGTTCGTCCAGGATGAGCACCTGCGGATCGGCCAGTAACGCCTGGGCCAGGCCGATTCTCTGCCGGTAGCCTTTCGAGAGATTGCCTATCCGCCGCTTGCGGACTTCAGTAAGGCCGCAGATGGAAAGCACTCGCCGGAGTTCGGCGGCCAGTTGTCCGCGCGGCAATTCTTTCAGGTGGCCTATGAAGGACAGGAAGGCCGACACCGAAAGCTCATCATATAAGGGAGGGGCCTCGGGCATGAAGCCGGTACGGCGCTTGACCTCGATCGGTTGCTCGAAGACATCGTAGCCGGCTACGATCGCCTTGCCCGATGTAGCCGAAAGGTTCCCGGCCAGGATGCGCAGGGTGGTCGTCTTGCCGGCCCCGTTGGGCCCCAGCAAGGCGAGCGCCTCGCCGTGGCCTACCTTGAAGCTGATGCCGGCGACGGCCTGGACGTCGCCGTAGCGCTTGACCAGGTCGACAGCTTCGATCATTCGCGAGTTCCCGGGAGCCATGCGACTTATCACATTGGCGCATGCCGGGCTTAGTTGCAACCGGCCCGAGTATTCATTGCCGCTGGGCCCGCTCCATGGCGATCAGGGCCGCTCCGAGCGCGCCTACGATATCGGGTTCGGCTGGAATCGAGAGATTGCAATCCAGGGCTTCACCCAGGGCGCGAACCACGCCCGGATTTCGCGCTACACCGCCGGACATGGCAATCTTGAGCCCCGAGCTCGCGGGCGCCACCCGTTTGACCAGGGCCACGGTACGATTGGCAATCGCCCGGTGCAGGCCGCGCACGATCTCGGGCACCTCGGCACCCGCGGCGATCAGGGACACAACCTCGCTCTCCGCGAACACCGTGCACATGCTGGAGAGAGTGACATTTCCGCCCGCGCCCCGATCGAGATCTCCCAACTCGCCGACGTCGACCTCCAGCGCCCGGGCCATGGCTTCCAGGAAACGACCGGTTCCCGCGGCGCATTTATCGTTCATGGCGAACTCCATCACGTTGCCCTTGCCGTCCAGTCGCATGGACTTGCTGTCCTGGCCGCCTATGTCCACCAGCAACTCGGTGCCCGGCAGTAGCGCCTGGATGCCCCGGGCGTGGCAAGTGATCTCGGTAACCGCGGCCAGCCGTCCCTCAACACGGTCGCGGCCATATCCGGTGGCGATCAATGCCTCGACCTCCGATTCCAGAAGGCCGGTCCGCCCGAGAACCTCGGACCGCGCCCGTTTGATCGATTCGATATTGCGGGCGCCGGTCGGGACAACCGTCCAGCCCATCAGCTTGCCCGTGTCGTCGACGAGAACCGCGTCACAGGAAAGACTGCCGACATCCACACCCATAAATGCCATCAAGAGTTCCTCAGTTCAGCCCGGAGGATTTGCGTCGACTCAGGGTCTCCATGAAGGCCTCTAGACGAGTTTTCAGCTGACCCTCGGAAAAACTGCGCGGATCGACGCAATCAACTTCCAGGTTCAAGGTCGGCACACCTGCCTCTCTTAAGCCTCTTTCCAATAAACCGCGCGCGCCCGTGCCCTGCCGGCAGCCCCAATGGCAAGGGTTGATTGCACCATCAACCCGGTAGTCTCGCGCCAGACGCAAGAGCACCTGCAGGCGGTGTTCGGCCGGGCCGCAAAAAGAAACCGACAGCGCCCGACTGGCCATGCCTGTGAAAGGATCTTCCGGATCGATCGGATCCCAGTTGATGTCGTTCAGTTCATCGGCCACTACCGCCGCGCCGTACTCCTGTTCGAGCAGTTTCTCGAGTGGATTTGCGAACTGGATTCGGTTTTGAACCCACAGAAGTCTCAGGCGCTCATCGGCCAAGCCGGGCTTTTCCCCGGCGACCTTTTCGGCGAACTCGTTGCAATATGCCTCGACCACTTCAACACCGCCGGGAGAGCCGAGAAAAAGCGCCGAGACAATGCCGAAGTTCACAAGATCCCTGCGCCGGGCTGGAGTGGGCACCTGGCGGGCCAGGCGATAGACTTCGAGTGTAAGCTCCCGCATTCGGTTGGTGCGGCCGATAACCTCACGCAAACGCACAGGATCGAGCGGCCGCCCGGTTTGCCTTGCGACGAAATGAGTCATCTCCCGGAATTGATCTGCAAGGTGGGCAACGGCCGCGGGCGAATCATCGATCGGTACATGGATGGTTAACATTTCCTTGCCGTAGTGACAGGCCAAGTTCTCGATCGAAGCCAGTCCCGCCGAGCAGACGGCGGAGGTGCCTATCAGGAAGTCGGGTTCGGGCATAAGCCCCTGGGCCATGGCGCCGTAGACCGCACGATGGTAACTGCAGCCGTCGGTCGAGTAGCCGAGTTGCTCGGACTGTTCCATCATTGGCCCCACGGTTCCGGTCGAGGCCAGCATCGCTCCCACGAACTCCACGAAGCAGGATGTCACTCCCATGGCATGGAGCAGGTCAAAGGGCGCCAAAATTCCGCACCAGGCGACGGTTCCGTCGCCGGAATACAGGCCCCGGCCCAGCCTGGCCAGCTCCAGGGCAAAGCGACTACGCGCGGAGGACTTGCCAAGATGCTGTTTGGCCTCGATTCCGGAAATCAAATTATTGAAATATTCGAGCATCATGACGGGCTTCCTCCGATCATCTCAACGAAAGCCTCGATCCGGGTACGCTGCTGGCCCAGCGAGCGCTGCGTGCAATCTCCCTCGAGCGTCAAGAGCGGAATGTCAGCATTCCGCAGAGTTTGGCGAATGGCCGGCATCCGCACCAGATAGGGATCGCAGAACTTCATTACATGGGCGATCACGCCTCTCGCTCCACTTTCTTGCGCCATGGACAGAATCCGTCTCGCGTGTTCGCCCGGCAGCAGAGAGGGAAGCGAGCGCGCGCAGGCCGGACGAGAGAGCAGCGCACGCGAGAGATCACCCCAGGCGGTAGCGGCGCGGGAAACATCGAGCTCTGTTATTTGCCGCGAGCCGCTGCAGAGATCGTCCAAAACAACATGCACGCCGCACGAGGCGAGCATTTCGAAGGCGTCGGGATCCGGCAAGACGTTGCCGAATACGAAAACCGGCACCAGGGCATCTTTCTTGGGCTCGTTGTTTTGAAGCTGCTGTTCGACCAAGGCCGGGATATCATCCAGCGGGGACGTTACCGAGCGGTTGAACAGTTCTTGCAAGGCCCGCCTCCCGCCTCGCAACCCGCCCACGGCCGCAGATTTGGCGGCCCGCTCCAGCGCTGTCGCAGCCTGGTTGTACTTTCTGACGCTCGAGACGATCTGGTCGCCTGTCACCCGCTCGCCGTCCAGGGCGCCTAGCCATGTTGCCAGTTTTTCGATCTCTTCTTGGAAATAAGCCACGGAGCGATCGTCCGCGCCGATCGGCAGATCCAGGATCGTGACGGGATCCGTCGGCCTGGCGGTACGCCAGGCATCGGCCAGGCGCCGCATGGCGTCGCACGAGTTCATGAAAACAACACCCTGCAGATCGGGTAGATCTCCCGAAAGCGCCCGATCGAGAACCCGTTTGACATGTGGGCAAATGTTGTCGTGTAGTAGCTGTCCGGCCTGGTCCGCAACCTCGCTCAAGGGCAGTATCCGGTGCGGTGTGAAACCGGCGGCCTCGATGACGGCTAGTGGTGTGTAGGCACACGTAAAACCTATCTTACGACTTTTTTCTTTCATTGCTCGCTCTGTTTGTGCGTGTTGGCCAATATCCTGCGAAGTGATTCCTTCAGCCTATCGACATCCCGCTCACCGACACCCTCGAGCATGCTCTTCAGTGCCCGATTGAGCACCTCAAGGACGGAATCTTTAACCTTCAGGCCGGATTCGGTCAGCCGAATCCGCTGGGCGCGGCGATCGGCCGGATCCGCCTTGCGAACCACCAGCGCGTCGCGTTCCATGCGATCGAGCAGGCCGGTCATGGAGGATGGCTCAAGCCCGGCCCGCTTTCCCAGTTCGACTGCCTTGAGGTTATTTTCCACCCACAGACTCATCAATACTCCAAGATATGCGGGCCGGACATGGGCCACCCCGGCGCGGGCCAGTTCCCTCTTCAGAAATGTCGTGGCCACCAGACTGACCCGAGTGATCAGGTAGTAGGGGCATTCGCTGACTTCCTTGAATTCCACGTGATCCCCTCCTTCCGTATTATCCTTATGCATATAATACGTATACGTAGTTAGTGTCAAGCGGTATTTTGCTTCCGATTGAACGACCTGCCACATCGCGGTCAACCGGTAACAAGCCCTTCCACGTTGACGAAACCATGCGATTTTTGCTAACGTGAACCGGCATGGAAGCAGAACGCAAACTATATTTGCCTTATCTGTTTAGCTCCCTGGGGCAAGCCTCTTTCGAGGGCGGTCTGACCCTGGTCGAGGGGGACGTCGAGAGGACCGTACTCTTCCGGGCCGGCGTGCCGGTCAGCGTTTCCTCTAGAATGCAGGACGAGACACTTGGACGCATTCTTCTCAAAGAGGGAAAGATCAGCTGTGATGAATACGACAAGCTTCTGGGGACCATGGTCCAGACACGCCAGCGCGCAGGCGAGGTCCTGATCGCCTTGGGCTTGCTCGGTCCGCAGGAGGTCTTTTCCGCTCTTGAGTACCAGACGCGCGTCAAGCTGCTCAACTGCTTCAAGATGATGGACTTCGGGTTTTCGATCCGGGAGAAAAAAGTCCCGCCGGAGATGGCCATCTCGAAGGCCAATCTGTCTGTGGTGATCATGGAGGGGATCCAGAAAACATTTTCAGTCGATCGCATCCTGACCGAGTTTCCGGTGGACGAGGAAACAATTTTCATGAAAATCGAGCGGGAACAACCGCGGTCGCTACGCATGGACACCCGTGAAAGCAGGATCGTGCAAGCGATCGGCTCGGGCATTCCCTTGGTAAAGTTGATGTCCGTCGAGGAAGATCTGCAGTTCTTGTTATCAGTGCTCTACGGTTTGCACGCGCTCGAAATCATCGAGGCCTCGGGAGTCGCCCGTCCCGGCACCAAAGATCTCGAACTGGACGCTTTGCGAGATCAGGGCCGGCCCGCCCGAAAGATTGCTCCCCGGCAGCCCGTTGAGCCAGTCGAGCGAACAGCGAAGGAATCCAGCTACAACATTCGCCCCCCGACTCTGACCGACGCTTTCAGTTCCAAACAGGTCAACTCCGTGCTGGCAGAAAAAATGCTGACCCTCGATACGGATGATTATTTCTCCATCCTCGATATCGACCGCGATGCAAATGTACAAGATATAGATAGCGCTTATTACAAACTTCTTCAGGACTGCCGGCTGCAGGATATCGAGGTGTCATATACCAACGAGCGCGAACAAGAGCTGGCCCGGCAACTGCTAGACAAGGCCACAATTGCCCACCGCACCCTCTCTGAAAATGAAAGCCGATCCGCGTACGAAAAGTTTATCAAGGCATCCGGAAGCAAGAAGAAGATAGAGATTCCGCCCCGTCTGCTGGCCGACGTCGAGGCCCAGAAGGGCAAGCTGGCGATCGGTGCCAAGCATTACCAGGATGCCATGGAGCTATTCGACAAGGCCATCGGCCTCTATCCCAAGGAGCCCAGCTACCATTTCAAGTTCGGAACAGCGGCCTATTTCAAGGCGCTCGACGAGACTCCCGCCGACAAGCCCTTGTCGGATCGAGTCCGCAAGCCGTTTCTTAAGGCCATCGCGATCAACCCGGCCTATGACCAGGCGCGCATGTACCTGGGATACATCTCCAAGCGCAATGGTGAATACGAGCGGGCCCTGAAGGAATTTAGCAGCGCCCTGCATTACAATCCCGGAAACCGCAGGGCCCATTCGGAGGTCCGCTTGCTGAAGCGACGCCTCGATCTAGCGAAATAATTATTAGGAAGTGAGTGACATGACAGCCGGTACACAGAAGAAAAAACTCGTTGTCATCTTCGACCCGGTCAAACGATCCCGGGATCTTATCGGGGAGGTTCTTGGCGGCATGGGTTACCAGGTCAAATTGCACACTACCTCCCGCAAAATCCCAGGACTCGTTCGCGGCCGGGATGCTGATTTGATCGTGGTCAACCTTTCCGTTTTCGGCGCCGACTACGCCGCGGTCGTCGCCGGGCTGGAGGGGCTCGGCCTCGCGGGTGATGACCGCCCGCCGATGGTGGCCGTGACCTCGCTGAATATTTCCCAGGAGGCGCGAGAGCGCATCGAACAACTCGGTGCCGGGATCGTCCTTGACCAGCGAGCTCCTTTCATGGAGCTCATCTTTTCTGTCAATCTGCTGCTTTTTCCTAAGATCAGAGAGCTGCGACATTACACGCGAGTCTTCGGGGGATTTCCGATTCAATACTTGCACACCGGAGAGTGGCATGCGGGAAAGGTCTACAACATCAGCCGCCAGGGGGCCTTCATCCAGTGTGACGATCCGCCCGCGGAAAACACCCGCCTCGACGTTCGCTTCGTTTTACCCGGCCGGGAAGACAGGATAAAAGTCGCGGCCAACGTGAACTGGGTGAACACGCCTGCCACCGGGTCTGATTCTTTGGCGCCCTACGGCATGGGGATCCTGTTCCTGGTGCTCAACCGGGAAGAAAGCACGTCGCTCGACCAGTTCATTAGCGAACGGGTCAACGGAAACGGTCCTTCCGGCGAATCTTCTCCATCTTGCGCTTGATTTCGCGGCCGCGATCCTGGGCCAGTTTCCTGACCAGTTCCTGGATTTTCCGGCGCTGTCGCTCCGACTCGAAGAGGAATTCGACACCCATACCTTTAGGCTCGCCCGTTTCCTTGAGCCAAGCGACGCGGCAGCGCAACTTGATGCCCATCAGGTAGCCCGGTGGCCGCAGGCGGCACTCCACCTCGGTATCAACAGGAACCAGTTGCTTGCTTCGGATGAAGGTGCCCCCTTCACCGATGTCCTCGGCGAATTCCTGGGCGAAGTCCTGGTCGCGGCGATATGACACGACGTACGAACAGGGCATCCTGCGGCTGGTGCGGTCGGTGAACTCTACTTGCTTGCCCTCCGCGTGATCGAGGATCAGTTGCAGGGTCCTGTTCTGATCGCTGGGAATCTCCACCTGGACTCCGGGTGCCAGCGGGGGCTCGACCGAAGCGCGGCGCCGAGCAACGACCCTGCCCTGGATCCTGAAGTTTCGCTTCTGTGTGGGAAAGTCGACCACCACGGTGACTTCCTCGGACAACTGTAGCTGCCGGCCGGTCTCGACGAATAGGACTCCTAACCGGCCGTGGCGCGCGAAATCGAGCAGCAGCCTTTCTTTTCTAGGGTAACGCGCCGAGACCTCTTTCTTGCGTGGCATGCGAGTATTTTACATGGCTTGAGTCATTTCGCACAAGGGTTTCAGTGGTACCTGGATCTCCCACCCTGGCTCCAGGACGCACCCGATCTTGGCCACTGGGCCGCGGCTCCGATGCCTGCCGGGCCTCATGTTCTCCCTCGGCCGCGGATTTGCGCGTCCTGACTGGTTGTGGACGA